>Ga0070675_100000895_pt1 | contig 21185 bp, 21 predicted proteins | sample KBSM43metaG_FD_65343 | JGI IMG/M metagenome (GOLD analysis project Ga0070675, IMG submission 65343) | Miscanthus rhizosphere microbial communities from Kellogg Biological Station, Michigan, USA - KBS M4-3 metaG | ecosystem: Host-associated > Plants > Roots > Rhizosphere > Soil ... | reverse complement strand
CGGACCAATTGGCCGCCGCGATAGACGGACATGAGATGCGCCGACTTGTCGACCCGGATCAGGTCGACGGAGCCTTCGGCCGTGCGTTCGCACTTGCCGGTCCGGTAGTTCCAGGCTTGGCCTGCGGAGAGGCAGGAATCGATCGCGCCATATTCGCCCGAGGTCACCGAGCAGCCGGCAAGCAGTGAAAAGAGGATCAGCGCACCGAAGCGCTTCACTTCGCCGCTTTCCTCAACGCAAGCCGGACCAGTGCGTCGAGCCCTGCGTCCGGCCCGAGCTCCTCTTGGGCCGCATTGACGGCGGCGCTCGCCTCGGCCGGCTTGAAGCCGAGGTTGGCGAGTGCGGACAAAGCGTCCGATGCCGCTCCTCCCCGCGGGGCTGGCGCAAGGGATGCGCCTAGCGCCGCAACGCCCAGCTTCCCCTTGAGCTCGTTGGCGATGCGCGCGGCGAGCTTGGGACCGACGCCGTTCGCGCGGCCGATCATTGCCTTGTCGTCCTGACTGACCGCGCGGGCCAGCTCGTCGGGCGAGAGCACCGACAGAATCGCAAGCGCGAGTCTTCCGCCGACGCCCTGGATGCTGGTCAGCGCGCGAAAGGCGTCGCGCTCCGAGGTCGAGCCGAAGCCGAACAGCGTCCAGGCGTCCTCGCGAACTTGAAGCTCGGTGAGGATGAGAACTTCACCCCCGATCGGGCCGAGGGCGTCCAATGTCTTCGCGCTCGTGTGCACGAGATAACCGACACCGCCGACGTCGATGATCGCCGTGTCGGCGCTGGTTTCGGCGAGGATTCCGGAGAGGCGGGCTATCATGTCCGCCTAGGCTTAGGCGATGCGGCGGGCGCTCGCCAAGTGATGCGCGTGGGTGATTGCAACGGCGAGCGCATCCGCGGCATCGGGTCCCGCGATCTTCACTCCGGGAAGCAGGCGCGAGACCATGGCGTGAACCTGCGTCTTTTCGGCGCCGCCGGTTCCCACGACGGCCTTCTTCACGAGGGTGGGGGCATATTCGCCGACCTTGAGACCAGCCTTTGCGGCGCACATCAGAGCGACGCCGCGCGCATGGCTCAGCTTGAGCGTGGACTGCGCGTTCTTGTTGACGAAAACTTCCTCCACTGCCGCTGCTTCCGGGCCATGTTCGGAGAGAAGCGCTTCAAGCTGCCGGCAGAGATCTGCCAGCCTCTCCGGCAAGGGCGCTGCAGTGTCAGTCTTCAGCTGGCCGTTTGCGATGTGGGTGAGGCGGTTGCCGTCGGCCTGGATCAGTCCCCAACCGGTTGTTCCGAGGCCGGGGTCGAGTCCTAGTACCCTAGGCAAGCTTCTCCAGCTCCTCGTCGGGGACGTTGTAATTGCCCCAGACGTTCTGGACGTCGTCATCCTCTTCGAGGGAGTCGATAAGCTTCATCAGAGTTGCAGCGTCGTCGCCCCGGACCTCGACCTCGAGCCCCGGCTTCCAGCCGAGCTTTACCGATTCAGCTTCCCCGAGTGCGCCTTCGAGCGACTTCGCGACTTCGTGGAGGCTGTCGACGGAGGTCCAGATCTCGTGACCTTCCTCGTCCGACTGGACGTCCTCGGCGCCGGCCTCGATCGCAGCTTCCAGAACCTTGTCGGCATCGCCTGCCGCAGCACCATATTCTATCAGGCCGAGCCGCTCGAACCCGTGGCTCACCGAGCCGCTCGCGCCGAGATTTCCACCGTTCTTCGAGAAGGCGGTGCGGACGTTGGTCGCAGTGCGGTTGCGGTTGTCGCTCAGCGCCTCGACGATGATTGCAACGCCGCCAGGACCGAAGCCCTCGTAGCGGATTTCCTCGTAATTCTCGGCGTCACTGCCGCTCGCCTTGTCGATCGACCGCTGGATATTGTCCTTGGGCATCGACTGCGCCTTGGCCGCAAGGACTGCAGCGCGGAGCCGGGCATTCATCTCGGGATCGGGCAGGCCCATCTTCGCCGCGACGGTGATTTCGCGGCTCAGCTTCGAGAACATCGCCGAGCGCTTTTTGTCCTGCGCGCCCTTGCGATGCATGATGTTCTTGAATTTGGAATGGCCAGCCATTCAATCCCCGCAAAGTGGTACCTTTGAGGGCCCGGATTAGTGGCCCCTGCAGATGTCGTGTGTGTGTTCTTACGCGAGACCGAGCGCGGAGCGATAGGTCTCCAGCACGGCGTCCTGCTCCTGACGCGTATGCGTCTCCATTTTCCGAAGGCGCACGATCATGCGCATGATCTTTGGATCGTAACCGTTGGATTTCGCTTCGGCATAGACGTCCTTTACGTCGTCCGCGATGCCCTTCTTTTCCTCCTCAAGCCGTTCAATACGCTCGATGAATAGCCGCAGCTGATCGGCCGCGACGGTACCTTCCGCCATCTGTCACAAACTCCGTTCAGGGATTCGGCGTCGGCTGTAAGCGACGCCGAGCGGTCGCTCAAGCCGGTTGAACACCTGTCGCAACGGGTTATGTGCGAGCGCTTCAAGAGAGGTGAGAGTGACCGAGCCGCTGAAACCGCGCTCCCGTAAAGTGAAGATCCTGGCGACGCTGGGCCCGGCGTCGAGCAAGCCGGAGATGATCCGCAAGCTGATGCTCGCGGGTGCGGATGCCTTCCGGATCAACATGAGCCACGGCGACCAGAAGTCGAAGGCGAAGCTGGTGGAGGCGATTCGCGGGCTTGAGAAGGACCTCAGGCGGCCGACGACCATCGTGTTCGACCTGCAGGGACCGAAGCTGCGGGTCGGGAGCTTCGAAGGCGGATCGGCCCAGCTGGAAAAGGGCGCGAAGGTCATTCTCGACCAGGACGATGCGCCGGGCGACGCCAGGCGCATGGAGCTGCCGCATCCCGAGCTGTTCGCGGCAATTGGCCCGGGAGACAGGCTGCTCATCGACGACGGCAAGGTGCGCCTGAAAGTCCTCGAGGCCGAGGAAAGGAAGATCACGGCCGAGGTGATGGTCGGCGGAACAGTGTCCAACAACAAGGGCGTCAACGTTCCCGACGTGGTCGTTCCGATCCCGGCGTTGACCGAGAAGGACCGCTCGGACCTCGAGTTCGCGTTGGAGCAGGGTGCGGACTGGATCGCGCTGTCCTTCGTCCAGCGTCCCGAGGACGTTGCCGAAGCGCGCGCTCTGATCGGCGACAAGGCCGCGCTGATGGCCAAGATCGAGAAGCCGGCGGCGATCGACAAGCTGAATGACATCATCGCCTTGGCCGACGGCGTAATGGTCGCGCGCGGCGATCTCGGCGTCGAGCTTCCGCCCGAGGAGGTGCCGCCGCTGCAAAACCGCATCGTCGCCTCAGCGCGTCAGTTCGGGAAGCCCGTCGTCGTCGCGACTCAGATGCTCGAATCGATGATCACATCGCCAACGCCTACGCGCGCAGAGGTGAGCGATGTCGCGACCGCCATCTACGACGGCGCAGATGCCGTAATGCTCTCGGCGGAAAGCGCAGCCGGCAAATATCCGATCGAAGCGGTGGCGATGATGGATCGGATTGCCCGCAGTGCAGAACTGGACCCAGTTTATCCGCAGCGCGTCCATTTTACCGAGACGAAGCTCGAGCCGACGATCGCCGACGCTCTCTCCGGCTCCGCTCGGCAGATTGCATACACCATCTCGGCGAAGGCGATGGTGGTGTTCAGCAAATCCGGATCGACCGCGCGACGCATCGCTCGCGAGCGTCCGCCGGTGCCGATCCTTGCGATGAGCCCGTCGCAGAGCACCTCGCGGCGCATGGGACTCTATTGGGGCGTTCATTCAGTCCACTCACGCGATGTCTCGAGCTTCGAGGAAATGGTCGGCAAGGCAAAGCGCATGGCGCTGCGCCATCATCTCGCCGCGGGCGGCGACCGGGTCATGATCATGGCGGGCATTCCGTTCGGGACGGCGGGTTCGACCAACGTGCTCCACGTCGTTCGTCTTGTGGGCGACGAACTCGAGCGGCACTCCGCGCAGGAGAACTAACGGCTAAGCAGCGCCGGGATTTCGTCGGGGATTTCGCGAGCGAGGAAGCCTACCGGTCCGACCTTCCGCGATAGCACTTCGCCTGCTTCGCCGTGGAGGAGCACGCCCCACAACAATGCCGTGAGCGAGTCCGCGCCGCGGGCCACCAGCCCACCAACGATCCCGGCGAGCGTATCGCCACTGCCGGAAACGCCAAGGCCAGCCGCCCCGCCTTTGTAGGTCCATGTACGACCGTCGGGCGTGACGACATGGCTGATCACGCCTTTGACGAGGACGTTCGCGCCGAAGCGCTCGGCGGCGCGATGTCCGCATCCGACCGGGTCGCGGTCGATCTCGCCTTCATCACAGTCCAGCAGAGAGGCCAGCTCGCCAGCATGCGGCAGCAGGATGGGAGGCTTACCGCCGTCGGGTTTGCCGGGCTTGAGGCTGTGCAAGAGCGCAGCATCGAGGACGACGTCTGCCGTGCTTGCAAGCAACGTGTCAGCAAGCATTGCGCAGGTCTTCGCCTCGGCCATTCCCGGCCCGGCAACGACCGCGTCGACACCATTCGCCTGCTTCCCGATCTCGCGCACGGCGGCTCGCGTAAAGCCGCCGTCTCGCGCTTCCTCGAGACCGACGACCATCGCTTCGGGCATTACCAGCCCCGTGGACACCGCGAGACTTTCGATCGTGATCATGCGCAGCTTGCCCGCACCTGCGCGCATTGCTGCCGTCGCTGTGAGAAGGGCAGCGCCCGCGACTTCGCGGCTGCCTGCAATCACGAGGATGCGGCCCTTTGTCTCCTTGTCGCCGTCGACCACGCGCGGGAGGGGGAAAGGCTTCAGCGCAGCGCGGGTCAGCGCCTTTGGAGCGCTCATCGAGTCCCCGTCATCCGGTCCGGCTCGGCGGTCTTCGGGGCACCCTCTGCCTCCATCGGAGCGCCATGATTCCAGATGGAAAGTTGAGGAATGCAGAGGCCTTCGGCAGTCTCCTTGAAATCGTAGCGGACGATCCCGCAGTTGAGGATCTCGGACTCCTTGTCGATCCTCAGGATGTCCTGCTCGGTCAGCTCCTCCAGGATGTATCGCATGCACAGGACCACGACCTGGTGGCAGACGATAAGAACGCGCCGGTTGCAGTAATGGAGATTGATCGTGTTGAGCGCCGAACGAAGGCGCAGGATCACGTCCGCCCAGCTCTCGCCGCCGGGCGGCCGGTGGTAGAACTTGCCGAGCATCGCGCGGTGCGCGGCCTCTTCGGGAAACTTATCCCGAATGCCGATGGTGGTGAGCCGATCGAATATACCGAACTCGCGTTCTCGAAGGCGCTCGTCGATGACCAGCTTCACGGGCCCGGACAATCCGCCGGCAGTGCAGATTGCCTCGGCGGTTTCGCGCGCCCGCACATAAGGCGATGATAGGATCACTTCCGGCCGTTCTTCGGCGGCAAGAGCTGCAAACCAGCGGCCAGTCGCGTCGGCTTGGTCGTGCCCCAGCTTCGACAAAGGCACGTCGACGTCCCGCACCTTGATGTCGATCTCGTGCAGGCCGGCTTCGTCGGCCGCGTCACGCGCGACATTCCCCTGGCTTTGTCCATGCCGGACCAGCCAGAGCGCTTCGGGCCAGTTCTGCCGCATCGGCTTCTCCTCGATTGCAAGAAGCATGAAGCGCTCCTTGGTTCCTGCGACGAGTTGCGCAGAAAGGCCGCGCGAGGGTCGATCCAAGCTGCTATCCATAGTCGATGACGTTCGCGCTGGGGGTGGAGCGGTCGGCAGCCGGGCAGCCGTGGAAGTGGCGCCGGTCGGGCGAGCCAGGACTGACCTTGGATGGGCTGGTGGACGAGCTTCTGCTCGCCCGCGGAGTCATGCGCGACGACCTCGAGCGTCACCGCAAGCCGACGATCCGCGACTTCCTGCCGGATCCATCCTGCTTCCAAGACATGGACAAGGGCGCGCAGCGGCTCTCCGACGCCGTGCAGAGCGGCGAAACCGTCGCGATCTTCGGCGATTATGACGTCGACGGGGCGACCAGCTCGGCCCTGCTCGTGCTGCTTCTGCGGCGTCTTGGCGTCGAGCCGATGGTCTATATCCCCGACCGGCTCATGGAGGGATACGGCCCGTCCGGCGCTGCGCTTGTCCAGCTGAAGGAGCGTGGAGCGAGCCTCGCCGTCACCGTCGATTGCGGTGCTCAGGCTTTCGAGGCGCTCCAGGAGGCAAAGGACGCCGGCCTCGACGTGATCGTGGTCGATCATCACCAGTGCGCAACTTTGCTTCCCGTCGCCTTCGCCATAATCAATCCGAACCGCCTCGACGAAGGTGAGCTTGGCGCGGCGCATGGCCATCTCGCGGCGGTCGGTATGGCATTTCTCCTGGGAGTGGCGCTGGTTCGAGAGTTGCGCGGACGCGGGTTTTTCGCGGAACGCGAAGAGCCGAAGCTGATCGATCTTCTCGACCTGGTCGCGCTGGGCACGGTGGCGGATGTGGCGCGCCTTCACACGCTCAACCGGGCGTTCGTGACGCAGGGCCTGAAAGTCATGGCAGGGCGCCAGAGCATCGGCATGAGCGCGCTTGCCGAGGCAGCACGGCTGGTGAGACCGCCTAGCTGTCGCGACCTCGGATTTGCCCTGGGTCCGCGGATCAATGCCGGAGGACGCGTCGGCAAATCGGACCTTGGTGTCCGTCTTCTGACCTCGACCGACCCGGAGGAAGCGCGCAGCATCGCTTCAGAGCTCGACCGCCTCAACGAAGAGCGCCGAGCGATCGAGATGCAGGTCTGCGATCAGGCGATGGAGCAGGCCGACAAGCTCAACGGCGAACCGGTGCTCACGATCATGGGACAGGGGTGGCACCCCGGAGTAATCGGCATCGTCGCCGGGCGCGTGAAGGAACGATACGGCCGTCCGGCAATGGTCATTGCCGAGATGGAAGACGGCACGGGCAAGGGATCGGGCCGGTCGATCGGCGGAGTCGATCTTGGAGCGGCGGTGCTTGCGGCCAAGGACTCTGGCCTGCTCGTCGCTGGGGGCGGCCACGCGATGGCGGCGGGACTGACGCTAGCACCCGGAGGGCTCGAAGCTTTCAGTCGCTTCATCAGTGAGCGGCTTGCCTCAGACGTCGCGCGTGCGCTCGACGGCCGTGCGCTGCTGCTCGACGCAATCCTTTCGCCACGGGGCGTCGCCGGTGAGCTTTGCGATGCGCTCGAACAGGCTGGACCCTATGGCGCGGGCTGGCCGGCGCCGCGCGTGGCGGCCGGACCTGCACGCCTGCTCAAGACCGGCATTGTTGGTGACGGACATGTGCGCGGCCTTGCCTGCGGCGACGACGGCCGGAGCTTCAAGTGGATCGCGTTCCGAAGCGCTGCAACGGAGCTTGGCCAGGCACTTCTCGCTTCGCCGGGTGACCAGCGTTGGTGGCTTGCCGGGACGATCAAGCGCGACGAGTGGAATGGCGGTAATGCCGCCGAAATGCATCTGGAGGACGCTGCAATAGCCGCTTAGGCGGTGGGGGAACGCCATGGACTGGACCCTGTGGGCGGGCTTCGTCGTCGCTTCGCTGATCGTCGGATTGCTTCCGGGCCCGGGAGTCACCAGCATCGTCGGTTATGCACTCACATCGGGGTTAAGGTCGGCGCTCGGCTCTGTGTTTGGAGCTACCGCGGGCAATGCTGTCGCCATGGCCTTCTCGCTGGCAGGCGTCGGGGTGATGATCGAGCAATATCCTGCCGCCTTCTCCATCCTGAAGTGGGTCGGCGCGGCTTATCTCATCGCCATCGGATTCTACGGCATCGTGACGGCCAGCAGGGCAGAGGCTGTGGAATCCGCAGATGTCCAAACCATCCATCCGCGCACCGCTTTCTGGGGTACTTTCGCGATTACGGCGGTGAACCCGAAGACCATTATCTTCTTCGTCGCCTTCACGCCTCAGTTCATGTCGCCTCACTTGAACTATTGGTCGCAAGCCGGAGTGCTGTTCGTGACTTTTGTAGTCGTCGTCACTTTGAGCGACGCTTTTTATGCCGTGGCCGCAAGCTGGGTCGCGTGCTTCCTCAAGGGTCCGAAGGTGCATGTCTGGGCGAAGCGGATCGGCGGCGCGGTGTTGATGGCGGCGGGTATCGCGACGGCAACCGTCAGCGGATAGGTTGACCAGCGCCGGAGGGTCCCGTAACGGGCACCGGCCTTTGCAAAGGCCCCATCGTCTAGCGGTCTAGGACGTCGCCCTTTCACGGCGAAAACACGGGTTCGAGTCCCGTTGGGGTCACCAGCGCAGCGTGCGTCGGAAGTGTCGGCTTGAATTGCACCGACATCGATCCCTGAATTGCTTGCGGAAGCGACCTGCGCCTCTACGGTTCGCGATCCAACGATACGGTGGGGTTCAGATGGGCAAGGCGCTCGCAGTCACAGGCCTGCTGGTTCTCGTTCTCCTGATTCTCTGCGGAATCATGATCCGGGATGCCAATGCACCGCCGGTTCAACGGGATTTGACCGTAGAGTTGGATGCGTTGCGGGCGGGCACGCCCCCGCTTCGGCTAGTGCTCATGTCCGACTTTCACGTCGGCGACTTCGGCAACACTCCAGAGCGTTTTCGGGAAACTGCACGCCGGGTCACGGCCCTCCATCCCGATGTAATCCTGCTTGCGGGCGACTTCGTGTCGACGAGGCTACCGGGAGGCACGCCGATAGGCCATTCCCTTGGAGCCCTTGGCGACCTGAAGGCTCGGATCGGTATTTTCGCAGTCCTCGGAGATCATGACTATGGCCAGGGTGTTCTCACGACGAGGGCATTGCGGGAACGCGGCATCCTGCTTCGGAACAACCGGGCTGCGCGGGCAGGACCGCTTGCGATCATCGGAATCGGCGATGCCCACAGCGGTGCGGCGCTTGTGCCGCTCGCTCTTACACGCGGTCGCGAGATAGGGGGTATTCCGATCGTCTTCACCCATAGCCCGGACGTAGTCCCGGCACTGCCGTCCAATATCGAGCTCGTTTTGGCGGGCCATACGCACTGCGGACAGATTGTTCTGCCCATAGTCGGGGCCCTCGAGACCTCTTCCCGTTACGGTAAGCGATATGCTTGCGGCATTATTCGAGAGGGTAAGCGTACCACTGTCGTGACGAGCGGGCTGGGCGTCAGCCGACTTCCATTTCGCCTGGGGGCTCCGCCCGATTTTTGGGTGATCACGCTTCGGCCACGCGCCTGAGAACAGCATCGGCAACATCACGCACGCGCCGAAGGTCGTCTGGCGCCGTGACCTGCCAGATGTTTACACTGGAAACGATCGCGTTGAGACTCGAGAATATCTGCGATTGCAGCCCGAGCGCTCGGGCCTCGTCGGGCATGTGAACTGCCGCCAGAAGGTTCTGAAACGACGGGACGGCCCGAAGACGCTCAATGTGAAGTTCCTCGCCACGCTCACCAGCCAGAAGGAACAAATCGGTTAGCGCCGGCGCTTCGCCACTGAATGTTTTCGCGGGCGCGACGACATACTTGTCCATCGCGGGGTGGGCTTTCGCGACGACCGCATCCAGCACGTCCAATTCGACTGCGGCGTCCTTCCATAAGCGCAGCTTCTGGTAGCCGGGGAGCACCAGGGGTGGCTTTTGCGCCCAGTCGACGACCGTGAAATCGTCGGCCACCAAGGGGCAGCCGCGTGCAGTGAGTGCTGCAGCGATGGCAGACTTGCCGCCACGTGTTGGTCCGCCCACGGCAATGGCACGCTCGCCTACCTTGACGGCACTTGCGTGCAGCGGAATGTAGCCGCGCTGGTGCCAAAGGATCGACTGAACCGTCCCAATGAAGTTGAGCCTGACCCTCTGCGGGTCGCTGTCCGGCCACGCGTTGAAGACGATACGCTTGCCATCTTCGATGAGTACCCGGCCGACGCCCTCGATCAGAAACACCAGCCTATTCTTACCTTGCACCTGAAACTTCTCGCCGGCGGCATCGGCCGTTTGCAGGGGCTCGACATGCCCAAGGCGGAATTCGATATCGAACGCTCTGTCGTCGACGCCCTCCCACGGCGTCAGCTCAGGGAAGGCGAGGTCGCTTTCGACTTTTAATCCGCATAGGAGGTAATGATACACGCCCCCTTGCACTCCTCTCGCTGACCCTTCAGTCCCATAGCTGGTTCGCGGCTGGATGATGAGGGGCAGAGCCGTGCGGGGACAACAAGCGTTCGCATTTGGTACAGCTCGATGAGTGTTTTGCGGAGGAGGGGAAATCTTCCCGCATGGCGACGCGGGTTTCCATTCTTTCTTGGTAAGCCTCGCAGTGCCATCGAGCGGCTACGGAAAGCGACGTCGGGCGAGGCTTGGAAACAGGGGCCCGTCTATAAACGGTTGCTCCTCGGAGCCGTTATGATCGTTGGTTGGCCGCTGGTGACCTTCGTGGACGCCCTTCGGCTCACAAGAAGGGGCGATGGCGTCCCAGGCTTTGCTTCGCTCTACAGTGCGGCACTGACGCGCAACGTGCCGCCAAACCAATATGCGCATTACGCGTCGCTGCCGGGCTTCCATGTCTCGCAGATAGCGGATGTGCTCCTTCCGCTCGATTCCCGCGGTCTTCACTCACTAAGCCGCGGGCGTGGAGCCTTATCCGATGACGTGCAGGACAAAGCGCGATTCGAGAAGTTGTGCAGTACACACGATCTGACTTGCGTTCCCACGATTGCCGTCTTCGATGGTGGAACATCGACCGGAGTGGAGAACCTCCAGCAATGGGGCCAGTCCTTTTACGTAAAGGCCCTTTCCGGTAATCGCGGCGCGGGAGCCGAGCTGTGGACGCCGACCATGTCGGGTTTCACGTCGAGCAGCGGGCGTGAGCTCAGCATCGACGATTTGATACAAGAACTAGGGCTTACGAATTCTATCGTTCAACCGGTTCTTGACGATTGCGCAGAGCTTCGCGCGCTCGGTTCCGTTGCGCTTTCCAGTTTGAGGGTCGTCACCGCCAAAGGCTCCTCGATCCCGGCAACGGTGATCGCGGCAGCGCTCAGTTTGGCGAACAAGCCTGGCTCACTCACGAGTCACGCTGGCAGTCTATGCGGGATCGATATCGGAACCGGCCGGATCACGGCGGTCCGTGAATCCACGGACCGCGAGGCGCCGGTAATCGATCCCGAAAGCCCACTCATCGGTTTTCAACTTCCCAGCTGGATTGACGCTGTTGAGCTGACTTGCCGGGCTCATGACCTAGCTTTTCCAAGCTTCGTCACACTCGGCTGGGACGTTGCGCTGACGCCATCCGAACCGATGCTCATCGAGACGAATATTAGCTGGAACATGTCGATGCACCAGTCGCTTACGGGGCCGTTGGGCGAGACCCCGCTCGCTGAGATCATCGATGAACTGATCGCACCTGCACAGGCTCGGCGATAGTTGGCAGATCGTCGTTCAAAGCAAGATTCTCGATTGCGGTGGCCTGCTCCTCGAGCAAGTCTAGACCTCTAGGACGCAACAGGTCGAATACTGCAACGCCAGGCAGTGAAAGATTGGTTATCTCCCTGCTGCCCATCGCCGCGAACTCGCGCGCAAGATGCTGGCGATAGGTCGCTTTGTAGATCGCCCGAGTCCGGAAGATGCCCTGACTTGGCCGCAGGAAATACCGGTCCGTTTCGGCCCGCTCCAGCCAGATCAATGCAGCTAGAGGCCAAGGTTGCGTCGTTTTCTCGACCGTCGGCAGGAAGTATTTCTCGCGCGCCCCGTCCGCGGCGCGACGGAGGCCGCGCTTGTCCACGCCCAGCAGGTCTAGGCTCTCGCCCCAGAGACGCAGATTTTGACTTCCAGGAAGAGCAAGCGTCCGGCCGTTCACCTCGCGCAACGGAAGAACGTCGTCAGAAATGAGCCGATGCCCTCGGCCCAGCAGGATCGCCGCCAAAGTGGATTTGCCGGCACCGGATCGGCCCGACAGCGCAACCGCCTTGCCGTCGATCACGATTGTGTTGCTGTGGAGCGAGAGAATGCCCCGCTGATAAGCCAGCGTTCCGAGCACAGGTCCGACGGCCATGGTTTCGACCACGCCCGGCAGAGCATCGGGGTGAACGTCCGCCACGATGCGCCTGCCGTCTGATACGGCGAACCGGCCTGCATCCGCTGCAACGACGGTGGCTTCTCTGCGTCCGGTAACGATCACGCCTACCGGATCTACGCACGGCACTTCCTCGACAGAGCCGCGTACGAGTTCGATGTCCGGGAGATGGTCAGGATCCCCGTCCCATTCCGGTAGCGCCGCAATTCGTATTTCAGAACGGAAGCGCCAACCGCATAGCGAATAGTCTGGGTGGCGAAGCGCCTCAGTAGCTGTCATTCAACCCGGATCAGGTCGTTTTCGGACAGCTTGTTCAGGAACTTGAGCACGTCGGGCATCACAACGTCCTTCGACGCACTATGCTTTGCCGCCAGATCGGCGACAAGTTGGTCGACCCGGACGGGCTGCTCCAGCGCGTCGAATATCTCGAAACCAATCTCGTCAAACGAGAAAAACTTTCCGGCACTGATGCTCATGATAATCGCTGAACCATCGTGATCCGCGCGGAAATGATTGTTGGCCAGCGATACTGTCGATGTCGGCTGCACGTCGCCTCCTTGCTCCTCGGCCATGACTAAACCCCTTGTCTCGCGTCTCAGCGGACGACTTCAATCCAGCAGCCGTCCACAAGCTCTGCAACAGTAGACTTCAGCGTGTCCTCATCCAAGACACGTCCGAGATCCGTTTTCAGTTCACTCAGCGTGGCGAACCGCTTTTCGAGGAGCGACTCCAGGATGCGCTCACCCGCCTCAGACGGCTCCTGCCCCTTCTCCTTCAATGCGCGTTGCCAAGCGCCGGGATAGCGAAGCAATGGAGTCAACATTGTGCCATCGTCAATCTCTGCACTCGGTCCCAGGCGGAACTTATCGATGGGATTGCGGGACCTCTCCCACTTCTCGAGAAATTGCGACAATGACGCTTCGTTTATGATCTCGCAGAGGCGCTCCTTAATCGCCTTTTCTTGCTGAAGCACCGCGTCCGAGCCGCATACTGTAAGGATATCTTCGCGGAAGATGCGTTCTTGCTGTAGTTTCGGCCGGATCCAGTCGATGAAATCGACGCCCTTCGAGGTGTGAATCCCGAAGGTTAGATGCACTGAATCCGTGTCCGTCACCTGCGCGCGGTGATAGGTGCCGCGAGGTACGTACAAGGCGTCGCCGGCCTGCAAGATAGTCTCAAACGCGACATTTCGAGGAGCGGGCTTCTTCGCCTTCTTCTTTTCCTCGTCGGTCGGACTAGGCTCGGGGTCGTCGTAAATGAACCAGTGCTTCGTGCCGTAGATCTGCATAACCAGCACGTCGTGCGAATCGTAGTGCATGGAGAAGGCGCCGCCGGCACCGAATGTAGCGTAGCCGTTGACGTTGAGCTTTTGATTGAGCGCGACTTCCATCTGCAACGCCATGCGGCGGACCGGCGGTGAGAGGTCTTGGACACGGTTCAGCACAACACTGGCGTTCTGCTTCAGAAGCTCCTGGAGCTTGGAAGCGACGATTGGGTCGCGCTGACTCTCTTCGTTCCGGTAGAAGGCGGGCGGGATATCGCGGCCGTCACGCGTGATGCGAAGGCGCTCCCGATTGAGCAGGTTCAGCGAAAGGATTTCGTTGATCTTGTCCCAGGAGAGCAGGTGCTCGAAGCGCGTTCGGTCATCCTGGGCAATATGAAGCACTTCCTTCGCGCAGAAGTGTTTCATGAATTCAGACCCCTCGACGGAGTTCGTCCCGCCGGGTGAATTGACAAGCTCGCTGAAGGAAATTTCCCGCATCCGTTCGACACCCCCCAAAAGAGTCACGCGGCTCTGATTAATCGTGAGCCTACCTGACGAACCCGTCAATCCTTTGTGATGCTTGGAAAAGCTGCCATCGACGCATGTGTCGGCTTGGGACATCGCCTGCTAGGTCGAAAGCGCAGATAAAAAAATGACCTCCCTTCGAGGGAAGTCATGAGACTTGTCGGATAACTCTGATATCGGCGGACCGACAAGCTCTCAACGGTGAGCCGCAGTTGAGCTTGTCGGTCCTACAGCGGCTTAGGAAAGCGCGCCGTCACCGTCAGCGTTGTTGAGGTCGTCGCCGCTGCCACCAAGGGTGCCGGCCGGAACGCTCAGCTCTTCGAGGACGGGTGCGGTCCAAGTTGACTCGGTCATACTATGCCTCCCAGTTAGGGTGTCTGCGGATGATTCCGCGTCGACTCGATATCCTTAGCAAAGGTTTAGCGGGATTTTAATAGAAAATTAATCCAGTTTGTCCCGCTATGATACAATACTTGGAAGCGTTGTAGAGCGCACATGAAAAAGCCCCCTGATAGGAGGCTTCCTGCCGAATGGCGTTACCAGGAAATGACAAACTCGCCCCGCACTGCGGGGCGAGCATGTCTGCGCTATTACCGCTTAGGAAAGCGCGCCGTCACCGTCGGCATTGTTGAGGTCGTCACCGCTGCCACCAAGGGTGCCAGCCGGAACGCTCAGCTCTTCGAGGACGGGTGCGGTCCAGGTTGACTCGGTCATAGCATTTGCCTCCCTGTAAGGACGTCTTACGGCCGATTCCGTGTAGACTCGGCCCTAATAGCAGATATCGGCTCCCCTTAGTAACGGAATATTAACCCAAGTTTGTCTCGGTTTGGGACGAAACAGTTGTCCGGAGTGACGCGGAATCAGGCCACTGCTAGGGATGGGCCGTGCGTAAAAAGAAGGTGTCACAGGGGGAGGTCCTCGCGCTCGCGAAGGATCTTATGTCTTTCGGCGGACGAAGGACGATCTTTGCCATCCTGCTGATGCTCCTGGCCGGCATCCTGGAAAGCATCTCGCTCGCCTTTCTCGTCCCGCTGTTCGCTGTCCTTACGAGTCCGAACGAAAGCGGCTTCATCGCTCGCATGTTTGCTCTGGCGCTTCCCGCCGGAGCTTCCCTCACGACCAAGCTGGGATTGATCCTGCTTCTGTTCGCACTGGTGATGGTCATCAGGACGATCGTCGTCACGTTGCGCGACCGGAAGATCGGCCTGCTGCAGATGGAATATAGCGAGCGATTGCAGGTCCGCCTGTTCGAGGGGCTAGCGCACGCGCGGTGGCAGGATATCGAGGGCCTCAAGCACGCTCGGATCACCCAGGCGCTTGGTCCGGGGATGGCTCGCGTCACGAGTGCGGCGCAGCTGCTGCTTCAAGCGGCCGTCTCGCTCGCAATGCTCCTCGCGCAGTGGTTGATGACGTTGCTGATTGCGCCGGCGGTCGCGCTCATCGTCCTGGCGATCGGCATTATCGGAGCTGTGCCTCTGGCCCGCGCACTCGGGGGCTCAACGGCCCTTGGGCGCCAGATGTCGAGCGGCAGCCTGAGTCTGGTTCACACTACGAGCCAGCTGCTTGGAGGCCTCAAGCTCTCCTTTGCCCAAAACATGCAGCCCGCATTCGTGGACGAATATGCGACCGTGGCTCGTGAGCTGAAGAACCGCCGGTACGCCTTCCTGCGCGGTCAGAGCATGGTGCGGGCCATGTTAACGTTGGGCGCTGCGCTCGCCGGCGCTCTCCTGCTGTTTATAGGGTTCGTGCTCGGCACGGCCGTCGCGCCGCTGCTCGCTTCGTTCGCCATATTCGCTCGGATGAACACCGCCGCAGTCTCCTTCATTTCCTGCGCGGTCCAGCTCGCCAACAATGCGCCGGCGCATGACGACCTGATGGCCCTGTTCAAGGAGCTGGAAGGCGAGCATGGCCCGGCGCCAAGGAAGCGTACAGGTTCGCTTCCAGCGATGAAGGCGGTCGAGTTCGACAATGTCACTTTCGGCAGCGAGACGGAGCAGCGACTCAAGGGATTGAACGTCGTGCTTCACGGCGGCGAGATCCTGGGGGTGACCGGCGCTTCGGGGGCCGGCAAGACGACCTTCCTGGACGCCGTAACCGGACTGCTCCGACCGGACGCAGGGACGATTCGTCACAACGGTATCCCGATGGACGAGACGCTCGCTCACCTATGGCGAGACAAGATCTCGTACGTCCCCCAGGAATCATTTTTGCTCAACGAGAGCGTCCGCAAGAACTTGACCTGGGGTCGCAAGGAGCTTGCTGACGAGACTCTTTGGGAAACGCTCACCCTCGTGCACATGGATGGCGTCGTTAAGAAGTCCGCCGAGGGCCTAGACACACAAGTCAGCGAGCGCGGGATTCGTTTTTCAGGCGGAGAACGTCAGCGGATCGCCTTGGCGCGTGCGCTCCTGCGCGATCCGGAAGTGCTCATTCTCGATGAAGCGACTAGCGCGATCGACATCGACACTGAGGTCGCCATTTTCGAGCGTCTGGCGGCAGCAAGGCCTGAGCTGACGATCATCGTGGTCGCTCACCGTCCGAGCACACTCGCCATGTGCGACCGAATCATCCGGCTCGAGGAAGGAAGACTGCTCGAGGACTCGGTCACTCCCACCGCAGAGCCCGTCGCCCGATGAGGTGGTTCCGAAGGCGAGTGAACAAGGTTGGTCGCTTCTCGCGGCTATCCCGAAGGGACCGCATCCTCACCTATGAAGCTGCGGTGACTCTGTGGTTCGCGCGTCTCTGGCTGGCGATCATGCCGTTTCGCAAGGTCGCCGGGAAGCTCGGCACAAGCTATCCTGCAGCTGCTCCCAAGAACATGCTGCTTCCTACGTCCGAGACGGACGACGCGGTCGCGCGGCAGATCAGCGAGGCTGTGATCCGCGCCTCCAAGAACGTTCCTTACAAGGCCGTCTGCATTCAACAGGCGGTGGCCGCGAAGATCATGCTTGCTCGCCGCGGCATCCCGTCCGTCATGCATTTCGGAGTGGGCCGCACGGAAGACGAGCATGAGAAGATGCGAGCCCATGCCTGGCTCGCAACGGCCAATGTCGAGGTCACGGGCTACCCACTCGACGAGGGGTTGACCGAGATCGCTTACTTCGTCTGAGCTTTCTGGCCGGAGACGTCGTGCGTTCGACGGGTGAACTCCGCGGCCGTCATCCATGCAAATTCCCGCACGAAATTGACCGCTCGGGCAATGGGTGTTTGGTCGTCGACAAGATGCCAGAGGATGTGCCGGCGCTGCGGCAGGCGGACGCCGACAGCATCGGGCGTTAGCAGCATCGTGAGAAGCATCTCGTCGGAGACGAACCACGGCGGCGTCGGTCCGACGTCGAGGCCAGTCATCACCATGACCGCCCGGCGAGCGACGGTGTAGGATTTCACCAGGCCCTGTTCCCTCGCTGCGCGCGCGAACTCGGCTCGCTTCGCGTCACCCGCCGTATGAAGCTGGCGGGCGAGATCGATCACATGCGCACCAGTCGGTTCGTGATTGGAGATGCCCTTCACGACGCTCATGACCGTGTTGAGGAAATTGGAGGTGTCGCCGAATGTCGCCACCGGCTGACCGCCCACCTCGATCCATTTGGGGTTGTTGAGCAGAGCAGCCTGATCCCGCGGACGCGGGCAGCTCGGCTGCTGCGTACGATGATGGAGGTCGACCGCCCAGAGATGCCGGTCATTCGGGAACAGATGATGCTCGCCTAGATAATAGCGCCACCAGGGCGAGTCGCAGATCGAAGGGACCGTGTAGCCGATCCCCTGCAGGATCTCGGTCGCGCGGCTAAAATCTACCTGCCTGACGAGTATATCGACGTCGGTGACCGGACGCTCAAATACGTCCTGCGAGAGAGCGATCTGTCGGATTGGGCCCTTGAACGCGACATGCTCCACGCCAGCGTCGGAAAGCGTCTTCGCCACCTGCCGAACGGTCGCCAGGGCACGGGCATTATTCTTCATCGTGCGGCGGAGATAGGTGTCCACCTCTGGCTGGAGATCGTCCGGAATGGAAACGCCAGAAGCCTCGAGCTTCTTGAGCACGGGCTTGAGGATCTTGTTCTGCTGAGCGACTCGGATGACGTCGCGCGTGAGGTCGGGGCCCATGCTCGGCACGCCGTTCAGCTCGCCCGAGAATTCGGTGCGAACGAGCTTCGCCACTACGCTCCGCGCGGCGTCATTCGTCATTCGCTTGTTCTCGACGCCGACACCTCATGGCCCCCTGAGTGCGGATGCTGTGACCCGTCCACTTCAGGTCGCTTTCCGGCTGTTGTCAATTCTGGTTCAGTAACGAAGACTTAGCAGTCCCCCTTCAGGACAGGCCCTACGCAGGCTTCCACTGCTTCGCTTCGACGGAAAGGGCCGCTAAGAGCGGCGGCGAATGACCGACAAGCCGACCAAATCCGACTGGGAAAAGCTCGCCGCGAAGGAGTCGCGGGGGCGCGATCTTTCACGCGAAACCTTCGAGGGCATCAAGCTCGACAATGTCTACGGACCGGAAGCCGCCATCGACAGCGGCTATCCCGGCGTCGCGCCATTCACCCGCGGCCCCTATGCGACGATGTATGCCGGGCGCCCGTGGACGATCCGCCAGTACGCGGGCTTCTCGACCGCCGAGGAGTCCAACGCCTTCTATCGCCGCAACCTTGCCGCCGGGCAGAAGGGCCTGAGCGTCGCCTTCGACCTGGCCACTCACCGCGGCTACGACAGCGACAACCCGCGCGTCGCCGGCGACGTCGGCATGGCGGGAGTCGCGATCGACAGCGTCGAGGACATGAAGCTGCTGTTCGACGGCATCCCCTTGGGCGAAATGTCGGTCAGCATGACAATGAACGGCGCGGTTCTCCCGGTCATGGCCTTCTTCATCGTCGCCGGGGAAGAGCAGGGCGTCCCACACGCGCAGCTCACGGGCACGATCCAGAACGACATCCTGAAAGAGTTCGCGGTCCGCAACACCTACATCTACCCGCCCGAACCCTCGATGCGGATCGTGTCGGACATCATCGCCTACTGCGCGAAGGAGATGCCGAAGTTCAACAGCATCTCCATATCCGGCTATCACATGCACGAGGCCGGTGCGACGGCGGTCCAGGAGCTTGCCTACACGCTCGCCGACGGCATGGAATATGTCCGCGCAGCAATGGCCGACGGGCTCGACATCGACGACTTCGCACCGCGCCTGAGCTTCTTCTTCGGCATCGGCATGAACCTGTTCATGGAGATCGCGAAGCTGCGTGCCGCACGCACGCTCTGGCACCGCATCATGACCGATCTCGGTGCCAAGTCGGACAAGTCGAAACTACTGCGCACGCACTGCCAGACGAGCGGTGTCAGCCTGACCGAACAGGACCCATACAACAACATCATCCGCACCTCGATCGAGGCTCTTGCGGCGGTGCTTGGTGGCACACAGTCGCTGCACACCAACAGTTTCGATGAGGCGATTGCGCTGCCGACCGATTTCAGCGCACGCATAGCCCGCAACACGCAGCTGATCCTTGCCGAGGAAAGCGGCATCACAGCGGTCGCCGACCCGCTCGGCGGAAGCTGGTATGTCGAGAAATTGACGCGCGAGCTGGAAGAACGTGCGTGGGAGCTGATCCAGGAAGTCGAGCAGCATGGCGGGATGACCAAGGCGGTCGCGGAGGGCCTTCCCAAGCATCGCATCGAGGAAGCCGCTGCGGCGCGCGCGGCGAAGGTCGACACGGGCGAGACGGTGATCGTCGGCGTCAACCGCTACCGCCTCGCGGAAGAAGAAGAGCACGACATCCTCGAGGTCGACAATGCGAAGGTCCGCGCCTCGCAAATCGCGCGGATCGAGAAGGTGCGTGCATCACGCGATGAGGCGAAAGTCCGAAATGCTCTGACCGTGCTGGAAGAGGGCGCGCGCGGCTCGGCGAACCTGCTCGAATTGAGCGTTGCCGCGGCGCGCGAGCGCGCCACGCTCGGCGAGATTTCAGACGCGCTGGAGCGTGCTTTCGGTCGCTACCACACGACGCCCGAACCGGTGCGCGGCATCTATGGCAAGGCTCGCAACGACGATCGCTGGAAAGCGGCGGAAGGGGGCACGCGTTCGGTCGCCGATCGCCTCGGCCGTAAGCCGCGGGTCATGGTGGCGAAGATGGGGCAGGACGGTCACGACCGCGGGGCGAACCTTGTGTCGTCGGCCTTCACCGACCTCGGTTTCGAAGTTATCCCCGGACCTCTATTCCAGACCCCGCGCGAGACCGCGCAAATGGCGATCGACAATGATGTCGACGTTGTGGGTGCATCATCGCTTGCTGCGGGCCATCGGACCCTCATCCCGGAAATGATCGAGGCGCTCAAAGACATGGGCCGCGCCGACATCAAGGTGGTCGCGGGAGGCGTCATCCCGCCGCAGGACTATGCAATGCTGCGCGCCGCGGGTGTGCAGGCGATCTTCGGCCCCGGCACCAACCTCGCCGACGCCGCCGACGAAGTGCTGCGCCTGCTCGGCCACAACCGCCCGCCGCTCGATGAAGCTGCTGAATGAAGCGGCCCATCGGTTGCCTGTTCTTCGCTCTGATCGGCTTCGCTTGGTTCAGCTTCGTAGCTTTTGATCTGTTTGCGCACACCTATGGGGATTGTGGCGACGAGCGACTTTGCAGCCAACTCAAGAATGCCTACGGCGGGCTCGTCTTGTGGCGCGGATTTGCTGTTGGGCTCCTGATTTGCATCGCATACGCCGTGTATCGCCGCTTCTTTGAGGACGAGGATGTTTAAGAAGATCCTGATCGCAAATCGCGGTGAGATTGCCTGCCGCGTCATCCGAACAGCGAAGCGCATGGGCATCAAGACGGTCGCGGTTTATTCGGACGCCGACGCCCGCGCGCCGCATGTGAAGATGGCGGATGAAGCAGTGCGCCTCGGCCCGGCGCCCGCGTCTGAATCCTATCTCAAGGCCGAGCTGATCATCGACGCGTGCAAGGCGACCGGCGCCGAGGCCGTTCACCCGGGCTACGGCTTCCTGTCGGAGCGGACGACCTTCGCCAAGGCGCTCGAAAAGGCCGGCATCGCCTTCATCGGGCCGCCCCCGAAAGCAATTGCGGCAATGGGCGACAAGATCGAGTCCAAGAAGCTCGCGCAAAATGCGGGCGTGAACGTCGTCCCGGGCTATCTCGGCGACATTGCGACAACCGATGAGGCGGTGAAGATTGCCAAGGACATCGGCTATCCGGTGATGATGAAGGCCTCGGCCGGAGGCGGCGGCAAGGGCATGCGCCTCGCCTGGTCCGAGAAGGATGTGCGCGAGGGCTTCGAGGCCACGAAGCGCGAGGGCCTCAACAGCTTCGGCGACGATCGCGTTTTCATCGAGAAGTTCATCGAGCAGCCGCGGCACATCGAGATCCAGGTGCTCGGCGACCAGCACGGCAATATCCTCTACCTCGGCGAGCGCGAATGCTCGATCCAGCGCCGCCACCAGAAGGTGGTCGAGGA
>Ga0070675_100000894_pt1 | contig 21195 bp, 15 predicted proteins | sample KBSM43metaG_FD_65343 | JGI IMG/M metagenome (GOLD analysis project Ga0070675, IMG submission 65343) | Miscanthus rhizosphere microbial communities from Kellogg Biological Station, Michigan, USA - KBS M4-3 metaG | ecosystem: Host-associated > Plants > Roots > Rhizosphere > Soil ... | reverse complement strand
ATTTTGGATCGGGGAAAAGTCTTCGCCCGCGACGAAAAAGGACAACCCCTCCGCATGGTCGGAACCGAGCTGGACATCACGCAGCGAAAGCGTCTCGAGGAAGAACTGCGCTCTGCCATCAGGACTCGCGAGGATGTGCTCGCGATCGTGTCGCACGATCTCCTGAATCCTCTGGGAACCATCCAACTCGTGGCTGAGCTATTTAGCCGCATGGAGCGGATCGAGGTGAACAAGGCTCAGGACTTCGTCGGTAAGATTCAGCGTTCAATCGATGAAATGAGAGGCCTGATCGGTGATCTTCTCGATTTCGCCAAAATTCAAAGTGGAACCTTTTCGGTGGTCGCATCGCGAGACAGGCTGAGTCGGGTGGTAATACCGATGATCGAGGGGCTGCGAGCCCAGGCTGAAGCCAAGCGACAGACACTCGAGGTCGACTTGCCTTCCGAGCTTCCTGAAGTTGCCATGGATGCTCGCCGCATCGGTCAAGTGATTTCCAACTTAGTCAGAAATGCGATCAAGTTCACACCTCGCGAGGGCACGATCCGCATTTCTGCCCGTCAGCAAGAGCAGAAAATCGTGGTGTCTGTGGCAGACACCGGGCCAGGCATCCCACAGGAACATCTGCTGAGAATCTTTGATCGCTTCTGGCAGGCGCCCGAAACAAAGGAACTGGGAAGCGGCTTGGGATTGTCGATAGTCAAGGGCATCGTTGAGGCTCATGGCGGAACGATCTGGGCGGAGAGCCAATTGGGTAGAGGTAGTTCGTTCTTCGTTACTCTGCCCCTGACTGCTTCAGACGCCGCCAAACACACCGAAAGTTCGGCAACGCACCCGCATTGATTGGGGTCGCAAGCAGGAAGCCGTAATACCGGGACAGCCACCGGTCGTAGGGCCGGTCGCGGTCATCGTGCGAGACCCTAAGCCGTGCGCCGCCATTCCTGGAATCGCGCAATGAGAGTGGCAAGCTGTTCCTGCTTCCCCGGGGAACAGCTTTGATGAATCAAGAGGCCAAGGTCCGTTTGCCTATATTAATCGGTCAGGCGCGACAGTCTTACGTATCAGCGGTAGTTTCTAGCCACGCCGCAGTATCTAGTGAACGCCGGATTCACTCAAATGCCTAAAACCCGTCGCCCACTTGTCGCCCTTCTCGCAATTCAATCTCTCGTCGCTTTCACTTTCCGGTTTGTGAAGAATCCGGGGAACTCGTTATGTTGCTAAATGTTTCGTAACAAATCGTGTTTTCTTCTTAGCGATTCAGGTTCTAGTCCTCGCAAAGGGGGTGGAGGTTCGAGTCCTCTTTTCGGCACTTCAACTTACAAATACCGTCCACCCGTTCCCAATCCTTCCGTTGCCTATTTGTTGGCTACGGCTTCGGTTGCAGCTGCAAGCTCCCCGACGTTCACATGATGGGTCCAACACACAGATTTAGCGATTCCCAGCACCTAAATAAGTTGCTCGAGAAGCTCGGGGCGGCGGGCGTAAAGGTGAAACCCGACATGAGAGGAGTTCCGTCAAAGGCCTTCTGGTTTCGTCGAGGGCTTGGACTGATTCATGGCACTGTCGGATTTTGTGGTGATGAGACGTTGATTCCTCGGCGGTCACCCAAAACCGGCCAATGATAGATAAGCGTTCGGGGCATTGAGGCTGACGAGCCAGTTAGGCTCGACGGCCATGAGCAATGTCTTGAGCGACGATAAGAAACAACAAGTCATCGCACTGGGAAGGCTGGGCTGGACGCTGCGGCGGATCGAGCTGGCGACCGGAGTGCGTCGAGAAACCGCAAGCAGTTATTTGAAGGCCGCCGGAATCGGCGTGCGCCCGTCGGGCAGTTGGGGACGACGGCCACCGGCAAAACCGGCCAACGAGGTGACCACCGACTCGGAGAGTTCAAAACCGGCCAATACGGAGGGGGTGACCACCGACTTTATCAGGCCTTATTTAGATAAAGCGCCGATCCAGTTGCCACGGCCGAACCCTTCCGCCAGCGTCTGTCAACCGTTCCGCGAAACCATCGAATCGGCTTTAAGTCATGGCCGCAATGCGATGGGTATCTGGCAGGACCTGGTCGACAGGTACGGCTTCAGCGGCGGGTACGAAAGCGTCAAGCGGTTCGTTCGCAAGCTGCGCGGCGGTCAGCCCCCGCAAGCATCGGCCGTCATCATCACAGCATCTGGGGAGGAAGCGCAGGTCGACTACGGCAGCGGGCCGATGGTGCGCGATGCTCAGACCGGCAAGTATCGGCGCACTCGACTGTTTGTGATGACACTGGGGTTTAGCCGCAAGTCGGTGCGTCTGTTGACGTGGCGTTCGAGCGTGAAGATCTGGGCTCAATTGCACGAAACCGCCTTCCGCCGTCTAGGGGGATGCCCCCGCGTCGTGGTCTTGGATAACTTGCGAGAAGGCGTTCTCACTGCCGACATTTATGAGCCAACACTGAACCCGCTCTTTAAAGATGTTCTAGCGCACTACGGCGTCACCGCTCTGCCGTGCCGTGTTGGCGATCCCGATCGGAAAGGCAAAGTCGAATCAGGCGTCGGTCATGCTCAAAAGACACCACTGAAGGGACAGCGCTTCGAAAGCCTCGAAGAAGCGCAGCAGTATCTCGATAACTGGGAATCACGCTGGGCCGACACGCGCATCCACGGCACGACCAAACGGCAGGTTGCCGCGATGTTTGCTGAAGAGAAACCCGCGCTGCTGCCATTACCGCTGGAGCCGTTTCGCTATTATCAATACGGTGAACGCACCGTGCATCTGGACGGCTGCGTTGAAGTCGAAGCCGCTTTCTACAGCACACCACCCGGCTGGATCGGACGGCTTGTCCGTGTGCAGTGGGATGATCTGCATGTCCGCATCCTCGATCCGAAAACCTTTCAACTGCTGCGTGAGCATGTCCGTCAGCAACGGGGGCGGCACCGTATTCACACCGATGACAACCCCAGAAAAACTCCGCAAACCACGGCGCAGCTTCTCGCTCGCGCGGCTGTCGCCGGCTCGCAAATCGGCGCACTCTGTCAGCAGATTCATCGTCATCGTGGCGAAAGCGGCATCCGCAGCATCCAGGGCGTGCTCTCCATGGTCAAACGCTACGGTCCTGTCGCTGTCGAAGACGCCTGTGCGGCCGCGCTGGAACTCCGCATCCACGAATACCGTTTCGTCCGCCGCTATCTGGAGCGCCGTCCTCAACCGGCGCTGAAGCAAATCGATCCTCTCATTCGTGAACTCATTCAATACCGCGACCTGATCAACGCCAAAACTGAGGAACAACAACTGTGAACATCATCGAACTCCAACGTGCTCTGAAGAAACTGCGCCTGGGCGCCATGGCTTCGGTACTGGAAACCCGCATCCAGCAGGCCCAGGCTGAACCGATGGCGCCCATCGATCTGATCTCCTGTCTGGTTTCTGATGAGCTCTCCCGCCGCGGCGATCGCCTGCTGGAACGCCGGAGAAAAGCTGCCGGCTTTCGAAACCTCAACACACTCGATAATTTCGATTTCACCTTCAACAAGAAGATGAATCGAAGTCTGATCTTCGATCTGGCCACCGCGAACTTTATTGCGCGTCATGAAGACGTCCTCTTTCTCGGTCCGCCCGGCACCGGAAAAAGCCATCTCGCTCAAGCCATCGGACTGGCTGCCATTCAGCAGGGCTATCGTGTGCTTTACCGCGAAACGCATTCGCTACTGGCTGAGATCACCGAAGCCACTCTGGATGGCAACCGAAAGGAGAAGATGGAACTGCTCTCGACGGTCCCGCTGCTGATCATCGACGATCTCGGCATGCGTAAACTACCGACAACGGCCGCCGAGGACCTGCTCGAAATCGTCATGCGCCGTTATGAACGGACCAGTACGCTGCTCACATCCAACAGGCCCGTTGAAGATTGGGGCAAACTCCTTGGAGACACTGCTGCCGTCACAGCCATGCTCGACAGATTGCTCCATCATGGTCACGTCCTCAAATGCGGGCCTCGAAGCTGGCGCACAAAGACACACGTCGCCGACCTCAGCGACAACAAGGAAGGGGGCATTTCTTGATTGGATTTGTCGATTTATGCCAAGACCAAAGCTTGAAAAACCAAACGGGGCATCAACGACGCCCCGCTTCGGTCTCGGCCCCTGAGTCGGCTCTCGGGTCGCTTCCCAGCGTTGCCCTATCCTCCGCTCAGGCCGCGATCATCGTAATGGAGCTTCCAAACGTTTGGTTGATTTATTCGACCATGAAGGAGTAGAAATTCCTGTCCCGCTCGCCTCTCCGTTGGCCGGTTTTGAGGTGACCATCATTGGCCGGTTTTCAAGTGACCACCGAGGGTTGATTTATTTTGGATTCGGCCATCCCTTCAACCTTCTTTTCTGGATTTCAGACCAGAGACTTCTGAACTTTATCCAGCGTGTTTTCATTTCGAATGGGTCTGCGGTTGTTGATTTAAACACGATCGCAGAACCAAGCACTGAGAGGAGCGGACGGGGTGGTGTTGGTAAGAAAACTTGATCAGCACCGACCCACTGCGAGGAAGAATTCCTCAAAGCCAATAACACGACGATGTGGATTCAACATGACATGGCGCTGCATGAGAAGCTCAAGCGCGCTCGGACTCTGTTGATTAAATACGCCCGCGGCGGCATCTCAGCGTGCCGACTCTCCCCTATGTTGTGAGTTGTCCAAAGCCAGGACAAAAAGGGGACAATTTTGGATTCTGGTGGAACTTAACCTCTCAATGTACGATTACGCCGCGTTGGCCTTTGGCGTGAAACATACCGCAGGGATGTGGCGTCGCCATGGTCTTCTCGATTGTAGTCCCGGTCAGAAGGAAATCCCGTTGTGTCTCCGCCGTTGGATCAAGGGATCTGCCGTTTGCCGGATAGTCTGTTCAGGGATTCCCAAACGGATCAACGCGGGTGCTGCAATGTCACCGAAGCGTGGCGGGTAGGCGTGAGCGAGGAAGTGTTCGCTTCACTCTTGCCATTACATTAGGACGGGGTTGCCCCGGGTATGCGGAGGGTTCTCCGGGTTCCACGGGTGACGCATACAGGAAGTACGACCGGGAGATACTGTGAAGATTGCCAACTATGCGCTCAGCGTTTTCGTTTTTCTCGCATCTGCGACTCCGTTATGGAGCCAGGGATTTCAAGGGACGATTCGTGGCGACGTTCTTGATCCCTCCGGAGCACGCGTTCCCGGCGTAACAGTAAGCCTCATGGCTGTTGCTACGGGAGAAAATCGTAGCGTAGTCAGTTCCGACACGGGCACGTTCGATTTCCCGACCGTGCGACAGCGATGGTTTAGCCGCCTTTTCAAGGGCCTGCCAGTAGAGAAAGGCGGCCACGATATCCACGGACGGAGGAAGATCGGAGAGATCGATAAGCGCTTCCGTTCGAACCTGCCCCGTGCGTGGGTCGAGTTTTCCAGTGGACCGAATACCTCCGGTTCCCTTCACGACGAAGTCCATCGTCCCGTAGTAACGCTTGAACAAGTTCAGATCCGCCGCATCGGCGGATTGACTCAGAGACACTCCCCAAAAGACAGCACTGAACAGGAGGAAACTGAAAAGACGACTACTTCCCATGAGACTCCTCAACTTCAAGGCCTTCACTCGGGAGCCTCAGGTCCAGGAAGATTTTCAATTTTTGTTGCGGCCGAGAAACAGCTGAAGATCACAAGTTTTACAACATGCCAGACGCCTAGACAAGCCTTGATCGCAATGAGAGTCACGCATTACAAATGTGTGACTTTTCCATCAAAAGCGTCGGAGTTTTAAGCGAGGAGAGCGAGCGGGACGCTTTTCGTCTGGAGAACATACCTGCGGGGCGGCGTCGGCTCTCGAAATTCGCGCAAAGCATCGGGTTGGCGTTGGCTACTCCTGCGGTTGACATCGCTTCGGATCAGACTGCTGTCGCTCTAGCCGAACTCAAAACCCGCTCGGTTTGATCCAAAAACTTTCCTGCCATACTCCGCCGGGATCGATGGACTGGAGTTCCTTATAGAGTCCCTTTTGCGCGAGATTCATCGCGTTGGTGATTCCGGCCATCGGTTCGAAGCAGATGAAGTTCGAGGTGTTGGGCGAGTAAATCACAAGCGAGCGCCACTTTGGGCCTAGCGCAATATCAAGCCGCTGACGTTTTCCCTGCAGCGTGACCGTCGCTACTCCCTGCGTGTCCCGCAGCATGTCGCTGAAAACGTCGTCGAGGTTGTAGTCCTTCAGCACAGCAACCTTCGGGTTTGGAAAGAGTTTTTCAGCGGGTTCGGTCGCGCCCGTCGGAACTTTGTTTTGTGCCAGGGTCCACCACGTGCGCGCCGGTACGGAAATCGTCCATTCGTCGCGAGGCGAATCCGTTAACTGATAATAAGGATGGAACCCGATCGATAACGGCATGGGTTCCGCACTCATGTTGGTGATCTTTGTTCGAACCTCGAGAACTCCGTCCTGCAGAACGTGTGTCATTTCGATGGTGTGGGCGAACGGGAACTGTTTCATCCATGCCGGTTGGCGGAAAAATTCCAGCTTGCTCGTCACCGATGCCGATTTGCCGTCGTTCCGAACTTCCACAACCTGCCACTGATCCGTGCTCGAAAGGAATCCGTGAATGGGGATGGCTCCGCGCACATTGCCCAGGGTCATGTCGAAGGCGTATCTCTTTCCGTTGGCGTAGAACGCCTGTTCGTCGAGCCGGTTAGCCCACGGACCGAGGAACGGAATTCCGCTCAATGCGGGTCGCGTCCTGAATTCCTCGACTGATGCGTAAGGCCACCGGAGTACATTCTCTCCCTTCACCTTCATCTCAAACGCAACGTTTCCCACAGAGGGAAGGATAGACACCACGATCTGGCTCTTCGTGTCTTCGAGCTGGATCACGTCGCCCATGCGTCGCGCTGAGTATTGCGCAAAGGCAGGCGTCGCCCAAAAAATCGGCAGCAGACAGGCCACGAAGAAGGATTTGAAGGTATGCGGTTTCATGGCGCTTACTCCGGCAGAGCGAAGCTGTAGATCGCACCGCCTGCAGCGACAGCGATGAACTGCTTGCCCTCTACGGCGTAACTTATGGGCGATGCAGCCATGGCCGCACCGGACTGGAATCGCCACAGGTATTTGCCCGTTTTTGCGTCGAGCGCGATCAGGGTTCCTTCCCGCGTGGCCGCGAAAAGAACGCCGCCGGCTGTCGCCAGCACGCCGTTGCTCAGCGATCCCTGGTTCGTCTTGAAGTCCCAAATCGTCTTGCCGTTTTCGGGATCGATTGCCCTGATGCCCGACGATGATGGAGGATCGTTTGGGCCGGGTCCGGTTGCGCCTCCGCGTTGCGCCCTGCCGATATACTGCCGGCCGGGTTCATAGGTGACGGGTGCGCTCGCGTACTGCTGACCGTTTTCCGAGTACTCAAGATAGAGCCATCCTGTGATCGGGCTGTAAGACGGCGCCTGAAAGTTGGTCCCGCCAACGAGCGTGGGATACACATAGAAACTTCCTTCCGGACTTGAATTCGAACCCGGCACAATCCTGGGCCGGCCGTTTTCATCAAAGCCCGCATTCCAGTTCTGATAAACGAACGGCGTACCCTGTAGAAATTTTCCTGTCGTTCGATCGAGCACATAGAAGATGGCGTTGCGATCGGCATGAAGCAAAAGCTTGCGATTCTGTCCGTGCCACATGCGATCAACGAGGATGACATCCTCTGTGGAATCCCAATCGTGCCCGTCGTTCGGCGTGAACTGGTAATGCCATTTGCGTTTGCCGGTGTCGGGATCAATCGCAACGACGGAATCGCTGAAGAGGTTATCCCCGTCGCCACGAACAGACCGGTCGATCTGCGGGCCGGGATTACCGACGGTCCAGTAGAGTGTGTTCAGATCCGGGTCGAAGGAACCGGTGAGCCACATCGGGCTGCCGCCGAGCTTCCAGCTGTCGCCTTTCCACGTATCGTTGCCGAACTCACCCGACGCGGGCACGGAATAAAACCGCCACATCTGCTTTCCGGTTGCAGCGTCGTATGCATCGAGAAAACCGCGTGGTCCAAACTCTCCACCCGTGACGCCGACGATGACCTTATCTTTGACGACGAGAGGCGCGCTCGTGATCGTGTGTCCCAGCATGGTGTCGGCTACCTGCGTTTCCCAGAGCGAACGACCCGTTCTTGCGTCGATTGCGACGAGCGCGGCGTCGAGCGTGCCGAAGAAGACCCGATTCCCGAGCACAGCCACGCCGCGGTTGAATGGATTGATCTCGTTCGGATTGCGCGCCTTCTGCTGGCGCGTATAAGTCCAGATCTGGCGGCCGGTCCTGGCGTCCAGCGCGACGACCGTTCCTGGCGCCGTTGCATACATGACGCCATCCACGACCAGCGGTTGTGTTTCGAGACTTCCGGTCGCGGCGAGCGTGGTCGCCCATTTCGCCTGCAGTCGGGGAACATTGGCTGCAGTGACATCCTTGAGTGCCGAATAGTGCGTCCCCTGGTAATCGCCCCAGTAGTGCAACCAGTTTTGCGGCTCCGCTTTTGAATTGCGCAGGCGTTCATAAGTGACGCCACCGGGAATGTCGGCCAGGGCCGTTTTCGTCAGGTCTCTGGCTTTCAGGCCGCTGAGATACGCAACGAGATTCTGCAGTTCCGCATCGGAAAGACGCGTCGCGTAATCCTGAGGCATCAGCGATCGGTTTTCGCGCCGCACTTCACGCAGTGTGGTCTTGTCGAGCAGGTGAAGCTGCCCGGACGCATCAACGATCTGGAGGTTAAAGGTGTCCTCGTTGCGGCGAACACCCTGGATTTCTCGCCCGTCGGCTCGCCTGGCGACAATCACAAGCGGGGCTCCACCGCCGCGTCCTCCTGTTCCGGCATTCGGGCTGAGGATCTTGCCACGCAATGCTTCGGGCGTCCGCGTTCCAGCCGCAGAGAGGTCCGGACCGACGACACCGCCGCGACCGTTCACTTCATGACAGTTTGAGCAATTTCCTTTGCCGAAGAAGACGGCTTCGCCCGCGGCTACATTATTGATTGGGTTTTGTGCAGCAGCCAGCAAACCGGCGCCGGCAGCAATGAGCGCAAGAGAGATGAATTTCATTCGCATCGCGACGTAGAGTAATCCGCGAACCGATTCGCGTCAAACCGGTGGGTCACGTGGGGTTGACCTTGCATTCGTGCGTGCCGCTCCCACGAGAGACGGTATCGCGAAGCGACGGGTGAGGGAGCTTGTTTCGCCTCGGCGGGAATTTAATCATACGCTCCTAGGATACTAATCCCTGGCCATCGTGTTCCGCCGATTCTCAAGTCGATAAGTATTGTTCTCAGAGCTCACTTGGCCTATTCTCGCGACAACTTTCAACCTGTTCTCGGTAAGCGTCGATAGCCTGGAGTCGCGCGGCGCGCTTGATTTCGAAGCGCTGCCCAACGACTCGAGACCTGTTGTCATGTTCAAAGCACTGGTATGGATGAGTCTCCTCTTACAAGCAAGGGCCGGAGGATTGCCCTTGTTTGTCGACGTCGCTCAAAAAGCCGGCATAACTCTGATGAATGTAGATGGGGTTGCAGGCAGAAAGCCTACCCTTCTCGAATCGGTCGGAAATGGCGCCGGCTTCCTCGATTACGACAATGACGGCGATGAGGACCTCCTGATCGCAAACGGATCCACGTGGGAGACATTCAAGAACGGCGGCGATTTGATGGCCGTACTCTACAGAAACGACGCCGGAAAATTTACGGATGTCACGCGACAGGCCGGGCTAGACCGCAGAGGCTGGGGCATGGGTGTCTGCGTTGCCGACTACGACAATGACGGCTACAGGGATTTCTATGTCACCGCGTACGGCTCCAGTGCTCTGTACAAGAACAACCGTAACGGGACCTTTCGCGAAGTGTCAGAGACAGCCGGCGTCCGTGACACGCGCTGGAGCACCGGCTGTTCTTTTGGCGATTATGATCGCGATGGAAACCTGGATCTTTACGTCGCGAATTACCTGAAACTCGACGCGCCCGATAACAGGACCAACGCTCCCGGCTGTCAGACACAGTACATGGGCCTGAACGTATTCTGTGGACCAATTGGACTGCAAGGCGAGCCCGATGCACTTTATCGAAATAACGGTGACGGAACCTTTTCGGACGTCACGAAAGCCGCCGGGATCAAAGACCCCGGATACTACGGATTTGCCGCCGTCTTCAGCGATTTGGATAACGACGGATGGCCGGACATCTACGTTGCCAATGATTCCGTGCCGAACCTGCTGTTCCACAACAACAAAAACGGAACGTTTTCTGAGATGGGGCTGCTGTCGGGAACAGCGTTGGGAGGGAACGGAAAGGCGCAGGCGGGTATGGGCCTTGCGGTTGGGGATTACGACGGGAACGGCTTCCAGGACCTCTTCGTAACGAACTTCACTCAGGACAGCAACACGCTCTATCAAAACATCGGCGATATGGTCTTCAATGATGTCTCTTCAACCTCCGGGTTGGCGGCGCCATCGATTCCCTACCTGGGTTGGGGAACGGCCTTTGCAGATCTGGATAATGACGGATTCGAAGACCTGCTTGTTGCTTACGGTCACATCTATCCGGGTATCGACTCTCTGAAGGCCGGCCAGCGCTTCCTCCAACCCAAACAGGTTTTCCGGAACATGGGCAATGGCAGATTCTCCGAAATTACTCGAGCCCTGGGAGGCGATCTTTTGCGACCGAGATCCGCTCGTGGAACCGCGGTCGGAGACTATGACAACGACGGTGATATAGACGCCATCGCCATCAACCTCAATGATCGGCCCAATCTTTACCAAAACGTCGGCGGAAACAAAAACCACTGGATTAGCCTTCGTCTGGAGGGAACTAAGAGCAACCGGGATGCAATCGGAGCCAGAGTTGTTTTGCGCGCCGGCGGCAAAACTCAGCTTCGCGAGATCATCAGTGGCGGAAGCTACCTTTCCTCCAACGACCTGAGAGTTCATTTCGGCCTTGGAGACGTGACGTCCATCGAGAGTGTTCAGGTGCAGTGGCCTGGCGGCAAGAACGAAGAGTTCACCAACATGGAAGCTGACCGGATTTTGTACGTTCGAGAAGGCGCCGGCATCGTCCCGCGGCTTTGACGCCAGGTAACGAGGGACTGGAGGAAAACAGGGAGCTCTCGATATGAAAGGTTTCCTGGTATTCGTTGCGTTTTCGATCCCGTTGGTTGCTGCAAGCAGCCCTCAAGACAAGAATGCCGCCGGAGACTCCGATGTAATCCGAACGATCGACAGCCGTGCAGCAACCCTCGTTCAAGCGGGAAACTTCGCAGATGCCGAGCGCTTCTACCAGCAAACGCTTGAGCTGCGCGGCAGCGGCTCCGTGGAGGAACATTCAAGAGTAATTCCCGCGGTTCATGGGTTTCTATCCATGCTCTCCGCTGGATACCTCGGAGACGCACAGCTTGAAGCAGAGAGCAGGAAGTTTAAACAAACGATCGTTACGTCGAAGCTCAGCAGAAAGTTGTACGCGATCATGTTTGAACAGTTCATGCGTGCTCAACTGACTGTGGAGGCGGAAAGCGTGTTGCAGAGCGCGGTCGAGGCTTTCCCGGAATCCAGACAGGTTCGATACGACCTGGCCGAGATATACGTGACACTCGGAAAGCACGAAAGAGCCCTCGCGGCGTTCAAGGAGGCGCTCGAGAGCACCGGCAATCCGGATCCAGCCGAGGATCGACGTCAGCGCAGCATCATCTATCAGAGAATTGGAGTAGTGAACAAGACTCTCCTCCGGTTTGATGATGCCTTGTCTGCTTTCAAGACCGCTCTTGAACTCGGCCCCAACATCGAGGCGACGGTTGCTTTAGGCGATCTGTATTTGTGGCTCGATCAACTGAACAGCGCTGCCGAGGAGTTTGCCCGAGCCGCAGCCGCTCGTCCGCCAAATGTCGACGCCTTGTCCGGACTGGCGGAAGTGAATCTCCGCCTGGGCAGGTTTCCAGAGTCGGCTGCAGCCGCGGCGAAGGTCGTGGAAATGGATCCGCAGAGACCCCGCGATCGCTATGTTCTGGCCATGGCCCTGATCCGCTCAGATCGACCCCAAGACGGCCGGAATGCGTTGAACGAATACCTGAAGTTGCAGTCGGACTTAATGGCTGAAGAAAACCGGCTCCAGGCAATATGGGACGTGAATCGGCGCGTCACCTCCAAACTAAGAGAAGGCCAATTCGAGGAGGCGGCCGCGCTCCTGCGGGAAGGGATCCGATTGCATCCCGAAACAAGAGGACTCTCTCTCAGACTCGGTTTGATTCGGAGCAAGCAAGGGCGTCACCAGGAAGCTGCGGAGTTATTTGAATCCCTGATCAATTCGGGATCTCGCGATCCTGTGTTGCATTGGATCCTTGCAACGGAATACGAAACCCTCGGTGATTCCCGGGCCCGCCAATATCGCGTGATGTGCCTCCAACAACTCAACGCCGCGCTGAAGGCCGAGGCCGGACTACTCGAACCCCGAATTTTTTAGCGCGCGGCACCCGGGGCTGCCGCCGGCATAATGCTTCCGGGCAGCGGCCAGTTCCCATCGTAGGGCGGCCAATTCGGCACGGTGAGATCCGGTGCCGGGTAGAACATCGCCGCGTAAACCATACGGATCTTCTCTTCGTCGACGAAAAACAACTCGGCGAAGACGTTCCGCGGTGTGGCAAGACCCGGGCGGCGGATGAAGACCGCGTATGCCAGGACAGCCTGGGCTTCTTCATCGACCAGCGGCATCCGTCGTGCCGCAGCCATCTGCCCACTGAAATTCTGAAGACCGCTTACGCAATCGTTCGTACCGCCGCGCTGACCACCACCTGCGGCTGCGCCGGCACGCTGGCCGCCGCCGGCCGGTTGTGCCGCCGCGTTGGCTGGCGGGAGAAATTGTCCGGCCGGTGTCGGGGATCCATTTTCCACGCGCCCGCAACCCGCGTGAGTCACGGCGACGGAGCCATCGTGTGACGTGATGGCGTCGAAATAGCTTTCAACAATCCGCACCAACGAAGCGCGATCGACTCGTGCCTTGGCCGGCACCGTGCGTTCCGGCGGCGGGTTCTGTGTGAGGTAATCCTTGTTGTACCCATTGGCCGGCCCTCTTCCTGGCTGCCGTGGTCCGCTCAACCCCGGATCGTTTTCTCGAGCCAAATACCACTCGGCTTCGGTCAACTTCCGATTCTCGACCCGTACTCGGACATTCACGATCGCAGTGGTGTCGCCTTCTTCGATCGTGCCAAAGTAAGCCGCCTGGCCGGATACGGGATCGAAGTACCGCCTCTGCACTTTGCCGAGCGCTGTGGCGGTTTTCCAAATACCATTGCCCGGCCGCGTGTTGATCGCGTTCTCCGTCTGCCGAAACCCGACCACCAGCGGAGCCGCAGCCGGATCATGCTTCACGATGGCGGATAGATACTGGTCTAATGTCTGCCTGAGACATGTACGATCGCACGCAGCCTGCCCCATCGCTGTCTGCGCGCCGACGACCATCAGACCGAGTAAGAATAGTCCCAACGTCTTCCTGAACATTCCAACCTCCCGGCTTACGCGGGCATCATGGCACAAGTTTGGGGAAATGTGCTTGCAACGTACAGCCCCAAGCTGAACATCGCGATGCGCTGAAGCACTTATGAAGAGTGGAACGCTAGCGTCCTCGCATCATCTCTCCATGAGGAACGCAACGAGAGCGTCGATCTCGGAGTTCCTCAAGCCAAGGTTTGGCATGGCGTACGGCTCTCCGCAGCTGCCCCCGCTACAGATCACTCCTGGTTCAGGCGCAATGCTGGGATCGGCGAGAAATCTCTGGAGGTACTCTGCGGAGAAGCGCTTATCCGTCAAATCCGGTCCATAGCTGCGTCCGGCTTTCACTCTCGGATGAAGATGACAGCCGTTGCAGCCCTTCGTTGTGAACAAGCGCAAGCCTTGAGCTGCGAGTGAAGACGGAGATGGCTTGGGTGCTCCTGAAGCTATGACCTTGAGCGGCGGCATTGTGGCGGCGTCCTTGTATTCGGTGTCGAAGGCAATCACCCAATCGCCGGGTTCGGGCAGTGTCAACGTTGCGGTGAAATCTCCCATTGCAATGCCGGGATTCGCAACAGCTCTGACCGTAAGCCCTTTAGCGTTGGTCGCACGGACGGTGGGATGCAAATTACTCAGTGGCTCCAGCGACGGCACCCATGCCGTAAATGTCATGTTTAACGGCTTACCGGCCACGGCGAAGTCCGGGAAGTCTCTCACTGTGACCAGAGACCAGCCGCCGGCGAGCGCCGCGGTAACGAGCGAAAGCAGAGCCGCGATCGCAATCAGCAAAGACAACATGCGCTTTCGTTTCATTCGTGTTTCCTCCTGTCCACGGGAGTCCTGGAATAAAACGAATGCTACGAGACCATTTCGCGTGTTTGCCAATGCATGTTTGTCATAGATCCATGACAGAACCTGCTGATCGCTGCCCTGTTAGTTTCCCGGCTTCGGATTCGCAGGCGCTCGCAGTCTCGGCTCCAGGTCGAAAGGTCACCCTTCCTAACGTTTCTTAGCAAATCGTGGTTTCTTTTCAGCGATTCAATTCCAGTCCTCGCAAGGGGTGGGGGTTCGATTCCTCTTTTCGGCATTCTGCAATCAGCAGGTTAACGCCGCTGGTTGCGTTTTCTTTTTCGACCTCGGAATTCTGCCTCTTGTTTTGCTCCTACGACAAAGCGAAGCGTTCGGCTTCGCGCTTCTGCACCTTCCGGATACTCTGAGTGGCGTGTTGAGGCGCGAAATGCTCCGATTCGTGAGAGTCGTCTTTCAGCTGACGCCATGTTCCCATTGCAATCGCTTCGTCGATTCTCCTTGAAGAGTCCGACTGACTGGACGCCGGCAATTTTTTGTCCCCGTGATCTAATCTTCCGGTGTTTAGACGTTCCGCGGCCAGAACCCCCAACGCGATGACCACTGCGGCAATTCTGGCGCTTCTGTGTGTTCTTGGCGTTCACACCAAATTCGGGCAGGCCCCGCCAAAGCTCGACGTGTACGGGGATCCGCTTCCTCCTCGCGCGCTCGCGCGAATGGGACGCATCAGCTTTCGGTTCCCATCCTCCGGTCCGCTCGCATTTTCGCCAGATGGAGAGACGGTTGCGACTGCAACGATTGTCGTGACCACCTCGAGTGTGAAGACCGGCAAGCGGCTTCACGTGATGGAGGGGCACGAGGATTACGTCACCCAGGTGAGATTCTCTCCGGATGGCAAGATTCTCGCGTCCGCGAGCAGAGATCGCTCGATCATCTTATGGAACGTCTCCAGCGGAGCCCGGCTGCGAAAGATCGAAGGTCAGACCGGCGAGGTCTATTACATTGAGTTCTCGCCTGACGGCAAGTGGCTTGCCTCGTTGAGCGAAGACCGGGGCATCAAAATAATGCCGCACGGTGAGCGGCATTCCACCGGCATCGATGATCAGCCCATTCGGGTTTGGGACGTGGCCACCGGACGGCAGGTCTCAGCCATCGAGGCAACGAATGTGTATGGGCTCGCTTTTTCGCCCGACAGCAAACAGGTCTGGTCCATCGATGGCTACGACAGCACGGTTCAGGCTTGGGAAGCCGATACTGGAAAGAAAATTTATCCGAAACCATCAAGATGGGACGTCTTTGGCTCACTTGGACGCAGGCTTTTCAGTCCCACTTTCGATGCTGCCGCATTCTCGCCCGATAGCCGGGTCTTTCTCGGTAATTCCATTCAAAACGTTCCCGAGGGCAAAAATGTTCGGAACTTTCAATTGTCTGCAGGACGTCTCCGGGCCGCCGAGTTTTCGCGCGACGGCAAATTCATCGCGTTGACCTCTGACAAAGCGGTCCAGGTATTCAACGCCGAATCGGGCAATTTGATACACGAAATGAAGGACGCAACCGAGAGCCACGACTTTTTAATGGCCCGATTCTCGCCCGACGGGAAAACGCTGGCCGTTGGGAACGAATCGATTTATCGCCTGGTCGATTCCGCCACCGCCCGCGAACTGCATCCTGGTGGTCACACCAGGGCGCCAACGGGCGGTGCATTTTCACCCGACGGAATGTTTCTTGCGACAGTGACAAGGAAAGGCGATATCAAACTGTGGGAAGTTGGTAGCGGTCGCGAGATACGCCAATTTGATCAGGGTGCCGTGTGGGTGAAGTCCGTCATCTTTTCGCGGGACGGTAAGACGCTCTATACCGATGGTGTTGGCGAAGTACTGCAGATATTTGAGGTGGCGACGGGAAAATTAAAAAAGGTTCTGGCGGCGAAGGGCGCGCCCGGCGTGATTGACGGTATCGCTCTCTCGCCCGATGGAAACATCCTGGCTGCAGCTGATGCTTACCACCGCATCGTGCGTTTGTGGGATGTGACGTCGGGCTCTCTCGTCCGCGAACTGGTTACTCAGAGGTGGTCGAACGCGCGGCTGGCGTTGGCTTTCACGCCGGATGGCAACAATATCGTGTCCGCGAGCGACGATGGCACCCTGCAAGTATGGGACTCCCGCAGCGGCGCTAAGGCGCGTGTTCTCGGAAAGCGAACGAGGGAGAGCGTCGGCATTTACATCGCTCCTGATGCAACCCGCCTGGTCTCCGTTGAAGAAGACGGAACATTGCGAATCCTGAATTTCGCTGACGGTTCGCAAATACGCGAGATACGTTTGGAGCCGCGGGGCGGCTACGGCAAGCCAACGGTAGTTTCTCCGGATGGAAAGAGAGTCGCATGGGCCGCAGAAGACGGGGCGATCTATGTACAGGCCCTTGCCGGTTCCATGCCTTTCCAGTTGGCTGTCTACCCCGGAATCAGTGACCTCGCGTTTTCACAAAACGGAACCAGGCTTGTTTCGTTAAGTTCGGACATGAATGCTGTGGTTTGGGATTTGCCGAACCTGCCGTAAATCTATTGGCACTTTGGATGGCGACAGTCATTGTTGCGAGCGGCTGAGTCCCTGCGAAAGTAGCGGAAGCAATTCTGAAAGCTCTGAGTTCCTGAGGTCTTTTGCCCGAGACTCGTTAACTTCTTCGATAAAGTGTTTTTCGAACAGGATCGAGAGTAAGGCTCAGGAGCGAATGTTCCTGCTCTTGATGTAGTGATGCCACAAAAGATAAGTGGCAATCGATCTGTACGGCCGCCACTGTTCAGCTATTTCGACTATGTCTTCCTTGGTAGTGTGTTTGGGTAGTTGCTTAGTTTCTTTGAATGCATTCATCATTGCCAGGTCGCCTGTTGGGAATACATCACACCGCTGCAGGGCAAATAGCAGATATATATCGACGGTCCAGTCTCCAATACCTTTCACTTTTTTCAATTCGTATCGAACCTCATCATCCTCCAGGTGGGCCATCCGTTTTAATCGCAATCGTTTCGACACGATGGCTTCCGCGAGATGCCTGGCGTACGTGGTCTTTTGCCTGCTGAAGTAGCAATCCCGGAATTCTTCGTCGGTCAGTGTCAATATCTTCTCGGGTGTAATGGCGCCGAGATGACTTTTCAATTTGAGAAAAGCAGCCTTTGCTGAAGCAAGCGATACCTGTTGTTCCAGGATGATACGGATCAGCGCCGCAAAACTTTGAGGCCTCGTCCAGACGGGCGGATAGCCGTGCCGATCGATGATCGATTGAAGATGCGCGTCTTTACTGGAAACTCTGTCGCATAGCGCTGCATGATTCAGGGCATTGAAACGCTGCATCATTTCCTTCTGTGGCCATGACATGTATAGCCGAACCTCGTGACGCGTGGGAAGGACTGCAAGACCTTCGCGACTTGCCGATTGAACACTCTGGCCTAATAGATGGACTGCAAGAACTCTGCGCAGCCTTCAGAAAACGGCTGCGTCCACTCATGCGCCGCATCAAGGACGGCGCTTCGGAGGGAAATGTCCGCGGCTCGAAGACGCCGCTCATCGGATGAGAATTTTGCGGCTGTGTACCACTCGTCTCTGGTTCCACGGCCCAGCAAAACGGCAGGAATACGTTTGAGCTGCGTGGTGTCGAGCTCCGGGGGGACGTCTCCGCCGAAGGCAATGACGCCCGCGACAGGAACGCTCAGTAACGCGGCGGCACGAAACGCCATGGCCACCCCTTGCGAAAAGCCGGTAAAAACGAGTGTCTGGCCCGGGAGGTATTCCTGAGCGACAACTCGGACTATATTGGCGACGTATTCAATGTTGTCTGCGATCGCGAGTTCGCGATTCTGTCGGGTCATCCAACTCGCAGCAAACTCGCTCATTCGCCGCCGGTAGAAATGATGCAGCCCCTGAACCGACACGATGGTCCACCGATCGATGGAAGGTATCGTGCGAAGTCTGTTGAGTTCGTCTTCTGCTATCTCGCCGTAACCATGAAATCCGACAAGCAAAGGAGCATTCCGCGTTGCGGCTGGGGCTACGACATAGCGTCCGTGTGTTCGGGTTTCGATGGTGTGTTCGTTCGCGGTTCGCCTTGGATCAGTCATAGTGAGCAATTATTCAACTTCCATATCCTGGCAATCCTTTTAACCCATTCGCCCACCGCAGGACTCTGTGGCACGTACGTGTCCCGCACTCTACCTCAAAAGAAGTGAGGCGTCCCAACTTCCGGGTACGCCTTCGTGATTCGAGGACGGACCCTAAATTTGGACTTGATATGACGGAAATCGGAGGCTCGATTTCAAGTCCTTCGAAATCGTTCAGCAATCAAAAGTTATCGAGGCGAGTGTCTCCAACTGTCAGGTAGCTGCGAGTGTCGATCCTAGTGCGGTGTGCGTGGCGGAATTTGTTCACGGATAAAAAGCCCGTCATAGGGGCTTGACGGTTTGTCTTCGAAGATGATGGTGCCGTCTTCCACGATGGTGCCGGTTTCTCCCCTGGACAGGTAGATCGTGATGGAGATCGAGTCCGCCTTCCCCTCCTTCAGGAAGTGCAATGGGAAGACGAGCGAGAATTCCTCTCCCTTGTCCGCTTTGGTATGCGGAAAATCCTGTGTGTTGGTGGTGAAGATCATTTCCCCGAGGTTGCCTCCCGCACGCCCTTCAGCGTTTCCTGAAAAGCGTCCGGACTCATTGGCCTTAACCCGTACGTGAATCTCCTTCGGAGCCTCGTCGCTGGGTTCGTACCACCACTCACGGAGTTCAATGGAGTTTCGAAGCTGCTGGATTATTTCATCCCTCTTTTTGTAGTTGGCTGCGTCGCTTGCGCGTTGCCGTGCGGAGTAGGTAAGGAAGCCTACAACGAGCAGACCGATGGTGAGAATGCAGGAGAAGAGATGCAGCGGAATCAATCGCACGTTTGGGGATACGGCCAGAATCAGGCTACTGACAGCGATGTGCACACCGGCGAATGCAATGTACGGAATAATGATCACGCCACTGAAGTCCAGTGAGATCCAGCCACCGCCGCCCTTTGTAAGATACTTATCGGCGAAATAGAGAGGAATAGCGAGCAATGCCAGCGTCGTGCATATTGCGATGTGCTGTTTCCACATAAGGCTACTGACTGGCCAGTGGTTCGAGGGCCGGGCAACACCCGAATCAACGCGAAGCCGTTGAAGACGGGCAGCTGTGGCTACGTTTTCGCGCTCGTTTCCTCGCCTGCGCGGAAACGATACTTCGGCAGGAGGATGAGCAGAATTGCGGAGGTCACCAATACACCCGCCGCAATGTACAGTCCGACGTGGTAGTTGCCCGTGAGCTGGCGGATCCATGCCAGGCCTGTAATCCCGAGTCCCGAGCCGAGGTAAAACACGCCGAAGATGACTCCGTAGGCCCGCCCGTAAGCGATGTTGCCGTAGTACCGCTTGATCAGGAATGCGAGTACGTCGAACTCTGCACCCAACAGGAAACCCAGCAGAATCGCGCTCACAATTGCTGCATCGGGGTAGGTTGCGTAGAGGATGCATGAAATCGCCCCACCGATCGCGACCATTTGCATCACGCGCGGCGCAAAAACATGATCCATAAAAAAGCCGACGGTGACGCGCGCGATGAGCAGCGCAAAGCCGAAAATGGTTGTGACGAGGGAGCGCGCGGCTGCGGGCGACCAGCCGGCCTCCGTCAATAGCGGCACCTGTTGGCTGACCAGGCTTGTCGCAGTCAGGCCCAGCATGAAGAATGCGACGTTGAGAACCCAGAACGAAGACTCGCGCGAAAGGGCGCTAAACGGCACGCCGAACGTGTTTCGAGCCTGGCGCTGTCTGGCTGCAGCATCGCCTGCTTCGGGTTCGCGCAGGCAGAGTGCGACGATTGGCCAGCTCACGAAGATGACCAGCGCGGAGAGACCGAGCAGCGCGCCTCGCCAGCCGTAAGCCGGAATCAAAGCGGCGGTAATCAACGGCACGATCGTGCTGCCCACTCCGATTCCCGCGTTGGCGCATCCGAGAGCCAGACCGAGCTTTCGGTCAAACCATCGGGACACTGCCTGCAAGTAACCAAGCGGCCACAGCCCCAGAGCAAGCACGGGGACGAGCGCCCAAAGCACATAGAAGGCGAGCAGGTTTTTGGGGGTGAAATAGAGCGCTGCGAGACTCAGGCCAAACAAGGGGATCGACGTCAGCACAACACGTCGAGGTCCGAATCGATCGACGAAGAACCCCTGCAGAGGTGACATCAGGACGATCATATAGGCCACGATCGTGAACGCCAGCGACACCTGGACGCGAGTCCAGCCGAACTCCTGTTCTATCGGCTGGATATATGCGCTGATGGTCAGCACGGCAATCACGCTGGGCCCAAATGCAAGACCAGCTACAGAGCCCAGCACCGTGAGTACTCCCGGGGCGGTCGCCTCCGGTTGTTGCTTTGCTAAAGGGATACTCGTCTTACTCATGAAATGGTGCCAAGAGTTTCCACAGCCCGGCGGCGAGAGTCAAGGATGGTTAAGGTAATGGTTAAGATAATTCATGCCCCAACTCACTGTCAGTTTTCCTTTGGTGTACTCATCTGCGGAGCGATTGACACCCTTTAGCGCATGTAATAGTTTTGCCCCACGTGAAGCCGTGAAAACTTTCCTCCCACTTGCTGGAATGGTTCTCGTCAGCGCGGCGTTTCTCCTGGGTCAGAACGCCACAGTTCCCGCGTCGTCTGCGCGGGCGGTGCTCGATCAATACTGTGTGACGTGCCACAACCAAAAGTCGAACACAGCGGCGCTCGCACTGGACAAGCTCGATCCGTCTCACGTGGAGCAGAACCCGGAAGTCTGGGAAAAGGTCGTCCGCAAGCTTCGCGCGGGAATGATGCCCCCGCAGGGTTTGCCGCGTCCCAATGCTGCGGCTTACGAGGCTTTCAC
>Ga0070675_100000890_pt1 | contig 21218 bp, 13 predicted proteins | sample KBSM43metaG_FD_65343 | JGI IMG/M metagenome (GOLD analysis project Ga0070675, IMG submission 65343) | Miscanthus rhizosphere microbial communities from Kellogg Biological Station, Michigan, USA - KBS M4-3 metaG | ecosystem: Host-associated > Plants > Roots > Rhizosphere > Soil ... | reverse complement strand
GCTGATCGGCCTTGGGCGCAACCTGTCGGGGGCCACGACGGTGACCATCCCGCTGGTGAAGCCGCTGTCGCTTTTCGGACCGCGTATCAACCAGGTCGACCTCCGCGGCACCAAGATCTTCCGCATCGGCTCGTCGCGGATCCAGGCGAACGTGGACGCCTACAATCTGTTCAACGTGAACACGCCCGTGACGATCTTCGGGACCTACGGCACCAACCCGGCGACCAATCGGTGGGGACAGCCGACCCAGGTGCTCGACGGGCGTCTGGTGAAGTTCAGCGCACAGTTCGACTTCTAAATCGACCAGGAGTGGAGGGGCGGGTCCTGGACCCGCCCCGCCACGGGCGAAGGAGAGACATTGATGAAACCAACACTAACCGTGGCCGGCTGGGCCGTCGGCCTGGCCTTGGCGCTTGGCCTGGGCCAGCTCACCGTCGCCCAGCAGCGCGGCGCCGAACCGGGCGCGCGGGGACAGGGGGCAGGCCCGCAGGGTGGCGAGCCGGCACGTGGCCGGATCACCTATTCGCTGAGCGATCCGGTGCCCGACGAGCGTGCCCTGAAGGGCGCCATCGATCTGCACGCCCACCAGGATCCCGACACCAACGGTCCGAGCTACGGACAGGCGGCGCGCTCCGACGATGCGCTGGATCTCTACACGCGCGCGAAGGCGGCGGGGATGCGCGGCTTCGTGATCAAGATGCACCTCGACCAGTCGGCCGGCCTCGCGTACTACATGCGCAAGCTCCATCCCGATATGGAGATCTTCGGCGGTATGGGCTCGAACTTCACCACTGGGCCGAAGGTGAACCCCTGGAACATCATCCACATGACGGAGATGAAGGGCGGCTGGGGCCGCATCGTCTGGATGCCGAGCTGGGACTCGGAGACCAGCTCGCACCGCGTGCGGAACTACATGACCAATCTGGCGCCGCTGCGAACCCCGTACTTCAGCCAGCCGTTCGTGTCGGTGGCGACGTGTCCAGGCGGCGGCCTGTTCTGGGCCAACTACCCGACGCCCTGCGACAACGCGACGCTTCTTCCTGAAGTGAAGGAAGCGATCAAAGTCATCGGGACGAAGAAGACGCGCGACAGCAACGGCGACCTGATCCTGGCAACGGGCCACAACTCGCCGCCCGAAATAAAGATGATGGTGAAGGAAGCGGTGGCGGCCGGCGTCAAGCACATCATCATCACCCATCCGCTGCTCGACGTGGTCGACATGAGCCCCGCGGAGATCAAGGAAGTGGTCGCCATGGGGCCCGAAATCTACGCCGAGTTCACCTCGCAGTTCGGGAACCCGAACGCCCGGCCGGAGGTGGTGAAGCAGTACGTCGAGGGGATCCGTGCCGCGGGTGTCGAGCACGCGTTCCTCTCGAGCGACACGGGCCAGCTCGGTTCGAACTGGCAGCCGGATGCGCTGGCGAACTGCGCGAAGGTGCTGCGCGCGAACGGATTCACTGAGCGGGAGCTCGACCTGCTGCTCAAGATCAACCCGGCGAAGATCCTGGGTATTCCGCCCCCGCAATAGCCCGAACCCGCGGACGAAACAAAGGCCGGGTGGGCTCGTGCCCACCCGGCCTTTGTTCTTGCTTGCTACGTACGCGGGTCCGGCTTCAGCCGGCCCTGGGCCCTGAAGCCGGCCCCTACGTTTACTTTGCCGCCGCGGGAGCGTAGTTGTCGTCCCAGCGTATGTTCAGCCAGAAGATGTCGGGGTCCACGGTGCTGAAGCCGTGGTAGAAGGCCGACGGGTGGAAGAACACGTCGCCGGGCTTCGACACCACTGACACGCCCGTGTTCGGCACGCGCTGACCGTCCTTCACTTCGTATCCGGTGTTGACCGTCGCGCCGCCCGCCAGCATGTACCACGTGTCGATCGTCTGCCCATGCAGCTCCACCGAGGGCGTGCCGTTCCACCGCAGATTCACGTTGTAGCGGCCGCCTTCGATCAGCCGGGTGTTGCCCGACTTCTTCAGGCGCATGCCGGCCATGATCTGATCGAGCGTTTCCTTCGAGAAGTACATCTCGCCGCTGCCGCCGTAGCTGTAGGGCAGGGCCTGCTGGCTGCCGGGCGGCAGCGCCGGACCACGCGCCGCGGGCGGGGCCGCACCGGCGGCTCCGGCGGCACCCGCGCGCGCCGCGCGCGCCTCGACTCCACCCTCACGCGGTCCGCCCGGCGCCCCGGCGCGAGCGCCGCCGGCGCGTCCCGTCAGCCCGGTCAATGTGCCGGCGCCCATGGGCGCGTCCTGCGGCCAGTCCGTGTCCCAACGCACGTTGAGCCAGGTGATGTTGCCGTTCACGCCGCTGACGCCGTGCGGCAGGCCCGACGGGATGTAGACGACGTCGCCTACCTTGATCGGCCGGCTCTGGCCGCCGAGGATCTTGCCCTTTTCGAGCACGCCGCCCGTCGTCAGCGTGCCTCCGCCTTCGAGCACGACCCACAGGTCGGCGGTGATGGGATGCACCAGCCCCGTCTCTGCGGCCGTGATGCGGCGGATGTTGACGTTGTACTTGCCGCCTTCAATCATGCGAAGCGTCTGGAGCTTCTTCGCATCCATGTCCTTCAGGTACTGCGCCAGCTTTTCTTTCGGAATGGCTATCGAATGGTCCTTCGGTGCCTGCTCGAGGATGACCGTGCCGCCACCGCCCCCTCGTCCTCCCTCGCCCTGCGCCAGCGCCATCACTCCGCTCAGAGCCACAGCACCAAGGGTCGCGATTGCTTTCACGGTCATGAGCATCTCCTCGTCAACATCAGCCGGCGGGCCACGGATGTCGTGCCGGCCGGCAGGCCTAAGGGTAAACGGCGGCTCGGCCGCTGCACATACACATTCGGAGGTAGGCCGTCAGCGGCAGGGTTTCCATGCCACCGAGCCGCCGGCGCCGGCGGTGGGGCAGTCCTTGGCCGCCGGGCCCATGGCCTTGATGAAGGCGCCGATCGGCGTCGGCCGGCCGTGCACCGGCGCAATCGTGGCGACGTCGAGACTGAGCGTCCGCATCGTCCGGTAGAAGGTGGTCATCGCCTGGGTCGGCGCGGCAGGCGCCGGCTCGTGAGTATCGAACAGGTTGGCCTGCATCACGATCTTCTCCGCCGGCAGATACGCCATGGCCATCCCCTCGGCGTGTTGCAGCGGCTGCACGTAATACACCTGCAGCAGGCGCGAGCCGTCGGTAATGACGTAGTTCTCGTTGAAGCTTTCGTAGTTGTAGCCCTCGGCGACTTCGGTCGGCGGCCACAGGCTGACCATGTCGGGCAGTACGGTGCGCGGCCGGTAATTGAGCACGTCGCGGTTCAGCAACGTGATGTTCTTGCGCTGGGTGACGATGGTGGCGCCGATGTGCAGGTAGGCTCGAACGCCGCCGAGGTGATCGAAGTGCTGGTGGGAGTTCACCAGGTAGCGGATCGGCTTGTTCGGCATCAGCTTCGCGATCTGCTCGATCACCGCCAGGCTGCGTGCCTCGCTGGTGGGCGCTTCGAAGACGGCGACGAACGTCTTGAACTCCACCGCGATGCTGTTGGCCGGCCCGCCGCCGAGCAGGTAGACGCCTTCGGCGAGCTTGTCCACGGTGACCGGCGGGGGCATCGTCGCGGCGCGCCGCACCGCATCCGGCACGGCGATCGCCGGGCCGCAGTTGTTCGGCTCCACCTTGGGGAAGCTGCCACCGAAAGCGTTGTGGCCGGCGGTGACGTTCTCGAAGCCGAAGTTGTCGTCCCACCCCTGGTGCGAGTGCCACGCGATCGGGAACTTCACGGCGCCGAACGTCTGCTGGTCGGTGGATTCGTGCTCGTAGTTGAAGTCGCCGAGCGCGGGCTCCGAGACCATCGTGTGGATGCGCTGAATCTGATTCTGCTTGTTGATGGTGGCGTCGACGCGGTACTTGCCGAGCGCGATCGACACGACGTGCACCTTGTCCGGCACGGTCGTCGGCCCGTCGCGGCCCATCTCGCCGAGCTCCCACCGCCACACGGCTCTCGGGTTGGCGGCGGGCAGCCGCGCGGCCTTGAGGAACCCGTGCGGGTTCATCCAGATTTCGAGCTGGCCGATCGAGACGTCTTCGGGCGACATCGGCACCGGGGTGCCGCCGGTACCATCGATGTGCCAGCCGTAGTCGCCGCTCACGATGAAGGTCTGGTGCGGGTTCTTCTGGACCGGCGTGCCGTCCTGCCAGCCCAGGCCGTACTTCCACGACGCCGGGTTCAGGCCGGGCTTGCGGTCGAACTCTTCGATGATGGTGCGGGTGGCGTAGTTGATCGTGCGCCGGTAATTGGCCAGGGCGTCGATGCGCGGCCAGTCGATGTTGACGCCCGACTCGAAGGCCTGGCCGACGGCGGCGGAGTAGCCGGTGCCGGAGAAGGTGACGCACTGCAGGCTGGCCTCGCCGATCTCTTTCGCCGCCGCGGCGAGAATCGGTGCCGGATCGACGAACCCGGGCGGAAACGCACCGGGTGAGCCTTGCCGAGCCGACACCGTCGCGGCCAGCACTGCCGTAAGCCCCAGTCCACGAAGCGTATGCATCACCAGGCCAGCCCTTCGCGCGGCATCTTATCGCAACGCCCGCCCGATGAGCCGCGCGCAACGGTCTGGAACGTGCCGTGGCGGGCGTGTTCGCGAACTACAGGCTCGAGGACGGCGGCCTGTCTACACGTTCATGATCGCGAAGCACTCCTCGAGGCTCTTCAGCGGGTCGCGGCCGGGGCCCGGCCGCCATTCGTGCGCGACGAACCCGTTGTAGCCGGAGGTGGCAATCGCATCGGCGATGAAGCGGTAGTTGAGTTCCTGGCCCGCGTCAATCTCCAGGCGGCTGGGGACGCCGGCGACGTGGATATGGCAAATCCAGTCGAGATTGTCGCGGAGGTTGCGGACCACGTCGCCGTCCATGATCTGCACGTGGTAGATGTCGTAGACGATCTTGACGCGCGGCGATGCCACCTTCCGGCAGACCTCCCACCCCCAGTCGAGACGGTTGAACGTCTGGTCGGTGCGTTGGTCGGCCGCGACCTTCGAGTTGGTGATCTCCATGCAGAGCGTCACGTTCTTCTGCTCGGCGTAGCCCTTCACGCGATTGAGGATCGCCACCGTGTTGGCGATGGTCTCCTCGCGCGGCATGCCGCGCCGCTCGCCCGGCATGGCGATGAGGTTGGGACACCCGGCCTCGGCGCAGACGTCGATGCCGGTCCGGAAGGCGGCCTCGAACTTGTCGTGCAGTTCCTTGCGGACGAGGCCCTCCTGAAACGTCGTGCCGGCGCCGGTCATCAGCGCGGGCGTCAGGCCGTATTTCTTGAGGACCGGTACTTGTTCCGGCGTGGGCAGGTCCACGGCCTTGAAGCCGATCCGGGCCAGCGTCTGGCAGCGCTCTTCGAACGACAGCTTCGTGGTGCCCCACACCGACGCCATCACGCTCTGCTTGAGGGGCATGCGCGCGCGCGGGGCCGTCTGCCGGGCGGCGTGGGCTGGCACGGTACCGGTGGCGAAGGCCGCGGCCAAGGGTAGGGTGGCCATGCTGGCCAGGAAGTCTCGTCTCTCCATGCCGCGCACTATACCGCCCTCGCACCCCGGCCGCGTAGCCCTCGGGAGCAGAGGCGCGGCCGTGGACCGGCTATGCGAACAGCCGGTTGCGGGCGGCGCCGGTCATCGCCAGCACGCCCGGGTGCGTGAGCCGCCGCTCGGCGGAGATGACGTAGTAGCGCTCGCGCACGGCGTCGGTGACGCCGATTCTCCGCACGCCGTAGAAACGGCTGACGTCGTGCGCGATGGCGGCCGGGGCGGGGAAGACGTAGCCGGCCGCCTGGCCGACGACGGTCATGAGGGCGGAATCCTCGAACTCGCCGACCACGCGCGGCCGGATGCCCACCTGCTCGAACCATTCTTCGAGCGCGCGCCGCAGCGGACTGTTGGTCGTCGGCAGCAGCATCGGCGCCTGCCGGAGCGAGGTGGGGAAGCGCCGCTTCAACCGCGCGGCCAGCGGCGCCGCGGCGAAGAACGCCGTGTCGGACTGGCCGAGCAGGTGATTGAACACCTTCACCGGCAGGTAGGCGGGCGCCGGCGCGTTGGCGATGACCACGTCGAGGGCATAGCTCGCGAGTTGGCCCATGAGCTGTTCCGGGTCGTCCTCGCGGCATACCACGCGGATCGCGTCGGGCTGTTGCAACGCCGGCCGGAGCAAGCGGTAGACGACCAGCTTCGGTACCGCGTTGGCGACGCCGACGGTGAGCGGCACGGCCCGCCGTCCCGGCCGGCCCTTGAGCGTGTCGATGAGGTCGCGGCCGATGCCGAAGATGTCGTCGGCGTGCTGGAACACGACGCGGCCGACATCGGTGAGCGCCTGCACGCGGCCCTTCCTTGTGAAGAGCGGCTCGCCGATGGCGGTCTCGAGCGCCCGCACCTGCGCGCTGACGGTGGGCTGCGACAGATGCAGCTCTTCTGCGGCTTTCGACACGCTGCCCTTGCGGACGACGGTCCAGAAATAGAGGAGGTGGTGATAGTTCAGCCATTCCACGGCTCGGACCTCGTATAGGAAAACTCGAATCGCCGGCGACAGTTTATCTATTTGCCTATGCGCGGTTCGAGCCGTAGCCTCGAACAAGGTGCAGACGAACCCCAGGGAGTCCCGATGACCGTACGAGATTCACCGCCGGCAGCCCCCGCCGCCTGGCACACGCAGGAGCTGCCCGACGTCTACCGCGCCCTCGGGTCCGGCGAATCCGGGCTCACCGCCGACGAGGCGCAGCGCCGGCTCACCGAGTACGGCCCGAACGAGCTGCTGGCGGCGGCAGGCCGGCCCGCCTGGCACACGCTGGTCGACCAGTTCAAGAACGTCCTGGTGATCATCCTGCTCGTCGCGACCGCGCTGTCGGGGGTGATGGGCCACACCCTCGAGGCCGTGGTCATCTCGGTCATCGTGTTGTTCGCGGTTCTGCTCGGATTCGTGCAGGAGTACCGCGCGGAGCGCGCCCTCGAAGCGCTGCGCGAGATGGCCGCGCCGCTGGCGCACGTGCTGCGCGGCGGCGTCGAGACGCAGGTGCCGGCACGCGAGCTCGTGCCTGGTGACGCGGTCGTGCTCCGCGCCGGGGACCGCGTACCCGCCGACGTCCGCGCGACCTCGGCCGTGAATCTCGCCATCGATGAAGCGGCGCTCACGGGCGAGTCGCTGGCCGTGGAGAAGACGGCCGCGGCGATGCCCGAGCCGGACCTGGCCATTGCCGATCGCCGCAACATGGCCTACGCCGGCACGCTGGTGACGCGCGGGCGCGGCCAGGGCGTGGTCGTGGCGACCGGGATGGAGACCGAGTTCGGGCGCATCACCGGCCTGGTGCACTCGGTGGAAACCGGGCGCACTCCGCTCCAGGAGAACCTCGATCGGCTCGGCGGCGTACTCGCCAAGGCGTCGCTGGTGATCGTCGCCGCGATCGTCGCCCTCGGGGTCTCGCGCGGCATGCCGCTGCTCGACATGTTCATCTTCGGGATCGCGCTCGCCGTTGCCGTGGTGCCGGAAGCGCTGCCGGCGGTGGTGACGATCTCGCTGGCCATCGGCGTGCGGCGCATGGTGAAGCGGCAGGCGCTGGTCCGCCGCCTGCCGGTGGTGGAGACGCTCGGCAGCACGTCGACGATCTGCTCCGACAAGACCGGCACGCTCACCCGGAACGAGATGACGGTGCGTCGCGTGGCGACGGCCGAGGGCGCCGTCGAGATCACCGGCGTCGGCTACGACCCGGTGGGCGAGTTCCGGCGGGATGGCGCCGTCATTCCGGCGCCCGAGACCGTCCGCGACACGCTCAGCGCCTCGGTGCTCGCCTCGGACGCGCGGGTGCGGCTCGACGAGCACGGGGCGTGGCGCGTCGAAGGCGACCCCACCGAGGCCGCGTTCGTGGTGGCGGCGGAGAAGGCGGGTCTCGACCAGGGCGCGCTCAACCAGGACCTGCCGCGGCGCCACGAGATCGCGTTCACCTCGGAACGCCGCCGGATGACGACGCTGCACGAGGATCGGCGCGGCGCGTTGACGGCATTTTCGAAGGGGTCGGTGGACGTGGTGCTGCCCGACTGTCTGGCGTGGGCGCGCGCACGCGGCGACGCCCCGCTGCAGGAGGCCGACCGCGCTGCAATCCTGGCGATGGAGCGCGAGATGGCGGCAGCCGGCCTCCGCGTGTTGGCCATCGCACGCAAGCGCGACACCCCGGTGGCCGACGCCGAGCACGGCATGACGCTGCTGGGCCTCGTCGGCATGATGGACCCGCCGCGGGCCGAAGCCCGCGCGGCGGTGCAGACCTGCTGGGATGCCGGGATCACCCCGGTGATGATCACGGGCGACCATCCGTTGACGGCCAAAGCCGTGGCCGACGAGATCGGTCTGCTCCGGGAGCGCCGGGTCGTGTCGGGACGGGACCTGACGGCGATGAGCGACGACGACCTGTCCCGCGACGTCGGACAGATCGGCGTCTACGCGCGGGTGTCGCCGGCCGACAAGCTGCGCGTGGTGGGTGCCTGGCAGCAGCGCGGCGACGTGGTCGCCATGACCGGCGACGGCGTCAACGACGCTCCCGCGCTGAAGAAGGCCGACGTCGGTATCGCGATGGGCATCTCCGGCACCGACGTGAGCAAGGAAGCGGCGTCCGTCACGCTGCTCGACGACAATTTCGCCTCCATCGTCGCGGCGGTCGAGGAGGGGCGGATCGTCTTCAGCAACATCCGCAAGTACCTCACCTACCTGCTGTCGTCGAACGTCGGCGAAATCCTCCTGATGGCGGGGGCCGTGCTGGTGGGCCTGCCGCTGCCGCTCACGGCGGTGCAGATCCTGTATGTGAACCTGGCGACCGACGGGCTGCCGGCCCTGGCCCTGGCCGTGGATCCGCCGGACGACGATCTGATGCGGCGCAAGCCGCGCGATCCGCGCGCCGGTGTGTTCACCAAGCCGGTGGTGGTGCTGCTGCTCACCGGCGGGGTCTGGTCCGCGATCGTGAACGTGAGCCTGTTCGCGTGGCTGCTGGGGAGCGGGCGCCCGCTGGCCGAGGCGATGGCGCTGACGTTCGTCTCGCTGGTGCTGATCCAGTTCTTCAAGGCCTACAACTACCGCTCCGCCCGGCGCTCGGTCCTGCGACAGCCGTTCTCGAACAAGTGGCTGAACTACGCCGTGGGGTGGGAGCTGGCGCTGCTCGGGGCCATTACGTACGTGCCTTTCCTGCAGAATGCGTTCGGCACCTTTGGATTCAGTGCCGCCGATTGGGCGCTCACGGCGGCGGCGGCGTTCACGGTGGTGCCGGTGCTCGAGACGGTCAAGTGGTTCGCGCGCCGCGGCTTGCTGGGCAGCCCGGATCAGCCCACCGTGTGACCAAGTCGGGCGGGGCTTTGGCCCCGCCGGGGCCCGGCGCGGCTGAAGCCGCGCCCTACTTCATGCGGCGTGACGACTGCTCGTTCTCGAGGCAGATCTCGTCGATGAGCTCGGTGTTCAGTGCCAGCTGCTGGCGCAGGGTCACCGTCCACGGCTTCGTGTACGCCTTGGGGTCGTCCACCGTCACTTCGATTTCGAGGCGCCCGTAGCTGGGGCGACGGATCTTTTCCGTGACCTTGGCCGCCGGCGTGAGCACACTTCCGCTCCAGTCGATCCAGAGGTCGTCGCGGAAGCCGTTCGATGAGATCACGAGCGTGTCGCCTTCCCACCTGGCCGATGAGTAGCCCTGCCACGACGGCGCGGGGTCGGTCGGCAGCGGGCGATTGTCGAGAAACACCTGGCGGTACCCGGCGTTCACTTCGTTCAGCATGATGAGCAGGCCCGCCGTCTGCACGAACTTCGTGAGGTGCGGCAGGCTGTACATCCGCAAGAACGTGTCGGGCAGGCAGACCACGTGCGGATCGTCCTTGGACTCCTCGGCGGTCCGCTTCTTCACCAGCGCCGCCAGCCAGGGTTGATAGGGCAAACCGCCCTGCAGGCTGGAGCCGAAGTTGATGCCGTCGCGCCCCATCGGCAGCTCAGGGCCGCAGGTGTAGGTCTCCGGGTTGTAGCCGCCGGGGGGACAGTCGAAGTTCGCGGTGAGCCAGATGCCGGACAAATCCGGCTTGCCGTCCGGCATCCGCGGCGCGGGGGCCGCCAGGTTCGGCTTGCCGTCGGCGGTGCGGGGCACGCCCGGCGTCGGGAACTTCACGAACTGTGCGCGCAGCGGTGACGACGCCGTGACCGCAGCGGCGAGAACCACCGCCACCCACACCGACCGGACCCACTGTCGAGGCATGCTCGTCTCCACAAGCTGACTCCTCATTCTACGACTCGCTCCACGGGCGCCGCGAGGCCGGGCAAATCCCGCCTACCCCGGAACGGGTACCTCTAATTGTGTATTTTCCGGGCGGGGACCTGAGTGCACACTCCGGCCGGTTCTGCACCGCACAGCTTGTGACGAGGAGGGCGAAATGCTGCGCGCAATCGTCGTCTCCCTGGGTGTGTTCGTCGCTCCGCTCGCGTTCCCTCATGCAAGCACCGCCCAGGTACGGTGACGGTGTCGGGCCAGTCAGCTGCCGCAACGCTGGCGTCGTGCCAAACGATCCGAGGAGAAGAATGATGTTGAGAGTTGTCAGGCGGTCAGCGGCGGTACTGTTGGTGCTGCTCCTCTTCCCGGCGGGCGCCCTGGCGCAAGCCGCTATTACCGGCGTCGTCAAGGACGTGTCCGGCGGTGTACTCCCCGGTGTCACGGTGGAAGTGGCCAGCCCCGTCCTGATCGAGAAGGTGCGGTCGGTCAGCACCGACGCGACCGGGCAGTACCGCGTCGTCGACTTGCGGCCGGGCGCGTATTCGGTGACGTTCACGTTGACGGGCTTCAAGGCCGTCAAGCGCGACGGCATCCAGCTCACGGGAACGTTCGTGGCCACGGTGAGTGCCGATCTGGCGCCCGGCGGGCTGGACGAAACGATCACCGTCACCGGTCAATCGCCGATCGTGGACGTCCAGAGCGTCAGGGTGCAGCAGACGATGAGCGATGACGTCATCGCCGCCATCCCCAGCTCGCGGAACGCCGCCGGGCTCCAATCCTTGATTCCCGGACTGAACGTGTCGCAAGCGGGCGTCGCCGTCGGCGGCGGCGATGCCGGTGGCATCACCGGCGGCATGGGGGGGCTCGCCGGGACGATTCACGGTGGGAACACCTACGGGTCACGGACCAAGACCGACGGGCTGAACACCGACTTCACCGGTCAGGCCACGGCTGGCGGGCAGCTCCTGAACACGGCTGGCGCGTCGGAAGTGGTGATCAACACCTCCGGCGGGCTGGGCGAAGCGGAAGGCGCCGGGGTGAACCTCAACGTCATCCCGAAGGACGGCGGCAACACGTTCAGGGGCTCGGCCTTTGGCAACACGGCGAAGGGCTGGATGCAGGCGAGCAATTTCACGGATTCGCTGAAGACTCAGGGCCTGAGGACGCCGGCGGAACTGAAGAACCTGTACGACGTGGATGCCCAGGTCGGCGGCCCGATTGTCCGCGACAAGCTGTGGTTCTACTTCACGGTGCGCCAGGTCGTCTCGAACAACACTGTCCCTGGCATGTGGGTCAACAAGAACGCCGACAGACCGGACTTGTGGGCCGTGGATTTCGACCTGTCGCAGCAGGCCTTTACCGACACGCGGGACCGGAACGAAGCGCCGCGTCTCACGTGGCAGGCGTCGCAGCGCCACAAGCTGACCTTCTACTGGCAGGAGCAGCACAACTACATCGGCAAGGAAGGCGGCGGCACGCCGACGCAGACGCCCGAGGGCACGGGCTTGACCAGTTTCACAAGCTCCCGCGTCCAGCAGGGCACCTGGACGTTTGCGATCAACAACAAGCTGCTGGCGGAGGCCGGGATCGGAACGTTCCTGGGCATCTACGATCAGAGCGGCGGTGGCGGACCGCGCGTCGGCGGGATCGGCGGCGTGAACAACCCGGCGATGATCCAGCAGCTGGAACAGTCGGGCGCCATCATTCCCAGTTGCAACTGCTCGATCCCGGGCCTGATCTCTCGACATCCCGGACTTGCGAACGGCGGATTCGGCAAGAACGACATCGGCACGCACGAATGGCGGGCGTCCATGTCGTACGTCAGCGGCGCGCACAACATGAAGTTCGGCTACCAGGGCGGGTTCAGCACGCCGACCAAGAACTACTTTTACGACAGCACCGTGATCCAGGTGCGGACGAACAACGGCGTGCCCAATCAGATCACGCAGAACCTCGCCTACCCCGGCTGGCTTCGTACCGGCCGCCACGTCATCCCGGTCAACATCTACGCGCAGGATCAGTGGACGATGAAGCAGCTGACGCTGCAGGGCGGCGTGCGGTTCGACAACGGCATCACGCACTACACCTCCGACCCGATCGGCGGTCTTCCAGACTATCCCCTCATGCCGACGCAGGTCTCCTTTCCCCACGAGTCGACCCAGGGGATCGCCTGGAAGGACATCACCCCCCGCGCGGGCGTGGCCTACGATCTGTTCGGGAACGGCAAGACCGCCGTCAAGGCCAGCGTCGGCAAATACATGGAGGGTCTCAGTTCGTTGTTCGGGCTGGACATGAACCCGATCTTCCGCATTCCCACCATGACGACGCGGCCGTGGTTGAATCCCACCAACTTCAATTTCACCAACAGCCCGGGCTGCAATCTGGCGAATCCCGCGGCGCAGCCCGATTGCGGGCCGGTCGCCAATCAGACCTTCGGGACTCAGGTCTTCAACACCAACTACGACCCCGAGATGGTCACCGGTTGGGGAAACCGTCCCTACGTCTGGTCCACGGGCGTGTCGGTGCAACAGGAACTCCTGTCCGGTGTGGCGTTGACCGTCGGCTTCTACCGCAACTCGTGGGGCAACTTGTCCATGGTGGACAACACCCTCACGGCCGCGTCCGACTACACGCCGTTCAGCATCAACGCCCCGCTCGATCCGCGGCTACCAGGGGGCGGAGGGAACACTGTGAGCGGCCTCTTCGATTTGAACCCGAACAAGGTCGGCCAGGTACTCAACCTCCATCAACTCGCGTCCGTCGTCGGGCCGGAGATGACGCACAACTGGCAGGGCGTGGATATCGGCATCAACGCTCGCCTGCGGAACGGGCTCACGGTGCAAGGGGGCACGAGCACCGGGCGCCGGTTGACGGACGCCTGCGAGGTGCGGGCACTGGTGCCGGAGAGAACGTCGAGCACGGCCATCGTGCCGGCCGGAGGACTTCTGAGCAGCTTGACGAACCCGTATTGCCGCGTGGTCGAGCCGTACCGCACCTCGGCCACCGGCCTCGCCACCTATCTGATCCCCAAGATAGAGGTGCAGACGAGCCTGACGTGGCAGAGCAACCCTGGACCGGAGCTGGCCGCAAACTACGTCGCGTCGAACGCGGTCATCGCGGCAGGGCCGCAGCCGCTCGGCCGCCCGCTCTCGGGGGGCGCCAACGTCACGGTGAACCTGATCCCGCCGGCCACGGAGTTCGGCCCCCGGCGCAACAACTTCGACATGCGCATCATGAAGATCCAGCGGTTCGGCACGAAGCGGCTCACCGTGTCGGTCGACGTCTACAACCTCGCCAACTCGGATACCGTTCTCACCTTCAACAACGGGTTCACCCCGGGTGGGGCATGGCTGACGCCGACGAGGATTGCGACGGCGCGGTACATGAAGCTCGGGGCGGGGTTCGATTTCTGATACGCGGACTTCCAGCAGGTAGGGCGCGGCTTCAGCCGCGCCTTACTTAGTCGCCGCCGCTGCCCTTGAACTGATCGCCCTCTTCGGCAAACAGGACGTTGAAGCTGGTGAGCGATCCGTAGCAGCCGCTGACGTAGCTCTGGAGCTTCACCTTCACATCGTCCGGCAAGTCGGACGCGTTGACCTGCTGCTCCAGCGTGCGCAGCCGGTTGCGCAGCATGACCACCTTGTGGAAGAAGGTCTCGATCGGCCAGGTCTTTTCCTGCAGGCCGGGCGTTCCGGGGCGGAGCACCAGCGTGCCGCCGCGCCACTTGGCCGCCGGAGTTACGGCGGTGAGCCCGGCCTCCTCGCGGATGATGCGGCGCAGCAGCAACTCGAGATCGTCGTCGCGGTCGGGAAGCGGCATGGGCGGAGCAGTCCTTTCACGATCGCTGACCAGGGAAAACGCATCCGGAGGGTGATTGGTCACGGCTGGGGGGCGCGGCCCGGAAGGCGAGGCGGGCGCGCGAGATGGGCTCTTCGGGCCGCCGCGGTAGTTGTGCTGGCTCTCGCAGTAGTCGCACTGCACGCGCAGAGGCTGGCCTCCCGCGTCGGCCACGATGACCGTGTGCGCGCGTTCGGCCTTGCACGCACGGCAGAGGTCTTCGACCTCGTCACCAGCCCGATACGAGCGCCCCTCCGCCACGCCGCTATCTTCCCACGACGCGTCTGCGGCCGGCGTCCGTGAGACAATGCCCGCGGATCGAACCCGCGAGGTGACGATGAAACACACTCTGTCGATCGTCGCAGTGCTCGCGTGCGCTGCCGCGCTCGCCTGCGTCACGCCCCTGTTGCTGGCACAACCGGCGGCCACCTCCAAGTCGCCCCGAACGTCCTGGGGCGCTCCGGATCTCCGCGGCGTGTGGAACGGCACGACGATTACACCGCTCCAGCGTCCGGAGAATCAGGACAAGGAGTTCCTCGCCGACGAGGAGGTGCGGAAGCTCGAGGCCGCTGCGGCCAAGCGCAACGAAACCGACGCGCCGCCGGCGGCCGGCGACCCCGGAACCTACAACCAGATCTGGTTCGATCCGGGCTCGCGATGGGTGCCCAGCCGCCGCACGTCGCTCATCGTCGACCCGAAGGAGGGGCGTATTCCGTTCACCGCGGCTGGCCTCGATCGGTTTCGCACGTCGAACGCCCACTACGGCCAGGGGCGCCGCGCCATCTGGACCGACTTCGACACTGGCGAGCGGTGCCTCACCGACGGCGTCCCGGTGTACTTCGCCGGCTACAACAACAACTATCAGATCTTCCAGACCGAAACCCACGTGGTGATCGTTGGCGAGATGTTCGGCGATCGCCGGACGATCTTCCTCGACGGCCGGCCGCCGACCACGATTCCCCAGTGGCTCGGTAACTCGCGTGGCCGCTGGGACGGCGACACGCTCGTGGTCGAGACCACCGGCTTCGCCGACAAGGGCCACTACTGGTGGGCCGGGGCGTGGCGCGCGTCGCGGCCGTCGCTGCGGCTGGTGGAACGCTTCACGCGCGCCGACGCCGAAACGATCGACTACCAGTTCGCGATGGAAGACCCGGAGATGTTCACGCGTCCCTGGACGGCACAGTACCCCCTGTCGACGAACCAGGCGTCGAAAGGCGTAACCGTCGGCCGCCTCTACGAGTACGCGTGCCACGAAGGGAATTACGCGCTGCCGAACACCATGAAGGGCTGGCTGGCGGATCACCCGGAGGACGCCTCGGCTCGCGGAACGGCAGTGCTGCGGTAGCATCCGGGGATGGGCTCGGACGAGCCGCAGTTCGCGGCGTTGGACCTCAAACTCAACACCCTCTTGCCGGAGGTCTACCAGGACTCGTACGAGGATCTGCAGCCGGTGCCCATGCGCTCGGCCGGCCTGAAGTACGCGGCCGACGGGCGGGTTGCGTGGGACGAGATGTGGGGGAGCTTCTGCGACCTGGCCATGGCAGGCGGGCCGCCGCACAAGGGCGCACTGCTGGGCCCCGGACGCGAGAGCGACATCGACGCGGACTTCGACGCCTACGATGACGCGGCCGAAGAAATCTGCCGCGGCATCCGGCTCGTCACCGGCCTCCGCGCCTACGTCTCACCCAACCCCGGCTGGGTCCGTGTGTCGTGTCAGGGCGATGCGATGGCGGGGTGGCTGCTGCGCGCCATCGTCATGGAGAATGTGGCGGCGCGGCGGCAGGGCGCCATGCTCGACCTGCCAGCCGCGCCGCAGTTCCGTCTCGGCAAGGAGATCAAGAACGTCATCACGGTGGCCGCGAAGACCTGCCACTACTGGGTGGGCCACGTCCCTCGCGCCCAGCAGCAGGCGATCGGCGAGCTGTTCCTCCGCATGGACGCGGAGACGCCCCTGGTGGAGCCGGGGCTGTGGTCGGGCGATCCCGCCGATCTCGATGCGGCGGCCGCACTGGCCGGGGCGATCGAGCGCGAAGCCGGCCTCCGCCGCAGCGGCGGCGCGTCTGCGGGATGGCTCGGCCTCGAGTGCGCGAGCGTCCGTGCGGCGGTATGGATGATGCGCGCGCTGGTCGCCAGCAACGTGCTCGCGCGCCGCGAGGACACCGCGCTCTTCGTGCCGGTCAATCCCACCACCGACCCGGTCGGCGAGCGCGTGGCGGCGGCCATCGCGCGCGTGTGCCGGTTTGCCTCGGCGCGCGGCGTGTCGTAGGGCTTGTCGGCGGGGCTGAAGCCCCGCTACACCGTGGCCGCGGGTCTTCAGACCCGCCTCATGGAACGGCTTCCGCCCGGGCCGCCGGTGTTCAGCGAGGCGCGCTGTATCGGCCATCACCAGTGTGCTCAGCCAGACCACCAATCCCAAGCATATGGAAGAGAACGCCCACGCCGCGGCACGGGCAGAGCATGCGACAGCTCATCGAGGCGAGCGCGTAACCCCGCAGGGGTAGGCTGCGCAAATTTGCGCCTGTTTCGGCAGGCGAAAGCCTGTCGGAGAGAAAATTTGACAGCTTTTTTCGCGCCCCGTATTCTTCTTCGTTACGTCCAGGTGTGCGGGGGTTTGGGGGAGTGGTGTGGCTACGACGCCGCGTCGATCCCCGTCCGTGCCGACCATTGAAAAGGGAAAAAGCCCTCTATGAAAACCGCTCTGAAGTGTTTGACGCTCGTCGCCGTCCTGATCCTCCCAGCGACCGCCTTTGCCCAGGCGTCGTTGACGGGCACGGTTCGTGACGCCTCCGGCGGCGTGCTGCCGGGTGTGACCGTCGAGGCCGCCAGCCCGGCGCTGATCGAAAAAGTCCGCACCGCCGTGACCGACGGCAGCGGCCAGTACCGCATCGTGGACCTGCAGCCTGGCACGTATTCGTTGACGGTCACCTTGCCCGGTTTCAACACCGTGGTCCGCGAGAAGATCGAGCTGACCGGAAATCAGACGCTGACCATCCCGCTCGAGATGCGGGTGGGCGGCCTCGAGGAGACGATCACCGTCACCGGCGAGACGCCGGTCGTGGACGTGCAGAACGCGACGCGGCAGCTGGTGATGTCGAACGAGGTCATCCAGACGCTACCGGCCACCCGCGCGGCCGGTGCCCTGCTCAACGCGACGCCGGGCATCGTGGTCGGCGAGACCGGCGCGGCGCTGTCGCCGACGATGACGGCCTTCAACGCGCGCTCGAGCACGATCAACTCCACGTCGATCGCGGGCGAGGGACGCTACGCGATCAACGGGTTCCCGCTGACCGCGGCCCGCAGCGGCGGGTTCGCATCGGTCGTCTACGACACCGTCAACGCCGAAGAGGTCGCGATTACGGTCGGTGGCGGTCTTGGCGAGAGCGACATCGGCGGGCCGCTGATGAACATCGTCCCGAAGTCGGGTGGCAACACCGTGTCGGGAAGCGCGTTCCTCAGCACCGCCGGCGAGTGGTCGAGCGGCAACAACCTCACGAGCGAGCTCACGGCGCTGAACCCGAACCTGCGGCAGCAGCCCGGCGTCATCACGGCGTACGACTGGAACGTCTCGGCCGGCGGCCCGATCGTCAAGGATCGCCTCTGGTTCTATGGCAGCTACCGCAAGCTCGACACCCAGACGGCCCAGGACGGCCTCGTCGCCAACCGCTACGCTGGCGACCCGGCGCACTGGGACTGGGCGCCCGACAACTCGATCAACTCGCGGCTCGTGCAGGACCGCAGCATGATCATCGGCCGCCTCACGGGGCAGTTCGGGAAGAATCGCGCGCGGTTCTACTCCGAGTACCAGGCGCGCTGCGAGGGCACGACACTGACGCTAGAGGGCGAAGGCTGCCACAAGCGTGGAGAGGACTGGATCGGGCTCGGTAACAACCAGGCGCCGACGCAGATGTCGCCCGAAGCCACGTCCACGGCGGGCCGCGGCTATTTCGACGTCCCGTTCTACATCAACCAGGCCACCTGGACGAATACGGCGTCGAACAAGCTGCTCTTCGATGCCGGCTTCCAGGCATTCCGCTACCAGCCGATCTTCGGTCATCCGGCCCCGGACGGCATCACGGGCCTGGTTCCGGTGACGCAGCAGTCGAATGCGATCAACCCGGCGACCGGCATTCCGTTCGCGCCGGTGGCGAACTATCGCTATCGTGCGGTGGAGAGCTGGGGCCCCGCCACGGGCAGGACCGACGACCTCAACGGGTCGATGTCGTACGTGACCGGCGCTCACAACATGAAGATCGGCTACCAGTACCGCATGCTGGACCTGCAGGACGACGATCTGGCCAACGACACGCAGCTCGGCTACCGGTTCAACGGGCTGACGCCGAACGCGGTGAGCTACTACCTGCCCGAGATGGGCCGCCGCACGATCACGAAGACCAACGGCATCTTCGTGCAGGACACGTGGACGATGAGCAGGCTCACCGTGCAGGGTGCGCTGCGGTGGGATCACGCGTCGAGCTACGCGCCGGTGGAAGGAAATGGGACGTTCGGGAAGTCGTCGTTCCTGAACCCGCAGCCGATCACCATCGCGGAGACGCCGGGCGTGGACGCGTACAACGACCTCACCCCGCGCGTGGGTGTCGCGTACGACCTGTTCGGCAACGGCAAGACCGCGCTCAAGATGAACTGGGGTAAATACCTGGCCTACGCGGCGAACGATTCCCCGTATACGTCCACGAACCCTGGGGCGACCATCGTGCGCAACGTGATGAATCGCCAGTGGAATGCCGCGGTGGCCGCCGGCGGCAACGGCGACTACGTCGTCGACTGCAATCTGCTGAACCCCGACGCCAACGGCGAATGCGCCGCGGTGACGGGTAACAGCCGTAACTTCGGCCAGACGGGTTCGGCCTCGCTGGTCGATCCCGCCGTGCTGGGCGGCTGGGGCGTGCGCCCGGGCGACTCTCAGCTGACCTTCACTGTGCAGCAGGAGCTCGTCCCGCGCGTGTCGGCGGATTTCAGCTATACCCACCGGAGCTTCCACGGCTTCTTCGTCACCGACGACATCAACCGGAATCCGGCGACGTCGTACGAGAGCTACACGCTGACGGCGCCGCAGGATTCGCGGCTGGCGGACGGCGGTGGCTACCCGGTGGTGGTGTTCGTTCCGACCGCCGCGGCGAACGCCGTGCAGCCGCAGACGATCCTGCGCAAGGAGTCGTACTACGGCGACGAGCGCCAGAGCACGTGGGACGGCATCGAGTTCACGGTGAATTCACGCATGAGGAGCGGCCTCGCGATCCAGTTCGGCGGGGGCACCGGCCGTGGGCTCGTCGACACCTGCGACACGATCACCAAATACAACAACGTCAACGCGAACACCGGCGCGGAGGCCGGCCCCAATCCACGTGGGTGCCACAACGTCGAGCCGTGGCAGCTCTCGCTCGGGGGGTCGGCGTCGTACACCATCCCGAAGATCGACGTGCTGGTGAGCGCGGTGCTGCGCTCGCGGCCGCCGGCGCTGCTCGGCGCGACGGCCGACACCGCGGCCACCTGGCAGGTGCCGAACTCGGTGATTGCGGCCGCGCTCGGCCACCTGCCGCCCGGGGCGACCGCGACCGGCACGACGAACATCCCGCTCGGCGACAACGAGCATCGCATCTACGCCGACAACCGCCGGACGCAGATCGATATGCGCATCGCGAAGATCGTCCGGATCGGGCGCACCCGGACCGACATCGGCCTCGACTTGAACAACCTGACGAACACGAACTTCGCGCTGGGGTACAACAACACCTACATTTACGGCACCGACAACACGCCGCGTCCGAGTGGCTGGGGCACCCCGACCAGCATCACCAACCCGCGGTTCGTGCGCCTCAATTTCACGGTGAATTTCTAGGGCGAGTTGGGCCGGTAAGGCGGGTGGGTAAGAACGCCTGATCTTCTCATCGCAAGCAGGGGCGGGTCCTTCGGGGCCCGCCCCTTTTTCGTACGGTGGGGCGCCAGGAACCTGGCTTCAGCGACAGCCGCGCGCGCTATGATTCGCAGGTCTCTGGAGCAGGCCATGAAAACACAGCTCTTCACCCTCCTCGTTGGATTCGCCTTGAGTTCGGTTGGCGCCGCGGCCCAGCAGCGGCCGGCGACCGAGACGACGCCAACCGGCGCAGATGCCGCCACGCTGCCGACGCCTCGGCCTGCGGCGGGATTCGTGCAGCCGAGCACTCCGTGGGGTGATCCCGATCTCCAGGGCTTCTGGCCGGGTGTCGAGATGGTGGGTGTGCCGCTGCAGCGGCCGGCGCGGTTTGGAACGCGCAACGTCCTCACGGAAGAAGAGTTCGATCAGCGCGCCCGCGAGATCAAGACCGAGGAGGAGTCGCTCCTCGCCGAGATCGACGTGTTCACCGCCGACGTGGCCACGCCGTGCGTCATCCGCTGCCCGACCTCGCCGACGCCGCACTGGCAGGAGACCGGCAAGCCGTCGCGTCAGGCCTCGCTCATCATCGACCCTGCGGACGGCCGTCAGCCGCCGTTATCGGCCGAGGGACAGGCGCGGCAGGCGCAGCAGCAGGCGGACGTCAAGGCGCGGATCGCGCGACTTCAGGGGCGCGAAGCGGACAGCTATCTCGATCGCAGCCTCTATGACCGCTGCATCACGCGCGGCGTCATGGGATCGCTCCTGCCGACCATCTACAACAACGGGAACGAGATCGTGCAGGGGCCGGGTTATGTCGTGATCCGCAACGAGATGATTCACGAGGCGCGCGTGGTACCGCTCGACGGCCGTCCCCACCTCCCGGCAAACGTGACGTCGTACATGGGTGACTCGCGTGGACACTGGGAAGGCAACACGCTGGTCGTCGTGACGAAAAACCTGAACGGGATGACCGGTGTCGGTGGGAATGGCGGTGGCCGTTCGAGCGGTCGACTCACGATCACCGAGCGGTTCACGATGCTCGACAAGGACACGCTCCAGTACACGGCCACGATTGACGACCCTGGGACGTGGACGCGGCCCTGGACGCTGTCGTTTCCATGGAAGCGCGAGCCGGTCTACGGGATGTTCGAGTACGCGTGCCATGAGGGCAACTACGCGATGCGCAACATCCTGAGCATTTCGCGCGCCGCCGAGGCGAGCGGGAGCAAGTAGCGGCGAGCACCCCCACCCGGCCACAAGCATCGACGCTGACGCTGACGC
>Ga0070675_100000889_pt1 | contig 21249 bp, 9 predicted proteins | sample KBSM43metaG_FD_65343 | JGI IMG/M metagenome (GOLD analysis project Ga0070675, IMG submission 65343) | Miscanthus rhizosphere microbial communities from Kellogg Biological Station, Michigan, USA - KBS M4-3 metaG | ecosystem: Host-associated > Plants > Roots > Rhizosphere > Soil ... | reverse complement strand
CAAACGTAGCCAGTCATTCTCTACGCGCACTCCGTCGCAATCGATGCGGCACGTCCTACCTGAAGAAATACGCTCCAGCGAAATCCGATAGAGCGAAGAATGAAAGCGAAAGTTCAATTCGCATAGCCGCCAATCTTCAGGAATCTCGGGTCGCATCCGAAGTTGGTCGCCTCGGAGCTGAAAACCGAATACATCTTCAATCCACACACGATACATCCATCCCGCCGATCCCGTGTACCACGTCCAGCCGCTCACTCCGACGCGAAGCGACGACGCGGAAACGTCTGCAGCAACTGCATAGGGCTCACCACGGTAAGCCGCGACTGCGGCGGGATCTTTCGTCCGTTCGGCGGGATTGATCAATTGCAGAAGGCGAACCGCGGCGGTTCCGTTCCCCATGCGCGCGCGCGCCTGCGCCAGCCAAATCGCCGCGTGAGTGTATTGGCCACCATTCTCGCGTATTCCTGGAGGATATCCTTCGATATACCCCGGGTGTGGAGTGGACGAATCGAAGGGTGGCGCCAGCAGCAGCACGAGGCCGTCCTTTGGACGAACCAGCAAAGCTTCTGCGCTATCCATCGCGCGCCGAATCCGATCCTGATTCTCACCACCAGAAAGAACAGCCCAGGACTGGGGCAAGGAATCGATGCGCGCTTCGCGGTTGGAGTGCGATCCGAGTGGCGACCCATCATCAAAGAATCCACGCAGATACCAGTCGCCATCCCAGGCGGACTGCTCGACGGCAACCTTCAAGTCTTCCGCGCGTTTCTTCCAGAGGGCTGCGAGATCCGGTTGCTTGTTGTCGACAATAGGAACCCAGCGGTTCAGAACGTCCATAAGAAACCAGGCCAGCCACACACTTTCGCCTTTGCCCTGGACACCTACGAGATTCATCCCATCATTCCAGTCGCCGCTACCGATTAGAGGCAATCCGTGCGTTCCAAACCGGCTCGCGTGTTCGATTGCGCGGCGGCAATGCTCGCGCAAAGGCGCCTGAAAGTCCGAAACAATCGATTCAAACATCCGCTCGGATTCGTCCGGTTGCAGCTGAGGCCCCTCGAGAAAGGGAACTTCGACGTCAAGGATTGCCGCATCCTGTGTAATCTCGAGGTAGCGAGCCACCGCCCACGCAAGCCACAACAGATCATCGGAACATCTCGTGCGGACTCCCAAACCGAGATCCTGATGCCACCAGTGCTGTACATCACCTTCTTCGAACTGGTGTGCTGCAGCACGCAGGATGTGCTCGCGGGTGACGTCCGGCGACGAATAGATCAACGCGAGGCAGTCCTGTAACTGATCGCGGAAGCCAAGCGCTCCGCTCGATTGATAAACCGCCGAACGTCCCCAGATTCGGCAGCTCAGCGCCTGATACAACAGCCAGCGGTTCAACAGAAAATCCGCCGCCGGCATTGGTGAATGAACTTCGAGAGTCCCGAGCAGGTGTTCCCAGCGTTCGACTACAGCGCGGAGTTCACTCTCGACCACGGCAATATCCTTGTAACGATCGATAATTTTCTTTGCCGCATCGAGGGTCGATGTCTCACCCAGCATAAAAACGACATCGCGTTCTTCATCCGGAAGCAGACTGACCGTAACCTGCAACACCCCGCAGGGATCCAATCCTGATCCGCATTGGTTGTCCAGATGCGCCTGGTTCAGGCTATCGGGATGTTCCGGCGAACCATCGCGGCCAAAGAAGGAAATCCGATTACCGCAATAGGACGCAGCATTCGGAACTGACGCAAGAAACGCCACGTTGCCGGCGAACGCGCCAGTCCAACTCTGTTGCGCGATGACCGCACTTGAAGCGGATTCGTAGGCAGTCGAGATATGAACCTGCTGGTGCTCCCTGATGGTGCCGAGAACCCAGTCTACGAAGGCTGTGACGGAGAGCAGGCGCGCGCGTTTTGAGTCATTGCGGAGCCGCAGATGGCAAATTTTGACAGTGTCGGTACGCGGAACGAACACCGTCAGTTCCTGAGCTATGCCTTCGCGGTTGTGCTCATAGCGCGTGTACCCCTGACCATGTCGTATTCGATACGGGGAGGAGTCCCGCAATGGAAGAGGCGTGGGAGAGAACAGCCGGGCTGTCTGTTCATCGCGCACATATATGGCTTCAGATTGAAAGTCGCAGACGGGATCATTGTGCCAGGGCGTAAGACGATTGGTCTGACTGTTCCCGTGCCAGGTGAACCCCAGTCCCGACTCCGTCACAACCGTTCCGAAAGTCTCGTTCGCGATGACATTTGCCCATGGCGCTGGAGTGCGGATACGAGCCCCGAGCTCGACGACATATTCCCGTCCGTCCTGCGTAAATCCTCCAATGCCGTTGAAGTTGACAAGGTTAACCGGGGGCAGGGGAATCGGATCGAATTGCGAACTCTCGAGCGAAGGCACAAGGGGTGCAATGACCGGAGCGTCAGCCGCGGCCAGCAATTGTTGCTGAAGAGGTCCGCGATGCCCGCTTAAGAGGACGCCGCAGGAGAGCAATAACGACCGATCTTCCGAGGGCAGGACGTTCCAATCCAAAAGGAAAACCTGACCGCGGCCGCTTCCTTCACCCGAGTGCGCCTGCACCAAACGACTCAACGTTTTTTGCAACGGCGCGTCGTAGCTGGTCGCTTCGCGATTAAGCACTACAAGATCCGCTTCAAACCCTCTCATGCGCCAATAGGCGTGTGCGAGCATAAGTTGGCGGATGAGTTCGATTCCTTGAGAGTCGGCGATCGTAACAACGAGCATCGGGAGATCGCCCGAGATGCCGTAACGCCACAGTTCACGCTGGCCCCTTTGAACCACAGGCCGGGTTGAGCGGAGCCTCGGGCTGGGGTAGAGCAGATGACTGGCGAGTTCCTGATATTGATTCGCAGCCTGCGGTGAGATCCTCAAATGGCGGAATTCGAGCTGAGCGCGGTTCCAGGCCATTTCGAAGGAGCGCGACGCGGAATATGGACGCTCAAACTCCTCGATTAATGCCAGCAATTCGCGTCGCGACGATGCCGCCATGAGCACGAAAGAGATACTCTGCTGTTCTCGCGGTTCGAGTGCAAGGCGGGCGCGAAAACTGAAGATCGGATCGAGAACAGCGCCGGTTGTTCCCTTCAGTGGCTCCTTTAGTCCGTCGGCATTGGCCAGTGTATTCATCCTGCCGAGAAATACACGGCGATCCGTCTCATATTCCAGGGATCCCTTGATCCCAATGAGCACGCAGGCAGCCCATATGGTCGGATCATCCGGAGAGCGCTGCCTTCTGTGCGCGATCAATGCATGGCCAAGCGTCTCCGTCTCGATGAACAACCTTGAAAAGACCGGGTGTGCGAGGTCGGACGAGTGAGGCGCCAGCGCCAGCTCCATATAAGATGAAATCTCAATGTAGCGTGTTCGCAGGGATCGGTTGTTGATCGTGAGCCGACGAAGTTCGGCGTCGCTGGCCGTTACTGTGACCTCCAGCTTCGTTTCCACGTCCTGGACCCGACGGACGAACGTGGCGCGATCCGCTGAAAATGCCACGGATCCTTCACCGATTTCCCCAAAAGGCCGAGGCGTGGGCGACCAGGTAACACCTGATCGCTGATCGCGCATCCAAATGAAATTGCCCCAGGGATCTAACGCCGTGTCGGATCGCCACCTTGTAATATCAAAGCCCTTCCAACGGCTGTAGCCAGTTCCATTATTGGAAATCATCAGGGAATAGCGGCCGTTCGAACTCAACTGAATGTGAGGCAGTCGCGTCTTCTCGCTCCACATGCGGTCCTGAACCTGCGCCACCTCGGGCACGACACTTGGACGCGTGACTTCCTCGCGCTCAACGCGTGTGATCGGAACACGTTCGAATAGCAGAGACTCCACCGCCCGAATTCTGGGATCGGAATGAAATCTTCGTTGCACGGCATGATCGCGCAACACGTTGCTGAGAGCGAGCAGCGACATGCCCTGGTGATGCGCCATGTACGCGAAGATCACAATACCCGGACGGGCGTCCTTACTTTCCGCGCGGGTGTAATCGACGGACTCGTAGTAACCCATCGGTCCGGACAGCCCTATCGCTGTGAGGTGACTGAGATTGCGTAATGCGTCTTCCGGTGAAACCATCAAAGCCATCACCGTGGCGTAAGGGGCCACAACAGGGCCGGGATCAACATTGGGATTTAACGCGAGTCCAGGAACTCCGAACGCGCGGTACTGATAGATTCGCCCGGCATCCAGCGCACTATAGGCACACTCGGATATTCCCCAGGGTAAATTCTGTTCCGACGCGTAGGATTTCTGGACCTGCACCGCCTCGTCGCATGCGCGCGCCAGCAGAGAATTCTCGAAAGCCTCGGTATAGAGCAGGGGCATCAAATACTCGAACATCGTTCCACTCCACGAGAGGAGCGCCTGCCGAGAAGGCGTCGACACACGGGGCCGAGCGAGAGTGAACCAATGGTCCAACGGCACATCGCCTTTTGCTATAGATACGAGGCTTGCTACGCGGCACTCGCTGGCGAGCAGGTCATAGTGACTATTGAAGATCACCGGATTCCCCACGGCATAACCGATCCCGAACAAACGGCGCTCCCGATCAAAGAGGAACCGCATGTTGATCTCAGACGCAAGCTTGTTGGCCCGCGTCTCGAGAGCCTTGAGGCGGGAAACCATATCCGCAGCGTTGGACTGCGCCTGGCGAAATTCGCGCTCCGTCGTTGCGAGCCAGTCTGCAACTTCCGGACGAATCTCCTGAGAAGAGCGCCATGCAAACAGCGCTGAGAGCGCCGGCGACGGCCCATCGGCGAGATCCTGAAATGACGGCACCGACAACAGCACGTGGCGTCTCAGGCTGACTGCATCGGGCCCCAGGGAACGGACCAGCTCATCGGAGGCTCGGCTCAAGACCTCCATCCATCTCAGATATCGGTCAATGGTGCCGCTCCACGAGTCGAGTTCGGCGATGAGCTTCGCAGTCCAGTAGGATGTTTCATCACCGGTGTCGGCATTCCAGCGAATTGCCTCCTTCAACTGGAAGCCGTGGTACACCATAAGCCGCAGAAGTCCGACTTGCTCGAATGCGCTTGCTGCTGCACGGACGGTCTGCCGGAGAACACGCAGCGCCACGTTGAGAGAGGGATCGTTCCCGGCGTAGACGCGAAGAATCTCGATGGAATCTTCGAGGCCTGCGACGGAGAAGGATCCGATCACCGGAGATTTGGCGATGTCACGGCATCCTGCGGCGATGACCCAGAGGCTCGCAATAAGATTGCCGCTATCGACTGTCGATACGTAATGAGGGGGAAGCGGAATTAATGTATCGAGGTCATACCAATTCAAAAAGTGCCCTTCATAACGTTCCAGTTTGTCCAGGGTGTCCATTGTCGCGAGACAGCGTCGTAGGAAGTCATCGCCGGTGATGTAGCCAAAATCCCGCGCCGCTAAAGCAGAGTTCAGCCACAGACCAATGTTGGTTGGGGATGTGCGGCGCGCCACCTCGACGCGCAATGCGAGCTGCGAATTGTCTGGCGGAAGCCATTGACTCTGGGAACCGACAAGGTCGTCGAAATATCTCCACGTGCGGCGCGCCAGTTTTCGCAATTCTGCGTTTTCGGCACGCCCGATGGGCGGTATCCAGGAAGCTTTGTCCGGACCTTCAAGCCAACGCGCGAGCAAGGGTGATGCGATCCACAAACCCAGGAAGACAAAAGACGACAGGAAGGCCCCTCTGCTGGCGAGGTAACCGAGAGAGACGAGGGCAACCAGCGAAGCGATCTGCAATTGACGCTGGAAGGCATCAAACTGCGATTGGCGACCCTGGTCTGCCGCGTCGGCAGTCTTCCACTCCAGGAGATTGAGTTTGCTGAACCCTTTTCGATGGCAGACACGCACGATGGCGTCCGCCGATAGCCAGGCCTGGTGCGGCAGAAACGCGATCATGACAAGCGCGCGTTTCAAGTCGTCCGCGGCCCCCTGCCAGCCGTACACGCTGCCTTCAAGATGACGGCTCCAGCGGTCCAGGACAGGGACAAGGGCTGGCACAGCAATAGCTACACCCAGCACGATGCTCCAGACCGCGGGAGCAACGGAAAAGAACATCCCGAATACGAGCAAGAGCAGTGAAGCGACTGGAACAAGACTTCGGCGAAGGTTATCCAGGATGCGCCATCGGTTCAGAACCGTTAGCGGATTTCGTCGAGTCTGCCCATTGCCGGCGAGGACGCTCCGCAAGGCCCAGCCTCCAATTTGCCAGTCTCCTCGAATCCATCGATGCTGTCGCTCTGCATACGCCGGATAATTGAGCGGTAGATTCTCGAGCAATTCAATGTCGGATGCCAGACCGACACCGACGTGAGCGCCTTCAATGAGATCGTGGCTAAGCAGCGTCTCCTCGGGAAACCGCCCGTTGAGAATCTGGTGAAAAGCGCGAACATCGTAAATCGCTTTTCCATGAAAGATGGCCTCGCCCAGCAGGTCCTGCTGAGCATCGGAAACAGCAGTGCAGTACGGATCTGTTCCCTGGGCGTCTGAAAAAATGCGCGTAAACCGCGTCGCCGTTGCTCCGGGAAGCGCAATGCTTACGCGAGGCTGGATGATCGTGAATCCACGGCTGCGTATACCAAGCGCCGGATCGATACGGACACGATTCAGAGGATGGGCGATGGTCTCCACCATCCGCAGCGCTGTGCCGGGCGGAAGTTGCGTATCGGCATCGAGGGATATCACATAGTGAATCTCCTCTGGCAAGTGTCCTTCATGAATGAAGTCTCCAACGCCCTCTGCCAAAAATGCATTGAGATCCTCGAGCTTTCCGCGTTTTCGCTCCCGACCGATCCAACACTGCTGTGTTGACGACCAGACGCGGGGTCGATGAAAAAGAATGAACCGCGCGCCACCATACTTCCGATTGAGTTCCGCAATACCTTCGCACGCCGCCGTTAGCAGCTCCGTGTCCTGTGGCGTGCTGCGATGATCGGAATCCACGAAATCCGAGAACAGCGAGAACGTTAGATGGTCCTGCCGATTTGCAAGGTACCGGATCTCGAGCTTCTCCACTTCCCTCTGCACCACGGCCGTGCTCGATAACATCATCGGCACCACAACAAGAGTTGCAGACTCGGCAGGAATACCGGACTGGTAATTGAGCTTTGGCAGTAACTCGGGAGGAAATGTCGAAATCAAGAGCGAGTGCAGAGTCTGTATAGCCAGTTCGCTCAGTGGAAATGCTGCGAGCCCCACCAGGAGCGCGAGCATGAACGGCTGGTGGACGCCGCGATCCCAGGCGAGCCCGCCCGCCACAACACAAAAGCTTATGGTCAATAGCGCGATTGACGCGAGATATACAAACTCACCGTGCCGGCGCAGGGTGCGCAGCGTCCGTTGCTGCATTGAAGGCCTGAAGGAAATCGATCTCTCGAGGCCGCGAATGCCCTCCGCGATCAAGTAGTAGAGAACCTGATTGGAGGGTTCCTGTAATTGGCCTCGCGCCAGTTCGACTGCAGTTCGGGCGATTTCCGACTCCAACCGTTTGGTTTGACGAGCGATGTTAGCAACCACCTGGCGCGCCCGATCGCGTGTGGCAAAGTCACTCTTCGGATAGATTCCCGCAGGATCGTTGCGCAGTTCTGCTTCGGATCTGCTGACCGCTTCAAAGACCTTCCGATAATCGATTCGGGAGATCGTGCGCAATGTTCCGAAAGCATTGGCTGCACGTAGCGCATCAGCGGCTTCACGCTCATGTTCAGCGCGCACCAGGTCGGACACCGGAACAGTAAGGCCTTCTCCCGACAAGGAGTGCAGCGCTGTTTCCTGATCCTGCAGCTGCTCGGCAAGTGCAGTGAGAAATGTCGGATCCTGCGCGAAGGCTTCGGTACGCAATCTCTGTGCAATTTGGTGCAAGGCGGCGGCGCCTTCGTTAGAGCTGTGAACAATGCGGTCTGCCCACAGGAACGCGGCCTCGCGCAGCTGCTGCACTCGACTCAGCCGGTACGCGAGTTCGGTAAGATCTTCGATGAGAACAATCCGTAGAAACAGTGGGAATGCCCAGAGCTGCGCGCTGTCGAGTTCTTCCTCTCGTTGTGCATCCTCAAGGAACCGAACCATCGGATCTTCGGAGACGCGTCCTCCAGTTTTGTCGACAAGTTCCTGCGCGAGCGTCACTAACCTGCCCATCTGCAAGCGATGCTTGCGATACGTGTCACGCAGTTCTTTTCGAATTTCTCCAAGATTGAGCTTGATGAGATACGCGTTGTCGATCACCCACTGCGCTGCGGGCGACGCAGGGTGCCCAAGGCGCACGCTTTCCACGAGGTAGTCGCGAGCCGCATCCATTTCCGATTTGAATCGATCGAGGGTCTTCTGAAGTCCGCTCGAACCGGAGGTCACTGCCACCGCATTCGCAACTGCAGAACGGGGGGGCTGCTTCTGTTTGGGCGAATCTCCTGCCGTGAGAAAGATCGAACGAGCCCCACCTGCATGCAGCGTTTGAATCGTTTGCGATAGATTTTCGATAAGAGAGCGGCAAAGGATCAGCGACTCACCGGATAAGCGCAGATGGGAATAGGGGCCAGGCTCCGATTCGGTGTTGGCGGGATAGTAAGAAACTCGCGCCTTCAGATTACGCAGCTTTAGCGTTGTCGCGTTTGCCTGAGACACCTCCGGAAAAAACGCGATGACAGTCCGACGTTCCTGAGCTGCGGCCCACACGACTTACGCGCGTCCACGGATCGTCTTCGTTATTAGTGTGAGTGCCAGCAGAACAACAGCAACGGCACTTAAACTCTTAATTCCTATTGATGAAGTTATTCCCGTCGCAAGCGCGGATAGTGCACCAACGCTGACTAAGGCATTCAGAATGATCCAACCACGCATTATTCTTGAACTCCCTGAAAATGAAGGTGATAACGAGCGCTAAGGGATTGAGCGGTGAACAGCGAACTCCCGGGTCGCGCCAGAAGGTGCACGCACTATGCCAAAAGAACAGCAGAGCCGGCGGACCGGTCAATTCGCGACGCAAACCCGTCAAATGCAATAAGAAAACGGTGGGAAAATATTTTGAAACTGCTGAGTTGTATGACTCGGGAAGCTGTTTCGGCGGCTTGTGAACGGGAAATTTGTCAACGTTGCATCAAATTTAGACAGGACTGCTGCGACCGTTCACAAATGATTCACTTCAAAACCTTTTCTAGATTGAAAAGCGTATAGTCCACCTCATGCGGACCCCCGCCAGAATTCTTTTGCTGGCCGGATTGACGGCGTATGGCGCGTTGAGCGTCGTCGACGTCGCGTATCCCGGGAGCCAGCGCTCTTCTGCAACACGGCAGATCATTCGAACGGCGGCAGACCAGTTGCCGGCGTTAGCCGCGGGGGCAGTCAGCAAAGGAAGCTGGCCGTCGTTCCGCGGACCGGAAGCATCAGGCGTCGCCGATGGCCAGAACCTGCCGGATAACTGGAATGTCGAGACGGGACGCAATGTTCTGTGGCGCACACCCATTCCCGGCCTATCGCATTCCAGTCCCATCGTGTGGGGTAATCAGCTCTTCGTAACGACAGCCGTCAGCAGCAATCCCAACGCGACATTTCGACCGGGTCTTTACGGCGATGGCGATGCATCCGAAGATCGTTCCCGACAGAAGTGGACCATCATCGCGCTGGATAAGCGCACCGGAAAGACACTGTGGGAACGTGTCGCTTTCGAAGGTTTGCCTCTGGATAAGAGACATGTCAAATCGACCTATGCGAGCTCCACACCCGTAACGGACGGACGAATCGTGGTGGCGTGGTTCGGCTCGCAGGGTGTGTTTGCCTACGACATGACCGGAAATCTACGTTGGAAAGTCGACGTCGGCCGTCTCGATGTGGGCGCTTACGACCTTCCCTCATACGAATGGGGCCCCGCCAGTTCCCCGATCATTTGGAATGGCCTCGTGATTCTTCAGGCCGATAACCAGACGGACTCTTTCATCATCGCGCTGAACGCCGACACTGGGATGACGGCGTGGAAGACGGACAGGATGGAACTTCCGTCATGGGGAACTCCGAATGTGTCGATGACTCCCAGCGGCCCCGTGCTCGTTACCAACGCATCGAATTTCATTCGCGGCTACGATCCACGAAACGGAAAGGAATTGTGGCGCCTTGGTGGCAGTTCGAAAATTACGGCGCCCACTCCGGTCTTCGGCGATGGCCTTGCCGTCGTTGCGAGTGGGCGGCAACCGGAGGGTCCAATCTTCGTCGTGCACCCTGAGGCACAAGGGGACATCACGCTCGGCGCGGGTCGCACAAGCAACAACGCCGTTGTGTGGAGCCGCACGGCCCGCGGCCCCTACATGCCCACACCGCTGATCTATCGCGGCATTCTGTACGTGCTCAACAACAACGGCATCTTCGATGCCTACAATTTGCGAACAGGCGAAGAAATCTACCGTCAGCGTCTGCCCAACATTGGAAGTGGATTCAGCGCGTCGCCTGTCGCCGCCGATGGAAAGATCTACATCTCCAGCGAAGATGGAGAGATTACGGTTGTGGCGGCGGGAAAACAGTTCAGAAAGATTGCTGGAAATGACATGGGTGAACTGCTGATGGCTACTCCCGCGCTTTCAGAAGCCGTGATGTATGTCCGCTCCGCAAAAAGCGTCATCGCGATTGGGCGACGGTAACTGGAGAATAGCGGCTCTCGCCCCTGGACAGGAGGGGTGGGCGCGACATCAAAAAACATCGCGAAGCTTCCTTTGATGGAGCGGACGGGGTGGGGGATCAAATCGATTTTGGAACTTGGACCACCACCCGTCCGTCAAGTATGTTAACGCCTCTACAACGTTCCTCTTATTTCTTCGGCGTGATCTTGTACATCTTGGCCGTCGCTGGCGGATTTGAATCCGTCAGCACGTACAGATTGCCGTCCGGCCCGAAGCGCACGTCGCGGATACGCGCACGCAACTCCGGTTCGAGCAGTAGCGGTTCTTCGCCGATCACCTTGTTGGTCTTCCAGTCCAGATGCAGTCGATCGAGCAACTGACCGCCGAGACCGCCAACAAAGATGCTGTCCTTCCATCCCGGGAACTGGTTGCCCTGATAGAACGCCATCCCTGATGGCGCGATCACCGGATTCCAGTAGTAGCGCGGCTGCTCCATTCCTTCCTTCTCGACGATGCCGGCCGTGATGGGTTGGTTGTTGTAATCAATGCCATGGCTGATTACCGGCCAGCCATAGTTCTTTCCCGCCTCGATCTTGTTCAACTCGTCTCCGCCCTGCGGACCGTGCTCGGTCTCCCACAGGTCGCCGGTCGCCGGGTTAATCGCAAGGCCCTCGGGACTGCGATGGCCCATCGAGTAAACCTCGGGAGCGTAACCCGCCTTCCCCATGAAGGGATTGCCCGCGACGGGCTTGCCTTCGGGAGTCAGGTGCAACACTTTGCCGATCGTGGAGTCGTTCTGTTGACCGTAATCCGTGGGTGGAGTCGGAGCGCGATCGCCGATGATCACAAATAGATTGCCGTCGCGGTCGACCGCGATACGACCGCCCTGGTTCGCTCCGAAGCGTTGGTTGCTCAACGCGGGCATGGAACCGAAGATAATCTTTGCGCCGCTGATTCCCTTGAGATCCTGGTTGAGCGTGGCACTGGCGAGCACGATGTGGCTATCGGTAGCGTTTGCGTTCTCGCTGTATGTGAAGAAGATGCGCCGATTCTGTGCAAAGTTCTTGTCCAGCGCCAGATCCAGAAGACCCACCTGGCCCTGGTAGTGAACCATCGGCACTCCCTGGAGTGGCTCTGACACAGCGCCATCAGCGCTCACGATGCGCATGTTGCCCTGCTTTTCGGTCACCAGCATCTGGCCGCCGGGTAGAAAGGCAATGGCCCACGGGGCCACCAGTTTGTCTGTAACTGTCGTCACGGTGTAGGCAACACCGCTCGGCTCATAGGGAGCGCGGGTCTGGTTTTCCCACAATGAATGATCGTCCGTCTTGGTCTCGGGGCGCGTGTCGATCGGCTTGCCCTTTTCGAGTTGGTATTGCGGAGCACCGCGGCCGCCTCCTCTACCTCTGCCGACAGCGCCTGGAGCACCGCGCTGACCCGCGCCGGCGCCTCCGGGCCCCTGTGCGCCGGGCTGCTGGCCCTGAGCAAATATCAGGACAGGCGCGATCGCGCACACCAATAGAAAAATCTTGAATCCGAGTCTCATCTAAACTCCTCCCTTAATCTTGTCCGTTGCCTTTTATCTATTGTGCTTCAGAATAGCGCGCGGGAGGCCGTAAACAATGCGGATTCCAATCGGAAAACGAGCAAAGAATTGTTCATCGTTCGTTGTTCGATGTTCGTTTGTCATCGGTGGTCGCGCTTCGCGCCTGGTTCGATATTCCGGAACGGCCGCTCGTCATCATGAAGGATGGCGATTTTTACAACCGCAAGCTGCCGAATAGCTGACAATCACACTATTCCGAGGCTGTCCCCACATCTCAGACTAGAATACTCCCCGCATACCGTTCCGATCGTAAACGGGTCCATTCGGCCACATACTTGTATGCACGCGAGGTGAGATGGCAGAAGAACAAAAGGAACAAAAGGGCACGTGTTTTGTCGTGATGGGCTTCGGAAAGAAGACCGATTTCGAGACAGGTCGAACGCTCGATCTCGACAAGACCTACAAGTACATCATCAAACCGGCCGTGGTCGATGCAGGGCTGGAATGCACCCGGGCGGACGAAATCCCTCACTCCGGCGTCATTGACGTGCCGATGTACGAGCAGCTGCTCGCGGCAGATGTTGTCGTGGCCGACCTTTCGACCTCCAACAAGAATGCTTTCTACGAACTCGGCGTCCGACACGCGCTTCGTCCGCACACGACTATCGTGATATGCGAGGACGGCGCCAAGAGCTTTCCGTTCGATGTGAACCACGTCCTCGTTCGCCAGTACCATCACATGGGAGACGGTATCGATTTTGGTGAAGTGGAGCGCTTTCGCGGCGATCTGACGAACGCGATAAAGGCCATCGTTGGGCAGGACCCGCCACCCAACGACAGCCCAGTCTACACATTTCTGAATGGACTGACGCCGCCTGCTCTCGCAAAGGCCATGCAAGGTGTCGCCAGGGAAGTGGCGAAGGCGGCGCCCGTTGTCGACGCTGCGGCGCAGACCGGGGGGCTGATTTACAGCGAGTTGATGGAACAGATCGATGAAGCGCAATCCGAAGGCGACTTCATAACAGCGAAGGCGCTGCTCTCACGCCTTCGGCGAAAGATGCAGGAAACGGCTGCAAAGGCTGCCGAAGAAGCACGACAGAAGGGGAACGCCGCGCAGGAAAGACCCGAGGACTCTTATATTATTCAGCGTCTCGCGCTCGTTACTTACAAGAGCAAGAGTCCCTCTCCGCAGCAGGCGCTCGTGGACGCGCGTGATCTACTCACGACGCTCAACCCTGCCACCTCGAACGACACCGAGACGCTCGGGTTGTGGGGCGCCGTACACAAGCGGCTGTGGGAATTGACCGCAGACCGCTCTTCCCTGGAGGAGGCAATTCGCGGATATGAGCGCGGCTTCCACTTGCGCAACGATTACTACAACGGCATCAACTTCGCTTATCTCCTGAACGTGCGGGCGTCGGATTCGGTTCGGCGAGCTAACGACGCAGGCTCCCCGGCTGAGGCCGCTCAGCTTCGAGCCGATGCGGTTGCGTGTTTCGTTGACGCTCAGAAGGTGCGAGCGGAGGTGCTCAAAATCTGCCAGACCGTGCTCGATACGGAGAGCCTCGCAAATGCGGACAAATACTGGGTGCTCGCGACAATGGCTGAAGCCCATCTCGGCGCCGGCGACGACACCCGTGCTGCTCAGGTGCTCAATGACGCCTTCGCCATTGCATCTGCGGACTGGATGCGTGAAAGCACTAACGAGCAAATGGAGAAGTTACGCCGCCTGCTCGCTGACTCGCCGCTCCGGTTCATCCAGGCAGGGAGTTGATCCCGACCGGCGTCATGCGTCTCAAAATAATCCAGGTCGGCGATCCTGTTCTTCGACAACCCGCTCGGGAGCTGGCCCCGGAAGAAATAACGTCAGAACACATTCGGCTGCTAATCCGATTGATGCATGAAACATTGCGCGATGCGCCCGGTGTGGGCCTGGCAGCTCCTCAAATCGGCGAGCCGATTCGGCTTGCGATTATCGAGGATCTTCCGCAGTACCTTAGCAATGTTGCCTCGGAGCAGATCGCAGAACGTGAGAGAGCGCCGGTCCCGTTCCACGTGATCGTTAATCCAAAGCTTACGGGCATAGGCGACCGTCACGTGGAGTTCTTCGAAGGATGTCTGAGCTTTGCCGGATTTGTGGCAGTCGTGCCTCGCTATCACAGCGTTCTCGTCGAATGCCTCGACGAGAATGCGTCGCCGCGTACCATCCATGCCTCAGGATGGTATGCCCGGATTCTGCAACATGAGATCGATCACCTCAACGGCGCCCTCTACGTGGATCGCATGCAAGCGCGCACATTGATGTCCGTCGACAATTACTCGCGGCTGTGGAAGGACATCAGCGTCGACGAAACAAAGTTGAAACTGGGGACAGCGTAGCTAAAGGCGCCTAGGCAAAAAGGACATTCCGCATATAGAATTCCGGAAATGTTCTCCCAAAACCGAAGACGTTTCCTGAGAACGCTGATTGGCGGCGCAGCGGGTATGAAGGCCTTCTCTGCCTTTGCCCGGCAGGCACCGAAATCTGTGACGGTGACGAAACTTGCGGAGAACTTCGTGCTGCTGTCCGGAGCCGGCGGCAACGTGCTTGCTGTACGCGGAGCGGAAGGCATCCTGATGGTGGACAGCGGACTTCCGGAGCGGTCTTCAGAACTTCTCGACGCTGTTGTCCAAGGCCTCGGACCCGGCCCGATTCAAGTGCTCTTCAATACCCACTGGCATTTGGAGCATACCGGCGGCAACGACAGGATCGGACGCGCAGGCGCGAAGATCATCGCGCAGGACAACACGAAGCTGTGGATGAGCCGCGAGATTCTCGTCGAGTGGCAGAACAATAGGGTCTATCCACCTCGCGCAAAAGAAGCGCTACCCAACGACACGTTCTTTCCTCACGAGAGCCCGCGAAAGATGTCCTTTGGCAGCGAACAGGTTCAGTACGGCCATATGTTCGAAGCTCACACAGACGGAGACATCTATGTGTTCTTCCCCGGGCCAAACATCCTTGTCGCAGGAGATGTGCTGTCCGTGGGTAAATATCCGATTCTGGACTACTCCACGCAAGGATGGATCGGCGGTATGGCGAATGGGTGTCGGGATCTCCTTCAGATCGCCGACGCGCAAACGCGCATTATTCCAGGCACTGGCCCAATTCAAACTCGCGCCGATCTACAGGCCGAAGCCGACATGCTCAACACGGTGCGCGGGCGCCTGGCTGCAATGATGAAGCAGGGCCTAGGCGCAAAAGAAATGCTCGCAGCCGCGCCAACTCAGGAGTTCGATGCGAAGTGGGGCGACCCAACCGCATTCATCATGAGTACTTACCCCGGACTATGGGGTCATGCCCGGGAATTGGGCGGAATCATTTAGCGGAGGAGGCCATGAGGCGTTGGATCATTGGTGCCGGGTTCGCAGCCGTCGCGCTCCTGTCATACGGCTCGACAGAAACGCTTCGTGCTGCGTTTCTGCAGACGACTGCGCCAACGGCCCACCAGGAGCTTCTCAATCAATACTGCGTCACCTGCCACAACCAACGAGCGAAGACCGCGGGCCTTAGCTTCGACACCATAAACCTCGCTGATATCGGCAAAGACGCTCAAATCTGGGAAGAAGCCGTTCGCAAACTGCGTGGGGGAATGATGCCGCCGCCAGGAGCAAAACAACCCGATCGCGCGGCGGTCAAGTCTTTCGTTTCGTGGTTGGAAACTACGCTGGATCACGCAGCCGTGGAACATCCGAGTCCGGGTCGTGTAGCGCTGCACCGGATGAATCGCACGGAATACGCCAATGCCATCGAGGAAATCTTCGGTTTGCCGTTCGACGCAAGCTCGCTGCTTCCAGTCGACGACATCAGCGACGGCTTTGACAACATCGCCAGCGTATTGAAGGTTTCACCGTCTTTCCTTGATCAGTACATTTCGGCGGCACGGGCTGTAACAATTCGGGCATTGGGGAACCCGGCTGCGAGACCTGTCGGTTTGGTCTATCGCGCCGGCAGTGCCGACCAGAGCGGCTACATCGAAGGCCAGCCGCTTGGCACTCGCGGGGGGATGCTGATCGAGCACACGTTCCCGGCGGACGGGGAATATGTATTCGATATTGGAAATCTTGCAACTGCCGGTTACGTCCTGAACATGGACACGCGTCACCGTGTGATCATGACAATCGACGGCCTCAAGGTTTTCGAAGCGTCACTCGGCGGTGAACCGGATCTCAAATCCATTGACCAGCAGCAGGCTCCCGCAGTCGAAGCGATCAATGCACGGTTCAAGAAAATCCACATCGGCGTGAAGGCTGGTGTCCGGAAAGTCGGCGTCACTTTTGTCGCGCGATCGTCCGGAGAATCCGACGCCGTACTCGAGCCGTTCATCCAGGACAGCGGAGTGGACCGCATGCCGAGGATCTCGCAGCTTCAGATTACTGGCCCATACAATCCGTCTGGCGTCAGTGAAACTGCGAGCCGAAAGCGCGTGCTCATCTGCACGCCGGCTTCGGGAGCGACCGCTTCCGAAGAACTTGCGTGCGCAAAGGAGATTATCCGGAGCGTTGCACGTCAGGCGTACCGACGACCTGTCACGGAAGAGGATCTTGCGTCGCCCCTGTCATTCTTCAAGAATGCTCGGACTGAAGGCGATTTTGAGAAAGGTGTCGAGAGCGCACTCACGTTGATCCTTTCCAGCCCCAAGTTTCTTTACAGAACCGAAGAGGTTCCAAACAACGCGGCTCCCGGCGCGACTTTCCCGATCAGCGATCTTGAACTCGCTTCACGCCTTTCTTTCTTCCTCTGGAGCCAGGGACCAGATCAGGAACTGCTGGATGCAGCAACGAGCGGCAAGCTCAAAACTCCAGCCGTCCTTGAAAAGCAAATGCGGCGGATGCTTGCGGACTCGAAGTCGCATGCGCTTGCGGAAAACTTTGCTTTCCAATGGCTGAACCTGAGGGCGATGCGTGAATTTGTTCCGGATCCCATTCTCTTTCCCAACTTCGACGAAAGCCTCAAGATCGCCTTTGAACGCGAGCTGAACCTATTTATCCAGAGCATCATTGATGAAGATCGTAACGTTACCGATCTTCTTACAGCAGACCATACATTTGTTAACGAACGCCTGGCCGCCCACTATGGACTTCCCAATGTGCAGGGGGACCGGTTTCGCCGGGTAACGCTGACAGATCCGAACCGTTTCGGTTTACTTGGAAAGGGCGGGGTATTGATGGTGACGTCTTATCCGAACCGCACCGCTCCTGTGCTGCGCGGCGCCTGGATTCTTGAGCGCATCCTCGGAACCCCTCCCGCAGCGCCTCCTCCCGATGTTGAAGCGTTCAAGGAAAGCGTTGAAGGCGAGAAAGCATTAACCGTTCGGGAGAGAATGGAAGCCCATCGAGAGAATCCCTCATGCAAGTCGTGCCATGTCGTCATGGATCCGCTGGGATTCGCCCTCGAAAACTTCGATGCGATAGGTGCGTGGCGCTCCATCGACCGCTATTCCGGCACAGCCATCGATGCGGCGGGTCAGCTTGTCGGTGGGACTCATGTGAACAATCCTGCGGAGTTGCGCAAAGCGCTGGCGGCAAATCCCGAGCAGTTTGTGCAAACGCTCACCGAGCGGTTATTGATGTACTCGCTGGGCCGCGGCGTGGAGTATTACGATATGCCGCTTGTCCGGAAAATTGTGAGAGACGCGGCAAAAAGCAATTACAGGTTTTCGGCAATTGTGAAAGGTATTGTGGAGAGCGCGCCGTTCCAGCAGGTGCAGATTTCAGGTTCGGCGAAAGCTGCGAATTAGAAGGAGAGAGAACATGTTCATCACAAAGAAGCACATTTCTCGCCGGACGCTCCTGCGAGGCCTGGGTGCAGCGGTCGCGCTACCGCTGCTCGACTCGATGATTCCGGCGTCTACCGCACTGGGGCAGACTGCGGCCGGGCCTAAGCTTCGGATGGGGTTCATCTACTTCCCTCACGGCGCGATCATGGATCAGTGGACGCCGAAAACGGCCGGAAGAGACTTCGAAATCTCTCCGATTCTCCAGCCCCTTGAGCCGTACAGAAAGCAGCTCACCGTCGTCAGCGGTTTGGACAACAGGCCTGCGACCTTGCCCCCGGTGCATGCGCTTCAGCCGGGAACGTGGCTCAATTGCGTATCGCCGCGAAAGAGCCAGGAACCGCTCGCTGCGATAACCGTCGATCAACTCGCCGCGCAACGTCTCGGACAGGACACTCCGTTCCCTTCCCTCGAGGTTTGCACGGAGACTCGTGGTGGCGGCGGCACATGCGATCGCAACTATGGCTGCAGCTATTCGGGAACGATCTCTTTTCGGACTCCGACGACGCCGCTGCCGATGGAGAACAATCCACGCACGCTTTTCCAGCGCCTCTTTGGTCAGGGCGATACGCCCGAAGAGCGCGCCAGGTGGACGAGGCAGGTGGGCAGCATTCTTGACGTTGTGGCGGAAGAGTCTGCGGGTCTCAAGCGACGCGTCAGCGCTGAAGATCGCGTGATGCTCGATGATTACTTCGAGACCATTCGCGAAATCGAACGCCGCATGGACAAAATTGAGAAGAGTGATGTTTCAAAACTCGACCTGCCGGATGCGCCGATTGGAATCCCAAGCTCTTTCGACGAGCATCTCAATCTGATGTTCGACCTGGTCGGCCTCGCGTACCGGGCTGATCTAACGCGCATTTTCTCGATGATGATGGCAGCCGAGGTGAGCACACAGACCTACAACCATATTGGTGTCTCCGATGCATTCCATCCGCTGTCTCACCATCAAAACGATCGCAACAAGATGGATCGGCTGGTGAAGATACAGACATACCACAGTTCTGTCTTCGCAAAGTTTCTTGCCACGCTCGCCAGGACGCCCGACGGTGATGGCACCATCCTGGATCACTCGATCATTCTGTACGGCAGCAATATGTCGAACAGTAATGCGCACAATGAATTCCCGCTTCCATCGTCGATTGTCGGCGGAGGAAACGGCAAGATAAAAGGCAACCAGCACATCGTTTATCCCGACCACACGCCGCTGGCGAACCTGCTCTTGACGTTGATGCATCGTGCGGACGTTCCTGTGAAGTCTGTCGGCGACAGCACTGGCGAGATCTCGGAGGTCTGACATGCGCGGATGGATCGGAACCAGTCTGGCGGCATTGATGTGGCTTTCCCCGGCGCCGGACGCTTCGCTCATGAATGCCGTCCAGTCGGGAGATCGGACGACGGCGATCAAGCTGATCGGTCAGGGTGTCGACGTCAATGCTGCGGCGCCGGACGGCACGACCGCACTTCAGTGGGCAATTCATCGCGATGACGTCGATCTCATCGACCGTCTTTTACGCGCCGGGGCAAAGGCAAACACGATCAATGAGTACGGATCCAGCCCGATGTCCGAGGCGGCGATCAATGGCAACGTTGCCGTCATGGAAAAATTGCTCAAAGCCGGAGCCGGCGTCGAATCTCCAAATGCAGACGGCCAGACGGCTCTAATGATTGTCGCTCGCACGAGCAATGTCGCGGCCGCGAGGCTTTTGCTGGATCACGGCGCCAACGTCAATAACGTCGAGCAGTGGCGCAAACAGACTCCTTTGATATGGGCAGCCGCGCAGAGCCAACCGGCGATGGTGAAGGAACTCATCGCGCATGGCGCCGAGGTCAATGCCCGATCGGTGGTGAACGGCTGGGAAAGGCAGGTAACAGCCGAGCCTCGTGCAATTCATCGGCCCGCCGGCGGACTCACACCGTTGCTGTATGCGGCGCGCGAAGGGTGCATCGAGTGCGCGAAGCAGCTGATCGCCGGAAAAGCGGCCATCAATCTGCCCGATCCGGAAGGCATCACGCCGCTGATCATGGCCGTAACGAATGGTCACTTTGACCTCGGCGCGTATCTGTTGTCCGCGGGCGCGGACGTGAACCAATGGGACTGGTGGGGGCGGACGCCGTTATATGAAGCCGTCGACCAAAATACGCTACCCCACGGAGGGCGTCCGGATCTTCCGTCAACGGATCAAACCACAAGCCTGAAGATGATTGAATTGCTTCTCAACGCCGGCGCGAATCCCAACACCCAACTGAAACTTCTGCCGCCCTATCGCTCCGTTGGGGCGGACCGCGGAGCTGACGGCATGCTGACCATCGGCACAACGCCGCTGCTGCGCGCTGCCAAGGGACTGGATGCCCCTGGGATCAAACTGTTGCTCGAACATGGCGCGCGTCATGACATCCCGAATTCGCGCGGCGTGCTGCCTGTCGTGGCCGCAGGAGGACAGGGATCGAGAAATGGGGACACGCGCGGATGGTTCGCTACGTCGGACGTCCAGCGCCGGTCCATCGCATCGCTGGACTTGCTCTTAAAGGCTGGAGCCAACGTGAATGCCGGCGCGGATAGCGGGCAGTCGGCGCTGCGGGGCGCTATCACCTGGGGTTGGGGCGATGTTATTCAGTTCCTCGCCAGTAAGGGCGCCGATTTGAATGCGCCGGATAACCGTGGACAGACCCCGCTCGATGCCGTGTCTGGAGGTGCAGGTGGTCGCGGCGGCACTGCCGCGCCGACGCCCCAACAAAAGGAGATCGCCGCCCTGCTGGAGAAGCTTGGCGCGAAGCGCGGCCAGCCACAACCACGATGATCGATCGAAGACGCTTCGTTTATACGGCGGCGGCAGTAGCGCTGTTCGAGCGGAGTTGGAATGTCTTTGGCGCGTCGGCCGGCAAGTACGACTTGATCCTCAAGGGTGGACGCGTGATCGATCCCGCATCAGGGCACGATGCGATCCGGGACGTCGCAGTTTCGGGAGGCCGTGTTGCGGCGGTTCGAGCGGACATCACCGACGCATCTCTGGAAAGCATTGACGCGCGCGGCAGGCTCGTCGTTCCTGGCCTGATCGACATTCACACTCACGCCGGCCGCTCTCCAGAGGGACCGCCACAGATTCTGAAGGATGGAGTGACGGGATGGATCGATGCGGGTTCCCAGGGGGCCGATCACATCCAGGATGTCGTCACCGTTGCGAAGTCCTCGCCACAGCCTGGTCGAATACTTCTTAACATCGGACGGGCGGGAATCCTTTCCGACGGCGACACGATGGATCTCAGCCGCGCCGATGTC
>Ga0070675_100000887_pt1 | contig 21288 bp, 19 predicted proteins | sample KBSM43metaG_FD_65343 | JGI IMG/M metagenome (GOLD analysis project Ga0070675, IMG submission 65343) | Miscanthus rhizosphere microbial communities from Kellogg Biological Station, Michigan, USA - KBS M4-3 metaG | ecosystem: Host-associated > Plants > Roots > Rhizosphere > Soil ... | reverse complement strand
GTTGCCGGTAACACCGAAAGTGTTATTGGCGTTAATGTTCCGGTCGAACATGAAACCATCGTAGTTCGAGTGGGCGACGTTGCCCTTGAACTCGCGGAATGGCGTTCGACGCGGCCAGGTTTTCGCGGCGATCTCCGTGCCTTCGAATTTACCCTGCGGGTGCTCCGGCAAGGACATCCAGAAGCCGTTCGAGTCGGAACCCGCGGCCACGTTGTCACGGAAAGTGTTGTCCGGATTCGTGATCCAGTAAGTCGCCACGGTGTTGTCAGAGGGAAGCAGGACATCCTTGGAGGCCTGGCCATTCGCTCTGATGGCCTGGCGATCATCAAAGTTTTCGCTCTCTCCGGCTGCGGCCAGGCGGGTCGGGACACAGGCCTTGGACGTATGGCACTTGGTCTGGATCCCAAGGTTGTGAACAAACTCGTTGCCGTGCTCCGCGCCGTCTTCGAGGAAGAAGCAGTGACCGACGGTGTTGTAGGTCACGTTGTTCTCAACGCGCAGGAAATTCGTGCCGTGCACCGTCACACAGCGGTTGTAGGTGTCGTGGAGCGCGGCGTTCCTGATGTACTGCCCCTGGGCATCGCCGATCAGATGCCAGTGGATCGGATACCGGGCAAGAGTGAGGTTCTGCCCCATTCGATTGAACTCGACGCCCTCGACAAACATCTTGCTCGTGACCATCGCCATCACGTGCCCGCCGTAGAAGGATTGTTCCGCGTCGGCCGATGCCTGCAGCTTGATATTGCGCGTCAGCAGACCGACTTCGCCACGTTCATCCACGTCGAAGGTGATTTTGCCGAAGTGCATGTAGTCGAGTTTCTTGTCGAGCGTGATCGTATTTCCGCTGACGGCGGAAATGGTTCGACGCTCTGCCTGCCTGGGATCGTAATCCGTGGACGCGAGGACAATCTCGTCGCCGACCCGCCAGCCTTTGGCGTCCAGGACCTCTATCGAGGTGCTGCCTGCGTTGGCCGTGTTGGACAGCTTGGTCCAGGTGTTGGTCCGATCACCGTGCAGGTTCAGGGTTCCGCCCATGAGCATGATCCCGCGGTCAACTTTGTCGGTCGTTCCACCCACTCCACTGATATCTTCGTCTTTGACGTTGTTCGTGAAGGTAATTGTCGCCTTGCGAGTGTGAGGGGCCTTTTCAGTACCAATCTCCAACTCCCCGTGCAACATGATCCACTCGGTGGTCAGTTCAAGATCCTTATTGTTTGCGAAGCTCAGTTTGCCGTTGATCGTCAAACCGTGCAGCGGCGGCGTACTGGCATCGAGGACAACATCCATGCCCTGGCCGATGGTGACAAGGGCGCCTTCGGCTGGCACCTTTTTGTCTGCCCAGGTGGCTGCATCAGACCAGCGTCCCCCTTTGACGGCCGAAGAACTTGCTTGCTGAGCCTTAAGGACGGCATGTCCGCCGAGCAAGATAAACGCAGCAAAGGGCAGTGAGAGAGACCAGAGATAATGTTTTCGCATGCTGTTAATCTCCATGATCGAGTAAGAGATCCCCGTGTTTGCAAACAACGAACGGAGCGGTTGTCGATGACCAACCGTATATCATGCAACCGCCGAAAACTGGAACTTGGCTTTGTCGATCCAGGCAGTTTCAAGTATCGTCGATTTCTCTAACCTGCACTGCTGGTACGAGGCCACGGTCTTCTGGCCGACTCTGACTTGTGCGAAAGTCACCGATCGAAACATTGCTTTGGAATTTGCCAATCGTTTTGCGCAACCGCTTGTTCGGATTCTCTTGAGAATGCGGTCGAATCCGCGCGCGGAGAAGCCGAGTTTCGTCACCGCATTCTCCATGATCTTTTCGCACTCCGGCGTGAGCACACAGTGCTTGCGCAAATGACGCGGTCCCATTTGCGCATTCGTGTAAATCTTCTCGTCGAAAAAACGGCGAAGCTGAACATTGCGAGCCGCGACGACGCGTACGCGGATCGCTTCCGAGGATTCCGCGGCGCGGGAGTTCGAGAGTTCTTTGTAGGGAACAGCCGGCACGTCGATCTGAATATCGTGATTCGGACCTTTTCGTGCAGGCGACTCTCCAAAAGATCCGGCAACGACTCCGAGCTTTCCGCATTTTCGGCGACGAGGAGTGATGTGATTCCGGCAATCCACTATTGTCGCTGGATCGCAACCCCAGAGGCGGACTCATGGCAAGTTTTGAGGTCAGCGCACATACGACAGTTCGACCGGGACAATTGGAGGGGTTCAAGAGGCAAGCGGCTGAGTACATCCGGATCACCAAGGAGAAGGACACGCAGACGTTACGTTAAAGGGGATAACCAATGGAACCGTTTCACGTTGCCCATCTGATCGTGCTCGGTATGTGGCTAGGCGTGGTGATCACCGAAGCGCTCTTCGAATTCGCGGCCTCCGACGCGGAGTCCCTTCGCGCACCGGCGCGATTCCACTACAACGTCGATAAGTTCGGCGAGTTGCCGGTATTGTTCGCCGTGCTCATCACCGGCACAATCCTGGCAGTTCGCGCCTGGCCGTTGACGCCTCTCCACCTCATCAAGATTGCGGCATCGTTGGTGGCAGTGGGCTGCAACCTGATCTGCACGCTGTGGGTGTTCCGGCGGCGGCGAATCTAGGACGTGAACGTGCTGCTGAGATTCCGGCGGCGTATCTGGAGTCTGGCGGCGGTCGGCGTGGTCTTCGCGACACCCGCTCTCTATCTCGGATTGGTCTATTTCCGGAGGTAGTTGCCAGCGTTCCAGACTCTCGCGGTCACAGCTCCCTTCATACATCAGATCCGGTACTCCTTCTAGTTGTCGAGTCCTCGTCGGATTTCGCGGATGCCACGACCGAGGTGACGGCGGAGGAGCGTTCTTAGGGTGACGCCTTCGGAGTATCCCACTTGCGTTGCGATTTCTTCGATGCTTTGATCGCTCGTCCTTAAAAGATGTACGGCGCGTTCCACACGCAAATCCTGAAAATAGGAGAGCGGGGATTTGCCCATGACGGCTTCCATTCGGCGAGCCAAAGTTCGCTTGCTTGCCCCGGCGGCTTGTGCGGCTTCATCGAGGGAAAACCCCTCGGCGAGCCGACTTCTTGCCCAGCGTTCGAATTGTTGGACCATGGGGTCGGAGTGCGCGAGATGGTCGCTGAGAACATAGGCGGATTGAGAGGGCCGCGCATCCACGATCAAATACTTTCCCGTCAGCGCGGCGAGCTTCGGGCTCTTTTGGCGAATGAGCGAAAGAGCCAGGTCCATATGGCTGAGCGCCGCGCCCGCGGTGACAAATTTCCCGGATTTGACGACCATTCGAGATTCGTCGAGGCGAATCCTGGGATAGCGTTGCCGAAATAAGGGTGCCAGCCACCAGGTGGTCGTGGCGTCCTGGTCGTCTAGGAGTCCGGTTTCAGCCAAAACAAAAGTTCCAATGCAAGCCGCCGTCACCGTTGCTCCTCGATCGGCCCAGCTATGAAGAATGCGGGAGGCGTCTTTCATATCCGGCCTTAAGAGAGCCTCCACCAACGGCCCCGGCATCTTATATCCAATCGCCGGGACGACGCCCAAATCGGGAACCATTCGTTTTGAAACTGGGGTCACCGGAACGGTTAGCCCCTGAGAGGTCTTTACCGATCTGCGGGCTCCCACGAGGGTAACGTCGAAACGCATGGAGGTCAGGGCGGTCATTTCCGCCAGCTCGTTCGCCGTCTTAAATGCATCCATCATCAAGGCCAGGCCCGTATCAAAGACACCGTCTAACGCGAGGATGTGTACTCTCATGGCAAATACCCTATCAAAGTTGTCAATTCTGACAATAGCTGTTTTGCGGCGTGGGATTGATACTTCGATTCACAACTTATGTCTTTAAGGAGGACAAAATGGTAAACGTTGGATTGTTCGTAAGACTCGAAGCAAAGCCCGGAAAAGAAAAGGCCGTGGCTGATTTCCTGGAAACAGGTCTCAAGCTGGTCAATCAAGAATCGACTACTCCCGTCTGGTTCGCCCTGAAACTGGGGCCTTCCACTTTCGGGGTATTCGATGCCTTCGCCAATGAGGAAGGCCGCCAGAATCACCTCACCGGCAAAATCGGAACGGCCTTAATGGCGAACGCCCCGGAACTCCTCGCCATCCCGCCAGTCATCGAACGTCTGGAGGTGCTCGGCGCAAAACTCGCTGCGTAATCCGATCGTCATTGGGAGGGCGTAGCTCGAAGCAATCTCCTCTCGTGAGATCTGCTTCGTCTCTGCGCTCTCCGCAATGACATTTCGGATGCCGCTATGAGCGGGGTTTTGACTTGATCGGGCAATGGGCGAACGCGGCCGAATCGGCCAGTCACATTTCATGGGTGAAGTCTTTTTGGGACAGGCTTGAGCCCCACCTGCCCGGCAGAGCCTACGTCAATCACCTGGCGTCGGACGACCGGCCCGGAAAAAGTACGTGTGTCGTTTGGCGAGAACTACGACCGCTTGCGTCTCGTGAAACGCCCGGGCGTCCGCCGACTTCGCCTGTCCCAATTGGGCAAGCCAGAGCAACAAAGCCGGTAGGATAGGACAGGTCCAGTTCCTGGACTGCGCGCGCTTCCTCTTCCCCGGTTTTAAAGTCGCCGCCGTACGAGGCATAGAGGGCCAGATTGTTCCGGTACAGGGGACGCTTCGGCAGAATTGCGATAGCTCGCCGAACTTCTTCAATAGCCCGTGGCATGTTTCTCGTTTGTGTCAGGCAATTCGCAAGATTTTGTGGGCAGCGATATCCGCGGGAAACCGACCAATGAGCGTGCTGTATTCCTCCACGCATTTCTCCCGGTTGCCCGAAAGGCTAAAAGAATAGGCGCGAGTCCGATACTTCTCACGATTTATCTGTGAAGGCAATCCGGGCCCGTTAAACGTTGATCAAGCCCAGACAGCGCAGGGGCCATCGGATCCCTTGCAAACCTACTGAGGAGTTATGGCAAATCCAGTCAGGCTATACCATCGCGAGATGCATGAGAAAGTCGGCTTTTTTGCCAATTGGTTCCGGAAGATCCCCTGGAAATAGGCGCGATTGGCGTGCTCACCTGACGGTCGTTTCAGAAAAGAAGCATCCTTGAAAGAATTGAGAATTGCATGCCAGGAAGGCGAGCCGGGCTATTCTCAGGACCTGCACTACACCTCGAACTCCGGTGTCAAGATAAGCACGTCCGGCCAGCTTCCGCCGTGGCCACGGCGAGCGCTGAGGTCGCATCGAGTTTTCGCAGCAGGCCGTCGGATTACGGGGAACCGATTCGCATCAGCGACATCGATCAACGCCCGTACAAGGCGCTATCGGCGAGCGCAGCTTCAGGCGCCGTGAATGGCAGACGGTCTATGTCATCAGTCACGTTGACGTTACGATAGCCAAGAACAGAAGAATTGCTAGTCGAGGTCTCATTGGAGTAACTAGCCGCATATTGTGGTTTACGCCCGCTTTCTAGGCAACGTATATCACCGCCGCGTGAGGACCTCAGAATAGTCACGTGTGGCCTAAAATTTTTTGCCCGCTTTTCCCAACTTGGTTGAAATGTGGTTGAAAAGCACGGAATTTCGGGCTTTTCGACGGTGTGGCAATCGGACCGAAGTGATTGAAAGGAACCCCGATGGGCGCGACCGGGATCGAACCGATGACCTCTACCGTGTCAAGGTAGCTCGGGTTGTCCATCTTATTAATTCGTCTTGGTTCTCTCTGATCGTTTCTGGTGCGTAGTGCATGGTATTCGGCGCTTATTGTTCCCAAATTGTTCCCAAGTTTTGGAGACAATGAAGCAGGCCTTAAGTCTTCCTATGGTTCTAATCTCATCGAACGCAACTTCCCTTACCACAACATGCATTTCTAGAGACGGCCGCAACTGACCTGCCGGCGACTCGTGCGCTTATCTTTTCTACCCACAATCCACATAGGCTGGGGCGGGTTGAGACTATAATTCGCGCGATGAATGAGAATCGGTGGGAACAGGCAGAACGCATTTATCAGGATGCGCTCGAACTCCCGCCGGCGGAACGGCCGGCCTTCATCGCGGAGAGTTGCAAACACGACCCAGACTTGCAACGCCATGTGGAGTCTCTGCTGGCTGCGCAACCCCCGACGTGGTTGGACCGCCCGGCATGGGAGGCGGTTGAGACTCCACCGATGCTGGCGCACGCTGGAGAGATGCTCGGCGCCTACCGGATTGAGACGCGGCTTGGTAGCGGCGGCATGGGTGAGGTCTACTGCGCGGCAGACACGAGACTGAATGATCGCAAGGTTGCGATCAAGATCAGCTCCGTCCGGTTCACCGAGCGTTTCGAGCGTGAAGCCCTGGCGCTATCGGCGCTCAATCACCCTCACATTTGCACCCTGTTTGATGTGGGTCCGAACTACCTCGTCATGGAATACATCGAAGGTGGGCCCGTTCAGCCGACGCGAGAGGCTCGCAAACTACTGGATCTGGCGCTGCAGATTGCGGACGGCCTCGTCGCTGCGCATACGGCGGGCATTGTCCACCGCGATCTCAAGCCAGCCAATATCCTCGTCACTCGGAATGGCCAGGTGAAGATTCTCGACTTCGGTCTTGCGATGCGTATTGCGTCTTCAGGCGACGAAACGTCCCCACCGACCGGACTCACGGAAACAGGAACAACCGTCGGCACCGCGGCGTACATGTCTCCCGAGCAGGCGCGCGGCGAGCCTGTGGACGCGCGATCGGATCTCTGGTCGTTCGGTGTGGTGCTGTACGAACTGGCCACTGGCATCCGGCCGTTTGATGGCCCGACGAAAGCGTCCGTATTCGCAGAGATCCTCAATAAGGAGCCTGTTCCGGCGAGTGAGCGGAATCCGAAGATCCCGGCGGATTTGGAACGGATCATCAACCGGCTGGTCGAAAAAGATCGGGAGGTGCGTTACCAGACGGCGTCCGACGTGCGGGCGGACCTGAAGCGAGTGGACCGGGTCAGTAGTTCGGCCAAGGCTGAGACTGCGGGTTCTCCCGGGCGAGAACGAAGGGCGAGCGCTGCTTCCGTTGGTCCGCGTCGCTGGATTTCGCGTATTTCCGTGCTTGTCCTCGTAGCGGCTGTCATCGGGAGCTTGTTGTACCTGCGCCGGCCTGCAGAGCGAACTGTGGCGCCGTCCACAGAGTGGGTGCAACTTACCGATTTTGCCGACGGGGCAACGGAACCGGCTTTCTCGCCCGATGGGAAAATGGTGGCGTTCCTTCGCGGGGGGCAGTTATTTCCTCCGCGAAACGCCCAGATCTACGTGAAGTCTCTTCCACAAGGCGAAGCGGTGCCGCTGACAGATGTTCCTCACAACCGATACGGTCCCGTGTTTACCCCCGACGGCTCGCGCGTCGCCTATACAGAGAGTGGGAGTACGCCGCGGGGCTTTAACACCTGGATTGTCTCCACTCACGGGGGGCTGCCCTCATTGCTGCTTCCCAACGCAGCCGGTTTGAGTTGGATCGATGATCTGCATGTGTTGTTTTCGGAAATTCAGGGCACCATCCACATGGGTGTTGTAACTGCCACGCAAGCCCGTGCGGACAAGCGGGAGATCTATTTCCCCGAACATCAACGGGCAATGGCCCATTACTCGTATCCTTCGCCCGATCACAAATGGCTCCTGATCGTGGAAATGGACGGGAGAGGCATCCTTCGTCTCTGCGAGGTCGTCCCATTCGACAAAAGCTCGTCAGCTAAAGTCCGGGAAGTCGGGCCGCCGGGCACTTGCACAGCGGCGGCGTGGTCGCGGGATGGCACCTGGATGTATTTCAGTGTAGGCGTGCAGGGCAGTTGGCATCTGTGGCGGCAGCGGTTATCCGGCGGAGCTCCGGAGCAGATTACCTTCGGACCGACGACCGAAGAGAGAGGTGTGGCAATAGCGCCGGATGGGTCGTCACTGGTGAGTTCCGTGGGACGGAGTCACAGCACACTCTGGATTCACGATGCATCGGGGCAGGAGCGCCAGCTCCCTTCGGAAGGGCTCACCTCACGCCAGACGCGCGTTAGTTCAGACGGCAAGCGACTCTACTATCTGGTGCGGCAGAGTCCGGCGACGAACTTCGCCGAGTTGCGCGTGCTCGATCTGGCTAGCGGGAGGAGCGAACTCGCCCTGCCCGGCGTGTCGGTTCGCGACTTCGACATCTCGCATGACGATCGCGAGGTCGCCTACACGACGGACGCAAGTGACGGTGTGTCGGAAATCTGGCTGGCGCCCCTGGATCACCGTGAGGCGGCACATCGACTCACACGTGGCGGCGATGCCGTATCGTTTGCCGCTGGGGATGAACTCATCTTCCGAAGCAACGAAGCGACGACCAACTTCCTGATGCGGATCCGAAAGGATGGGACGGGACGCGCGCGGGCATACGACGCACCTCTCAACTCCCGGCCTACAGTGTCGGCTGACGGACTGTGGGCGACGATCGGCAACACTGCGATTCCACTCGCCGGAGGCAAGCGGCGTCCAATCTGCCAGAACGGTTGTACGGCCACCTGGTCTCCAAACGGCCGGCTCATGTATGTCGACACAAAGCCCGAATCCGAGCCCGGACGAACGCTGGTGTTTCCATTGCCCAAGGGACAAACCTTCCCGGACCTGCCAGCGGGCGTTTTCGCGGACCAGGAGGAGGCCGGCGCTTTACCCGGGGTCGCCGTGATCCCACATACGTTCGTCGCACCTGGACTCAGCCCGTCAACGTTCGTCTTCGTTAAGGTCGAATTTCTGGGCAATCTCTTCCAGATCCCGCTGCGCTGACGGGCCACCCGCGAAGTCCCCTCCTCGGCTGAGGCGGCTGAGGCGGGGAGCTTTGCTGCGATTCCGAATTTTGTGCAAGGCTTCGTGAAGCGGGAGTGCTTTGAAGTCAGCTGCAGGGGCGGCGCAAAACCGCCCCCTTTGTCAACGCAGTGAGCGAACCTCACTCGGGTGTGATGCGTGTTGCCCTCACCACTCCTTCGAGATGAAACTTCAGGTTGCCCAGAGTATCGAATTGATCGAAGGTAAACGTGCCGGAGAAAGTGTTGCCGCTGCGATCAAGCGTCACAACTTCGCGGAGCGATCCGGGCCCCTCGGGACTGCCGTCGAGATTAAAGCTCAACACCCGATGGGTGAGGCTGTACGTGTCCGGGCCGCTCTTCTTCCAAACACCCAGACAGAAATTGCCGGTCGCGGGCGGGCGCGACGAATTCATGATTTCCGTGCCATCGCTATGCCACTGCGAATATCCGTGATCGATCACGATGCCTTCAGGCGGAGCGTTGGGAATATTCTTCGCCACCAGTTCAATCTCCCACATCCCCACGATGTCGGAACCCGCCGGCTGCGGCGCGGCATTGGCCGCTGCCGATGGGGACCTGGCGGGCGATAGCAAGTTCGCATTGACAGCGCCGATGCTCCCCGGCGTGTTTCCGCATCCTGCGTGTGCATTGGGAACAAAGGCTACAGTAAGAACAAATGCGCCGAGCGTCGCTGTCGCCGTGTGTAACAGTCTTTTCACATTCAGATTCATATCGAACCTCCTTATTCAAACCCGGAAAAATTGTCTTTATGGGGAATGCGGGAAAATCGTGGCCGGGAGATCAAGGATGGTACTATCGGCCGATCTGAAAGTATGGAACCGATCTCGCGCGCTCAAGTGACCGAACTCCTCCAGGCATGGAACCGGGGAGACCGAACGGCGGAAGAGAATCTGTGGCCGATCGTCTATGCCGAACTCAAGGGAATGGCGGAGCGAAGGATGCAGCAGGAGCGCGACTCCCACACCCTGCAGGCGAACGCTCTGGTGCATGAACTTTACCTGCGACTGGTGGATTGGAAAGATGCCCAATGGCAGAGCCGCGCGCATTTCTTTGGGATGTGCGCGCGCATGATGCGCCAGATTCTCGTCGATCACGCGCGTGCCCGAAACTATCAAAAACGTGGCGGCGACGCCGTCAGAGTTACAGCGGATGACCTCGCAACGGCATCGGAGTCGAAGAGCGGCGAGATGATTGCGCTTGATGATGCGCTAACACAGCTGGCGGTTCAATATCCGCGGCAAAGCAAGGTCGTTGAACTGCGGTTTTTCGGTGGCCTGTCCGTCGAGGAGACGGCACTCGTACTCCAGGTTTCCCCTCCCACGGTCGTGCGAGACTGGGGCTTCGCACGTGCCTGGCTCTCATCTTATATGAAAGGTGAGCTTCCCCCGATTTGATTGAGCTCCCGCCAGGCTCGGTAGGGCTAAAGACGCTGCAAGAAAACGAAAGACGAACCCGACGATTTAGTATTTTGCCACGCAGCGGGAAAGCCGATGAACTCCATCGCGCTAAGACTGGGCCTCTCCCTTATCGTAAGGACTTGCTGCGCAGTTCAACTTCCCTAAGATTGAACGTTGGCGGTTAATCTCTAGTCTTGCGGGGTAGATGTCATTTTCTCGATCGCGAGGTCTTCCTTGCACTTGACCAAGCCGACGCCCGGTGAATCGTCGAACTTGGGAACATTTGGGAACGTTAAGGTGCGGATTTTTGTCCGCAAAAGGTTCTTATGTGAGAGTTCTCTCGACGAAACTATTGGAAAGAAGGCGGGTTACAAGATGGGCGCGACCGGGATCGAACCGATGACCTCTACCGTGTCAAGGTAGCGCTCATTCCAACTGAGCTACGCGCCCGCTAGACATCAGGAACCGTAGTTTACCGAATATCCCCTTGAATTTCCAAGCGTTCGCATCCTTATATATAGGTACATTTGAAATCACGCGGGTTCGTTCAAATCAATGCGATTCTGTCGTGTTGGCTTATCGGTGGCTGATCCGTGGCTGATAACTACGAGGGGTGCAGATGCACGAAAAGAAGGCCCCAAAAAAACAGGGAAAGGTCGCGCAGAAGAACCGGCTTACCGCTCTCCTCGCTGACTGGCAAAAGCTAATTCCCCATGCTGCCGACAGCCACCTTGAAGATCGAAGGCTGCTCCTGCAAGTCGCACACGAATTCCTGACAAGGACCAAAGCGGAACCTATCGCGGTGCTGAGGATCCTGCGGCACGCAAAGAAGACGGCTTTTATTCAAATGCGAAAGCGGCAGGGAATTCTGACTGGCCGCGCACTCCAACGAGAACGCGACATCTACGCTGAGAAATCCCGCGAAGTGTTGACAGGTCTTCAGGACCGCCTGATTGGGAACGAACCTAACGGGCTGTCGCAAGATATCGACACTGTGTTGGAGAAATAGATGTCTTTGGCATTCCCGTCTACGAATGGTCGGAAACCACGATTCCGCAAAGGTGCGCCCTCGGCGACGTGGATCGAGCAGGCGAAGGGGGGACTGAAGGCCGCTGGCGTGCCATCCGGCATCTGGGGATTCAGGCAGCGGTTGCAGGCCGAAGGTGTGAAGGCCACGCCATCGAACTTCCACGATGCATTGTTGATGGCTGTGGGTGCTGTTCGCTACCGCTGAAACAAACAGAGTGACTGCCTCACTTCTTTACACGAGAAGGCACGAGTGCGAGCAGGGAAAGCCCGACCACGATCCCCAAAAATAGAGGCATCATCGAGGTGGCTGCGTCGCGGGCTGCAATAGAACCACGGAGGAAGTCTTTGCTCACTTCGATTCCGTCACGGTGCGCGGTTTCGGATGCCAACCGTGAGCTACCCACCACGCCGGTCCATGCCACGCCCGCAAACCAGACCATGACGACTACTGAGAGAACCCGGAGCCACGACCTATCACGGAACACAAGCGGGGCAACGATGGCGGCGACGATCACGGTCCAGATAAGTGCGAGAGCCATTGGCGCTGATTGTAGACCACCTCAGAAATAGCCCCCCCCGAAACATCGCATATCCTTGGCGGCCTTTCACCCTTGGCTCAGTTGGTTCGGCGGCCCGCGGATCAGGTGGCGGGCAGTAACCGGTTCTGCAGATAAACGATGCGACGAGGGAGCCAGAACGGGATAAGGATGAGCCCGGTTTCGCTGTCGGCTACCCAAGTGCCGTCCCGCTGGGCTTCAACGATCCACTTCGTCGGCATCGCGCCACGGTAGACGACGCACAGACGACAGGCGTCGGAGAGGCCAAAGGCGAAGCAGTTGAGGGCCTGCTTCCGGGACGCAAAGCCCTCGTGCCAACCGGCGAAGTGCACGGTGAACCCGGCATCGGTGACGTGCAAGGTAACCGGGAATCCAGCGTCGTCCTGCGGCAGCACCTCCATCGAGGTGGGCGTCTCAACGAGTTGTGTCTCAGGGTAGTTGGCGAGTCTTGCCTTGATCTCCGCGATGACATCCATTCGTCCCGCCTAACGGCTCTGCCCTTTCTGCTAGCGACCGAGTATCTCCCATGCTTCCTTTGGAGGCACGAGCTTGATTTTCGATAGGTCTGCCTGTGTCCCTACCTCTTGTGCAGAGAGCGGGCCCCTTACAGTCTGCAGTTGTACGTCGATAACCATAAACCCGTCCCCATCTCCACGAAAGTTTGCGTGCCGCTCGACTAAAATTCTCTGCTGATCCCAGCCAAGGCGAATAATAGTTCCGTCGATTGTTCCTCCGCCGTTATCGATATGTGGGCCGCCCACGAGATAGTAGGTCACTCCGTCCTCCCACTGCTTTAGTTGATCGTGGTGCCTGCCAGCAATTCTTCGACTGTATAGATTTGAAGGCCCGGGAATTACCAAACTCCAGAGCCGCTCCATGAATTAGAATTCTGCGATTTGTTATGCCGCGAACTCGAAGGATGCTTGTCATCATCTGGATGTGTTTCATCATTCGTTGTTGTTTCTACTCTACGCTATTACCGCTGTGGGAAGGGTTCGACGAGTGGGCCCACTTCGCCGTGTCGCAGCAGATGAGCGCATCCGGAAGATTTATCATCGACCGAAACAGCCGAATCTCTAGAGATATCGACGCATCGTTGGATTTAGCACCACTTCCCAGAGGGATGACTTCCATACCCCCCGACGGGATCACGCACGACAAATATTGGCAGCTGGATGCAGACGAGAGGGGAAAGAGAGAGAAAGCGCTCAGGGAACTTCCGGCGCAGTGGGCACGTGAATATGAGGACGATGCGATGCCCGCATACGAGGCCAGTCAGCCTCCTCTGTACTATTGGCTCATGGCGGCGTGGATGAAGCTGTTGCCGAATATTCCGTTGATGGAGCGTGTATGGTGCGTGCGCATTCTGACCGGTCTCGTTGCATCTCTGGTTGTACCCATTGGTTATTTCTTGGCCCGCGATATTTTCGGAAGCAAGCCTCTGGCGCTCAGCCTGGTCGCGATCGTAGCGGTGACACCCGGTGTTGCCTTCGCATCGTCTAGAGTATCCAACGAAGGTTTATCAATTCCTGCCTTCAGTTTGCTGCTGCTGGCCGCTATTGAATGGGTTCGCCAGCCGCGGCGGTGGCTTGCAAGTGCCGTCGGCGCTCTGTTGGGAATCGGGCTGCTGACGAAGGCGTATTTTTTGACGGCTGTACCCGCGCTTATCCTCCTCTACGTTTGGTGTGGCAAAAGATCCCGACGATACAAGGATCTCTTGGTGCAGGCATCCATCACGCTAGGTATTGCTCTGGCGATATCAGGCTGGTGGTACGTGCGCAACTACATCCAGACTGGAACGCTGTCCGGGCTTGACGAGGCCGTCATGCTTCGCAACATGGGTATGTTGGAAGAGATCTGGAAGGCTCTCGGCGTTAATTGGGTGCAAGCAATCGCGATCATTGTGTCGTCGCATATTTGGTATGGCGGCTGGAGTCTGCTCGCGTTACCTAAATGGATCTACTTCTTAGGATTCGGCGTGTTCGGCGCTTCTATGTACGGGATCGCGAAAATGCTGATGCGATCACGTACACCGCAGGTCTTGCTGCTGCTTGATTTCTACACTTTGTTTTGGATGGGTCAGCTGTATCACATTGCGATGCTCTTTCTCAGTAAGGGAAGCTCGACGGCAATGGGCGGGTGGTATCTCTACAGCGTCATCTGGGCTGAAGTTACCTTGGGGATCGCGGGGTGTTTGGAGTTGATCGGCGTGAAATATCGTCAGCACGTCGTGGCGGCCTTGTTGATTGGGGTGGCCGCCATCGACATCTACGGAATTCACGCCGTCTCGATTCCTTATTACGTGCAGGCAGGCGTGACACTCGATTTATCTCGCCTTCTGGTCAATAAGCCGGGATTCATCGGAATGAACGGTCTATTCCTGCTTTGGGTCGGTTACACGCTCAGCACATCAATCATTGTGATCGTAGGTATAGCGAGCCTGAGGAAATTGGATTCCGACCAACCCGCCGGTAGTGTTCCTGCTGGAAACCCGCATTGCATTCTTCGTCACAATGCATAGGGCACCAGAGATCTGTGCAGCAAGTGTCCGCTTTGATTCGTTTCCCAACTTGGTTGAAAAATGGTTTGATAAATGCCCATTTCGGCCCTTTTGGCGATGGTGTGAATCCGATCTATACGCGTAGTTCCGTTCATCCCCGCCTGGTGGATGTCGGCATTGACGACGAAGTCGAAGAGTTACCCGCCTGCCGGATCATCGCGCAATCCGCATTAAGAATGACAAGGGGCGGCGGGAAGTGCGGCCCCGGCAACGCATCCAGCATCCGGGAATTGATCGTCCGACCATCCGGCTGAAGTATCCCCGTCTGTAATCTCTAAAAAGATGAGCTTGTCCGTCAATGGTAGGTGATGACGCGGTTCTCGACAAACGTCCCGGCGGGATGGTGAGTGACCTGTCGAGTCCAGTTGCCCTGAGGGTCGTACTCATATTCAAATTGCGTCGTACCCTGGCCGTCAGTCGTTACAGTTTCTTTGTCTCCATGGCCGTTGTATGTCGTCACTTCGTGGTGACATTGCTTGCCCGCCAAATACGATGTCGATTCTGTTACGCGACCCGCGTCATCGTAGTGAAACAACAACCGGCACCATTCCCCATCAGGAAGCTGGGCATGTAACTCTCCGAGGACTTCGGCGGGTAAAGCAGGTCCGAAGCCGGGTCCGAGAGTTTGTACCGCCTGAAGGATTCTGCCTCTTTCGTCGCAGGTGTAATTTATCTTCGAGGTTACTTCGTTCTTAACGTCGAAAAAGACCGTTTCGATTGCCGCCCCTCGCGTATCAAACGTCGTACGCGCCACAGCGGCTCCATGTGTGCCGGGCGCAACGTTTAGACCCTCCATAGACCATCCGTCAATTCCGATTACCTGCTGTATGTCCACGCGAGAGCCATCGGGGTTGTGCATGCCTTTGACGCTGAAGTCGAGCCCTGATAACTGATTCGGTAAATCCGAAGGCGGAACACCGTCCCGAAGGCAACGGACATTCGATAATCGACCATCCGTATCAAACGTCCGCTCTTCAACGAAGATACCATCCTCCGTCTGTCGTTCAGTGGTCACCATTCGCACAGCGCCCTTTAAATTAGCCCAGTTTGCGTCTCGCATATTTTCTGCCTGGCTGTTGTTCGATTCTGCCACGAACCGGCGCTTATGCCAGAATTTGCCAGTTGCGACCTTGCTTCAGGTTCACTGTCAGCGGAACTCGCAATTGCACGACGCTTTGCATGCGTTCGCGAATCTTGTGCTGAATAGCGATCTCGGCTTCCGGAACCTCGAAAATCAATTCATCATGGACCTGAAGAACCATTCGGGTACGCAGCTTTTCGCGTTGAAGATCGTCGGCGATACGGATCATCGCGATCTTGATGATATCGGCGGCTGTCCCCTGGATCGGGGAGTTGATCGCCGTGCGCTCGGCCATGCTTCGACGCATACCGTTTTTCGAATTGATTTCCGGGTGTTGGCGAATGCGTCCGAAGAGCGTCTTTGTCACGCCCGAGTCGCGAGCCATGCTCAGGCCCTCGGCGATGTACTGCTGCACGCCCGGGTACCGCGCGAAATAGCGCGCGATAAATTCCGCCGCTTCCTCATTGCTGATGCCGAGTTGCTGCGCGAGTCCGAACGGCGTCTGTCCATAAACGATGCCGAAGTTGACGGCCTTCGCCCGATCGCGCTGATCGGGCGTGACAGCCTCGATAGGCAGGCCGAGAACCTCGGCTGCGGTTCGTCGATGGATGTCTTCGCCCGCCATGAACGCATTGATCAACCCGGAGTCCCCCGACAGGTGCGCAACGATACGCAGTTCCACCTGCGAGTAATCCGCCGAGACGAACCACCACCCTTCCTGCGGAACGAAGGCGCCACGAATCTTTCTTCCGAGCTCTGAGCGAACCGGAATGTTCTGAAGGTTGGGATTGCTGCTCGACAGCCGGCCCGTTGCAGCGCCTGTCTGGTTGAACGACGTATGCAAGCGAGAAGTCGCAGGATCAATGAGCTCCGGAATCACGTCCACGTACGTGGATTTGAACTTCGCCAGTTGACGGTACTCGAGAATCATCCGCGGCAGCGGGTAGTTCTCGGCCAACTCTTCCAGTACTTCCACCGCCGTCGAGTACTGTCCGGACTTTTTCAGCTTCTGTTTATGTGGCAGGTTCATCTTCTCAAAAAGGACTTCACCCAGCTGCCTCGGCGAGTTCAGGTTGAACTCTGTGCCGGCTTCTTCGAAGATGCGGGTCGTCAGATCCTGGATCTGCGTTCCCATCTCCTCGGACATCTTCTTAAGGACGCTGGGATCGATGCCGATTCCAGTCCGCTCCATTTCTGCAAGTATCCGAATCAACGGAAGCTCGATTTGTTCATAGACATCACGGACCTGCGTATCGACTTTCGGACGCATCTCCTCATAGACCTTCTGGATCCATGGCGCTCGATTGCCGGCCAGCGTGTTCCCAAACGTATCGAAAACGACGTCGGCAAGTTCGTACTTGCCGCGGTTCGGCGCGAGAAGGTAGGCCATCAACTGCGGATCGTCGTAAGGCGGCGCAAGTTCGAGATTGTGTTGTCGCAGCTTGACGACCGCAGTCTTCAGGTCGTAGGGAATCTTTCGAACTCTGGGATCGCTCAGCAGTGCGGCCGCACGGCTGTCGAGCGGCACACTGTTCACTTCTCCGTTGCCGGTCCAGAGCGACATGCGGCTGTCGTCGAAATCGATGAACACGATGTCTCCGACCGGCGGTAGCGTGTCCGTCTGCACGACCTGGGTCGTTGGGGCTGCTTCTTCGGGAAGGTATTCCTTGATCAGTCCCGTGAACTCAAGCTCTCTCAACAGCGGCATTAACGCCGCCCGATCCGGAGCTTTCACGAGAAACTGTTGCCAATCGACGTCCATCGGAACCTCTCGGTCCACCGTGACGAGCTTCTTGCTGAGCAGGATCTGGTCGCGATGCTCTTCAAGAGATGTCCGCTGTTTCACGGCGGAAACTTCAGAGGTGCGCTCGAGAAGGGCTTCGATGGAGCCGAAACGCTGGATCAAATCCTTAGCCGTCTTCTCGCCGATACCTGGCGCACCGGGAACGTTATCGGAGGTGTCGCCCCACAGGCCGAGAAGATCCGGAATCTGTTCGGGCTTGACGCCAAAGAGTTCGACAACCTTCTCCCGGTCCACGAGCAGGTCATCTTTTGAGGTGTTCAGAATCAGAATCGTGTCCACGAGTTGATACAGGTCTTTGTCCAGCGTCACGACGACAGGGAAGAGACCTTCGTGCACGGCGCGTGTGGTGACTGTCGCGATGATGTCGTCGGCTTCGTAGCCTGGCGCTTCGAGCGTCGGGATCCGCATCGCTTCGCAGAATTTACGAATGTAGGGAATCTGCTGGGCGAGGTCGGCGGGCATCTTCTTGCGGGTGGCTTTGTAGAGTTCGTATTGCGCTTGCCGCAGCTTTGGAGCGGGGCTGTCGAAGGCCACCGCGATGTATTCGGGAGGATACTTCTCCAGGACGCGCTTCAGCATGATGGCGAAGCCATACGTCGCGTTGGTGGGAATGCCGTGAGTCGTCGCGAGGCCTTTGATCGCGAAGTACGCGCGGTAAGCCTGCGACATGCCGTCGATGATGAGGAACGATGGATGTTGGATCATGGTCAAGAAGAGTAGGCTCCAGGTTCTAAATCCCTCTCCCTCCGGGAGAGGGTGCCGCGAAGCGGCGGGTGAGGGATCTTCGGGTCTGCGTCCTGAAAATCCCTCATCCGGCGCTTCGCGCCACCTTCTCCCGGAGGGAGAAGGAACTTTCTAATTCGCATAAACGTTCGATATCGCTCGCGACCTATAAACAACAACTGTGGACAAATGTACACGCTCTCTGCGAACTTCGTGCCCGTAACTTATTCATCTAACGCTCCAGCCTCTTCGGTCGTCCAATTGCATTGCATCGACCGCCATGCGAGAACAGACACTCAAGGCACCGATAGAATTCAGCGGCGTTGGTCTTCATACGGGGCAGACCGCAACGATGCGTATTCTTCCGGCTCCAGCCGGGCGGGGCATCGTTTTTCGTCGCATGGATCTCGACAACTTCGAACTTCGGGCCGACGTCGGCTCGGTCGAGCGGGTCGCCTACGCCACAACCCTGATGAGCCACGGCGTCTGGATCTCGACTGTCGAGCACCTGCTTTCGGCGCTCTACGCGCTCGGCATCGACAATGCCGTAATCGAGCTCGATAACTTTGAAGTGCCGATTCTCGACGGCAGCGCGCTCCCTTACACGGAAGCGATCCGGCAGGTCGGCATCGCCCAGCTTCAGGCTCCTCGCATGTACGTCCGCATCGAAAAGCCATTCGTCCTTGAAGAGAATGGGAAGACCATAGCCATTTACCCGTCGGATTCGTTGAGCCTGGAATACGAAATCGGATTCCCGCATCCCCTCATTGGCCATCAGAAACTTGAAGTGAAGATCACGCCGGAGAATTATCGCGCGCTGATCGCGCCGGCTCGAACCTTCGGCTTCTACCATGAGGTTGAAGCGCTTCAGGCCGCCGGCCTCGTCCGCGGAGGATCGCTCGAGAATGCGATTGTGCTGACGGAGAGCGGCATGCTCAACGAAACCTCGTTGCGCTACCCCGACGAATTCGTGCGTCACAAGATTCTCGACCTCCTTGGAGACTTTGCCCTGATGGGCCAGCAGGTGCTCGGCCGCCTCACCGCGAATCGCGCCGGCCATGCTCTGCACACGCGCTTTGTTGCCGCATTGCTGGAAAGCACGACACACTGGTCTTCAACCTCGCTTACTCCTGCCGAAGTACTCTAGCGACTGTCAGCACCTCGACTCTTGAAGCGCCTGCACGCTTCAGTGTCTTCGCGACCTCGTGCAGCGTTGCGCCTGTGGTGTAGACGTCGTCGACAACAAGCACACAATCCGGCGGCGGCCGCCTGACTTCAAATGCCGCCGAAAGATTCAGCGCCCGCTGCGACCGGCTCAATCCCGTCTGACTCGGGGTGTTCTTGCGCCGCCGAAGAAGACCGCGATCGACATGCACTCCCAGATGCTGGGCAAGCAATTCGGCCTGGTTAAATCCCCGCTCCCGCAGCCGTGCGCGATGGAGCGGTACCGGGAGCGCGACGGTTCCCCGGAACCCTTCCTCATTCATATGGTCGCGAAGTCTTAGCCCCAGTGGCCGGGCAAGCGAAACCCGGCCAGAGTACTTGAAGTGATGCAGGATGCCGCGCATGGGATCCGTAAACAGAAACAGCGAACGCGCAAAGTCAAAGGCGTGGTCTCCCCGCCGGCAGGGGCCGCATAGTCCTTCTATGACGGGCGCGGGCATGCCGCACTGTGGACAGAAGGGCCGCGGAATCGGTTCGAGCTTCGACCAGCAATCCGGACACGCTACAGACCAGCGGCGCTGAAGGATTCTGGAATTGCAAAGGACACACGACTGCGGAAAAACAAGATTCAGGATCGCGTCGATCACGACGTCCTTTCATCGACGCAAAGGGCGGCTCTACTCTACTTCGAGTACGGGTGGTTCTTCAAGATACACATCGCGCGATAAAGCTGCTCCAGTACCAGCAGTCGCGTCATTTCGTGGGTGAAGGTCAGCGGAGACAGCGACCACTTGCATTCCGCGCGTTCTTTGACCTTTTTGGTCATTCCGCCATACCCGCCGATCACGAACGTCAGGCAGCGCGGGTCGTTTCCAAAATGCTTCCCGACGTACTGCGCCAGTTGCTGCGAGGACCAGGATCGTCCGGCTGCATCGAGGACCACCACGCGGTCATCGGAGTCCAGTGCTGCGAGGAGCCGTTCTTCTTCGGCGGCGAGTTGGCGTTTGTCGCTTCCCGTTCGTGGATCGCGGATTTCCGTGATTTCCGCGGGGACGAAGCGCCGCAGCCGTTCGAGGAAGTCGTCGATCAGTGCCGAGAGCTCTTTGCTCCTGGTCTTGCCAATCCAAACGACACGGAGTTTCATTCAGTCTGGCCGCGGGCAGTTATCAGCCGCGCTGGCCAATCAGTTCGGGCACATTGCGGCGCTTGCCTGCGCGCCACAGCCTTTCGAGATCGTAAAACTCGCGTGCCTTAGCCGTAAAAATGTGGACGACGAAGTCGACATAGTCGAGCAGGATCCATTCGCCTTCCTTGTGCCCTTCGATATGGAGAGGACGGACTCCCTGTTTCCGGAGTCTTTCGTCAATGCCTTCGGCAATCGTTTGATTGTGACGGCTGGAGGTGCCGGTGCAGATGATGAAGTGGTCGGTAAATGAGCAGATGTTGTCCAGGTCGATCACGACAACATCCTGCGCCTTCTTGTCGAGGGCGGCGTCCAAGGCCTCAGTCAGTTGGTTGTCCCGGGTTTCTTTGTGAATAGTCTTTCACCTCATGAGTAAAGTTTGTGTTTTCCGATGTAACTCCAGACGGCCGACGGCACCCATCGGCTTGCGTCATCGCCGCGATGGCATGCTTCGCGGATGTCCGTCGAAGAAACGGGTTGCTCAACGAACGGCAGATAGAAAACACCGGGCTTGCTGGGGAGCGTGACAGGGTCGCCTTCGCGGAGAACACGATGCGGCGCCAGATCTTCCCGAAATGCAAATCCCGGCCGGTGCACAACAACGATATGCGCGAGCGTAAACATCGCGCGATAGTTCTTCCAGGTCTCAAAGTCCCGATACATGTCGGTGCCAAGAACAAAGAGAAGCTCTCCGTTGGGATTCTCCGCGCGCAGGCGTTCAAGCGTATCCACCGTGTACCGCTTTTCCATCGCATCCACTTCCATGCTGGAAACGCGGAACCTCTCGAAAGGAGAAAGTGCAAGCGCGACCATGGCGAAACGATGGAACGCGGAGATGCTGTCGTGCGATTGCTTGTGTGGCGCAGAGAAAGCGGGAACAAAACGAACTTCGTCGGTGCGAAACGCGGAGGAGACAGATTGGGCTGCTGCGAGGTGACCGTTGTGAATAGGATCGAAAGTGCCGCCCAGGATAGCGATCCTCACGATTCCCCAGGCGTTTCGGAAGAGAGTTTTCTGATAATGCCGTGTTTCAACTCTTCGA
>Ga0070675_100000883_pt1 | contig 21348 bp, 17 predicted proteins | sample KBSM43metaG_FD_65343 | JGI IMG/M metagenome (GOLD analysis project Ga0070675, IMG submission 65343) | Miscanthus rhizosphere microbial communities from Kellogg Biological Station, Michigan, USA - KBS M4-3 metaG | ecosystem: Host-associated > Plants > Roots > Rhizosphere > Soil ... | reverse complement strand
ACCGGCTCGCTCGAGTAGTTCTCGAAAACGATCGTGTTCTTCTTCTTGTCGAATTGCAGCTGCGTCGCGACGGCCATCTTGCCTTCGCCGGTGCCGTCCTTGTTCAGGTGAATTTCGACGAACGTGAATGGGTAGTCGTAGCTGCGCGGCTTGTTGCGCTCCTCCGCAAACGTCATATAGCGATCGGTCGCGATCATGATTCGCATCCCGCCGTCCTCGCCCGGCCACTGCTTCGCGTAGCGCAGGGTCCAGCCGAGGCGCGTCTGGGTCGGGTCAGGTCCCTGGCGTCCGGGAATGCTGAGGCGGCCCTTCTCGGGCAGGTCGCGCAGCTTATCGAGCAGTTTGTCCTGGCCTTTGTCGATGAAAGTCGCGATCAGCTCTTCGCGCTCTTTGTCGGTCGACCATTTGTTGACGCGAATGTCGATTACGGCATTGGCGCCGGTCGCGACGTTCGCCATGCTGACGGCCCATGCGGACAAACGGATCGGCTGGCCCGCCGTCTGCGCGCCGACGAGCGCGTCGGCCCGAGCGAAGACCGCGATGGCCAAGACAACGGCCGTCGCCATCCAGTTGCGAGCGTTTCTCATGTGCCCTCCTCTGCTTGGCGCCGCGGTAAAGCGGCATTAGATTTTGGCACGCCCTGTGGCGATGTGCCGATGCAGCGCGGGAAAAACCGTAGAATAGGCGGCACCTCGTGTCCTGAGCACCGCGGTCACGTCCGGCAACAGCACCGCACGACGAGAGATTCCAATGGCCATCATGATGACCGTCAACGGCGAGGCGCACACGCTCGATGTCGAGCCGGAAATGCCTCTGCTCTGGGCGATCCGCGAAACGCTCGGCCTCACCGGCACCAAGTTCGGCTGCGGCATCTCCGCATGCGGCGCATGCACGGTTCACCTGGACGGCCGCGCGGTCCGCTCGTGCACGCTGCCCGTCTCCGCCGCAAACGGCAAGAACGTCACGACGATCGAGGGGCTCGCCCCAAACGGCGCGCTGCACCGAGTGCAGCAGGCCTGGATCAAACACCAGGTACCGCAGTGCGGCTACTGCCAGCCGGGCGTCATCATGGCCGTCGCCGGACTGCTGGCGCAGATTCCCAATCCCACCGACAGCGAGATCGACGCCGGCGTCACCAACATCTGCCGGTGCGGCACCTTCGCGCGCATGCGTGCGGCGATTCACGAGGCGGCCGGTGCCTCTGAGGTGACCCATGACTGATGTCGCTTCGGCGAAGAAGGCGAATCGGACCGGGCTCCGAAAGTGGTCGCGGCGCGCGTTCATCGGCGCAGGTACCGTCGCCGGCGGCGGCTTTCTGCTTGGAGTCGCGGGCTTCACGTTCGCGCCGGGACGTCATTCGCTCGTGGGCGCGGACGCGGCCGCCAAAGGTCAGCTGACGACGTGGATCACGATCACGCCGGACAACATCGTCAACATCCTGATTCCGCACTGCGAAATGGGACAAGGCACGCCGACGGCGCTCGCAATGATGGCAGCCGAGGAACTCGAGGCGGACTGGTCCTTCGTCCGCGTGCAGGAAGCGCCGTCGCTCGACGCATACGCAAACGGCTACATCGTGCGCGCCGCCGGCGGCAATTACGTGCCCGCGGTTCTGGGGCGCGGCGTGGACTACGGCGCCTACAGACTCGCAGAGTGGTTCGGTTTCCAGGTCACCGGAGGATCGACGGCCGTGCGCAGCACCGGCGAGTACGGCATGCGCGTCGCCGGCGCCGCGGCGAAAGAGATGCTCGTCGCGGCCGCTGCGAAGCAGTGGAATGTCAGCGTCTCCGAGTGTGCGGCGACCGGCTCGCGCGTCACGCACGCCGCATCAGGACGAACGGCCAGCTTCGGCGAGCTGGCCCGCGCGGCAGCCGCGCTGCCCGTGCCGACCAGCCCGGCGCTCAAGCAGCCCGACCGCTTCACGATCCGCCGAGCGTCGACGCCGCGGCTCGACATCCCTTCGAAAGTCGACGGGACCGCTAAGTACGCGATCGACTTCTCCAGCCCGGGCATGCTCTACGCAGCGCTCGCCATTGCACCGGTCAACGGCGGGAAGCTCCTGTCCGTAGACACCGCGCCCGCGGACGCGATGCCTGGCGTTCGCAAAGTTGTCACGCTCGACGAAGCCGTCGCCGTCGTCGCCGACAGTTTCTGGCGTGCGCGACGGGCGCTCGCGGCGTTGAAACCAGTGTTCAGCGACGCCGGGCACGGCGGCGTGTCCACCGCGTCGATTTTCGACGCGTTCGACAAGGCGATCGGCGCCGCCCCTGAAGTGCCGAAAGACGCCGCAAAAGTGGTGACCGCCGAGTATCGAGCGCCGTTCCTCGCCCACGCGACGATGTCGCCGATGGTGTGCACGGCGAAGGTGGAGGGCGACCACGCCGAAGTCTGGACCGGCGTCCAGGATCCGTTGAATGCTCGATCGGTCGCGGCCAAGGCGATCGGGATTCCGGTCGCGAACGTCCGCCTGACCAATTTCCTGCTCGGCGGCGGCTTCGGTCGAGGACTGCCGTTCAACTTCGACTACGTGGACCTGGGCGCACGTATCGCAAAAGCAATGTCGCCGGCACCGGTCAAGACGATCTGGACCCGCGAGAACGACATCCAGCACGACTACTATCGCGGCGCCGCAATGTCGCGGCATGCGGGCGCGCTGGACGCAAACGGAAACCCGCTGGCGATCCACTCGAAGTACACCGGCGGCGGCAACGGTGAAGCGGTCTTCATGCCGTACGCGATCGGCGCGACCAGCGCGAAGGAGAAGAAGGCCGCCCACCCGATCAGGCTCGGCCAGTGGCGGTCCGTGCTCAACTCGCAACACGGGTTCTTCAAGGAATCGTTCGTTGACGAAATGGCGCATTCGGCTGGCAAGGATCCCTTCGAGTTCCGGCGCGCGCTCCTCGGCGGTCAACCGCGCTTCAAGGCGGCGCTCGAAAAGGCGGCGGCGATGGCGAACTGGGGAACACCGCTCGAGCCAGGCCAAGGACGCGGTATTGCTATCTGCGAAAGTTTCGGGACCATCGTGGCCGAAGTGGCGCACGTCGCGGTCTCGCCGGAAGGGCGGCTCAAAGTCGTGGCCGTCTACGCTGCGGTGGACTGTGGTGACGTCGTCAACGAGGACACGGCCAAGGCGCAGATTGAGGGCGGCATCATCTTCGCGCTGTCCGCCGCGCTGCTCAGCGAGATCCACATTAAAGAAGGGCGCGTCGTCGAAACGAATTTCCGCGATTACCCGATGATTCACATCGCCGATGCGCCGACCGTCACCACCGCGTTCCTCCGTTCCGACGCGCCGCTCGGCGGGCTCGGCGAGCCCGGCGTGCCGCCGCTCGCGCCGGCGCTCGTCAATGCGATTCACGCCGCGACCGGCATCCGCGTCCGCGAGCTTCCGATCCGCAACACGTCGTTGAAGAAGGCATAGACCATGATTCGACACGCGTGGCTCACGCTGCTCATTACCGCCGGCCTGCAGGTTCAGAACGCCCCGGCGCCAGCGGCCATCGTCAACAAACTGGACAGTCCACAGGCGCGTGTCTACGTGGCGACGCTGCAACCTCGCACGCCGTCGCGATCGCCGAACGGCCACTCGACCAACCGAGTCCTGGTGTACCTCGACGCTGGCACGATGACGCGACAGGACACTGAGGGTACCCAGACGATCGCGTTCCGGCGTGGCGACGTGCGGTGGCGTCCGGCCAGCGCCGCCTACGTGGCGGAGAATACGAGCGACCATCCGATCCGGATTCTGGAAATCGATTTGAAGGGCCTGTCCGCCGCGCCGGCGGTCACGTCGAAGCTCGATCCAACCGTTGTCGACCAACGGCACTACAAGATCGAGTTCGAGAACGATCAGGTGAGGGTCTTGCGCGTGCACTACGAAGCGCACGACGAGGGCGCGCGGCACGAGCACCTGCTCAACCGGGTGGTGGTCTACCTGAACGATCAGCCGGGAGCGAAGGCCGACGATGTGCGGATGTCCGGGCCTGCCGTCCACACCGAGCAGAACGCGAGCGACCAACCAGCGGACCGAATTGCCATAGAGCTCAAGTAACGGTGGATCGCCTGATGCGCACGCGCCCGATCACCGTCGTCACCCTTGCCCTGACGCTCGCCGCTTCATGCGCGAGGGGTGTTCCCAAACCAGCCGGTGCCCCCGGAACACCGCAGATTTCGTGGGTGCTGATGTACGGCGACAGTGACAACCCAGACAGAGAGTTCGCCTGCCAATCCGAGCCGCGGACCGAGTGCGTCGTTCCGTCGAGCAAGCCCGACGCGCAGGTTTTCTCGGACACCCATTTCTACTACCGCGGTGGGGGCACCGAGACCCGATACGAGGGCACCATCAACATCGGATATTTGCGGCAGGGACCAGCCGCCGAACCGCATACCTCGCGGATCAACGTCACTCTCAAGAAGAACGAATCGATCACCAACTCGAGCGTCACCGGAATCGTCGCGTCGACTCCAGGCACCTATACACTGACGATCTCCGCAACAACCACGGCGACCGACGCAAGCAAGACACAGTCGATTCGCGAGTCGATCCCGGTGATCGTGAAGTGAATGGTCGCGGCGTCAGCACATATCCTGTGGTTGACCGGTCGATGTGACCACCGCGTTCCAGAGTGCGCCTTGCGGATCGATCTTCTTGCGCTCGGAAACCGCGAGCGCGATCGGCACGTGCGTAAACTGGTGGTTCCAGAAACTGACGACCATGTTCGTGCGGCCGCTCAGGCCGGCGTGAACCGCGCTCTGGCCGAGGAGCAGGCAGAACGCCGAATCGTGCGGCGTCGCGGGGACGCTCCTGATCGTGTAGCTGGGATCGATGTACTTCAGGTTGATCGCGGTGCCGCTTCGCTTGAAGTGCGCGTTGATCGCGTCGCGCAGAAAGACACCAATGTCGCCGTACTTGACGTTGCCCGACGCGTCGCGCTGGTCGCCGCTCGCCATCAGATCCTGTCCGGCTCCTTCGGCTACTACGATCACCGCGTGGCCGCGGCGCTCGAGCCGGCGCTCGAGTGCTGACAGGAACTTCTCCAGCCTGACCGGCACCTCAGGAATCAGGCAGAAGTTCACCTCGTTGTTGACCAGTGCGGAATAGGCGGCAATGAATCCCGAATCGCGGCCCATCAGCTTCACCAGCCCGATGCCGTTGCGCGCCGCCTCCGCCTCGGCGTTGGCTGCGTAGGTTGCGCGGTGCGCCTCGGTGACGGCGGTTTCGAATCCGAAGGTTCGCTGCACGAACGAAACGTCGTTGTCGATCGTCTTCGGAATGCCGATGACGCCGACCTTCAAGCCCTGCCGCGCCGCTTCGTCGCCAATCGCCTGTGCGCCGCGAAGTGTCCCGTCGCCGCCGATCGCGAACAGGATGCCAATCCGCAGATCTTTCAGGTAGTCGACCATTTCCGCCACGTCCTGAGGCCCTCGAGAGGATCCGAGGATCGAGCCACCGCTCTCATGGATCCGATGCACCGATTCCGGCGTCAGTTCGAGCGGCTTGTGTCCGATCCGGCGTACGAGACCTTCGTAGCCAAAGCGGAAACCGTAAATCGTGCTTGCGCCGTAGTTGCGGTTCAGGCTGACGACGACTGCCCTGATTACGTCGTTCAGTCCGGGACAGAGCCCGCCGCACGTCACGATCCCGCAGGCGAGTTGCGCCGGATCGAAAAACAGCATCTGCCTCGGTCCGGCGCGCTCCATCGAGGGTGGCGCCGCGTTTCGGTCGCTGCTGTCCTGCTTCCAGGCGTTCATCTTCTCGAGAGTGGAGTGATAGAGCACGCGATCGCTGTCGGACGTGAATCGCACACCCGACAGCGGCGATTGAACGCGGCAGTCGCCAAGCCGGGCGATCGTGAAATCAAGATCGTTGTCGCGCATCGATGCTAAACGGCTGCCAGATGCATCATCGTCGTGCCCGCGGACCGCAGCTCGGTGGTCGCGCGGACGACGCGGGCCGACATCGCCTTCTCGGCGGCAGTCAGGTAGGAGCGCGGATCGTAGGCTTTCTTGTTGCCGACCTCTCCGTCCACCCGGAGAACACCGTCGTAATTCTTGAAGCAGTGGTCGGCAATGACGCGGGTGAACACGTATTGCATGTCGGTGTCGATGTTCATTTTCACCACGCCATAGTCCAGGGCCTCGTGAATGTCGCGCAGCTCGGATCCCGATCCGCCGTGGAAGACCAGGTGAAACCGCGCCGCGTCGCCGAACGCGGCGACGACAGCATCCTGGCAGTCCTTGAGGATGGACGGCTTCAGCTTGACGTGACCCGGCTTGTACACGCCGTGCACGTTGCCGAACGTCGCCGCGAGCAGGTAGCGCGCGCCTGAAACCGCGTTCAGCCGGCGTGCCACCTCCACCGTGTCCTCGGGCGTCGTGTAAAGCTTCGCTGCGGCGCTCGCCTTCACGCCGTCCTCCTCGCCGCCCACGACGCCGGTTTCGACCTCGAGCATCAAGTCGCTCTTCTTGAACCGCTCGAGCAGCTTCGCCGCGATGTCGAGGTTGTCGCGGAGCGGCAGCGCACTGCCATCGAACATGTGGCTATTGAACAGGTTGGGTTTCCCGGCCGCACGCCGCCGTTCGGTCTCCTCGACTAGCGGCATCACGAAGGTGTCGAGCTTGTCTGACTGGCAATGATCGGTGTGCAGTGCCACGTAGATCGGATAACGTTCCGCAGCGCGGTGGACGTGTTCGGCAATCGAGATGGCGCCCAACGCCATGTCCTTCACCGCGGCACCCGAGGCGAATGCGCCGCCTCCGGTCGACACCTGGATAATGCCGTCGCTCTTGCTGTCGGCGAGTCCCTTCAACACGGCGTTTGCCGTGGTGAGTGACGTGACGTTGATGGCGGGATAGGCGAACCTTCCATGGCGCGCGCGATCGAGCATGTCGCAGTACTGCGCGTAGTCGACGACCGGCATCGGAAACCTCCTCGATCGGCGGACGGGTAACGTGACGTCCACGCGGCCGGAGCACCTCCGAAGAATCAGAGGTGCCCTCCTGCCAAACGCCGCAATCACGTCGTTCTCCGACGCCGTTGCAAAGATCTTGCTGCTCAGTGGCTGGTACCAGCCTTGCGACTGTCGGGGAACGATCGTCATGAAGGTTGGCGTCGTCGGATGCGGCGCGGTCGGCTCCACCTCCGCGTACGCGCTCGTGATGAGCGGCGTAGGACGGGAAATCGTGCTGGTAGACCTCAATCGTGCCCGCGCCGACGCGGAGGCCAACGACATCTACCACGCGGTTCCGTTCGCACATCCGATGACTGTGCGTGCCGGGGACTATGCGGACCTCGACGGCGCGCGCGTGGTCGTAATTGCGGGCGGTGTGGCTCAGAAGCCGGGCGAGACCCGCCTGCAGTTGCTGCAACGCAACGCCGACGTGTTCCGACAGATCGTTCCGTCGGTGCTTCGCGTCGCGCCCGGCGCGGTACTTCTCGTCGTCACCAATCCCGTGGACGTCATGACGCACCTGGCGGCGCGCTTCGCCGCTGAGCTCGGCGTGCCGCACACGCGCGTCTTCGGGTCGGGCACGACGCTCGATACCGCGCGATTCCGCGCCTTGCTCGGCCGGCACTTCGACGTGGATCCACAGCACGTGCACGCCTACGTGATCGGAGAGCATGGCGACTCGGAAGTGCTCGTCTGGTCGCAGGCCACGATCGCCGGCCTGAGCCTCGACGAGTTTGCGAATGTACATGGCATGCCGCTCTCAGCGCACGACCGGCGAGACATCGACCAGAACGTCCGACGCGCGGCGTATCAGATCATCGCCGGCAAGGGGGCAACCTACTACGGGATCGGCAGCGCGGTGGCGCGGATCGTCGACGTCTTGCTGCACGACCAGCGCGCCATCCTGACGGTCTGTTCGCGGATCACCGATTTCGCGGACTACCGTGGTGTCACGCTGGCGCTGCCGCATCTGGTCGGTGGCGAGGGTGTGCTGGCGACGATTCCGCTGCCGCTCGACGCGACCGAAGACGACGGCCTGCGCAGGAGCGCCGCTGTATTGCGCGACGCGATCGCGTCGTTGGAGGTGCCATGAAGGTCGCCCGTAATTCGCTCGACCGATTCAATTGCGGCCCGGTCACGTTGTCGGGTGGCAGCGACGCGCTCTATGAACGTCATCTGACGTTTGATCAGGTCGTCCCGCTCGCCGCCGCCACGCCGCGCGTCAGGTTCGAAGCCGTAGCGCGCTCGGTCCGCGATCTGCTATCGCAGCGCTGGATCAGCACCGAGCAAACCTACCGGACCCGGAACGTCAAGCGGGTCTACTACGTCTCGCTCGAATTCCTGATGGGCCGCTCGCTGGCGAACAACATCACGAACCTGTTGCTGGATCCGGAGTGGCGTCAGTTCTGTACGAAACACGCTATCGAGCCGCTGGATCTCATCGAGCAGGAGCCCGATGCCGGTCTCGGCAACGGTGGGCTCGGCCGGCTGGCTGCCTGTTTCCTCGATTCAATGGCGACGCTCGGTATCCCAGGTATGGGCTCCGGCCTGCGCTACGAGTACGGGATCTTCAAGCAGACGATCCGTGACGGCTGGCAGCACGAACAGCCGGACCACTGGCTGGCCAGGCCCGACCCATGGGAGGTCGCGCGACTCGACGAAGCCGTCGAAGTGCGGCTGGCTTGCTCGTTCGATATTCAGGCCGGCGCCTTGCGAACGATTCAGGGCCGCCCATCGACGCTGATCGGCATTCCGTACGACCGTCCCGTCGTCGGCTACGGCGGCGAAACGATCAACACGTTGCGGCTGTGGTCGGCCGCGACGCCGGATTATTTCGATTTCCAGCAGTTCAGCGGCGGCGACTTTGTCGGCGCCCTGGCCGAGACGCTCACCGCCGAAACCCTGACGCGCGTGCTCTACCCGGACGACTCGACTTCACAGGGCAAAGGGTTGCGTTTCCTCCAGCAGTACTTCCTGGTGGCATGCACGCTCGCCGACGCGACCCGCCGCTTCCGCGCGACCGGCAACGACTGGCTCGCGCTCCCCGATAAAGTCGCGATCCAGCTTAACGACACCCACCCGACGCTCGCGGTTCCCGAGTTGATGCGGATCCTCCTCGATGAAGCGCAGCTCGGATGGGACCAGGCCTGGGATCTGACGCAGCGGACGCTCGGCTACACCAATCACACGCTATTGCCCGAAGCGCTCGAGAAATGGCCGCTGCCGTGGTTCGAGATGATGCTGCCGCGGCAACTCGAGATCATCTATGAAATAAACCGCCGCTTCCTCGACGACGTGCGCAGCCGCTTTCCAGGTGATGACGCCCGCGTCCTGCGCGTCAGCCTGATCGAGGAAGGCCAGCCGAAAACCGTTCGCATGGCGCACCTCGCCATTGTCGGCGCGCACAGTACAAATGGTGTAGCGGCGATGCACTCGGAGCTGCTCAAACAATCCGTCGTGCCCGATTTCGCCGCGATCTTCCCTCGCCGGTTCAACAACAAGACCAACGGCGTTACCCAGCGTCGCTTTCTCCAACTCGCGAATCCAGCGCTCGCGGCCGTGATCACCGACGCGATCGGCGACGGCTGGATCGTCAATCTGGAGGAGCTGAAGAAACTCGAGCCGTTGGCCGAGGACAAGAGCTTCCGCGCCGCGATTCGTCAGGCCAAGCGCGACGCCAAGGCGCGGTTTGCCGGCTGGCTCGCGTCCGCGACTGGACAACTGGTCGATGCGGAGTCGATCTTCGATACGCAAATCAAGCGGATCCACGAATATAAGCGGCAACTCCTGAATGCGCTGCACATCGTGGTTCTCTACAACCGCCTGCGCGACAATCCGAACTACGACGTACCGCCGCGCACGTTCTTCTTTTCTGGCAAGGCGGCACCCGCGTACGTCTTCGCCAAGTTGATTATCAAGTTCATCAACAACCTCGGCGCGACCATCGATGCCGACCGAACGATGCATGGACGCCTGAAAGTGGTTTTCGTACCCGACTACAACGTCTCGATCGCCGAACGGCTCATTCCCGCAAGCGACGTCTCGGAGCAGATTTCAACGGCCGGGTACGAAGCCAGCGGCACCGGCAACATGAAACTGATGATGAACGGGGCGATCACCATCGGCACTCGAGACGGCGCCACGGTCGAGATGGCCGCTGCGGCGGGCGAGGAGAACTTTTTCTTGTTCGGGCTGACCGCGCAAGAGGTCGCCAACAGCCGCGGCTATTACAACCCGCAGTGGCACTACGACAACGACGTCGAGACGCGTGCCGCGCTCGACCTCATCGCCAGCGACCACTTCAGCCGTCACGAGCCCGGCGTGTTCGAGCCGATCGTCGACGTCCTGCTGCGAAAGGGCGACCACTACCTGCACCTTGCCGATCTCGTGAGTTACGGCGAGGCGCATGCACGCCTCGGTGAGCTCTATCGGGATCAGGAGCAGTGGTCGCGCAAGGCGGTTCTCAACATCGCGACGTCGAGGACATTTTCGAGCGACCGTACCATCGCTGAGTACGCCCGCGACATCTGGCACGTCGAACCGTGCCGGATCGAATCACGGCGCGAGCAGTGACGGCATTCAGTGAGGGAAGTCCGTGGCCATTCGGCGTGCAGTGGGTGGAAACGGACGACGCCTTCAACTTTTCTCTCTACTCGAAACACGCCACCGGCGTCATCCTGTTGTGCTACGCGGAGGACGATGCCGTCAGGCCAGTCTTTGAATTCCGTTTCCGCCACCCGGCGCACAAGACCGGCAACGTCTGGCACTGCCGCATCCCGGCAAAACAGCTCCGCGGAGCGACGCTCTACGCCTATCGTGTCGAAGGGCCGTATGCGCCGGAGCACGGGCACCGCTTCGATCCGCAGAAAGTCCTGCTCGATCCGTACGCGCCATCCGTGTACTTTCCGCCCGCCTTCAGCCGGGACGCGTGCAAGGGCGCCGGCGCCACCGACGGACGCGCCGCGCTCGGCCGTCTGCCGCGCACCGGAATCGGTGCGCTCCCGATCGAAGCGGGCCCGCGCCATACCGCCCGGGACACCATCATCTATGAGCTGCACGTCAAGGGTTTCACCGCTCGCGCCAACTCAGGAATCTCGTCGCCCACCAAGCGCGGCACCTTTGCCGGCGTGACCGAACAGATCCCGTACCTCAAGGAACTTGGCGTCACCGTGGTCGAGTTGCTGCCAATTCACCAGTTCGATCCGCAGGAAGGCAACTACTGGGGCTACATGACGCTGCATTTCTTCTCGCCCCATAAATCGTACGCGCACGGCGAGGCGTTCGAAGAATTCCGGACCATGGTGCAGGCGTTCCACGCAGCGGGAATCGAGGTGTGGCTCGACGTGGTCTACAACCACACGACTGAATCCGATGAAACCGGACCAACCTACAGTTTTCGCGGCGTGGACAATAGCAGCTATTACCTGCTGACGCCGGACCGGCGGCGTTACGTCAACGATACCGGTTGCGGCAATACGGTGCGCACCGGTCATCCGGGCACGCGCATCCTCGTGCTTGAAAGCCTCCGATTCTGGGCACGCCGGACGGGCGTGGACGGTTTTCGCTTTGATCTTGCCTCGATCTTTTCACGGGCAGCCGACGGCACGATGAACCTCCATGAAGCGTCCCTGATTGCGGAGCTCAGCCTGCTGGCGCGCGCCTTCGACCTTCGACTGGTGGCCGAGGCATGGGACATCGCCAGCTACCAACTCGGTCGCGCATTCCCGGGCAGCAGCTGGCTGCAATGGAACGGCAAATTTCGCGACGACGTGCGTTCGTTCGTGCGGGGCGAGGGGGGCAGAGTCGGCGCGTTGATGCAGCGGCTTTACGGCAGCGACGACCTCTTTCCCGACCACCTCGAAGAAACGTGCCGCCCGCATCAGAGCGTCAACTTCGTCACCGCCCACGACGGGTTCTGCCTCTACGACCTGGTGGCCTACGACCACAAACACAATCAAGCCAACGGCCACGGCAACACCGACGGCACCGATGACAACCGGAGCTGGAACTGCGGCGTCGAAGGCGACGCCAACCTGCCCGACGCCGTGCGAATCTTGCGCCGCCAGCAAGCGAAGAACTTCGGCGCGCTGCTGTTGCTCGCCAACGGCATCCCGATGATCGTCGCCGGCGACGAATTCCTCAACACACAGCGCGGCAACAATAACCCCTACAACCAGGACAACGACATCACCTGGCTCGATTGGGCGCGGCTACAAGACAACCGCGAAGTCTTCCGTTTCTTCAAGCTGATGATTGCGTTTCGCAAATCGCACGCGATCGGCCGGTCCACGTTCTGGCGTGACGATGTCTCGTGGCACGGAACCAATGGCCCCGTGGATTTCGCGCACGACTCGCGCTGTCTCGCCTACACGCTGCGCGGTGCGGCGGTTGGCGACGACGATCTCTACGTGATGATCAACGGACACTGGGAGGATCACGTGTTTACGGTCGCGGATGGTATTGCCGCTGGCTGGCGGCGCGTCGTCGACACGGCGCGGCCCAGCCCCGAGGACATCATTGAACCGGGAAATGAACCCGCTCTACCGACTCCGGACTATACGGTGAGCGCGCGCTCGGTTGTCGTACTTCGCCGCAGGCGGGAGCACCAATGACATTGCCAGAGCACAAGACCAAGATTGTCGCCACAATCGGACCGGCCTCGGAGTCGCCTGAGATGCTCGAGCGCCTGATTCGTGCCGGCCTGAACATCGCGCGGCTCAACTTCTCGCACGGCGATTTCACCGGACACGCCGAACGGATCGGACGCATCCGCGCGGCTGAAAAGGCGACCGGGCGGCGTGTGGCGATCATGGCCGACCTGCCGGGACCGAAGATGCGTCTCGGAAAGATTGATCCGGAACCGATCCAGTTGCTGCCTGGCGACCGATTCACCTTGACCAGCGAGGAGATCGTCGGCGACCGGCGGCGGGTTTCGACGACCTTCGATCGGCTGCCGCTGGTGGTGAAGCCGGGCGACCGCCTGTTTCTCAACGACGGCCTCGTCGAACTCGTCGTCGCAAGGGTGACCGGGATCGACGTTGAGTGCGAGGTTGTGGTCGGCGGCGAACTGCGCTCCAAGAAGGGCCTCAACCTGTCGGGGATCGATCTCGGCATCAGCGCGTTCACCGACCACGACCGCGCCTGCCTGGAATTTGCGCTCGAGCATGGCGTGGACGCAGTGAGTCAATCGTTCGTCGAAACCGCCGCGGACATTGAAGCGGTGCGAGCGGCGGCCACACGCATCGGCAAGCAGCCCTTCATCATCGCCAAGATCGAGCGTGCCGATGCACTCAGCCACTTCGAAGAGATTCTGAAAGCGGCCGACGGCATCATGGTGGCGCGCGGCGATCTCGGGGTGGAACTGCCGGTCGAACGGATTGCCGTAACCCAGAAAACACTCATCGCCCACGCCAGCCGCGTCGGGAAGCCGATCATCACCGCCACGCAGATGCTCGAATCGATGACTGCCAGCCGGCTCCCGACACGCGCCGAGTCGACCGATGTCGCTAACGCGATTCTCGACGGCACCGACTGCATCATGCTCTCGGGCGAGTCGGCGATGGGCAAATACCCGGAGGAAGCCGTCCGGATGCTGGCGAAGATCGCCGCCTACACCGAGGCGCATCGTCCGCAGTCGCCGATCGATCGTCTGGCGGCGATAGCCCGTCGTACCAAGCCGACGACGGCGGCCGAAGCGATGGCTGCGGTAGTTGACCATGCGCTGCGGACCGTGCCGTGCGCCGCCGTGTTCGTCCCAACCAGGACCGGCGCCACGGCTCGGATGATCTCGCGCTTCAATCCGGCGGTGTGGATTGTCGCGTTGTGCAGCGATGCGGCGGTGTGTCAGGGCCTGGCCTTTTCCTACGGCGTGCATCCCGTCCAACTCGCGCGGAAGCCGGAAAACTGGCGTGACTTCATCCGGCAGTGGAGCCGCGAGCATCAGGTGCCGGGCACGTTGGCGATGCTCGCTGCCGGTCCGTCGACAGGCCATCCTGACGAAAACCATCGGCTCGAATTTCTGCGTCTCGAAGACGACGCTCCTCAGCGCGGCTGATACTGCGCGTCGCTGACCTTTTCCATCCAGTTCACCGCCTTGCCATCCAACTTCTCCTGGATGGCGATGTGCGTCATCGCGGTGGTCGGCGCCGCGCCGTGCCAATGCTTCTCGTCGGGAGGAAACCAGATCACGTCGCCCGGCCCGATCGGCTCGATCGGGCCGTCCCACCGCTGCGCCAGCCCGCTGCCGGCCGTGACAATCAACGTCTGGCCAAGCGGGTGCGTGTGCCACGCCGTGCGTGCGCCGGGCTCGAACGTGACACTTGCTCCGGCCACCCGCGCGGGACCAGTTCGATCGAACAGCGGATCGATCCGTACGGTGCCGGTAAACCAATCAGCCGGCCCCTTGCCGGACGGCTGTGAACCGCTTCGCTTGATCTCCACGTCAGCTCCTGACCTTTCGAGGCAACACTGCAACCCATTAATTCTTCATCGGCGCGTATTCAGCCCGGCACAATCGACTTTACGATCAGCTATGAACATTCGGCCCGCCACCAGCGCCGACCAGGACGGCATCTGGCGCGTTCTCGAACCGATCATCCGTGAGGGCGCGACCTATCCGCTGCCACGAACGATGCAGCGGCTCGATGCGCTTGCTTACTGGCTCGCCGGCGACCATCAGGTGTTCGTTGCGGACGAAGGCGGTGCGATTGGCGGAACCTACTTTCTTCGCACGAACCAGCAAGGCGGCGGCTCGCACGTCGCGAATTGCGGCTACGCGACAGCGGTGCGCGGCCGCGGCGTCGGCCGCGCACTCTGCGAGCATTCGCTGCGCCACGCAAAGAGCCGTGGCTTCAGAGCGATGCAGTTCAATTTCGTCGTCAGCACGAATGACGTCGCGGTTCATCTCTGGCAGGCGCTTGGTTTCGCTGTAGTCGGCAGACTCCCTGGTGCGTTCGAACATCCTGTGCACGGCCTGGTTGACGCACTGGTCATGTTTCGATCGCTGTGATCGCGGTTGACGGTCACCGCTTGCCGCCCTCGACGTACGGCTGGTGCAGGTGCACGGGGTTGGGCGCGACTTTCCGCAGACGCAAGTTGATCATCTCCACGAACACCGAAAAGCCCATCGCGAAGTAGATGTAGCCCTTCGGAATGTGCATGCCGAGGCCATCGCCGATCAGCGACACGCCGATCAACAGCAGAAACGACAGCGCGAGCACCTTGACGGTCGGGTGACGGTTCACAAACCCGCTGATCGACGCGGCCGAAAACATCATCACGCCGACCGACAACACCACCGCCGTCACCATAATCGCGATGTCGTCAGCCATCCCGACCGCGGTAATCACGGAGTCGAGCGAAAAGACGATGTCGAGCGCCATGATTTGGGCGATCACCGCCGCGAAGGTCGGCGCAACGCGGGCCGAACTGTGTCCTTCTTCGCCTTCGAGCCGTTCGTGAATCTCGAGTGTCGCTTTGCCGAGTAGAAACAGTCCTCCGCCGATCAGAATCAGGTCGCGTCCCGAGATCGGACGGTCCAGGACGCTGAACAGCGGCGCGGTCAGCCGGACGATCCACGAAATCGACAGCAGCAGCAGGATCCGCATGCCCATCGCCGCGAGCAGTCCGGTGCGACGGGCGCGGTCCTGCTGATCGCGCGGCAGCTTGCCCGAAAGAATCGAAATGAAGATGACGTTGTCCACGCCGAGGACAATCTCGAGAAACGTCAGCGTGACGAGAGCGAGGAGACCGGTTGACGTAAAGAAGGCATGCATGGATTTATTTCCGCGGTCGCGGCGTGTCCCACGCGCCAGGGGCCAGGTAGTGGAATCGAATCAGGTAGACATTCTCGCCTTTACCGTGCCTGGCAATCTCCAGCAGGTCTTCGACGCTCTGAAATCCTGACTCGCGCGCGAGGTCATAGGTGACATCGTCTAGCGAAATCGGCTCGATTGAATCGACAACGATGTGGCCGTCGTCCATTGGATAACGTCCGCCGGCTTTCACGTGCGGACGGGTCCACACGCGAACGCTACAGCGAATTCGGCCGCGCCTGATTCCTTCACGAAGGCGTTTGGTGAACACCATGTCGAACGTCACTCTGGACGAGCCGGCTGCCAATCCAGCGAAAGGCTTCGGCGCGGCCGCTGTATGATATCCGGCGCAAATTAACCGGCAGGCAAGAACCACAACGTTGTGCTTCACGACGAAGAAAGGTGGCCCAATGACAAAGAATTCGCTGATTCCGCTGGTTGTCGGCGCCATGATGCTCGCGACGCCAGCCGGTGCCCAGTCTCCACTGAGTTTCACCAAGCTGTGGACGCACGGTCATAGCGGTCAGGTAGCGGAAATCCCGGCGTTCGATCCCAAGACCAACACGATTTGGGTTGTCGGCGTCCTCGGTGTAGACGTCCTCAATGTCGACGACGGCTCGTTGGTCGAGCACATCGACGTGACGCCGTTCGGCTTCGTGAACAGCGTCGCCATTCACGACGGCGTGGCAGCACTCGCCGTCGAGGCCCCGGGCGACCGGCGCAATCCCGGCAGCGTCCTCTTCTACGACACGCCAACGCGACTGCTGAGTGCAGGCGTGCACCAGGTGATGGTTGGTGCGCTTCCCGACATGCTGACGTTCACACATGACGGCAGCAAGCTGTTGGTCGCCAACGAAGCTACGCCGAATGCGGTTGCCGACACCGCCTATACGCCGCCCGATCCGCCTGGCAGCGTCACGATCATCGACATGGCCACGCGCACGGTCGCAGCGACCGCTGGGTTCGCCGGCGTGCGCCAATCGGGCGCCAACCTCCGCACCAATACCGGCATGGACTTCGAGCCGGAGTACATCGCTGTCGATCAGGACGGCCGGCGTGCGTTTGTCACGATTCAGGAAGGCAATGCGATCGCGGTGCTCGACCTGACGGTCAACGCTTTTACCGACGTGATCGGCCTCGGCGCCAAGGATTTCAGCGTCGCCGGCAACGAGATCGATCCGAAAGACAACGACGGTAAGGTGTCTTTCATCGCCGCTGCCGCCAAAGGGCTGTACATGCCGGACGGAATTGCGACCTATCGATGGCGCGGCAACACCTATCTGGTAACCGCCAACGAAGGCGATTTCCGTGAAGACAACGTCGATCGTTCCGCCGCCAGCAGTTTCGGCGCGGTTGCTCCGCTCGATCGGCTCCGCGTCACCAATAGCGATTCTTCGCCCGGAAACCTCTTCGCCGCTGGCGCACGGTCGTTTTCGATTCGTGACGCGGCAGGCAGCCTGGTCTTCGATAGCGGCAGCACCCTCGACCGCGAAGCGCACGCACGCGGCATCTACGACGATGGCCGTAGCCGTGACAAGGGCGTGGAACCAGAGGGAGTGGCGCTGCTCGACATCAGCGGCCGCACTTACGCCTTCATTGGACTCGAACGCACGACGACCAGCGCCGTCGCCGTCTTCGACATCAGCAATCCGTTCGACGTGGCCTTCATCGACATGATCGTTACTGCCGGCGACCTGTCGCCCGAAGGGTTGGCCGCGTTTCATCATCGAGGCGATTTCTACCTGGCGATTGCGAACGAGATCGCCGGGTCGAGTGGAACGTCGAACACCTCGCTCTACCGCATCGATCGCGTCATGCAACAGCACTGACGCCTAGTCGGACACGATCGGTGGCGCGGGGCCGTGGCCAAGCGCGTGCGCCTCGCATGCCGCATGCATGCGCATCAGATCGCGATACATCGCGTGGCGCTGGCGATCAGGCTGCAGCCGCACGGTCACCAGCGGCGCCACGACCTCGCGGACCACATCGTCCCACTCGGCTGCCGGTGACGTCGCAACGGTGTGGGCGTGATGAGCCCGCAATGCAGCGCCAAGGCACGCGGAGTTCGAGACTTGGAACTGACAGACCTCGGCGCCGAAGACGTCTGCCATCACGCGCAGGATTTCCCGATTCGTCGAAGCGCCACCGGTGGCATGAATGGTGTCGAACGACCGGCCGTCAGGCTGCATCCACGTCGAATGCCGCGCGATTGCCAGCATCTGTGCTTCAACCACGCCGCGCACGTTCTGGCGGGGGTCATCGGGCGCCACTCCGTAGCGCCGCTCGCCGCCAACCGCGACGGTTGGCGTGATCTCGGGACCGAACCACGGCAAGAGAAGACGACCGCCGTTGCCCGGCGGCGTCGACGCCAGCGCCGCGGAAAAATCGGCCCAGGTCAGTCCGAACTGATCCCGTATGCGTTCGCGCGCCATCGAGCCGTTGGCGAAGCAGGTCAATCCCATGAAGTCGCCGGTCGGCGCGCCGAACCGGTGACCGGTGCCGGTCGGTTCGAGTCGCGGTTCGCGCATCAGCGTAAAGATCGTGTCGCTGGTGCCAAGCGAGATCGCCGCAATGCCTTCGTGCACCAGTCCGGTGCCGATCAAACTGGACGGATTGTCGCCGGTCCAGAGGACGATCGCTGCCGCGGGAAGGCGGTGCCGCTTCTGCCAGTACGGCGACAGCGCGCCCACGATGGTGGACGCCGGAGCGATCGATGGCAGCTTCGTCGCTAGTCCCGGCGCCGTGGCCTCGAGCGCGGCAGGCCACCACGACGCGGTCGCAAGATCCATCAGGTTCATCCCCGAGCCGTCGCCAGGATCGATTGATGCGTGGCGCCCGACGAGCACCGACGCAAGATACGAGCTGACCAGATGAATGCGATCGGTTGCGGCGTACGCGTCGGGATGATGCTTGAAGAATTTTCGGATCTGCGGCCCGGTGAAACGTTCGTAGGCGCGCGAGCCGGTTTTCGCGGCAAGCGTTCTGGCGCCGCCAACCGCGCTGGAGATTTCCTCGCACTCGCATGACGTGCTCGAGTCCATCCAGATTGGCGACACCGGGCGCGACAAGGCGTCGGCAAGCTGTTCGCCTGGCGGCCGCTGCGGGTCGAGCTGCGCAAGGGCCGTCGGTGCGCTCGCGTTCAGATACACGCTGCCGTGTTGCTGCGCCGAACCGGCGATGGCCGCAATCCGACTGAGATCGATGCCGCTCGCCGCGACCGTCGCGATCAGCGAGTCGAGCGCATCCACCCAGAGCAGCGGCGACGAAACGACCACGCCGGCCTCGTCTCCGGGCAGAACTCCGTGATCGGTGCGGTATTGGGGAAGCGCTTCGTCAAAAGACAACGAGGTCTCGAAAATGATCTGTCGGCGCTCGCCGATCACTTCGAGAACGATCGCCGTCAGGCTTTGCGTGCTCGAGTCGAGACCGAGGTAAAGGCTCACCGCCGCGGAGGATCGAGAGGATTCAAGCCGTTCTTGTAATTCGGATCCATCGCCGCGAGGTCGGCACGATAGCTCACCGTGTCGGCGGTTGGAAACGATGAGGGGACTTTTTGCGTGACGGCCCCGGTCGCCGCCCACTCCACGCCGCGTTGCAGCGTGATCACGAAATCGACCGAACTGATGGCGTTCGCATCGTGGCCGAGGGTTGTATGAAAAACACGCCCACGACCGTACTGCACCACCAATAGGATCGGCTCGTCGCGGTCAGTACCTTTGTTTGCCGGATCGGAGTGCGCCGTGGCGAGAACAGTCATGTTTCGGCCCGGGCCACGCAGCGACGCATACAGTTCATCGCCCTGGTGCATCCAAACCGGTGGAAGGCCCTTGGTAATCGGATGATTCTGATCGCGTGCAGCGATTCGAAATGGAAGCCTTGTGCCATGGCTGCCCGCCGGCCCCGCCGTGTTGTCGGACGAGAGCACGCCGTTCTTGAAGAACCAGCGCGGCCCTGAAACCTCGTTGCGATTGCGCCATCCACCGACACCGATCATCTCGTTGAACGCCTTCCACTCCGGAAATGCGTTGTCGGCCGCATGTACGACGGCGACGCCGCCTCCCCCGTTTACGTAGCCTTCGAACGCGCGCTTTAACGGTTCGGGCCACCGGTCGTCTGGCGCGTCGTAATTCAGCACGACGACGGCATACGCGGCAAAGGGCGGTTTGAAATCGGCGAGCGATCCGGTGTTGGCCGGCGCCGTCACCACGTCGACGTTGAACAACCCGGTCTCCGCAAGCATCGCTCTCAGTACCGGCGTCGTCACCTGCCAGCGGTGATATGGCCCGCCGCTCTCGCCGTCGAGGATCATGACCCGGATTGGCGCCGCGCCAAACGAGCGCGCGGTCAACAGGCACAGAACGGCGCCAGCCAGGGTACTGACCATTCGTCTCATCACCGATCTCCTACCGGACACCGAGCAACAAATCCATCGTCAGCTGATCGAGCCGTTCGTAGCCCAGCCCGCGTCCCGCCAGTGCGGCGCGGTCGAATGTCGCCCCGAGCAGCGCGTCGCGATGGCCAGGCGAATAGGTCGAGACTGCCGGTGCGCCGGCCTTACCGCTCAGCGACGTAATCAAATCCTGAATCTCCCGATCGGCCTGCCACCGCGCCGCTCGTTCACGCAGGATCAGATAGGTGCGCATGCAACCACTCGCGAATTCCCGCACGCCTCGATAGTCCTCGGTCCGATAGGCGTGTGCGTCGAAATGCCGCGGACCGTCGTAGCCGACCTCTTCGAGGAATTTGACCAGGAAGAATGCTGACTTGATGTTCGTCGACCCGAAGCGGAAGTCCTGATCGTAGCGGCCGAACGCCTGATCGTTCAGGTCGATATGGAACAGTTTCCCCGACTCCCACGCTTGCGCGACCGCGTGGAGAAAGTTCAGTCCCGCCATGTGTTCGTGCGCGACTTCCGGATTCACGCCGACCATTTCGGGATGGGCGAGCGTCGGAATAAAACCGAGATAGGCGCCGGTCGTCGCCATGTAGATGTCGCCGCGCGGTTCATTCGGCTTCGCCTCGAGCGCGAAGCGAAAACCATAGCCTCGATCCAGGGAGTACTCGCACAAATAGTTGACCGCTTCGCGGAGCCGCTTGATCGCCTCATCGGGCCGCCGGCAGGCGTCGGTTTCCGTCCCCTCACGCCCGCCCCACAACACGAATATGCGCGCTCCCAGTTCCGCGCCGAGATCCATGGCGGTCAGGGTTTTCTGCACGGCGTAGGCGCGAATCCCGGCGTCGTTGGCGGTAAAGGCGCCGTCCTTGAAGACCGGATCGAAGAAGAGGTTGACGGTCGCCATTGGTACGACGATGTGATGACGCTCGCAGGCCCGCTTGAAGCCGGCGACGATACGCTTGCGTTCTGGAGCCGTGGCATCGATCGGCACCAAATCGTTGTCGTGCAGGTTGACGCCCCACGCGCCAGCTTCAGCCAGCAGCGCGACTGCGTCCTCGGGCGGCAACGGGTCCCGCACGGCGTCGCCGAATGGGTCGCGGCCTCGATTGCCGACCGTCCAGAGACCGAACGAAAACTTGTGTTCGGGACGAGGCGCAAACAGGTCAGACATGGTAGATTCCGCGGCAGT
>Ga0070675_100000882_pt1 | contig 21350 bp, 15 predicted proteins | sample KBSM43metaG_FD_65343 | JGI IMG/M metagenome (GOLD analysis project Ga0070675, IMG submission 65343) | Miscanthus rhizosphere microbial communities from Kellogg Biological Station, Michigan, USA - KBS M4-3 metaG | ecosystem: Host-associated > Plants > Roots > Rhizosphere > Soil ... | reverse complement strand
ACGGAGAATTGAGACGCTCCGTGATGATCTTCGCGTCGAATGGCGCCGACGGCGGTGGAGCTGGAGCTTTCGTTTGTCCCGGAAAGGCCGGCTTGGGCTCAGGCGATTGCGCCACCAGAGTCCCAAGAGCCGCTGTGATCAGGAGGAGTATCGTTGTCCGCAGTGCCCTCTTCGTTGAATACACCCAGTGGTTGGCCATGATGATGGTCTCCTATCTCCGGGCGAGTCTATCTCACAGATCCACGCGCATCAACGAGGGCAACTTGCCGCGAACGACTCCATAGGACCGAGGGATGACCCACCGCCGCCACGAGCGAATCGAATAAAAGTGCTCGATGCGCTCAGAGGAAGCGCGGCGATGTTGCGGCAATACGAGGCCCACGTCTGCGCCGGGGACTGGATGTACTCCTCAACATTCGACACGTAGAAGGTGGTGACCGGTGCGGCACGTTGCTCGAGGTATCGCGCGATCGCTCGAATCGCTTTGGAACCGGCGAAATCTCCGACAACGGGGACGATTAGATTCTTCTGCTGCATCTCCCGCACAAACTGATAGTTGGACTCCGTGGCCAGAAAGTTTCGATTGCGCCCCCGCTCGTCGGTGACGCGCATCAGCTGACGATAGGTCGTGCCGTAGGTGGTAAGGTGCGCGTCCGGCCCATAGCGAAAAAACAGGCCGGCGATGTAGTCGATCGTCTGAAGGTCCTTTGAAGTGAGCGCGTACCCGTGGTTTTTCTGAAGACGGTCTTTGACGGCCTGAACATTCTGCGCCATCAGTTGAGGATTGCCGCTTCCCGTCGTGAGTGCGTTAAACAGCTGATCGATGGAAGCCTCAGGCGGAAGAGCCGAACGTAGTGGCCGCGAAAACAGCTTTGAAAGGAACTCCGCCCGACTCGGCGACATCTCGAACAGCGCCTTATACATCAACATCTCGACCATGTTCTCTCGCCGGATGTCCACAACGAACGCCATCTTCGGACGCAGTGCCGTTACGTAGGTGAAGTTCTGCTCCGGCCCGACGCCAAGATAGACGCCGCCCGGTTGCACGCGCTTCAGCAGGTCGGGAAGAATCTCCTGAAAGGTCACTTCGTTTGACATGTACATTTCGAAAACGAAGGTGCCGCCAGGCTCCGAGAAGTCCGTGATTAGCTTCCAGAATTCCTGATCGCTCAGGGAAGGGGGAAGCGTATCGGCCGCGCCAGACACCAGCGCGGCTAGAAGGATCGCCGCAAGCGTAACTCCCAGGATTTTCAGGCGCATGTTTCCGAAGATTGTATGTGAAACAAGGCGTCGGGGAACAAGGCGGAAATCCTCCCGGTGCAGTGCTTTTCGCAATTGCGATCACGTATTCGCGCGGCGGGCACCGCGGAGCGGTGCAGGCAATGTAGCCGGGGGTTGAGCGAGCATAGCGAGCGATACCCCCGGTCATCGTTACCGCGAGTTTCTCGCACGCCTCCGGCGTGCGAGGATTTGGCGACCTCCTTCACCGGGGGTTGCGCGCTTCGCGCTTACCCCCGGCTACATTCCCTGCACCGCTCCGCGGTGCCCCTCGAAAACCGCGAATTTCCGCAAGCATCTCCGCCGCTGCTGAGTTAGGCTGTTGCGCCATATGAACACACGAACGATGTCTCGAGTGCTGGGGATTGTGGCGATTGTCATGATCGTGTGCTCGGTGAGCACAGCGGGCCAGGCGACGCAGGCGTTGACACCCCAGGATAGAACAGAGATTCAGGCACTGGTCGCCGGGTACGCCAGGACGCTGAGTAGTTGTGCCGCGACCGAGTATGCAGATCTGTTCGCGGACACCGGCTACTTCGCGAGCGGTTTTCGCGGTCACGTCATAGGCCGTGAGCGGCTTATCGCAATGGTCCAGAGCGAGCGCCAATGCCTCACAGCCGCCACCGCGCCCGCGGCCCGGCCAGCCAACGTCCCTACCGTCGTCATCGATGCCACGCCTGCGGGTGTCCGCGGGATCGCGAACCTTGGCGCTGCCGGCCACTACGAAGACGAGTACGTCAAAACTCCGAAGGGCTGGCGCTTCGCGGGTCGCACGGTCATCACGCCCGCAGAGCAGGCCGCCGGCCTTGACGCGAAAGAAATGATCTCGATCCGGCGTCTCGCCGGCGGTCCGCAGGACGCTGACGAGTTCTGGGCGGCTGGCCAGGACGGCGTGAAGCGGTTCAGATCATCGGGCGTTGTGATCAACGTCTCGGCCGGCATCGTAGGCGGGCGTGTCTATCTGAAAGACGGCGGCTATTACGACGATGTCTACGAGAAGACCGCTCAGGGATACTGGCGGTTCAAGTCGCGCGCGTACGTGGCGGAGAGTCCGGCACGGGCGCAATAACTTCGATCACGGCTTGCGGGCGCTCATCAGCGAAAAGATCGAGTAAGTGTGAACCAACCGAACGTCGGTGAATCCCGCTCCCGCCAGGACCCGCTCCAGTTCGGCAGCCGAATACTGTTTTCCGTACTCGGTCACCCTGGCCATGTTCATCGAGTACAAAGCGATCAGCGGCGGACCATCACATGTGTCATTCAGCAAACTCTCATGCAGGTAGATGCGTCCCTGCGATGGCAGCGCAGCGAAGCTCTTTGCTGCCAGAGCCCGGCATCCATCCACGTCCCAATCATGAAAAACGTTACTGAAGAAGTGGGCGTCGTGACCACCCGGCCATTCGCCGTCGAACATGTCCACCGCGGCGGTCATCACTCGGTCCGCGACCCCATAGCTCATCGAGTATTCCCTGGCGAGCACGCACACCGCGGGTAGATCCATCACCGTCAGCTTCATCTTTTGATACCTCATCGCGAGAGCGATGCTGAAGCATCCGGAGCCCCCTGCGACGTCGAGCAGGCTGCGGACATCATCCATGCCGCCATACAGCGCCACTGCCATCGCGGCGGGAAAGAACAGCGCATGCATGGACGCAGTTGAAGCCTTGTGCCGTTCAACATGAGCTTCGGAATCCTTCCACATCTCGGTGTCGAACAAGACGGGTGCCGCCGCCGAACGCTTCCGAAACAGAATCTCCTTGATGATCGTGTGATCGATCGGCCGATGTCTCCGCAGCTCCAGAGCAGCTCCACAGTAGTAGGCGCTGTCCGGCAGCAGGAACTGTCGTGAGGACTCCGTCAAATGGAATTGTCCACGGTGTTGCACAAGGTGTCCCTTGGATGACAAAACGCCCAGTAACGCTTCCGCGGCATGCGGACTCATCCCATAGTGTTCTGCGATTTCATCGGCCTTGGCCGGGCTTTTGTGGAGTCGCTCGAAGAGTCCGATTTCGTCGGCAACGAGCAAGGTTGGAAGGTAGTAAGGAGCAAGCGTTGCTTCCCAGATGGAATCCGGCGCACAAGTTGGCGGATCCAGTCGGCGGTCTGTCATTTGTTTGTTTTCCTCTCACGTTCTCATGCGGATCCTACCAAAGAAGGCTGGTATCATCGCTTCGATAAACGACCCTTTCAGGAGAGCGACCCTATGCGGACAAGAATCGTTGTGATGTGCGCCGCGCTTTGTGTGGCTGGTATTGCAGTAGGCGCCGACGAGTCTCACGACAAAATGTATTCGGCAATCCGTGCCAATGACCTGCGGCAGATGAAGGCGCTTCTGGACGAAGGTGTCAGCGCAGACGCGGCAGGGCCCGACGGAATCACGCCGTTGATGGTGGCCGCCGAAGTGGGTTCGCTCGATGCAATGAAGATGCTGATCGACCGCCGCGCCGACGTCAACGCGAGAAACACGTCTGGGTCCACGGCACTGATGTGGTCCGTTACCGATCCGAAGAAGGTTCGCCTGCTGCTCGATCATGGCGCCGACGTCAACGTGACCGCGCGAAGCGGACGGACGGCGCTGATCATTGCGTCGTTTGCGAATCCATCCGCGGAAGTCGTGCGCATGCTCCTCGCAAAAGGCGCGAACGTGGCCGTGATGGACCAGCGGAAAGTCACTCCAATGAACGCCGCAACGTTCGGCAACGACACCGCGACAGTCCGGCTGTTGCTCGATGCGAACGCCGACCTCAACACCGCCGACACCTTCATTGGCCTGGCTCCGCTCATCAACGCCTCGGGCAACCGCAACCTGGAGGCCGTGAAACTGCTGCTGGCGAAGGGCGCGAATGTGAACGCCGTTTCGAAGACGCAGGACCTGCCCAGGATTCAGACCGGCATTGTGGAGTTCGGTGGCTGGACTCCCCTGCTAATGGCCGTTCCTTTCGGCCCTCCGGAAATCGCTCGGACCTTGATCGACGCCGGAGCGAAGGTGAACGTTCAGGACTACCGCGGCTTCACTCCCCTGATGCTCGCTGCCGCCACCGATCGGGCCAATCCGGAAACCGTCCGGCTGCTGCTCGCTCACAACGCGGATACGCAACCGAAGACACGCGCGGGCGAAACCGCGACGGAGTGGGCGGCCAAGTTTGGCGACGCGACGGTAATCCGCGCGCTGGGTGGCGTTCCAAAAGCCGACGTGAAGAGCGTTCCTCTGTCGTCGGAATTACCGGATCTCCGGACGGCCGTTCAACGCAGCGTTTCCCTGCTGGAGCGAGCGACATCGCAGTTCGTCGGCAGGGCCAATTGTTTCGCGTGCCACGAACAGCCGGCCGCCGCTTTCGCCGTTGGCGCCGCGCGCGCAAAAGGGATTGCTATCGATGAGAAAGCGGCCGGCGAACGATGGACTCAGCTCACAGCGGGGCTCAATGCAGGTCAACTCGAGGGAGCGGCTCCGCTGGGAGGCGCCGATAACAATTTGTACCTCGCCGAAGCGCTCGTTCGCAGCGGCTACCCGCCGGATCGCCAGACCGATATTCTTGCTGCGAACCTCGCGGCGTATCAGGGCGGTGACGGTGGATGGCATCTGCCCGGATACGCGCGGTCTCCCCTTCAGGACAACGATTTCTCGCGCACCGCAATGGCCATTCGAGCGCTTAAGACTTACGGAACACCTGGGCGCACCATCGAAATGAAGGACCGCATCGAACGCGCCAAGCAATGGCTGCTGCGGGCAACCCCTGCCACTACGGAAGACTTCGACATGCGGCTTACCGGTGTCGGCGCTGCCGGCGGGACGGCTTCCGAGCTGCGTAAGCTCGCCGAGCCGATTCTCGCGAAGCAACGGCCCGATGGCGGCTTCGCCCAACGTGACGGCCTTGCCAGTGACGCTTACGCCACCGGCATGACGCTATGGGCATTGGCCAATGCCGGCGTAATCCAGCCCAACCATGACGTGTACCGAAAAGGGGTCAAATTCCTGCTGGCGACGCAGGCGGCCGATGGCTCGTGGCATGTTTCGAGCCGCGCCACGAAGTTTCAGATCTACTTCGAGAGCGGTTTCCCGCATGGCCAGGACCAATGGATTTCCACGATGGCGACGGGATGGGCGGCGTCAGCGCTCTCCCACGCCATCGAGAGAAAGTGAGGCTGGTAAACGAGATTTAATGGCCAATGTCCGGATTTTTCACGCCGCGAAGCCGCTTTGCACAAAAACTCCAGGGCGGTCATAGACCGCCCCTACAGCTTGCGGCGTGTGACCGTGATGCCTTTTTTGTGCAAGCCCCGCGAAGCGCGTCAAGGAAAGATCCGGAAATCCGGCTAAGTACAACAGTCATCGGACATCCGGCTATTGGGAAAAGGCGGCCGCTTCTTCCCCCAAATTCGGAGTCTGTCCCCGGATTTCACTCGTTCTGAGTAAGCCTGAGCAACTCGATAATTTCCGGCCGGTTCATCTTCTCAGCCCACGCTCGAGGGGTGGCCCACGGTTCCGCTTCTGCTTCGACCGAATCGGCGCCGCGTGCGAGCAGGAGTTTCACAATCTCGGTACGTCCCCATCGGCTCGCCCATCCGAGTGGCGTGCTCTTCAGAAGTTTGTCGCGAACGTCGAAGCGAGCTCCGGCATCGAGCAGGATCGTGGCGAGCTGAACACCCACGCCGTGATCGCGCGATATCACCTCATGTAGCATCGTCTGGCCGTAGTCCGAAGCGCGGTGATGGGGTCCGCACCGGGCAAGGATGAGTTTGAAACACTCGCAGCATTCCTTCTGCTGTTGGGCGTTGTAGTCTTCGTGGCCGGGAACGGGACGCCATAACATCCAAAACCAGCGCGAATCTTCCGGCGGCCAGGCGACATGCTCGAGCGCCATGCGGACAATCTCGGCCGAGAGTGCGCTGGCCCCACCCCACAGCAACTGTTCCGCAACAGTGCGGCCTGAAAAGTCACTGGGCTCAAGATGCGGGTCGATTTCCCCCGCGAGCATCTTTCGCGCGATTTCCGTTTGGCGCGCATAGCCCGCAGCACCCGCGTCGATCCAGCCTCCATACTGTTCGATCAGTGCGATCATCTCGGGATTGCGTCCATCGTAAGCGCGGAATGCGGCGGAGCCCGAGGTCCATACGTTCGCGTTCGGATCCGCACCGCGCTCAAGCAGCAGACGCACAATCTCGATACGGTTCAGAACCACGGCCTGAAAGAGCGGACCACCCGCGGACCAGGACTGCTCAGCGAGAGCGCCGACCTGAGTGCGCTCGTCAGGATCGAGTCCCAGGTCGAGCAAGCGCAGGAGGACTTCAGGATGGTTGCCTTTCACAGCAGCTTCCAGCACACCGGTACCTTCAAGATCCTGCTTCGAGCACTTCGTCAGATAATCCCAGCGGCCCAGAGTTGCAGCGGAAAGCGGACTGAGTTGCGCGCCATTAGACAGAAGCAGTTGTGCCGTGAGTTCAAACTTCGAATTGTCGAAAAGCCAGTCCCCACCGCGGCCCGACGCTGCAAAGTCGAGCGGGGTCCAACCCTGTTGGGACTTCCGGTTAATATCTGCGCCATGGTCGATCATCCACTTCATCATCTTAATAGCGCCGTGCCCCGCCATCTGGTGCAGCATCGTTACACCATCGGGCGGACACATTTCCGCCAGTTCCGGATGTTCATCGAAGACTGCCACCATCGCATCCTCACTGCCTGATTGATACGCCTGATGAAGTTTGCGCGTGGCTTCGTTAGGACCTTTGGGGCCGCGTGCTCCACGCTTTTCGCGAGCCTCGCGGATCGCTTCGACAATTTCCTCGTAACCGCGATCGCGTGCGAGAACGTACGGGCCCGTCGCGTCGCGTTTCGGCCAGATACCGCCTTCGGTCTCCGCACCAAATTCGAGGAGCAACTTCGTCATTTCGAGATCACGTCTCAGGACGGCCATGTGCAGCGCTCGCATCTCGCCGCGCCCAAGATCGACAATCTCCGGACGGCGGGTGAGAAGATCGCGGGCGGTGTTGAGATCGCCGTTCTCCGCGGCTTCGTGCAACTTTCCGGCAGTAACACCGTCGACCGCGGCTCTCAGTTTTGGCCAACTTTCGAAGCCGTAAGATCGTGCGAGTACGAACTGCGCATCGTGCAGGGCGAAGGTTTCGGTAGTCGCAGCCTGGTGATATGCCGCAACCTCCGCAAGAGCGTCTGGAGAGGATGAGCGGTAGGCTTCGAGCAGTTCCTTCGCCTGACGTTTGAGTTGATCGAGGTCAGGATTCTCGCGCATTGAGCGAGTCGGCGGTTTCTGAGGCATATGAGCTCCTTTCGAGGCCGTGCGTTCCCGCACGCGCCGTTGTTGCCCGCGGTCCGCTGCTTCGGGCGTGAAAAGAGTTCAATTCACAATCACTGTGTTGACGAACAGTTTCGGGTGGACGCCGTCCTTCCCGCGGACCTGGGTGGCGCCCCGCGCGCCGGTCAACAGCATAGCAAATCAGTAGCGCCGTTTGAATCCGTCGAAGGCGATCAAGAAAATATCGCGAAGCCTCCCTTGATAGAGCGGACGGGGTGGTGGCTCAACCCAACAAATCTTTTCGATCTTGAGCAACCACCCCGTCTCTGGCCATAAGGTCGCTGGCGCGTCTTTTTCTTAATGCCAGAGACACCCTCCTGGCCGGGCCTGTTGCTCAACGGGAATCTCCTCGCACGCTTTCAGCGTGCGTTTGTGTTGAGGGTCGCGGTGACCCCGGGTATCGCTTCGCTCAACCCGGGGCTAATCTCCCCGCAGCCCTTCCGGGCTGCTGGTTTGCACGCCGGAGGACGGGGTGGTGGTTCAAACTCAACGAATCCTTGAACCACCACTTCGCTCCTCCTGGCCGGGCCTGTTGCTCAACGGAATCGCACGCTTTCAGCGTGCGTTCGTGTAGAGGTCGCGGTGACCCCGGGTATTCGCTTCTCCACCCGGGCTGCTGGTATCGCGTGAAGGAAATTAGCCCCCGGTGAGCGAAGCGTAGCGAGCCACCGGGGGTTGGTGAATCCTGGAGAAACGCACGCCGGAGGCGTGCGAGGAGAAATTGGCGGTTTAGCAACAGCCCCGGCCAGGAGGGGGCGATTCAGGGTCGGCTTCCTCTACTGGACATCGGTAACTTCGCGGCCTAAGATCCCCGCATGTATTCCTCAAAACTCTGGATTTCTCTCGCTCTGGTTGTTGTCGTCTGCCCTATGGCAGCGCAGCAATTCGCTCCCGGCTATGTCGATCCGATGCCGATTCTGCAGGCAGCTGCCAAAGCCATCGGTACGGACAGCCTTAGATGCGTCACGATTTCCGGAACCGGTTACGCCGGCATTGTCGGCCAGCAACGCCTCAACGATAAAGGCGTCGATTGGCCACGCGGCGAAGCGCTCGCGAACTACACGCGCACGATGAACTGGGAAACGGGAACCATGAAGGAGGAGTTCGACCGCAAGCCAGGACTCAACCCGGCATCCTGGAAATACGGCGTCGGGTGGCTCGATGGAACAGCGGTCCAAAAGAATCCCCATCAAATATTCCTGGTCGATGGAACGACAGCGTGGCACCTCGATGGCGCCGGCTCAACGGCTGTTGCTTCCCGTCCCGAAGACGCCGAGATATCGCAGTTGGATATGTCGCTTAATCCCCACGGCTTCCTCAAAGCCGCGATGAAGCCGGGCGCCAACCCAAAGGCTGTCTGGCGCTGGGAGCTTGGAGAAATGGGTCGCGACGGCCCGACAACGATACCGGAAAAAGTCACCGTGGTTTCGATCACAGTTCTCGGCAAGTACCGCGTGGATGCCACAATCAACAAGGAAAACATGCTGCAGCGTATTCACACCTGGGTTCCCGATCCTGTCCTCGGTGATATGAATTACGAACATGAATTCACCAACGAAAGTTACATCGATCTTGGAGGCGGCGTGCGTTTCCCCACGACCTGGCACAGTCACCAGGGGTGGGACGACAACTATCAGGCTCAGAGCATCAACGCCGGCCACAACGGCTTCGGCGGTACGTTCAGGGAAATCAAAGCGAATGCTTGTCCCGATCCCGTGCCTGTTCCTGAAGTAGTACGCCAGGCAACTTTTCCTGTTCGCGTGGAGACCGAACGCCTTGCGGATGGTGTGTATTTGCTCGGTGGAGCGTCGCACAACAGCGTCGCGGTCGAGTTCAAGGATTTCATTGCCGTCGTCGAAGCCCCGATCGATGAGCCGCGGAACCTGGCCGTGATCGAAGAAGTGGTCAGGCGGATTCCCGGCAAGCCCATTCGATTCCTGGTCAATACACACCAACATCACGATCATATTGGCGGGCTCCGGACCTACATGCACATCGGAGCCACGATCATTACGCATTCGAAGAACACGGCGTTCTATACACGCGATGTTCTGAACTACGCTCCGCGAACGTTACGGCCCGACATGGTGTCATTGTGGCCGCCGACCGAGCTTGCGGAAGGCTATTACTACGAGCAGGTCAGCGAGAACTACGTTCTGAGCGATGGAACACGAAATATGCACATCTACTATGTTCAGCCGCTGGAGCACGTGGAAGGAATGTTGATGGCCTACTTGTCGAAGGAAAAAATCGTGATCGAGGCCGATCTCTTCGACACACATGCTTCCGCACCAGCCGGACCTACTGCCGCGAACAGGACCTTTCATAATCAGGTACAGAGGCTGAAGCTCGATGTTTCCACGATCGTGCCGATTCATGGTAAGCCTGTCGCGTGGGCGGAGTTTTTGAAGGTTGTCCGGTAGAGATCTCTAGAGGAGGCGAAGATGAAATTTCTTTTCGCGATTTGGTTGACGGCCACCGGCGCGTTTGCGCAGTCCAACAATCCTAATCTGTACATCGTCAACAAGAATGGGAATACCCTCTCGATCCTGAATACAAGGTCACTGGCTATCGAACATACCGTGGCGGTGGGCAACGGACCGCATGAAGTGGCTATCGCTCCAAACGGAGCGATAGCGTATGTGGCCAATGCCGCCGGCAACTCGGTTTCCGTCGTGGACCTGAAGACGCGTACGGAGAAAAAGATTACAGGGCCGGACTTCGGATATCCGCATGGGGTCGCGTTCACACCGGACTCACGCCGAGCCATTGTCACCAACGAAAACACGAAGAAGATTGTCGTGATCGATACGGCGACGGATCAGATACTTCGGTCGATCGCGACAGATCAGGCGGGAACGCACATGGTCGTGATCAACAAGGCCGGAACGATTGCATTCTTCACGAACCGCGAATCAAACACCGTTTCGTTCATGGATCTTGGCGACTATCGGATTGTCGCCAATGTGCCGGTCGGACGTGGGGCCGAAGGTATTGCACTCTCTCCCGACGGCAGGGAAATCTGGGTCGGGGACAGGTCAGACTCGTCGGTTAGCGTGATTGATGTGGCCCGTCGCCAGGTAGTTGCCAAAGTGCCGGCAGGAGAGTCGCCGGTGCGTGTCACCTTTACACCAGACGGCAAACATGTCCTTGTGCCAGACCGCTCGAACGATATTCGGGTCTATGACTCCGGAACTCGTAAACAGGTCGCCTCGATTATGGTCGACGGAAATCCTGGGGGAATTCTTGTCTCGCCCGATGGAAAGCAGGCTTTCGTCGCCTGCCAGGGCTCAAACGACGTCAAGGTCGTCGATACGGCAACCTGGAAGGTAACTAAAACCATCCCGGCAGGCCAGGGCCCGGACGGACTGGCACTGCATTAGGTGAAGGGCCGGGTGGTCGATGAATTCTGAAGGATGCCACAGATATCCCCTCCATAAGGAGGGGTCGCTGAGCCCTCTAAGAAAAATGCAACGCTACCTTAGCCAGGGCGAAGCGGGGGAGGTCAAACATGGTGACCGTTGTCTTACCTCCCCACGCCGCGCCGATTACTCTGAGGTAGCGTTGCATTCTTAGATCGGCGCGGCTGCCCCTCCTTAAGGAGGGGATATTTGCAGCCTCCGTGGAGCGAACGAATTTCTAGCTCAGGACGGTTTGTCCAATTTGAGATTTTGTAATTTCGGTATTCTCAGCCGCAAATGAATCACTTTCCCCGAAATGTCTGCACAGCGAGGCTCTGCACTTCCTTCAACGGTACGTTCTTCTCTCGCGCGATCCGCGCGCAATCTTCATACTCCGGGGCAACGTTCGTGACCTCTCCGTCAAGCTTCGAAACCTTCACCCGGACCTTCCCGTGAATCGTCTCAACCTCCACGATCTCCCGCTCCAGTACCGACCTCGCGGCCGCGTAATGCCGCAGGCCAATCGTCGTCGTCTCCCGAAAAATCAGGCGCTCGATCACTTCGCGCCGATTCGGCGGCGTCAGAACCTGCAGGAGGTGCCCCGCCCTTCCCTTCTTCATGAGCGCAGGAATCGCGCAAACATCCAGTGCTCCTGCTTCGAGCAACCGCTCCGTGACGAAGCCGAGATTCTGCGGAGTCATGTCATCAATGTTCGCTTCGATGACGACAATCGTATCCACAGCAGGAGGCTCATGCAGACGCGCCTCCTCCTTCCGGTCGCTGCATACCATCAGCCGTAGACAGTTTGGAAAATCCTGAAACTGCTTTGTTCCGGCGCCATATCCGATCTGTTCGATCGAGACTCCCCTCATCGGGCCGAATTCCCCTACAACTGCTGCCAGGATCGCCGCGCCGGTCGGGGTGACCAGTTCGGTTGCGGCAAACTTTGAATAGATCGTCGCGTTGCGCAGAAGATCCGCCGTCGCGGGTGCCGGCACGGGATAGATCCCATGCTGGCAATGAATAAATCCGCTGCCCACATTAATCGGCGAACACGCAAAGCGATCCACACCGAGCGCGTCAAACCCGATCGCAGAGCCTACGGTATCGACGATGGAGTCGACCGCGCCGACTTCGTGAAATTCGACATCCTCCGGAGAAATGTGGTGAACCTTCCCCTCCGAGATTGCCAGTTTCATAAAAATGTTCTCGGCAATCCGCTTTGTGTTCGCATTGAGAGTGCTTTGGCGGATCATGCCGAGGATTTCAGACGCCTTGTGATGATGGTGATGGTCACTGTGGTGATCGTCACGGGGGTGGCTGTGATCTCCCTCATCGTGATCATGATGGTGACCATGATCGTGCGGCTCGTGCTCCTGATCGACCTTCTTGCCATTCACGAGGACGTCGAACTTCATCGCGCTGAGGTTCGCGCGCACAACACGCGAGGCCTGGATGTCATAACCTTCGACAGGGAGCTTGCCCAACTCCGCCTTGAGATAATCTAAACCCACACCGAGATCCAGCAAGGCGCCGATCGTCATATCCCCGCTGATGCCGGAAAAGCAGTCAAAGTACAGCGTCTTCATACTGCCGAGAATGCTACCATCGCGTGCCGGTCGAAAATACTCCCACTTCCCGGCATGGTAAGATTTCCGGCTTATGCAACTGCAGACTCACGCGCTGATCAAGGACGCGCTTCGCTCCACCATTCATTCGCTTTGGAAGATCGAGACCGGGGATGTTGTCCTGAATCTGACGCCGAAGATCGAGCTTGGCGAGCTTGCCACTCCCCTTTGTTTTGAACTCGCAAAGAAACTCAGAAAAGCGCCGAAAGCCGTTGCGGAAGAATTGATCCGCTCGATCGGGGAGATTCCGGGAGTCCGGAAGATTGAATTGGCCGGCGCGGGCTATATCAATTTCTTTCTCGACAGGGCGGTCGTGCTGCGCGGGACGTTCGAAGCACTCGTCACCCGTCGCAAGCTCGGCGGGAACGCTCAGGACGACGGCAAAGTCGTCGTCGAGCACACCAATATCAATCCAAACAAAGCAGCACATATCGGCCATCTGAGGAACGCGGCAATCGGCGACACATTTGTCCGCATCCTCAAGGCGACCGGTCGCCAGGTGGAAGTTCAGAACTACATCGACAACACCGGCGTGCAGGTCGCGGATGTCATCGTGGGATTCCGGTATATCGAAAAGAAATCTGTCGCGGACGTGCGCAATCTCATCGCGGACAAAGCCCTGAAGTTCGATTACTACTGCTGGGACCTCTATGCGCGCGCCAGTGCGTTCTACGAGGCCGAGGATCCGAAGCATTCGCTCCGAGCGAAGACATTGAAGGAGATTGAAGAGGACGGAAACGAGACAGCGGAGATGGCGCATCTGGTCGCGATGTCGATCGTCGAGTGTCATCTCGCCACGATGGACCGAATCGGCGTCCGCTACGATCTGCTACCGCGCGAGAGCGACATCTTGCATTTGAAGTTCTGGGACTACGCCTTCGAGCAGCTCAAATCCCGTGGCGCGATTTTTTTTGAAAACGACGGCAAGAACAAAGGCTGCTGGGTGATGAGGATCGACACCGAAGGATATGACGACGACAAAATCATCGTTCGATCGAACGGGACCGTGACGTACGTCGGAAAGGACATTGCATACCAGCTTTGGAAGCTGGGGCTCCTCGACCAGGACTTTCATTACAAGCATTTCGATCACGGGCACAACGTCTGGGTGACTTCGTCGACTCCAGGAGAGCCGATTCATCCGGCGTTCGGTCATGGCAAAACCGTTTACAACGTGATCGACGTGCGTCAGTCGTACCTTCAGAACGTCGTTCGCCAGGGACTTCTCGGGCTTGGATACGAGGAGCAGGTGAAGCATTCGATCCACTTCAGCTATGAAGTCGTCGCTCTCAGTCCCTCGTGTGCGGAAGAACTTGGCATCACACTTTCGCCCGAAGATCAGAAACGCAGCCACATTGAGGTATCCGGCAGAAAAGGTCAGGGCGTAAAAGCCGATGACCTGCTGGATCGGCTGGAGGCCGACGCACGGAGCGAGGTGAAGCAACGCAATCCTGAACTCGCGGACTCCGAGGTGAGCGAGATCGCCCATCAAATCGCGGTCGGCGCTCTGCGTTACTTTCTTCTGAAGTTCACGCGAACTGCGATCATCGCCTTCGACTTCAAGGAAGCGCTGAACTTCGATGGTGAAACGGGACCGTATCTCCAGTACGCAGCGGTGCGCGCTGGGAACATCCTGAAGAAGATGGCGGAGAACGACGAGAATTTCTCGGTTCAAAGTCTGACGGGATACCTGGCAGACGCTCCGATCGAAGGCTATCTGAACGAAGCGGACGACATCTGGGAGCTGATCTATACGATCTCGCGGCTCGATGAGATCGCAGCCCAAACAATCACGACTCTTGAACCCGCAACTACAGCCAAATATGCGTTTACTCTCGCGCAGCGGTTCAACCTGTTCTATCACCGGTACAAAATCATTTCCGAGGGTGATATTGCGCGACGCTTCTTCTACCTGTCCGTGGTGAATGTGGTCCACCACGCGCTCATCAAGACGCTCGACATGATGGGCATTCAGGTCCCGCGAAGGATGTAGCGGTCGGCAGTGTCATAGGCTCATGGATTGACCTCCCCCGCTTTCACGCATTCGCGCGGCGGGCACCGCGGAGCGGTGCAGGGAATGTAGCCGGGGGTTGAGCGAGCACAGCGAGCGATACCCTCGGTCATCGTTACCGCGAGTTTCCTCGCACGCCTGCGGCGTGCGAGGATTTGGCGATCTCGTTCACCGGGGGTTGCGCGCTTCGCGCTTACCCCCGGCTACATTCCCGGCACCGCTCCGCGGTGCCCGCCGCGCGAATACGTGATCGCAATTTATGTGCCTGTTCAAGCCCGGACAAGTTCCTCGATCTCCTCGAACCGGTGGATCAGAAAATCCGGAGGTGTTGTCTTGAACGAGTCGGTAGCGTATCCCCATGACACACCACACGTCCGGACGCCCGCATTTCGCCCTGTCAGCACGTCGACCGAGGAATCGCCAATCATCCACGTCTTTTCCGCCTGCCCGTTCGTGTCGGTCAGAATTTGAAAGATCCCCACGGGATCCGGCTTCTTTCGTTCAAAACTATTTCCGCCGTACACCGCGGCGAACCGATCCAATATCCCAAGCCCGTCGAGCATCGTCCGGCTGAAGCGAATTGGCTTGTTCGTCAGCACGGCAAGCCGAAAGTCACCAAGACGTCTCAATGTTTCATCTACGCCGGGGTAGAGCACGCTTTGATCGAGCATGTGATCCCGGTAGTAGGAAAGAAAAAGCTGAAGGCCGGAATGCACGTCTGCCTCCGAGGCATCCGCCCCGAGGGCGCGTTGGATCAGCATCTGCGCCCCATCACCGATGAAGGTGGAAATCTCGTGCTCTGTCAGGGTGGGCAGGTGAAATGTCGAGCGAACGTGGTTAACAGACGAGGTCAGATCCTTCTTGGAATCCACCAGCGTTCCGTCGAGGTCGAAGATCAGGACAGGGACCACGCCTAGACGAATTCCTTTTCCTTTTCGAATCGAATCCGGTCTTCTTCGACGAACTCACGAACGACGGGATGATCACTGGCATAGAGTTCTGCCATCGATCCAATGAACGCAAACTTCCCCTTGTCCAGCAGCGCAACGCGGTCCGCCACCTTCTCGGCGCAATTTGCGATGTCATGCGTCACGACGATCTGGGTCATCCCCAGCTGACGCTGCATCTTTCGTATCAGGCTGTTGATCGTTTGGGACATCAGGGGATCCACCATCGTCGTTGGCTCGTCATATAGAATCGCCTCCGGCTCCACAGCCAGAGCCCGCGCGATGGCGACCGCGCGCTTGGTTCCCGTGCTGAGTTCCGAAGGCATCAGGTCCTTAAGATCTTCGATTTCGACAAGGCTGAGTTTCTCCTGCACCCTTCTCTCGAGTTCCGCTTCGGGAAGTTCAGTATCGGCGAGTGGAAAGGCTACGTTTTCCCAAACGGTCATCGAGTCGAACAGCGCACCGGACTGGAATACCAGCTGAACCTTTTTTCTTACTGGAGCCAGCTCTCTTTCGGTAAAGCTCGTGACATCCTGGCCATCGACGATGATCCTGCCGGAATCCGGCTTCAACAGGCCGACGATGTGCGTGATGGTGACGGTCTTTCCAATGCCGCTGGGCCCGAGGATTGCGAACGTCGTTCCCTTCTCAACCGTGAAGGAAACGCCATCAAGGATGGTGCGATCACCAAAGGACTTGTGCACGTCGATGAATTCAATGAAATCCGCCACGCGGCTATTGTAGATTCCTCGCATGACGAAAGCCATTGCGAGTCTCATTCTAATGCTCTCCATCTCCGTACCCGCGATGCCCCAGAGCAAGCCGTTTTCCTGGGGCGGAGATGCTGAAGGCGGAGCGCCCTACCAAATGCCGGACCCGAACAATCCTGAAAAGATCATCGGCTTTGAAGTGGATATCGCAGACGCTCTTGGCAAGCGCCTGGGAATGGAACCCCGGTTTGTCCAGCAACAGTGGGATGGACTCGTCCCTGGCCTGCAGCGCGGGGAATACGACGCCGTTATCGCCGGACTGGAAATCACGCCGGAACGCCTTGAAAAGATCTCCTTCTCTTCGCCCTATTACTACTCGACCCTGAGCATGACCGTTCGGCTGGATGAGACGCGCATCCGCGCTCCCGAAAATCTTCCGACGCGCACCGTCGGGACGCTGAAGGCCTCACTCGCTGAGCGCTATCTGCATGAGATTGGCGTGACGGATTTGAAGACCTATGACAATCAGGCCCATCCTTATATCGACCTGCTCCTCGGCCGCCTGGATGCGGTCGTGATGGATACACCGATCGCCCTCTATTACGCCTACGGGCAACAGTTCCATAACGTCGAACTCCCCTCGACGAAGTTTCCCATTGCCATCGGTTTGCGAAAGGAGGACACGGCTCTCCTCTCTGCCGTCAATGACGGTCTTGCGAAAATGAGAGCAGACGGCACGCTGAAGAACATCTACCAGCAGTGGAATCTCTACAACTCCACGACCGCCGATTACTTTGGAGACCGCAGTCCGATCTCCAACGCTAATGCGGATCGGTACCGCGAATACCTGGCCGCAATCCAAACGGAGCGAACTTTCGGGGAACAGTTGAAGCAGTACTTGTCTTTCGTTCCGCTGCTGCTTCGAGGAGCGCTCGTCACACTGGAGATATCCATCGCGTCGATGACGCTGGCTATTCTGGTTGGGCTGATGCTCGCCCTCGTTCGAGTCTTCGGGAGTCGTCTGGTAGCCTGGCCCGCTGTCGCGTTTATCGAAGTCATACGAGGCACGCCGCTGCTGATTCAGTTGTTCATTATCTTTTATGGTCTGCCTTCTCTGGGAATCCGGCTGACACCCTTGTGGGCCGCGGTGATCGGATTGGGTCTGAATTATGCGGCCTATGAAGCGGAGAACTATCGCGCCGGCATTCAGGCCGTGCCGCGGGGGCAAATGGACGCGGCGCTGGCGTTGGGACTCACCCGGGCGCAAACCATTCGTAAGATCGTCCTGCCGCAGGCGGTGCGGCTGGTGATACCGCCGGTGACCAACGATTTCATCGCGCTGCTGAAGGATTCGTCGCTGGTGTCGGTGATCACGATGGTGGAATTGACGAAGGTGTATGGCCAGCTGGCTTCGACCTACTACGACTACATCGGCCTTGGGATTTTGGTCGCGTTAATCTATTTTCTGATGGGCCTTCCGATCGCCCGGCTTTCGCGATATGTGGAGGCACGGCTGGCATATATGAAGGTGTAGCGAGTATGAGGTAAGACAGTTGGTTCCGCGATCGACCCTCTCCCTCCGGGAGAGGGTGTCGCGAAGCGACAGGTGAGGATCCTCAGGCCTGCAAATCCCTCATCCGGCCCTTCGGGCCACCTTCTCCCGGAGGGAGAAGGGCGCGCGACCACCGTCCGACAGAATTTGGAAAGCCCTCCTGGCCAGGAGCGGTGATCCGCATCACTGGAGGTTTCCTTGAAGTTCATCAACATGTCTTATGTGACTGGCGCTGGAATCCGCGTCGGTTGCTACTGGGGCTCAGACTACTTCGATGTCACACGGGCGATAGCAGACGGCACAATTATTTTTCCCGCTGCTGTCCCTTCCACCATCGAAGACGTCCTGCACATCGACAAAGGCCTCGAGAATCTCGAAGACCAGCTTCAAAGCCTCCGAAACGCTTCCCGTAATGTCAGCGCCTTTGTCGTTTCGCCGAAGGATGTCACGCTGAAGGCTCCGATCCTCCACCCCCAGAAGCTCATCGGCATTGGTCTCAACTATCGCGATCACGCCGAGGAGTCGAAGATTGCGATTCCCAAGTCACCACTGCTGTTCGGGATGTACGCCAACGCAATCGTCGGCCCTGAAGACGCCATCGTCATTCCCCCTGCAACAACTCAAGTGGACTATGAAGCGGAGCTGGCTGTTGTCATCGGCCGACAAGCCCTGCGCGTCAGTCCCGACGATGCGCTGAACTACGTCGCCGGCTACACGATCGTCAACGACGTCTCTGCCCGCGATCTGCAGTTCGGGGACAAGCAGTGGACGCGCGGCAAGTCCATCGACACGTTCGCTCCGATGGGTCCATGCCTGACGACACGCAGCGAGCTTGGTAGCGGCGACAGCCTTTCCATTCAGTGCCGCGTTAACGGCGAGACGTTGCAGAACTCGAATACGCGGAATCTTATCTTCAACGCTGCCGCCCTCGTCTCACACATTTCGCAGACAATGACGCTCGAACCCGGCGACGTTATCTCGACCGGAACGCCCAGCGGCGTCGGCTATGTCCGCAAGCCGCCAATCTTCCTCAAGCAGGGTGATGTTGTAGAGATCGAAATCGAAGGAATCGGCGTTCTCAGGAATCCCGTGGTTCATCTTCACTGAAGAGATGGTCGATGACCTTCAGCAATTCCTGACTGTTGAAGGGCTTCCTCATGAAGTGGACGCGGTGCTCTGAGAAGAATTGCCGCGTATCCGCGGGAACAGGGTCCGCAGTGAGAAAGAGGAACCGCTGCGTCGAATTCGGATCCAGGTCTTGAATGAGCCGGTACAGACCCTGACCGCTGAGCCCGGGCATATGCCGGCCGCAGATGACGAGATCGCAGGCGTGTGTCTTGAAGCACTCGTAGGCGTCGGAGCCGGAATCCGCAATGTGAACCGTGGCGCCGTGACGGGTCAGCGCCTCCTTAACGAACTCCGCGATTTGCGCTTCGTTGTCGACCACGATGATGGTCTTCCCCATCAACCGCCGGCTGGTCTCCAAGTGGGGTTGGTGCGTGTAGGCCGGCAGCTCCAGCGTCAACGTTGCACCGTTGTCGTACGAACTCCAGGCATAGAGTTCGCCGTCGTGATCCTTCGCGATCTCGGCACAGATATTGAGGCCAACACCACCTTCACCCGGTTCAAAAATCCGGCCTGCATCGCGTGCAGGACCGTTATCGGAGACATGAAGCTGAATCCGGTCGTTGCGTGCGCATGTCCTCAGATCAATCGTTCCGACATAGGGATGAATGGCAGAGACCGAATCTTCAGCCTTCATCAACAACGTCAACACGAGCTGTTCGATCAATGAAGGATCGCCGATGGCCCTTGGCAGGCTCATATCGAGATCGAGAGTGACCGCCACATCGGGCCCGTGACTATGACGACGGACTTCCACGACATTTCGGACAATGGTGTTCAGATCGAAGGGCGCAGTTCGCGGAGTAACGCTGCCAATCGCCGATAGACTTTGAACCAGATGCGCGGCTCGCTCGGCTTTCTCCAGCAGGTTATGGACGATCTGCCTCATTTCGGGGGTCAAACTTGTTCGCTCCACAAGAAATGCGTAGCTGGCGATATCGGCGAGTGGCGTTTCCAGCTCCGTGGCCACGCCCGTGACGACGCGTCCCACGGCTGCCATCTTCTCCAGGCCGGCAACCCGCTTTCGCAACTGTGTCTGGTCGCTCACATCGGTTGCGAAAACGATCTTGTATCCCTGGTCGGTGAGAGGAAGAGTGTGGACCTGGAATGTACCGCGCCCGGCCACTTCGACTTCGCGTTGCACTTCAGGGGGCATGCTTGGCATTCCCTGAAAGACGTCAGTGAAGCAGGAGTTGCACAGGATCACCCGACCTCGGTGGTCCGTAATCGCAATGGGAACCGGCAGGAGTGCGAACATCATTGACACTAACTGCGCCGGATCTAATGTGAGGGCTGCCCCGTCCCTGGACATGCCAACCTCCCTCCCTGGGAGTTTAATTGCTGCAAAATCAAATACTTAAGCTAGGATTCGGGACATGCCATGGTAAGCAATATCCAATCAAAGCCTACATATGGACCTTATCGGACAACCGAAGCATTTCCTTAAGTCCCGTTTTCGAGGGCAATCTCCGGCAATTCCAAGATGGCAGAGGGCAAAGTCGTACCGGAGGGGGTCCGTCTCATCGAGATGCCGGAGGCTCCTTGTAATGTCCAGCGCCATGGCCCAACCCGGACTCTTCATCTGCGTCAATCCGATGTAGCGGGAAATACGCGCAATATGCGTGTCGAGCGGAATGACCAGCTGGCCTGGACGAACGCGATTCCATATGCCGCTGTCGACTCCATCCGACGGGCGGACCATCCATCGCAGAAAAAGATTCATCCTCTTGCAGGCGCTACCGTCAACCGGCGACGGCAGCAGGAACCGGACGCCAATTCTTCGCTTGAGTTCGCCCGCGGGATAGAAGCGCTCGTATCCCGTTCCCAGCATCGCGGCAGAGAAGCGGGTAAGTGCGGCGCCAGTGTCCGTGTCGGCGGGCGACAATCCGGCAAGAAATGCATTCTCCAGCGAACCGTGCTCTTCAAGCAGTCGGCGAATCATCCAAAAGAAAACGGCGAGATCGCGGCTCGTGTTGAAGCGGTGATAGAAGGAACGCAAGCGGCGCGCGTCCTTGAGTGGATCGAACGCGGCAAGCGACTGCGCGGGTGTCGGGCCCAGGAACGAAAGCGCACGAGTGGCCGTTGCGAGGATGGACTTGACGTTGCCGTACGCAAACGCAGAAACGATGAAAGCCGCGACTTCGCGATCGCGAGGATCGTCATAGTGGTGGACAAACTGAACAGGGTCGTTGGAGACACCGCGCTCCTTCGGAAAGTCCGCGAGGAAGGTGTCGAGATGAAACTTCAGGTCTCCGACTGTGGATCGCCCCTCCTGGCCGGGCCTGTTGTTCAACGGGAATCTCCTCGCACGCTTTCAGCTCGGGCTGCTGGTTTGCACGCCGGAGGCGTGAAGGAAATTAGCCCCCGGTGAGCGAAGCGTAGCGAGCCAC
>Ga0070675_100000880_pt1 | contig 21361 bp, 18 predicted proteins | sample KBSM43metaG_FD_65343 | JGI IMG/M metagenome (GOLD analysis project Ga0070675, IMG submission 65343) | Miscanthus rhizosphere microbial communities from Kellogg Biological Station, Michigan, USA - KBS M4-3 metaG | ecosystem: Host-associated > Plants > Roots > Rhizosphere > Soil ... | reverse complement strand
TCGAAAATCGTCGGCACGCGGCGGACGTCGCTGGTCATCGACCCGCCCGACGGCATGATTCCCGCGCTGACGCCGGACGGCGCGCGCCGCGCCCTCGACAAACGGGGCCTGTGGCTGGCGAACGGCAGTTACGAAGGCGGCGCGGCCGGCACCGGCCTCGACTCGTATACCGATCGTCCGATGCAGGAGCGCTGCCTGGCCTGGACGGTTACCGGGCCGCCGATGATACCCGGCGCGTACAACAACAACGTCGGGATCTTCCAGACCTCCGACCAGGTCGTCATCCTCAACGAAATGGTGCACGACCACCGCGTCATACCACTCGAGGCGCGGCCACGGGTCGCTGAGACGATTCGCTTGTGGATGGGCAGTTCACGCGCGCGCTGGGACGGCGACACGCTCGTCGTCTCGACGACGAACTTCCGGCCGATGGTGTTTCGCAGCGCGAGCGACAAGTTCACGCTGACGGAGAAGTTCACCCTCGTGGACGGGGACACGCTGATGTACGAGTTCACCGTCGACGATCCGCTGACCTGGGTCAAGCCGTGGACGGTGCAGTTCCCCATGAACCGGATCAATGAGCCGATCTACGAGTACGCGTGCCACGAGGGCAACTACAGCCTGCGGAATATCCTCGGCGCGGCACGTAACGCGGAGCGGTAGGCGCGCGAGCGATCGCCCCGCGCCCGGCGTGGCCTGCCCTGACGCGCCGGCGCCGGCACGAGATCCCGTGCCGGCCTCTGCCGCCTGCGCTGCGACTCAATTGCACTGAAGCGACGGGTTCCACTCCGCGAACATCCCGTTGGGATTGTGGGCCCAGATCCACACATGGAAGTCCCAGTGCCAGGGCATCGTGGCGTTGTGGCCCGGCATCGGTCCATCGAAGGTCTGACCAAACAGCGTGGGCGTCGGGTTGACGACCTCATAGCTCGCAGGCCACGGACCCGGATCGACCCACGGTGCCACCATGCCTGTGGCCGGGTTGCGGAGCAGCACGACCTGGAAATACTCCACTCCGATCAGCCGAAGTCGTCCGTCGGGTCCCGGCAGGTACAGCATCAGCTCAGGCCGGAGCGGGTCGATCGCGGGATCACCGATCAGGGCGAAGTTGGGTGCGTGGACGCCCATGATGCCTTCAGGGCTCGCTACGCACGGCTCGTTCTCGGTTGTATAACCCGCGGCCCGCGCCACGGCGACGTCATGGAACTGCGCTGTGGCCCGGCGAACGGCCGCGAGCTCTGGAGCGACGGGGAACGTGGCCTCGTCCGCCACATTGGCCCCCGCCGCTCCGCTGACGGCTGCCCTCGCGGCGCCAGAATCCGCTGCTGGCAGTTGTCTGATGGCCCCTGCGCTGGTTCCGGGGCCTGCGGACGGACTGGTCGGGCTGTTCTCGCCGCATCCAGCTGTCGCGCCGGCAAGGCCAAGCGCTGCCAGCGTCGTCCAGACACGCAGATGTGAGGCCAGCTTCTTCATAGGGTTTTCCTCCGAATGACGGTGACGATGGGTTCTTCTGAATCTCTCTCTCCTTCTGATAAGCGCAGCCAGCAGGGAAACCCTGCAAGTGGGCCCTCGTACGAGGGGGTCTGGTACACTCACAGCGCCGTAACCCTCCCAGAATGAAGCCGTTCCAAGCGACTTCCGGCGGCGACATCACCGGCATGCTCAGGCTCTGGAGCAGTGGCGACGAGGCCGCGTTCGACCGGCTGATGCCACTCGTGTACGACGAGCTGCACCGGATCGCCCTGCGCTACATGGCCGGCGAGCGATCGCATGTCTCGCTTCAGGCAACCGGGCTGGTCAACGAGGTCTGTCTGCGATTGCTCGGCTGGGATCAGACCCGCTGGCAGAACCGCCAGCACTTTTTCGGCGCGTCGGCGCAGATGATGCGCCATGTCCTCGTGGACATCGCCCGGCGCCGCGACGCCGAGCGACGTGGCGGGTCGGCGGCGGTGCATATCCCCTTGGACGGCATCGAGGTGCCCGTCCCGGAACGCCATCCCGATCTGCTTGCGGTCGATCGGGCCCTCCAGAAGCTGGCGGGCCAAGATCCACGAAAGGCGAGTGTCATCGAGCTGAGGTTCTTCGGTGGCCTGTCGGTGGAGGAGACGGCACAGACTCTGGGAGTGTCACCGCGGACGGTGCACAGCGACTGGGCTTTTGCACGGGCGTGGCTGTACCGCGAGTTGACAGTCGGCGGTGCTGAATGACCACGCCGCGGTGGCAGCGGATGGAGAGGATCTTCGCCCAGACTCGCGAGCTCCCCGCCCATATACGGGCCGAGGTCGTGGCGCGCGAGTGCGGAACCGACGAGGAGCTGCATGGAGACGTCCTGAGCCTCATGGCCGCCGACGAGGCACTCTCCGGCTTCCTGGCCGATTGCGCCCTCGACGTCCTGGCGCAGAGCGTTGCGACCGAGGGCTGGGCGCTGCATCCCGGCGACCGCATCGGCGCGTACATCGTCCTGAACCTGCTTGGCTCGGGCGGAGCCGGCGAAGTGTGGCGAGCGCGTGACGAGCGTCTCGGGCGCGAAGTGGCGATTAAGATGCTGCTCCCCCACTTCGCGGGCGAAGCCGAACGGCTGCGCCGCTTTGCCGATGAATCGCGCACGGCCGGGGCGCTCAATCATCCGAACATTCTCACCGTGCACGATGTGGGGAAGCACCGCGGCATCCCATTTCTCGTGTGCGAATGCCTGGAAGGACAGAGCCTGCGCCAGCGCATCGACGCCGGAGCGGTGTCAGCGGATGAAACGGTAGCGGTGGCTCTCGGTGTGGCGCGTGGCCTCGCGGCCGCCCATGCACGCGGCATCGTTCATCGAGATATCAAGCCGGAGAACCTCTTCATCAGGTCGGATGGAGGTGTGAAGGTTCTCGACTTCGGCCTCGCGAAGCTCCAGTCGGCCCTGGACGGCTCGTCAAGCGAGCCCAACCAGACGATGACCGGCATCGCCGTCGGGACCGCGGGCTACATGTCGCCCGAACAGGTGAACGGCGCGCACGTCGACGCCCGCACCGACCTCTTCGCGCTGGGTGTGACGCTGTACGAGATGCTCAGTGGGCGACATCCCTTCAATCGAGCCAGCACGTTCGACACGTTGCATGCGGTGATCACCGTCGACCCGCCGGATCTGTCCACGGAGAACGGCTCGGTGCCGGCCCCATTAGCGAGCACCGTGATGCGGCTGCTGAAGAAGAACCCTGACGAGCGCGTTCAGTCTGCGGTCGATCTCGGGATGGCTTTGGAGGTCGCTTCCGGTCGTTCGGAAACCGCGTTGGGCGGGTGGCGGCAGGATGTCGCGCGTGCGCCGTCACGCCGGTGGACACTCCACGCACTCACGGCGGCTCTGGTGTTGACGGCAGGTGCGTTCGCGTGGCGCGAGTGGCGTGTGCCCGCGCCGAGCGCGCCGCAGCGAGCTGTTCCGCTGACGGCGCTGCCCGGCGTGGCGCGCCACCCGTCGTTTTCGCCCGATGGCAATCGCCTCACCTTCACCTGGAACGGACCCACGCAAGACAATCCCGACGTCTACGTCCAGCAGGTTGGCGTCGGCTCGCCGCTGCGATTGACGACCGACCCGGCCAACGATCACAGCCCGGTCTTCTCGCCAGACGGCCGCTGGATCGGCTTTCTGCGCGGTCAATCAGGAGGGCCGAACGAGTTGCGGCTCATCCCGTCGCTGGGCGGGCCGGAACGCAAACTCGGCGACATCCGGCCACGAGGAGAGCTGTGGCGATTCGCGTCGCTGGCCTGGTGCCCAGACTCGAGCTGCATCCTCGCCACCGATTCCGCCGGCGATGGCACACCAGACGCGCTGTTTGCGATTGCGGTGGACTCCGCGGAAAAAAGGCAGCTGACGGCTCCTCGCTACCCGGCCGCCGGTGACACCGACCCGGCCATTTCGCCCGACGGCAGCTGGCTGGTGTTCCGCCGAAACCTGGCTCCCTTCATTGGCGATCTCTACCGGCTTCCATTGGGTCGTGGTGTGGTGGCCACTGGGGAGCCGCATCGGCTCACCTTGCCCGAGATGGATGCCAGCAGCCCGGCGTGGATGCCCGACAGCAAGGAGATCCTGTTTTCTGCCAAGGGAAGCTTGTGGCGGCTCGCGGTCTCTGGAGCCGCCACGCCAGCGCGCCTGCCCTTCGTCGGCGAGGATGGCTTGATGCCGGCGGTCTCGCGCGCCCAGCCCGGGCAGCCCGCGCGGCTGATCTATGTGCGCAGCTTCGTGGATTCCAATATCTGGCGGGTGCAAACCTCCGCGCCTGGAGCGGTGGCTTCATCCGAACCCGCCGTCGCCATCTCCTCCACGAGAGGGGACAACATTCCGCAGTTCTCTCCCGACGGCCGCCGGGTGGCCTTTACGTCGAGTCGATCCGGGGACCTGGAAATCTGGCTGGCGGATGCTGACGGAGCCAATGCCGTCCAGCTGACTTCCATGGGCGCCGTCCCAGGTTTCCCACGCTGGTCTCCCGATGGCGAACTGGTGGCGTTCCATTCCAATCCGGAAGGGCAGGCGGAGGTCTACGTCATCCCGGCGGCGGGCGGCAAGCCGCGAAACCTCAGCGCTCATCCAGCGACCGATGCGTTCCCGAGCTTTTCGCGAGACGGCCGGTGGGTCTACTTCAGCTCGAATCGAGGGTCAGGCAATCCCGTTATCTGGAAGGTCCCCTCATCCGGCGGGGAAGCGGTCCTGGTGACGAACACCGTTGGGCACGCGGTGCAAGCCTCGCCCGATGGCGCCTACTTGTACTATCTCGAGACCACTGATCGGCCGAGTCCTTTGTGGCAGATGCCGGTCTCCGGCGGAACGCCGGTGAAGCTGTTGGATGGAGTGGTCCTGCTCGCGTTCGCCGTCATCGACGGCGGCATCTACTACATCGACCGGCCCGATCGCGCACCTGGCGAGTACCTGCCCAACCGGGCGTCGGGCGACGCGCGACTCCAGTATTTCGACCTCGCGACTCGACGCTCGAGGACGGTGGCGACGAGTCTCGGCAACGTAGGTCTCGGCCTCACGGTCTCTCCCGACGGCCGTACGATTCTCTACTCCCGCGTCGACTCCGCCGTGGACGATCTGATGCTGGTGGAGAATTTCCGCTAGCCACTGCCCGAACAAAGATAGTCAGGCAAGGCCGAGACGTTCGCCAACCGGCGTGCCTCCTCCGCGAAGCTGCGCTGGGTCGTGCGCGCTCTGAACTGACCCTGTTTTCTCCGGTAGGATACCGGCATGCGCAGGCTGATCTCGTTCTCGACCCTGGGAATGCTCACCGTTCCGTTCATCCTGGCGGCAGGTGCGCAGGCGCCTCCCGGACCGGTGTTTGCCAGCAAACTGCTCGTCAACAACGACCGCGTCCAGATTCAGCGGCTGTCCGTGCCGGCGGGCTTCCGGGAGACGTTGCAGGTCGTCCCGAACGACCTGATCGCGATTCAGGTGACGCCCGGCGATCTGGAAGTCGTGATCAACGGTCAGAAGACCGCCGGCCGAATCGAGCCTGGGACCGCGTTCTACGTGCCGAAGAACGCGCCGCATCAGTTCCTCAACATGGGCCAGGCGCCCTACGACGTCGTCGTCGTGACGCTCAAGTAGCCGTAATCGAGGGAAATGACGATGAAAAACTGGACGATCGCCGGACTGCTGCTGGTGTGTTGCGCGTGGAGCAGCAGTGCGAACGCGCAGACGGGCCCCACCACCTGTGACCGCGAATGCCTGCGCGGCAAGGTGACGCAGCTGCTGTCTGCGCTGCTGAAGCACGACGTTGGCAGCCTGCCCGTCGCCGCCACCCTTCGCGTGACCGAGGATGCCGTCGAGAAGCCGCTGGCCAAGGTCGGCCTCGTCGGCACGGTGACGCGCCTGCGCGGCTTCCGCCAGGACATCATCGACGAGCGCGCCGGCGTGGCGGGCGCCCATGTCGTGGCGGAGGAGAGTGGGGCGCCGGTGCTGCTGGTGGTGCGGCTGAAGGTGGTCGCCGACAAGCTCACCGAAATCGAGCTGGTAGCCACACGCGGCCGCGCCGAAGGGCTCATCTTCAACATCGACGGCCTGAGCGCGCCGAGCGCCGTGATGAACTACGCGCCTCGTCCAGAGCAGCTCGCCACCCGCGACGCGGCCATCAAAGCGGCGCTGCACTACCCGGAAGGGCTGAATGCCGCGAAGACCTTCGCCGCCGTGAAGGCACCCTTCGCGCCCGACGCCTACCGCTACGAGAACGGCCAGGTGATGGCCGGACCGGACTGCAAGTTCGCCCCCGGCTGCCAGAACATCTCCACCCAGTCGCTCGCGATCTTCGAGCGCCTCGGTGACGTGCAGACGCGCGTCATCGCCGCGGATGAGCGCATGGGCATCGTGTGGCTGCGCATGGCGTGGGGCGTGCGCGAGCGCGGCGGCGATCAGCTGACGGTGTGGGAGACGTTCAAGGTCTTCGATGGCCAGATCCACGCCGTGGAAGCGTTCATGCGGATCCTGCCGGTGGAGAAGCGCAACGGCGGGTGGGAGTAACGCGGGTGCACCGCGCCGATCGACAGTCGTTTGACCCGCGCCCGTAACCTGACTGGAGTCGCGCCGTGGTGCCCAACTGTAACAACTGCGGCGCGCCGATGCGTACGAGCGACGGCGGAGTTCTCGTGTGCGGCCATTGCGGCTCCACGGAAGAGCGCGCGGCGGTCTTGTACGACCTTGAAGTGGTGGGCGAAGGCTCGGCCCCCTGCCCCCATTGCGCCCTGACGCTCACCGAGGCACGCATCGAGGGGTGTCCGGTGCAGTACTGCTCGTCCTGCGACGGCGTGCTCGTCGAGATGAAACACTTCGAGGTATTGAGCGAAGCAGTTCGAGCGCGCGAGCCCCGCGCCGGCATCGCCCTGCCGCGTCGGCAACGGCCAGGCGAGCGCGTCCTGCCGTGCCCGATCTGCGGGTTGCCGATGCTGAGTCACGTCTACGCGGGTCCTGGCAATTTCGTGCTGGACACGTGTGAGCGGTGCCTGGTGAATTGGCTCGATCCGGGCGAGTTGAGCCGCATCGCGCGAGCACCCTAGGGGGCAGCTTCGTGAATCACGAGATTGGGACACATCAACTTCAGCACTCCTACCGCCTCAGGAGGCAGCCCAACCACCTTCACATCGCGCCCCGCGCCCAGGACTTCAGTCAGGATGGCCTTTGTAATGGCAACCCATCCGCCTGGCGTCCTATAGCTAAGCACGCATTTCCCCTCTCGTCGATCGCTCGAGAGCCGCGGCTCGTCACAAAAATCAGCCTCGTGCGCAGCCACCAACTGCATGTCCGACGATCTGATGTACTGAACCGGAAGATCCGGAATCAGCGACGCCTTCGAATCAGCTTGTAGATCATCCGCGGGCAGGATGAACAGGCGTCCGGTTTGAACAACAGCGTTCGCCTCGGCATCGGACACGCGTCGGCGCAGCGCATGCTCGATCCGGGCGAAAATGTCTTCGGCAAACTGCTGGGGATAGTCGAACAGTTTTTGCACTTCGGGCTTCAAGTGCGGCAACTTCCGCCAGCCGCTCACCCACGCGAGCTTGTTGGTGCTGGCATCCCCCCCGAGGAAGACATCTTCCAGGCCGAAGTGTGTCACGGCATCTGGCTGCAGCGTTTTGAGCGCCATATGCTCGATGAGATCGGATGAAAACCCATACAGGACCCCATATGGAGAATAGGCGCCGGACACCGGCCGGAAGTGTGGGCAATCGTCATGCAATGGCTTCGCCACGCGACCGATCAGTGCTTCATATTCCCGGAGCAGCTGAACGTGTCGCTGTCCCATGTGCGTATAAACGGCACGCCCATCGCCGTCGGTCGTGACGAAGAGATGCTCGATCATGCTGTAAGCGCCTAACAACTCGACGCGATTCAGAAACAACTCTGGATCCGGAGAAACGCCCTGACAGATGGCGCCTGCCAATTCGAGCCTCTTCTGAGCATCGTCACTATGCCAGGCGTTTTCATACGCCTCGAGCAGCGGCACGAGATCTTGAATCAGCAGGGCGAAATCAAGGGCATTGGAGTTGCGGGTGCTCAGAACCAGGCTGTTCTCATCAAGAGACACAGCCTTGTTCAGGGCGTGGTAGCGAATCTGTGAACGCAGGTGCCCGGCAGCCATTCGAACGCCGGCGCTGTGGATTTCGGTCCGGTCTTCTTTCGAGGGGGTCTCTGCTATGTGTTCCGCGACGTCGAAATAGGCCCCCAAGTCATCGGTCGCGGGGCTCTGCGCCAGCGGGATCAGCCATCGCGCATCCCGCACGAGCACCGGCTGATCAGCCGCCGTGATCTTCCAGAGCTGGTCGAGCACGCCTTGAACTTGCGAGAGCCGATCGCCGGCGCTGCTCGATCCGGCATCCCACACGCGCATGCTCAACAGCGCGAGGCACCGTATCAGATACAGGTTGAACAGCGTGTGCGCGTAATGGACCCGGCCATTGCGACCCGGCCAACGCGTCTGCCGCCACAAATGAAAGCCGCGGATCATCATCTCCGCCGGATCGGCCAGGCCGTTATGCAGGCCAGGAAGGTCACGAGGCCTGAATCCGCTTGCCCAATGCGCTTCTTCCAATTGACCTCTGAGGCGCGATTGGCCGTGGGTGACCCCGGTGAGTGTGAAGAAGCAATCCTCAAACTGATGAGACAGAAGGGAACCGTCTTGCAGGTATTGGATTGGCTTGCGTTGAGCGTTCAGCACCCCTTGAATTCGCTCGACGATGCCATCGCGGTGGGCCAGGAAGAAGTGGAGGAGTTCGACGTGTGCCTGAAACGGCACCTGGCCCAAACGCGGTCCGGCTGGCCTCTCTCCCACAAGCTCATCCTATCGCGCGCTTGCGGCCAGCCGCAGGGGCGTAGACTGGTCGTATGTTTGACATCGACGATGTCGAACTCAAGCGTTCGGGCGAGGGACCGGTCATGCCTCCGCCACGTCGCCCGAACTACGCCGTGTGGGCGACTGCCATCGTGGCAGCGATTGTCGTCGCTGGCGGAGCCTGGTACTTCACGTCCCAGAGACAACCCTCGTCGCCGCCGGCGGCGGTGACCGTTCCGGCCGCGCCGCCAGCGGCCGTGCCGGAGCGTCCCGAGGCGCCACTCGTACACGCCGCGGATATCGATCTGCCGCCACTGCCGCAGACCGACCCGATTGTGCGTGAGCTCGTGGCGCGACTGTCGTCGCATCCAACCATTGCGGCCTGGCTCGCCACGAAAGGACTCATCGTCAACTTCACGGTGGCGACGCTCAACATCGCAGAGGGGCGGACGCCGGCGCAGTTCCTGCGGCCAATCGCACCGCGAGGACAGTTCCGGACGACGACCGCTGGTGAGGAGTTGTTCGTGGACCCTCGCAGCTACGAGCGGTACAACCCGCATGCGGACGCGATTGCCGCTCTCGACTCCGCCGGCGCCGCCAGCCTGTACCTCACCCTCAAGCCGCGCATCACTGATGCGTACCGGGAGCTCGGGTATCCGGAGGGCGACTTCGATCGCGTGCTCGAACGCGCGATCGGTCTGCTGCTGGAGACGCCCGTACTCGACGAGAGGGTCGCGCTCCATCCCAATGCTGTCACCTACGCCTACAGCGACCCGAAGCTGGAGTCGCTGTCGCCGGCGCAGAAGCAGCTTCTGCGCCTGGGCCCGCGCAATGGTCAGGCCATTCGCGGCAAGCTCGAGGAAATTGCCGCGCTGCTCAAGCTGCAACCGGCCGTCTCACGCCGCTGACTCCAGTTCAGCGCTGCCGCATCATCGGCAAGTCGCCTTCGACCACCGACAGCACGAAGTGCGAGACGGCGCCCTCGGCGTCGCGCACGAACTTCATGGAGCCGCCGACCGCCCGAAACAGAAACGCGCTGTCGGACTGCGCGACGAGCGGCTGCCGGCCGCCACCGCTCGACATCTCCACCTTCAGCTGGTCGTCGTGTAGCGACACCTGCCACGATCCGAGCATGCCCGTGTAAGTGCCGACGTAGGCCTCGAGCACGTGGCGCGCGACTGTGACGTCGGCCTTGCGCTCGTCGTGGAGCCGTCCGATGAGCTTGTCGCGATCCTTCTCGTTTTCAAGGCAGACCGCCTCGATGAGATCCGTGTCGGCCTGAAACATCACCGGCATGTGGATGGTCCACGGCTTCGTGTACGTCTTCGGGTCATCGAACGTCATCGACAGCTGCATGTGGCCAAACGTCGTGCGCTGGAATCGCTCGGTCACGCGGAGGGCCTCGCTGTGGGGATGGCCGCTCCAGTCGAGCCAGGTTTTGTCGTTGTACCCCATCGTCTCGACCACGAGGGTGTCGCCCTCCCACCGGCCGACGGAGTATCCCATCCAGTTCGGCGTGGGATCGTGGGGATGGGTGCGGCCATCGAGATGGATCTGCCGGACCGAGCCGTTTTCGTACAGGACGACGATCAGGTTGCGGCTCTGCACGATGCGCAGGGGCTCGAGCCCCGCAATCCCGCTTCGCGGGCCCTCCGGCAGGCAGCCCACTGCGGGATCGTTGTGCCCGTAGGCCTCGAGCCGCTGTTGGTACAGCGCCTGCGCCCAGGGCAGCATCTCGACGTCGGTGATGTTCGTGGCGTGCCCGAAACCACCGATCTGCCACATGCCCGACAGATCCGGTGTGCCCTGGTGCATGCGCGGGGCTGGTGCATCCAGATTGGGCTTGCCGTCGGCCGTGCGCGGGATTCCGGCGGTCGGCTGGTTGACCCACTGCGCCGCAACTGGCGCTGCGCAGGACAGCAGAATGGACAACGGGCCGGCGATGAATTTCAGCCGCAAATACATGACGATGTCTCCTGCAAGGGATACGGCGACAGGCGTCCGCGAGGTGGGCCGCCCGCCCTGTCAGGTAACGCGTCGTCGTGGCCGAAAACCCGCAACCCTTCTCTTCATGAGCTGCGCCGCAGGAGCTCTATCCCCAGAACACCCGGTGCCCCCTTCTCAGCAGCGCCTCGGCCATGGCTTTCTCCGCTGCCTCCGCCTCCCTCCGCGTTGAAAGCGGGCCCAGCTTGGCCATCAGATCCCAGCGCAGCTTCACTCCAAAGCGGTGCGCCTTGCTTGCCGCCAGCTTCCCTCCGGCTTTGTGCTGCGCGAAGCGGTGTTCGGGAGTGTGAGCGGTCTGGCCGACGTACACGGGTGCATACGCACACGGTTCCTTCACGCAATCGCGCGACAGTTCGATGACATAGACGGTGTAGATCCGTGTCGGGGCCTTCTTCCTGGGGCGAGGGCGCTTTCTCCTCATCGGCTTCAAGGTAGCCCAAACGCGGCTGCAGAATTGATGTTGGACCGCGCTCCACGCGGCGACACGCCGGCGCCGAGCCGTACGGCGATCGCGTCGGCCATCGCCCGCGCGGCGCGCGCGTCGGGATGCCGGTTCCAGGGCAGGCGCCACGACGGGTCCATTTCGACGAGCACGAAGGGCACGCCGCTCTCGTCCACGACGCGGCGCCGCAGCGCCTGCTGCGTCTCGTCCTCCGGGCCGAACTGCGGTACCACGATCAGAGTGGCGGCGCCGCGCGCGTGCGCGAGCCGTTCCGTTGCGCGCAGGACCTCGCGCGTGACTTCGACGCCTTCATCGATCACGGTGTCGCTGTGATAGGGCACGATCAGCCGCGCGAGTGATTGAAGGCGCCATTCGGGAACGGCGCCCACCCACACCAGACCGGGGCCGAGGTGCGGCCGCCGGTGATCGAGATTGCGCCCCAGGAGCGTGGTCGTGAAGAGCGACACGACGGCGCGCGGGTGCTCGAACCGCGGGAGCTCGGCTTCGAGCCGCAGGTACGCCTGATCGTTGCCGAACCCGTGGACAGCGAGTACGGCGGCGGGTGTCCCGAGCTGCGCTTCCACGCGCCCAGGCACGCTCTCGTCCCACGTCAGACCTTCGCCGAACATCACGGACTCACCGGTGAACAGCGCGGCGGGCTGCGAGTGGTCCAGGGGGTGATGCGCCTCGCGCACGCGATACCCGGACGGATCGATCACGTACTCCAGCTCGCGGCCGCCGACGTCCACGTGCCCCACGCGGCCGGGCGCAAGCGTCCACCCCAGGCGGGCGTCAGCCACGCGGAGCGGCTCTTCGTCGGGCCGCAGCCATTCGGTCGGCTGCAGATTCATGCGCCGGAGCGCCGGCTCGGTGGCGGCGAGCGCCAGCACTGCGGCGATGCCGGCGCTCGCCAAGCCCGACGGCGCGTGCGACGCGAGTCGGCCGATTCGGGGGGCGAGGCGCACGAGACAGGCCCCCGCGATGGCCATCGCCAGGCGCGCGATGAGTTCGAGCCGCACGTACCACTCGCGCGGAAAAAGAAACGACGGCAGGAAGTGGCGGTCGAGCCAGTGCTGATTCATCGCGATGGCGCACACGATCAGCGTGGCCGCCACGCCGAGCGTGCCAACCTCGGCGGCGATGCGAGGGATCGCCCGCGCCGCGGTCTCTCGCGAACGGATAAGAGGCACCAGAGCTCCGTGCTCCCGGCAGGTATAGTAGTGCCGAGCCTGACCATGGCCACCGCGGCACGATCGGCGCGGATTGATCGGGTGCTCCGCCCGGTGCATCGCTGGGTGTGGCGCGATGCGGGCCGGCGCGTACGCAAGCTCCTCGCCTTCGCCGAAGTGGAAACCGGCGGCGGCCGCGACATCCTCCGCGCCGCGGAGGTGACGCCCGATCCGCTGCTTCGGCGGTTGTATCTCGCACATGCGATCGACGAACTCCATCACGGCGTGCTGTTTCGCGAGCGCGGCGCGGAGCTGCTGCGCGTGCGCGGCGGCCGCGCCAGCGCGCTCTTCAACGGCAACCCCCTGCCAGGCGGGCACGGCCTCGACGACCTGAGCATCGAGGGCGAGGCCGACGCGCGGCTCCTGGCCTTCCTGCACGTGGCGGAGAAGGCGGCGGCGGGCCGCTTCGCCATCTACCGCGACCTCGTGGCGGACGATCCGCCGACGCGCGCGATCTTCGACGAGATCCTCCATGACGAGGTCTTCCACATGAACTACACCTACACGCAGCTCGCGCGCATCTCGCCGCGCGCGTACCGCCGGCAGGTCTGGCTCGCGCGCGCCTCGCGGGTGTGGAATCGCGTGGTTCGTCTGGCGGCCGCTCTCGGTGCGCTCATGGGCGCGGCCTTCCTGACGCTGCTGTATTTCGTGCTGATGCCCCCGTTCGCGTGGCTGGCGCGCCGGGCCGTGAGGCGCGAGCCCGCGGGCTGGGTGCCGATTTCCGCCCGCGAGGACGCGCCGCCGACGAGTCAGTACTGACATGAACATCCTCGGCATCTCCGCCCACTACCACGACTCGGCGGCCGCGCTCGTCGTGGACGGCGTGCCCGCGGCGGCGGTGCAGCAGGAGCGGCTGTCCCGTCACAAGCACGACGCCGGATTTCCCCTCGAAGCGATCGACTGGTGCCTCGAGCATGCCGGCCTGACGCCGGCTGACCTCGACGCCGTCGTGTTCTACGAGCGCAGCATGCTGAAACTCGAGCGCATCCTGGTGTGCTCGTTGCGTGCGTTTCCGCGTTCCTGGCGTTCCTTCCCGCACGCGATGCGCAACTCGCTCGGCGAGAAGGTGTGGGTGCGGGGCATCATCGCCTCGTACCTCGGCGTGCCGCGCCGCAACATCCTCTTCACCGGCCACCACGCCTCCCATGCGGCCGCGGCCTTTCTCACCGCTCCCACGCGGCGCGCGGCCATCCTCACGGCCGACGGCGTCGGCGAGTGGGCGACGCTCACAGTCGGCCGCGGCGAGCGCACCGCCGCGGGCGCCACCACCCTGTCCCTCACCCGCGAGATCCGGTTTCCGCACTCGCTGGGGATGCTCTACTCGACGTTCACGGCATACCTGGGCTTTCCGGTGAACGACGGTGAGTACAAGGTGATGGGCCTGGCCGCTTACGGGCGGCCGACGCTGTGCGACGCCGTTCGCAAGGTGATTCGACGCACGGCCGATGGCGGGTTCACGCTCGTGCCCGAGTACTTCGAATACCAGACGAGCGCGAGCCGGTCGTTCTCGCAGGCATTCGTCGATCTGTTCGGCCCGCCCCGCCATCCCTACGACCCGATCGACCTGGAGAGCGCGGACGGCCGGCGGTTTGCTGATTGCGCGGCGAGCGTGCAGCGCGTGCTCGAGGACACGCTGCTGGACATCGCCCGGGCGCTGCGCCGCGACACCGGCCTGCCCGACCTGTGTTTCGGCGGCGGCGTGGCGCTCAACGGCGTGGCCAACGCGCGGCTCCTGGCGGAATCCGGTTTCGAGCGGGTGTTCGTGCCGCCGGCGCCAGGCGACGCGGGCTGCGCGGTGGGCGCGGCGCTCTACGCCGATCGCCTCTACTTCAGGAATCCCGATCGCGACGTGCCCGACCACCCCTTCATGGGTCCCCGTGTGGACGCCGACGAGCTCGCGCGCGTGGCGCGCGACGATGGCCAGCGCGTGGAAGCGCTCGATGAACCGGAACTGCTGGACCGGGTCGCGGACGATCTGGCGGCCGGGCGCATCGTCGGGTGGATGGATGGCGCCGCCGAGTTCGGCCCGCGCGCGCTCGGGCACCGCAGCATCCTGGCGGCCCCGCACGCTGTCGAGATGCGCGATCGCCTCAACCGCGACATCAAGTCGCGCGAAGAGTTCCGCCCCTTTGCGCCCGTCGTGGCGGTCGAGGACGCCGACCGCTACTTCGACCTGCCGCCCGGAGGGCTCCGGCTGGCGCGGTTCATGTCGGGCGTGTTCCCGGTGCGTGCCGAATGGCGTTCGCGGCTCGCCGCGGTGACGCACGTGGACGGCACCGCGCGCGTGCAGGCGCTCGAGCGCGAGATGGCCCCGCGGCTGCATGCGTTGCTTGGCGCCTACGGCCGGCGCTCCGGCATTCCGGTGCTGCTCAACACGTCGTTCAACGTCGCCGGAGAGCCGATCGTCAACCGCGCCATCGAGGGGTATTCGACCTACCGGCGCTGCGGCATCGATACGCTCGTGGCGGGACCGACCCTCGTGACGAAGCCCGCGCTGCCCCAGGCCCGCTCGATGAAGGAGGCCTACGCATGATCACGAAACGCAGCGTGATGCATCGCCGGCTGATCATGCTCGGGACCGCGGGCGGCTCGATTGCCGACCTGGTGCGCGGCCTGTGGCGCGACGAGTCCGGCAAGCGCTGGCTGATCCCGCTGGCCGTCTTCCTGTGCATCGTCGGGATGGTGCTCGTGCTCGCGACCACAGTCGAAGTGCTGGCGCCGTTCATCTACGCGATCTTCTAGAAGGGGCTCGCGATGGACGCGCGCACGGCGGCTGTCCGGCGCTTCTACGACGCGGCGCCGTTCCCCGGGTACCCACCGCGCGACAGCCTGCAGGCCCTGCGGGCGCGGGCCGACCGGAATCCGTTCGTCCGCCTGCTCGACGAGGCCATCGCGGGCGACGCGCGCGTCGTCGAGGTCGGCTGCGGCACCGGCCAGATGTGCCTGTACCTGGCGCGTGCCGATCGGGTGGTCGTTGGCATGGATCTGTCACAGGCCGCGCTGCGTCTTGGCGCCGAGGCGGCCCGCCGCTTTGGTCTCGAGCGGGTGCGATTCGTCGAATCCGATCTGTGCGACCCCGGTGTACGAGCTGGCGCGTTCGACGTCGTCTATTCCTCCGGCGTGCTGCACCACACCCCCGACCCTCGAGCGTCGTTCGCGCGGCTGGCGCGGCTGGCGCGTCCCGGCGGCGCCATCGTGCTCGGCGTCTACAACGCGTTCGCGCGCGTGCCCACGCGCCTGCGCCGGACGGTGGCCCGGCTCACCGGATTCCGGCTCGTACCCTTCGACCCCGTGCTGCGCGGCCGCGCCGCGGAGCCGGCGCGGCGCGAAGCGTGGCTGCGCGATCAGTACCGGCACCCCGAGGAGCACGTGCACACGCTCGCCGAGGTGCAGTCGTGGTTCGCGGAGAACCGGGTCGAGTACCTGCGCGCCTATCCCAGCGCCGTGCTCGACGACGAGCCCGATCGGCTCTTCACGCCGGCGCCCGACAACTGGCGCGTGGAAGGGTGGCTGGCGCAGCTCGGGTGGATGCGCACGCTCGGCGGCGAAGGCGGCCTGTTCTTCACGATTGGCCGCCGGCTCTAGACCGCTCGAGGCACCGCGCTCCAACGGACCCGGGCTTGCGGCATGATCGAACGGTCATGCGTGACACGACTCGCATTCTTCTCCGACTGTATCTGAACGACGACCAGCCGCTCGGCCCAGGCAAGATTGAGCTTCTCGAGACGATCCGGGACGGGGGCTCGATCAGCGAAGCTGCCCGTGCCATGAGGATGTCGTATCGCTCGGCGTGGCTTCTGGTCGCCAGCATGAATGCGCTCTTCCGGACACCGGTCGTGAGCACGACACTTGGCGGGCGCGGCGGCGGATCGGCCACCATTACCGCCTTCGGTGAAACGCTCATCCACCGCTATCGGTCGATGGAGCGCGCGACGCGGCGAGCGATCGCGCGGGACGTGAGCGCCCTCGAGCGGAGCCTGCGGCGCGCGCCGAAGAGCGCCGGCTAGCGTCCCGCCCTGGCACCCGCCGGTTCGCCGCCGCCCGATCGACGCTATGTGTCCTGTAACATAGCGACGCACGTGAATCACCACGTGCCGGCCGCCGACGCGGGGGGCCGATCGTGAAGGCCGCTCAGGCCGCGGGAGAACGTCTCGATGAATCTGTGTGGAAGCCATGGCGCCGCTGGAACTGCGGGCCGTGTCTGTGCGCTCCTCGTGTGCGCGTGCGTGTTGACGACGCTGCCGGCCGTGGCGCAATCGCGCAGCATCACCGGTGTCGTCAGGGATCCACAGCGGGCAGTCGTCGTCGGAGCGCAGGTCGACTTGGTCGCACCGCCGGCCGCGCCGGTCACCACGGCGACCGACGGCGAAGGACGCTACCGCTTTGGCGGACTGGTGCCGGGGCGCTACGTCGTGGAAGTCCGCGCCAGGGGATTCCAGATGGTGCGTGGAGAAGTGTCTGTCGCCACGGGGCAGGACAGCGAACGCGACGTCGTGCTTGAACTGGCGGGCGCGGCCGAATCGGTGACGGTCACGGCGAGCGGCGGCGTCGCTCGCGGCTATCGGGTCGATGCGATCGGGTCGCTCGGCCCGCTCGGCGCGACCACCGTGCTGGACACGCCGAATACGATCAGCGTCCTGCCGAGCGAGTTGATGCAGAACGCGCAGGTCAAGAACTTCAAAGAGGCCTCGAAGTTCCTGCCGCTCGTTCAATTTCAGGAAATGCAGGGCTCTGAAGTGCTCCGGCCGGCAACGCGCGGCATGCAGGGTTCGAACATGCAGAACGCCCGGATGGACGGCATGGGCATCGTAGTGACGGGCGCCAACAGCATCGAGACTCTGCAGCAGATCGAGGTGCTGAACGGGCTCGGCGGCGCGCTTTACGGACCAGCCAACCCGTCGGGCATGTTCAATTTCGTGCCGAAGCGCCCCACCGTGCAGCCGCTCCGCCAGGTCACTCTCGGTTACGACAACCACGCCATCGGGACCATCCATGCCGACGTGGGAGGACGCGCGGGGCGAAACCGGATCTTCGGCTACCGCGCCAACGCCCTGTTCGGCGGCGGTGACGCGTTCGTGAAGGGCAGCCACCTCGAACGGCGCATGACGAGCGTGGCGGGCGACGTGCAGCCGTTCACCGGCACGACGATCGAGGGGTTTTTCAGCTACTACAACGCCGAGCAGCGGGGATTTCCCGGCTGGTTCACCTACGGGCGCCCGAACAACCGGGCGCCGTTCATCCTGCTGCCGGCCGATGCGCCGGATCCCGCGCGTCAGGGCTACGGGCAGTCCTCGGCCGGGCTCGATCTGACCTCACGCATTGTCCAGGCCCGGGTCAGGCAGACGCTCAACCCCAACTGGCAGCTGACCGCCGGCGTGCTCCGGCAATGGACCGACCGCGACATCAGCACGCAGGTCAATGCGCTCACCAGCAGCGCGGGTGCCTATACCTCCTCGCTGGCGGTCGGCTTCGCGCCGCAGTTCGGCGTGACGAGCGACCTCGCGCATCTGAACGGCCGCCTCGACACCCGATCGATCCGGCACGACGTGGCCATCGGCACGTCGGGCTACACGTTCAACACGTTTTCGGACGTCACCAACCCGCCCGCCGCCAGCGTGCTGCTCGGCACCGCGAGCATCGCGGAGCCGGTCGTGTTCGCGCTCCCGCCGGCCGGCATCCCGACCCACGACAACATCTTCAAGTCGAGCGCCGTGCGTCAACAGGGCTTCAACGCGTCGGACACGGTGACGTTCGACGAGCACTGGTCGGTCCGCGCCACCGCCAGCCAGGATTGGATCTGGACCGACAACTACAACAACGCCGGCGTCCGCACCGGTGGCTACAGCGCCAACGGCATCAGCCCGCTCGGGAGCGTGATGTACAAGCCGGCGGTGAACATGACGCTGTATGCGACCTACGGCAGCAGCCTGCAGCAGGGCGATCTCGCGCCGGGTACCGCCGCCAACGCCGGGCAATCGCTCGAGCCCTACCGGAGCCGGCAGACCGAGGTGGGCTACAAGATCGCGGTGAAGCAGGTCACGCTCTCGACCGCCGTGTTCCGGATCAACCGCCCGTTCGCGGTCACCGACGTGGCGGACAACGTGTTCAAGATCGCGGGCGACCAGATCAACACCGGCCTCGAGGCGATGCTCTCTGGCCGCGTCGCGGAACGGGTGATCGTGTCGGCGGGGTTCACGGTGATCGACACCACCGTCAGCGACACCGGCAACCCGGCCACCGAGGGCCGCCACTTCGTCGGCGTTCCGAAACTCAGGTCGAACATGCTGGTCGAGTACCAGGTGCCCGTGGGCACGGCCACGTTCCTCTCGGTGAACTGGCAGTCGGTCGGCCGGCGTCCGATCGACGACATCAACTCGAGCTGGACGCCGGCCTACAACGTGGTCGACCTCGGCACGCGCTATGGCCTGCGCGTGCTGGGCCAGGCCATGACCTTGCGGGTCGGGGTGAACAACCTGACCGATGTTCACTACTGGTCCACGCTGGGCCCCGGCAACATCACCGGCACCAACGTCGGCAGCTACACGGCGCACCTGGGCTCGCCCCGCACGGTGGCGGCGTCGATGACGGTGGCGTTCTGATGGCCGGACGCGCACCGTTCCCGCGCGCGGCGCTGCTTTGCGTAGCGATGCTGGCGACGGCCTGGGCGACCGCCGTCCAGCCGCAGCAGGCCACCGGTCTTGTCGTGTGCCACGCCGGCAGCCTGCAGGCGGCGTTCAGCACGGTGGAACGGGAGTTCGCGTCCCGCTACCCTCACGTCCGGGTGACGGACGTCTCGGGGGGCAGCGTCGCCCTTGCCGGGCGCGTGGCAGCGGGCCTCCAGCCCTGCGACGTGTTCGGCGCCGCCGACTACCTCGACATCGATCTGCTGCTCAAGCCCTCGGGCGCCGCCACCTACACCATCGTGTTCGCGAAGGGACGAATGGTGCTGGCGTATCTGGCCACCGATCCGCATGCCCGCGGCATCGCCGCCGCCGGTGATTTCAACCCACCGATGCGGATCCCCGCGGCCGCCGCAGACTGGTATCGCGTCCTGCTCGAGCCCGGGGTCCGTATCTCGGGTTCGCACCCTTTCCTGGATCCCGCCGGGTACCGGGCCCACATGATGTTCCAGCTCACGCAGGCCCTCTACGGCACGCCGAACCTGGCGAATCAACTACTCGAGCACTACACGATTCTTCCGGACGTCGGCGGTGCGGACGGGGGCAGCCGCCGGACCCTGGGGACCGACTTCACCTTCCAGTTCATCTACGAGCACAGTGCCGCGGCCGCGGCCAGGACCAATCCCGCCTACCGGTACGTCACGCTGCCCGGACAGATCGATCTGTCCACCGTGGCACACGACAGTGTCTACGCGCGCGCGGCCGTGACGCTACCGGCGCTCGGGTTTCCTGGTGGCAGCGGGCCGGTTACCATTCCAGCCGCTCGGGTGGCCTGGGGGCTCACGATCCCCACGTCCAGTCACAACCGCGAGCAAGCCATCGCCTTCGTAAGCCTGTTGCTCGGGCCGCCCGGAACCTCGGCGCTGAACGCGAGCGGCCCCGCACCGATCGCGCCGGCGCACGTCGCCCGCGGCGACTACGCCCTCGTCCCCGCCGCCCTGCAGCCGCTGGTGCGGCCCGGCACCGACGTGCCCTGAGGACGGCGCCGGCCTGCCTTGACTCCACTTCGGTGCTGGCCCACGATCGGCGGGCGGCGTCGTGGACCCGTTCGGTCACGTGTGGTGGCTCGCGACATCTCTGTCGGCTCGGACGTCGCACGCACCTGCGGGAACAGGCGGCTGACGAGTCAACGGCCGCGACATGCTTCACGCGCCACGTCCAGGCCAGCGTTGATTGCGGCGGCCGTCTCGAACCGCCCGATGCCGGTCGGCCCTCAGGACGCGGAACGGTCCCGCAGTCGTGATCGACAGAAGCAGGCAGGCGTTGACAGGCCATCGGAGTCCTCGATGCTATCGACGAGGTGCCGGAACGACAGCCATCATGCCGACGACGGCGACGATGGCGGTCTGGATTCCCAGAACCGAACGGTCAGCCCACCTTTGAACCCCGTGCGGAACCGGCTGGGATCCACGAACGCATGAGCCTGCGCGTGGCAGGACCCGCAGGAAACGGTGTTGTTGGCCGAAAGCCGCGTGTCGTAGAAGAGAACGCGGCCCGGCGTGGCACCGGCATCGGTGACTGGATCGTCGGCCGGCGCGTTATCGAACTTCTCGGCGGCTGGTTCGGGATCTTTTTCGCGACGGGTACCCTGGATCGGGTATTGCGACCCAGATTTTGCGCGTGTTAGCGTCCCCCACCCCCACGGACCCCAATGTAGCCACCAGTCATCCACGACCGAACGTGCGGCTCCCGGTTGGGACGCGCCCCGCCGAGAGAGCCAGGGAGGCGCCACATGCGGGTGTATCGACAGCTTGCCGTGTTCGCGTGTCTCGTGTTCGTCCCTGCGGTGGTTCACGCGCAAGCGTCCATCGCCGGGTTCGTGAAAGACACCTCAGGCGCGGTCCTTCCGGGCGTGACCGTCGAAGCGTCGAGCCCCGCCCTGATCGAAAAGGCGCGGTCCGTCATCAGCGACGGCACCGGTCAGTACAAGATCGTCGACCTGCGTCCGGGGATTTACTCCGTCACCTTCACGCTGCCGGGCTTTCAGACGGTGAAGCGCGAGGGCGTCGAGCTGTCCGGCTCGTTTGCCGCCACCGTGAACGCCGATCTCATGATCGGGTCCGTCGCCGAAACGTTGATCGTCACCGGCGAAGCGCCGACCGTGGACGTGCAGAGCACGAAGCGCAGCGCGGTGATTTCCGCCGACGTGATTTCGGAACTGCCAGCGGCGCGGAGCCAGTACAACCTGGCCGTGCTCCTGCCCGGCGTCAC
>Ga0070675_100000879_pt1 | contig 21370 bp, 17 predicted proteins | sample KBSM43metaG_FD_65343 | JGI IMG/M metagenome (GOLD analysis project Ga0070675, IMG submission 65343) | Miscanthus rhizosphere microbial communities from Kellogg Biological Station, Michigan, USA - KBS M4-3 metaG | ecosystem: Host-associated > Plants > Roots > Rhizosphere > Soil ... | reverse complement strand
CATGCGCACCACCGAGATGATCGTGCTCGATAGCGGCGACCTGGCCGGCGTGTGGGTGACGGCTACCAACAAGACCTACGACGTCGCGTTCACGCACGACCACTACGGCGCGGTCGGGCGCTTCCATCACGCGACGTTCGCCCTCGACTCGCGCGAGGAGATCCTGCGCGCCGCTGACATCTTCCTCGAGCACGGCGTGCACATCGAGACCGGGCCGCACAAGCACGCGGTGCAGCAGACGTTCTTCCTCTACGTCTACGAGCCGGGCGGCAACCGCGTCGAGGTGGCCAATGCCGGTGCGCGCCTCATGCTCGCGCCCGACTGGCAGCCCGTGGTGTGGACCGAGGCCGAGCGCAAGAAGGGCCAGGCCTGGGGCCTCAAGACGATCGAGACCTTCCACACCCACGGCACCCCGCCGATGGAGGACTACAAGGGGCCGACGCACCCGAAGAAGTAGCAGGTAGGCAGGTAGGTAGGTGGGACGATGTGTTCTTACCTGCCTACCAGCCCACCTGCTTACCTGCCAGATGACTCACAGCAGGTCTTTAGACCATCATCCAGATTAGAGAGATGCAGACCGCGATTCCCTGTTTCATGATGCGCGGCGGGACCTCGAAGGGCGCCTACTTCCTCGCCAGCGATCTGCCCGACGACGTCGCCGCGCGCGACCGGATTCTGCTCGCGGTGATGGGCTCGCCCGACAAGCGGCAGATCGACGGCATCGGCGGCGCCGATCCGCTCACCAGCAAAGTCGCGATCGTCTCGCGCTCCACGCGGCCGGGCATCGACGTCGACTACCTGTTCTGCCAGGTCTGGGTCGACAAGGCCGAGGTGTCGACGCAGCAGAACTGCGGCAACATCCTGGCGGCGGTCGCGCCGTTCGCGATCGAGCGCGGCCTGGTTCCGGGCGGTGACGGCGAGACGCGGGTCCGGATCTTCATGGTCAACACCAGCCAGACGGTCACGGCGACGGTCCGCACTCCGGGCGGGCGACCGGAGTACGACGGCGACGCGGCAATCGACGGCGTGCCGGGGACGGCGGCGCCCATTCCGCTCAGCTTCTCCGATACCGCCGGTTCCACGTGCGGCGCGCTGCTGCCCACCGGGCGCGCGGTGGACGTGGTGAACGGCGTCCGCGTCACCTGTATCGACAACGGCATGCCGGTGGTGGTGATGCGGGCCGACCAGATGGGACGCACCGGCTATGAAACACGGGAAGCGCTCGACGACGACGCCGAACTGAAGGCCCGGGTCGAGGCGATTCGGCTGGCGGTGGGCCCGATGATGCACCTGGGCGACGTCACCGAGAACACGGTGCCGAAGATGATCCTGGTGTCGCCGCCGCGCGAGGGGGGAGCCATCTCGACTCGTTCGTTCATCCCGCACCGCGCGCACGCGACGATCGGCGTATTCGCCGCGCTCAGCGTCGCCACCGCGTGCCTGCTGCCCGAGGGACCGGCGGCCGAAGTGGCCGTGGTGCCTGACGGATCGCCGAAACGGATGCGGGTGGAGCACCCGACGGGCGCGAGCCCGGTATCGCTGGTCGTCGATGGCGCCGGCGCGGTCACCGAGGGCGCGATCATCAGCACGGCGCGGCTGCTGTTCACCGGACAGGTGTACGTCCCGGCTCGCGCCACGGCGCGGCCCGCCGAGAACGCGGGCCGCGCGGCAGTATCTGGCAAACCGGCTTAACGCCGGTTCGCAGGCTACCCGCGGAGACCGCGGGCCGTACGGCAGCGCACGCCTGACGCGACTCCGGCCGTCAGCAGGACGCGCCGGTCTCGCGCAGCGACTTCACCGTGAACTTGGGCAGCGCGTCGCTGCGCGTCGTGCTCTTGCCCTGGTCGGACGACACGGCCGGCTTCGACACGGTGCCGCTGGCTTCCACCTGCCGGCCCACCAATTTCGCCAGGTCGAGCGTCCCGTCCGACAGCAGCTCGTAGCGCGTCCCGCGATCCCGGGTCGTCGAGGTCGTGGCGCCGACCGGAGCGAGGGCGCTCGGAGATTCGGCCAGCACGAACGTCTTGGGTCCGGCGCCCGGCTGCACGCATCCGGTCACCGTCGCCGTGGAGGTTTCCTTCGAGTCCGTGTTGGCGCCGACGACGCTCGGCCGGGGCGCCGGGGGCGCACCGGCTCCGGGGCCTGGCTGCTGCGACGCGTACGCGAGCGCCGCGCTGCAGGCGAGGGCGACGAGCGTTCCCGTGGTCATGCGCGTTTCCATGTGAGCCTCGCGTCAGGGGGAATAGGAGGCTCTACTGCCAAGAGCGTACCAGCCCGGTTCAGCCGGGGGAGGGCGGCAGATCGCGGATCGGACGCGGTGCCGAGAGGCCGCGCGGTTGACGGGCTTCGAATCTCGTCCGCTGCACGGGCGTGGACGGCACGCCTTTCTTACAAGCCGCCCGTGAGCTACAGCAGCGCCTACTCGACGACGATCGGCTCGCTCTTGGCGTCGAGGTTCGCCATCTCGGCTTCGAGCAGCTGCTCGCCCGCCATTGCCGGCATGGGCTGGAGGTCGATGTGCGGCAGGAAGAACGTAGCCGCGAGCGCCACGCCCGACACCATGGCGCCGGCCAGGAACACGCGGTGAAGCGCCAGCGCAACCTGCGCCTGGAGCTCGGGCGAGAGCGCCATACTCGTCGCCTGCGAGAGGCTGGCTTCGGCCACAGGCACGGTCACCCCGGCGATGCTGCGCGACATGATGGCGCCCATGGCTGCCACGCCGATCGCGGCGCCCATGCTCCGGGCAAACTGGTTGAGGGAGGTGGCAATGCCGAGGCGGGAGCGCTCCACTCCGTGCTGCACCGCGAGCAGCAGCGACAACATCTGGCAGCCCATGCCCGCGCCCAGTGTCAGGCACGAGCCGTACAGAAGCGCCTGGCCCGAGTGCTCGTCGAGCCATGTCAGGCCGGCAAACCCCGCGGTCATCAGGACGCTGCCGAAAATCGCCACTGCGCGGTAGCCGGTACGGACGGTGACCTTGGCGCCTACCACCGACATGGTGACCCAGCCGAGGAAGAGCGGCGTGAGCACCTGGCCGGCCTCGGTGGCCGTGCCGCCCAGGACCGCCTGGACGAACAGCGGCACGAACGCGATGGCGCCGAAGAGCGCGACGCCGACGAGGAACACCACCGCCAGCGTGCGCGAGATCATCGGGTGCACGAGCAGGTCGACCGGCAGAATCGGCTCGGCCGTACGGCGCTCGACGATGACGAAGGCCACGAAGAGCGCCAGCGACGTCGCGGCCCACGGCACCCCGCCGGTCTCTGCGCCGAGGGCGATGAGCAGCGCGCTCACGCACCCGAACAGCAGCCCCGCCCCGAGCCAGTCCACCCTCACCGGCGACGTGCCCCGCGACGCCGGATACGCGGACCCAATCACCGCCACGCACAGCAATCCGAAGGGGATGTTGATGTAGAACACCCAGCGCCACGACAGCGCGTCGGTGATGTACCCGCCGACGAGCGGACCGAGCACGGACGCGGTGCCCCAGACGCCGCTGAACAGCGCCTGCGTGCGCGGCCGCTCCGCCAGCGTGTAGAGCTCGCCGATGATCGTCATCGTGAGCGGAATGATGCCGCCGGCGCCGAGGCCCTGCAGTGACCGCGCGGCGATCAACTGGACCATCGTGGTCGCGGCGCCGCACGCCACCGACCCCACGAGAAAGACCACCACCGAGATCAGGTACAGCCGGCGGCGACCATAGAGGTCGGACAGCCGGCCCCAGATCGGGACCGATGCGGTCGAAGTGAGTAGATATGCCGAGAACACCCAGCTGTAGTGCGCAAGCCCGCCGAGCGTCGCGACGATCGTCGGCATGGCGGTACCGACCACCGTCGCCTCGAGCGCGCCCAGGCTCATGCCGAGCAGCAGGCCGGCGGTGATGGCCTGGCGGCGCTTGCCGAGGATGGGAAGAGCGCGATCGGCCATGAGCTGAGGGTACCACGCTGACCCGAGCGCGCTAGAATCCGCGCATGACGTCGACACCGTTGACACGCTGGACGATCGTGTTGTTGGCCCTCGTGGCGTTGATGTCTGCCGCGCGCCCGGTGTTGGCGGCTCAGGCATGCGAGACCGTGACGTCGCTCACGGCGTCGCCTGGTGGCGCGCCGCTGCAGGTGACGCTCGCACGGCAGGTTCCGGCCGGCGGCTTCTCGGTGCCCGCTGGCACGATCGACGGCCCGCCCGCGGCCAATCCGTACGCGGCGCTGCCGGCGTTCTGCCGGGTTGCGCTGACGTTGCGGCCTGGTCCCAAGTCGGACATCAAGGCCGAAGTGTGGATGCCCATCGCCGGGTGGAATGGCAAGCTGCAGGTCGTGGGCAACGGCGGCTTTGCCGGCACGATCGGCTATCGCGCGCTGGCCACCGCGCTCGCCGCCGGGTATGCGGCGGCCAGCACCGACACCGGCCACTCGGGGCCGGCCGCCAATACGTTCGCGAACGAGGACGCGACGCTCGACTTCGCCTATCGGGCGATCCACGAGACGGCCGTGGCCGCCAAGCGCGCCGTCGATCACTACTACGGCGCGCCGCCGCGTCTCTCGTACTTCACCGGCTGTTCGACCGGTGGCCGCCAGGCGCTGACCGCGGCGCAGCGCTATCCCGACGACTTCAACGGCATCGTGGGCGGGGCGCCGGCGATCTTCACCACCAAGCAGGCGTTCGGCCAGATCTGGTTCTACCAGGCCATCGCGCTCGGCGCGGGTGCGATTCCCAAGGAGAAGCTGCCGCTGATCCACGCGGCGGCGCTGAATGCCTGCGACGGGCTCGATGGGGCGGCAGACGGCGTGCTCGAGAACCCGCTCGCATGCACGTTCGATCCCGGCGTGCTCGCCTGCCAGGCCGGGGCGGCGCCCGAGAGCTGCCTCACGGCGCCGCAGGTCGACGCCGTACGCAGGGTTTATGCGGGGCCCACGCACAACACGACGGGCGAGAAGATCTTCCCGGGCCTCGAGCGCGGCAGCGAGCTTGGGTGGTCACCGGTGCCGGTCGGCTACGCGGTGGACTACTTCGAGCACGTCGTGTTCAAGAATTCGTCCTGGGATCCCGCCACGCTCAACTTCGGTACTGACGTTGCCGAGGCGTATCCCGCTGCGCACCAGATCTTCGACGCCAACGATCCGCGCCTGAGCGCGTTCAGCGGGCGTGGCGGCAAGCTGCTGATGTATCAGGGCTGGGCCGAGCCGGGCATTCCGCCGGGACACATCGTGAGCTACTACCAGCAGGTGCAGGCCCACACGCTCGACGCGGCCACCAGCGTGCGGTTGTTCATGGTGCCGGGCATGGGGCACTGCGGCGGCGGCGACGGCGCCAGCACGTTCAACATGGTGGCGGCGCTCGACGCCTGGGTCGAACGCGGCACCGCGCCGGAGCAGATTCCCGCGTCGCGCGTGCGCAACGGCAAGGTCGATCGGACGCGGCCGCTCTGCGCCTATCCGCGTTACGCGCGCTACTCCGGATCGGGGAACGTCGACGACGCCGCGAACTTCAGCTGCGTCATCCCGTAGACGTGGGGCCGGCTTTAGCCGGCCCCGGGCCCGCCCCTACTGCTGGCGCTCGAGCAGCCACGTGAGCGGCTTCAGCGCCTTCTCGAGCAGCGGGCGCTGCCGCCATCGCTCGTACGTCATTTCCTCGCTCTGGCCCAGGTCGGCTTCGAAGTCGCGGGTCAGCTGCGTTACAACCTCCGGATCACGAAACGCCACGTTGACCTCGTCGTTGTGCTCGAAGGAGCGGTTGTCGATGTTGGTCGTGCCGACTACGGCCAACCGTCCGTCGATCATCAGCGCCTTGGCGTGCGTCATGCCCGGCTGATACTCGTAGATGCGAAGGCCCGCCTCGAGCAGCGGCCCGTAAAGCCGGCGGCTGGCCAGGCGGACGAAGCGCTGATCGGTGCGCGGGCCGGGGACGATCACGCGGATGCGCACGCCGCGCGCCGCCGTTTCCATGAGGAACCGTCGCAGCGTGAAGTCGGGCAGGAAGTAGGGCGTGCTGATGTCGATGGTGTCGCGCGCCCACGACATCAGCAGCTGAAAGCCCACCCGCGACGCGGTGGCGCGATCGGCGGGCGAGCTGCGGATGAGCATCGCGTCCACCGGCCCAGCGCTTCCGAGCGGCGGCCAGCACGCTGGCGAGGTGAGAATCTCGCCTTCGCATTCGAGCCAGTTCTCGGCGAACACGCCCTGGAGCGACGCCACCACCGGTCCGTCCACCCGGACCATCGTGTCGCGCCACGCCGGTTCCTCGGGTGACGACGGCCGGTACCACCAATCCGCCACACCGGCACCGCCGACGAACGCGACCCGCCCGTCCACGATGAGCAGCTCGCGGTGGGTGCGGTTGTTGGCGCGATGGAGCCGGTACCACGTCAGCCGCTGGTAGTAGCGGAGCCGGCAGCCAGCCTCGGTAAGCCGCGAACTCGCTGCCGAGAGTCGCATGTGCGAGCTGCCGATGGCGTCCAGCACTATCCGGACCTCGACCCCGGCCTTGGCCCGCTCGGCCAGGGCGGCCACGACCTGATCGACGATCTCCCCTGGTTCAAAAATGTAGGCTTCGACGTTTATGGAGTGATGCGCCTCGCGGATGGCCGCGAGCATCGCGGGATAGAACTGTGTGCCGTTGGTCAGCACCGTGGCGCAGTTGCCGGCGTGCAGGCGGGCTTGGCACTCCTCCTGAAGCACCCGGAGCAGCTGGGCTTCGTCAGCCAGCGGTCCAGTCAGGTGGTAGTCGATGCGCGGGGTAAAGAGAAAGACGAGGACGAACCAGACGAGAAAGGCTAAACCGACAAGGGATACAAAGGTCCAGGGCCCCATTGGCGGCGCCCGGCCTCAGCCCCGATAGTTCCCGAACTGGAGGGCGACGCCGAAATCGGCTTCCCGGAGCAGGCGCATCACTTCCTGCAGCTCGTCCCGCGAGGGCGACGTCACCCGGAGCTGGTCGCTTTGAATGCTGGCCTGGACCTTCTTGAGCTTGGAATCTTTCAGGAACTTGACGATGTCGCGGGCCTTGTCGGAGGGGATGCCTTGCTGCAGGGTGATGTCTTGCCGCACCGTGCTGTTGCCGGCCGGCGTGATGGTGCCACGCGACAGGTTGCGCACCGGCACGTTGCGGCGCACGAGACGGGTCTGGACGATGTCCCAGAGCGCGTTCAGCTTGAACTCATCGTCGGCGACGAGCGTCAACAAGGACTTCTGGGCGTCGAACTCGATGGCGGCCTTGGACCCTTTGAAATCGTAGCGCTGGGCCACTTCTTTCCGGGCCTGGTTCAGCGCGTTGTCCACTTCCTGCAAATCGACGTTGGAAGTGATGTCGAACGAACACGGGGTGGACATGGCCGGCTCATATGCTGTCACAGGTCCGACGTGAGGGTACGGGCGCCGCGATCACGCGAGGCGCCAATCCACCCTGTCGAGCGTCCAAGAAGCGACCGAAATACCAGGCGACGCAGCGTGGTGAAGGGCTAACCTGTTTAGGGTAGAGACTTTGCCGCCCGCCGCTGAAACGATTGCGTGGGTTCATTCGTATGATGGGGGAACGATGAGGATCGAAGGATCAACCCATGGGTGACGCTGGCGAAGGGCTCGTTGACGCGGAATCGCGACTCGCCGAGCGGATGGAAGAGCGGGAGCAGGAAAAGCGGCAGGCCCGGATGGGGCCAGTCACGACGGATCCGGAGCGCGTGCGCGAAACGGAGTCCCTTCGGCTGGCCAAGACCGAGATGCAGCGTCAGCTCGATCTCACCACGTCCGAGGTGCGCCGTCAGCAGTTGGCGCAGGCCCTTGGCGAGCTCGACAAGCGGCTGAAAGCCTTGTCGGTAAAATAGCCCGCAGGCGAGCGGCAGTCCCGCTCGACGTATCTGCTGGTGCCGACGCCCGCGCTCGAGTATCACGAGGCCACGAAGCACCACTTCGACCGCTTTGCCAGGTCGTCCGGGTATCTCGACTGGAAGACCCAACCCAATCCGTTCCGCCGCTACGCGGGAGCTCCGGTGCTGGAGCTGCCACGCGAAGCGGTGGCGGCGGAGCGTGGCTACGGGGCGCTGTACGCGCCGGGCCAGGTACCCGCCCCCCTGACGCAGGGCACGGTCGGCGAGCTCCTTCGCTGCGCGTTCGGGCTGTCGGCCTGGAAATCGATTCGCAGCACCCGGTGGGCGCTTCGGGTGAACCCCTCGAGCGGCAACCTGCACCCCACCGAGGCCTACCTCGCGTGGCACGCCGGAGTGTTCCATTACGCCGCCGATGCGCATGCGCTCGAGCGCCGGGGAGTGATTGCGCCCGCCGTCTGGGACGAGTGGGCCGCCGGGGGGCTGCTGATCGGCCTCACCTCCATCCATTGGCGCGAGGCCTGGAAGTACGGCGAACGCGCCTACCGTTACTGCCAGCACGACGTCGGACATGCGATCGGGGCGCTGCGGTTCGCGGCGGCACTCCTCGGCTGGCGGGCGGCGTTGCTGCCACGCTGGTCCGACGCGCAGGTGGCCACACTGCTCGGCGTGGACCGCGATGAGGACGCCGAGGGGGCCGAGCGCGAAGCGCCGGCGTGCCTGGCCGTGGTGACGCCGGGCGACCCGGCCGTCGTGGCCGGCCGGTCACCAGCCGCGCTCCTTTCGGCGCTCGTCCCCGGCGAGTGGCGTGGACGGGCGAACCCGCTCAGCACGGGTCACGTCGACTGGCCCGCCATCGACGTCGTGGCTCGGGCTGCGGCCTATCCGGGCCGCGACAGCGAGAGCCGCCGGCCGCCGCTCATGCCGGTGGCGACGCCGGCCGGCCTCAGCCCCGACACGCCGCGGGCACGCGAGATCATCCTGCGCCGGCGCAGCGCCGTCAGCTTCGACCCGCGAGGGACGCTGCCGCTGCAGGCGTTTCTCTCGATGCTGGAACGCGTTCGCCCTTCGGCCCCGCCCTGGGACGCATTCGACTGGCCGCCGGCCGTGCACCTCGTGCTGTTCGTGCACCGCGTCGACGGGCTCGTGCCCGGCGTCTACGTGCTGCTCCGCGACCCCGCCGCCGAAGAAGGCCTGCGAGCCGCCATGCGTCCGGAGTTCCTGTGGGAGCGGGTGGAGGCGCGCGCACCGGACCTCTTTCTCCTGCTGCCGACCGATGTGACGTGGGTGGCCACCCGGCTGTCGTGCGATCAGGACATCGCGGGCGACGCGTCCTTCAGCCTCGGCATGCTCGCACGCTTCGAGCCGCTGCTCGCCGCGCACGGCGACTGGATGTATCGGCGGTTGTTCTGGGAGTGCGGGCTGATCGGGCAGGTGCTGTATCTCGAGGCCGAGGCCGCCGGGGTGCGCGGCACCGGCATCGGCTGCTTCTACGACGACCCGGTACACGAGGCGCTTGGACTCCAGGGCCACGCGTGGCAGAGCCTGTACCACTTCTGCGTCGGCAATCCGATCGAGGATACGCGGCTCGAGACGTCGCCAGGCTATGAGTGGGAACCTCGTACGTAGGGGCCGGCTTCAGCCGGCCCTGGGCCGCCTGAAGGCGGCCCCTACATCGAATTCGTCCAGGATCTTCGCCGCCAACGCACCGCCATCCGCATCGAGGTGGGCGGGCCACGAGGCCGGACGCGGCGGGGGCGGCAGCGTCTTCGCCTCGGCGAGAAGCTCGCGCCAGGCGGCGACGGCATGCGGCACGGTGGCGTTGCCTTCCCACCACGCCCGGGCCGCGCCGCCCAGCGCCGCGCGCAGGGCCTCGTCGCCCGCCAGCCGCACGAGCGCCAGCATCAGCGAATGTTCCTCGTCGCGCGGGTCGATCGAGATCGCGATGGGCGGGCCGGCAGTGCCGGGACCGGCGGCGATCGATCGCGGCTGCCACGTCTGCGGGTCGAGCGCCGCCCACCGCGCCGTACTCGCGGTTTCGGCGACGATGACCGGCTTGCCGGCGGCGAAGCCCCAGAGCGCCGCCGTCACCGGCCGGCCGAACGTGGGCCAGCGTGTGGCGACGATGACATCGGCCAGCGCGGACGCGTCGGCGTCGCCGCGCGCCGCGTGCACAATCTCGAGCGCCGCTCCGGCTTCGCGCGCGCGTTCGGCTGCACCGCCGACCGTCCGGGCCGGTACGCCCGCCGCGACGAGCACCCGCATCGCGCCGCCTGCGGCCTGCGGCGCCACGGCGGCGGTCGCGACCGGGCCGGGCGCGCCGGTCGGCGTCACCACGACACGCGCCCCGGGACACGATTCACGGATGGCCGTGGCCAGCGCGTCGTCGCCGACGGCCGTGAGGCGTGAGGCGAGCACCGGAATGCGCCACGTCGACCACGTGCCGCGGACGAGCGGCCACGGTGCGTCGCTGCGCGCCGCTCCGTCGGCAAACGCCATCTCCGCCTCGCGATCGGTGTCGCGACGCTGGTGGGCGAGCGCGGTGGCGCGGCCGTCGTGCAGCCGCGACGTGCGCAGGGCGAGCACGCCCGGGTAGTGCAGGAGATAGGGCCAGATGTACTGATGCGACGGCGTGTCGTCGAGTTCGTACACGCAGAGGTCGTAGATCCCCTGTGCCGACTGCCACACGAAATCGTGGGCGGCGGCCGCGTCCACGGTGCGCACGTCGTGGGTCTGGCGCAGTCCGTCGATGACGGCGGTCAGGTCGTCGCCGTCCGGAGCCGCGCCCGGACGAAACCACGCGAGTCGCATGCGACCCGATCGTACACGTAGGGGCCGCCTTCCGCCTTCGCCCATGTCGGGCCGGCTGAAGCCGGCCCCTACGACTGAGCACCGCTACGACTGACCACCGCTACGACTGACACCGCGCGCACCAGTAGGTCGCGCGGGCGTCCGGGCCCTGCCTCGCCCGCTGGATCGGGGCGCCGCAGCGGCGGCACGGCAGGCCGCGACGGCCGTACACCCACAGCCGGGCCGACGGATCGAGCCGGTTGGTCGTGCGCCGGCCGGCCGGGGCCGAATCGCCCACGTTCGCCTGCATCTGGCGGGCCGCGATCGCGACGAGGCGCGTCAACTGCTCGGCCGGGAGCGCCCGCACGAGGGTGAACGGGTTCACGCGCGCGGCGAACAGCACCTCGGATTTGAAGACGTTGCCGATGCCGGCCAGCACGCGCTGGTCGAGAAGCGCGTCGGCAATCTCCATGTCGGGCCGCGCCGCCAGACGGGCGCAGGCTTCGGCGGCATCGAAGCTGTTCGACAGCAGGTCGGGCCCCAGCTCGGCGACCGGGCCCACGCGATCGAGACTCTTGGCCGCCACGAACTCTGCGACCGGTACGGTAAACGCCACCGCGACGTACGGCAAGGTCTCGATCAGGATGCGCAGCTCGTGCCGCGGCCGCTGCCAGCGTTCGCCAGGCCGGTAGACGTGCCAGGAGCCGTGCATGCGCATGTGGGTCCGCAGCACCAGATCGCCGTCGATCCACATCAGCAGGTGCTTGCCGCGCGCCTCGACGCGCTCGACACACCGGCCCGCAATCGGCCGCTCGGCGTCGACGCGCGTCAGGTGCGGGAACACCGACTCGAAGCGCTCGATCCGCTGGCCGGCCAGCGCGGCGTGCAGCGTGCGCGCCGCGCGGTGGATGGTGTCGCCCTCAGGCATGGTCGGCGGCGTGATCGGCGGCCGGCACGATCGACGACCGCGGTGCGCGGTACTGCAGACCCTCGGCCCCCACCACGAACCCCTCGGCCACGAACCACCGGGCTGCCGGGTGCAGGCCGGCGCGCGTGCCGTTGATGGTCTCGAGAAACAGGCCCCGCCGGCCGTCCGCGCGTGTGAGGGCGTGGTGGACGAGCGCGCGCGCCAGCGCCTGGGCAATGCGCGTGCGCCCAGGCTCGGTGTCGGGCAGCGCAAGCAGCAGGTCGCGCTCGCCCCGCCGCAGGTAGCCGGCGGCGAGGCCGTCGACGAGCACGACCAGTGAGCCCACGGTGCGAGTGGCGCCGCGCCCGACGTCGGCTCGTCCGTCGTCGGGGCCGCCGCTCGTGTCGGGCCATTTGAGCAGCGTCCCGTACGGATTTGCCGGGTCGGTGGCGGCCAGCACGACGGCCTGCGGCGTGTCGGGGGCCTCGCGGTGCGACCGGAGCAGATCCAGCGCCGCGGGCATGGCGAACTGGGCGCCGCCCAGCCCGGCGACGAAGTAGCCCCGGCGGATGCGTCCCGCGTCCTCCATGGCCCGCAGTACCTGGTACACCGCGTTGAAGCCGCCGGCAACGGCTTCCGACGCGACGGTCTCGCGCGTCACCAGGCCATAGCGCGTGAGCAGTTGTTGCGCCGTCGCGGCGCTCCATTCGGTATTGGCCGAGGGCGCCGCCGCCACGCTCTCGACGAGCGACCAGCGGCCCTCGGACGTTCGCGGGGAACTGCGTCGCGAGCGGAACCGCGCCGGCGACGGGCGCCGCGCCCGTGGCTCCTCGGTGAGCCCGCAGTAGCTGCGCAAGGGATGCAGCGTGTCGTTCGTCACGAGCCCCATCCACACCAACTCCCAGAGCGCCTCGACGGTGTCGGTGGGGAAGCCGAGTCCGGTGCCTTCGCGGATGGCGGCGAAGAAGGACGCGCCGTGCGACGCCAGGTAGTCACGGACGGCGGCCACCCGTCCCTCGAGTTTGGGCGGCGCGGTCACGGGCGGACGCAGGCGCGGGAGATGGTCGGTGAGGTAGAGCGCGATGCGGCCGTCGCGCTCGCCGAGCCGCTCGAGCCCCACCCACACCACCTCGCCGGCCGCCATCAGGGTGTCGAGCATCGCCGGGGTGTAGTCGGCGACCCGTGCCGCCAGGATGTCGCGCTCGAGCACCGACGCCGGCATCGCCGCTCCCTGCAGTTGCTCGATGGCGTCGAGCAGCGCCTCGAGGCCGCGGCGCTTCGAGCCGACGCCATGCCAGCCCACCATGAAGCGCCCCAGCGCGTCGGCGTCGACGGCCTCGATCTCGTGCCGCAACTTCGCGAGCGAGCGGCGGCGCAGGCTGCGGAGCACGTTGGCCTCGACCCACTCGCGCTCGGAGCCGCCGGGCCGGAACTCGCCCTCGATGAGCCGTCCGGCATCGGTGAGCCGCTGCAGCAGCGTCCCGACCACCGCGATGCCGAGCCTGTAGCGGGCACCCAACTGCGCCGCCGTGAACGGGCCGTGCGAGCGGGCAAAGCGCATCGCCAGATCGCCGGCCGCGTCGCGTACCGGCTCGAGCAGCGCTTCGGGCAGCCCGGGCGGCACCGGCACGCCGAGCGCGTCCCGGTAGCGCGCTATGTCCTCCACCGCGACGTAGCGCGGCTGGCCGGCGACCGGCAGTGGCACCAGCCGCCGCGCCCGTACGAGTTCGGCCACCGCCTCACTGGCGCTGCCAAATGCCGACCGCTCGACGATCTCCTCGAGTGTGAGATCGCCGATGCGGATTACGAGATCGTGGATGCCGTCGGCGCTGCGCACCTTGTAGCCGTCTTCCAGGTGCTGCAGGCGCCGCTCGACCTCGGCGAGTGCGTCCGGGTCGAGGAGATCGCGCAGTTCGGCGTCGCCGAGGAGCTCGCGCAGCTGCGCCTGATCGACCGACAGCGCGTGCGCCCGCCGTTCCGCCAGCGGTGCGTCGCCGTCGTAGATGTAGTTGGCGACATAGCTGAAGAGCAACGAGGCCGCGAACGGCGACGGCTGCTTCGAGTCGATGGTGGTGACGCGCCGGGCGCGCGTGCCCACCTGCCGCAGCACGTCCACCAGGGCGGGCATGTCGAAGTGATCGCGCAGCACTTCGCGGTAGGTCTCGAGCACGGCGGGAAACGATCCGAATCGAGACGCGACGGCCAGCAGATCCGAGGCCCGCTTTCGCTGCAGGAAGAGCGGCGTCCGCTGGCCGGCGCGCCGCCGCGGCAGCAGGAGCGCCCGGGCCGCCGTCTCACGGAATCGGGCCGCGAAGAGCGAGGTGGATCCGAGCTGCCGCACTACCAGCCCTTCGATCTCGTCGGGGTCGGGCAGCATCAGCTCCGGATCGGGTGGCTGCTCGGTCTCGGGGAAGCGGACGACGAAGCCTTCATCGCCCCACATCACTTCAACGTCCACACCGGTGCGGCTGCGGACGAGCGCCGTCACCGCCATCGCCCACGGCGCGTGGATGCGGCTGCCGAGCGGCGAGAGCACACACACCCGCCAGTCGCCGACCTCGTCGAGGCAGCGCTCGATGACGACGGTGCGATCGTCGGGTACGCCCCCGGCCGCCGCCTGCTCGTCGAGGTACTGCAGGACGTTCTCGGCGGCGAGGCGGTCGAGGCCGTGGTGCTCGGTCAGCCGCGCGATCGCGGCGGGCTTCGGCGTGTCGCCAAGCTCGCGAACCAGCTTGCCGATGGCCATCCCCAGTTCGACGGGACGCCCCACCTGGTCGCCGTGCCAGAACGGCATCTTGCCGGGCTCGCCGGGCGCCGGCGAGACGAGCACGCGGTCGTGGGTGATGTCGTCCACCCGCCACGTCGAGGCGCCCAGCGTAAAGGTGTCGCCGACCTCGGTCTCGAACACCATCTCCTCGTCGAGCTCGCCGACGCGGGTCGGCCGCTCCGCGCCGGCGAGGAAGACGCCGTAGAGCCCGCGATCGGGAATCGTGCCGGCATTGGCGATGGCGACGCGCACGGCGCCCTCGCGGCCGGTCACCGTGTTCTTGACCCGGTCCCAGGTCACGCGCGGCCGCAGCTCGGCGAACTCGTCGGAGGGGTAGCGCCCCGAGAGCATGTCGAGCACGCCGTCGAACATCCGCCGCCCGAGATCGGCGAATGGGGCGGCGCGGCGTACCAGCCGGTACAGCTCGTCGACGTCCCACGTGTCGAGGCCGGCGATCGCCACGAGCTGCTGCGCGAGCACGTCGAGCGGGTTGCGCGGGTAGCGCGTGGACTCCACCTTGCCCTCGTGCATCGCGCGGGCTACCGCCGCGCAGGCCACGAGATCGCCGCGGAACTTGGGGAAGATCACGCCCTCGCTCGCGGCGCCCACCTGGTGGCCGGCGCGGCCGATGCGCTGCAGGCCGCTCGCCACCGACGGCGGCGCTTCGATCTGCACGACGAGGTCGATCGCGCCCATGTCGATGCCGAGTTCGAGCGAGGAGGTGGCGACCAGCGCGCGGATGCGGCCGGCCTTCAGCAGATCCTCCACCTCGCTGCGGGCTTCCCGCGCCAGCGACCCGTGGTGCGATCGCACGAGCGGCTCCTCGGCCAGGTCGTTGAGCGCGCCGGCCAGCCGTTCGGCGAGCCTGCGGCTGTTGACGAAGAGCAGCGTCGAGCGGTGCGAGCGGATCAGTTCCAGCAGCCGCGGATAGATCGACGCCCAGATCGACACGCGCGCCGGGCGCTGTGAGGCGGGTCCGCTTGGGACCGCGACCGGGCGGCCGAGGCTGGCCATGTCTTCCACCGGCACCTCGACCCGGATCTGCAGCGGCTTCTTGTCCGACGCGTCCACGATCGTCACGGGACGGAACTCCCGCGCGGCCTGCGCGTCGCCGAACTCGTCGTGCAGCTCCGCGTCGGGCCCGGCTTTCGCCGGCTTTGGGCCGCCTGAAGGCGGCCCCCACGACTGAGGGGGATCGATCGCGCCCCCGAGATACCGCGCCACCTCGTCGAGCGGCCGCTGCGTCGCCGAGAGGCCGATCCGCTGCAAGGGCGGGCGGTGGCCGCCGCCCGACGCGCGCAGCGCCTCGAGGCGCTCGAGCGACAGCGCCAGGTGCGCGCCCCGCTTGCCGGGCACCAGCGCGTGGATCTCGTCGATGATCACCGTGTCCACCGCGGCCAGACGCTCGCGCGCGCGCGAGGTGAGGAGCAGGAACAGCGACTCGGGCGTGGTGATCAGGATGTCGGCCGGCGATCGCAGGAAGCGCGCGCGCTCGTTGGCGGGAGTGTCGCCGGTCCGGATGGCGATCTCGGGTGACGTAAATGTCACACCGGCCGCCGTCGCGACATTGGCGATGCCCGCGAGCGGCGCCCGCAGGTTGCGCTCGACGTCCACGGCGAGCGCCTTGAGCGGCGACACGTAAAGCACCCGGCAACGCTGGCGGGTCTCGGGCACCGGCTCGAAGAGCAGGCGGTTGAGGCACCAGAGGAACGCGGTGAGCGTCTTGCCGCTGCCGGTGGGCGCCAGGATGAGCGTGGATTCGCCGCGGGCAATCGCCGGCCAGCCGAGGCGCTGCGGCCGGGTCGGCGCCTCGAACACACCGGAAAACCACTCGCGAGCCGCGGGATGAAACAGCGAAAGCGGCGCCGACGCGCGCGTCATCCCGCCATCATAGAACCCGCCGCCGCATTGACCTTTGAGGTGCCGTTCTATAGCATGAGCAGGTTTGGGAAAGTTTTCACAACGATGATCTTGGACGGTTGGTTCGGAGTCGTGATCATGGCGGGGCTCGGCGTCGGATTCGCCGCCACTATGATCGGGCTGTCGCTGCTCCTCGGCCCCAAGAACCCCACCCCCGAGAAGCTGGCGCCCTACGAGTGCGGCATGCCGGCGGTCGGACACGCGCGGGAACGCCACTCGGTGAAGTTCTACCTGGTGGCCATGATCTTCCTCCTGTTCGACATCGAGGTCGCGTTCCTCTACCCGTGGGCCATGGCCTTGCGCGACCTGGGTTGGGCCGGCTACTGGCAGATCGTCACGTTCACCCTGATCCTGCTCGTCGGCTTCGTCTACGTCTGGCGCAAGGGGGTCCTCGACTGGGGCCCGGTCGCGCGTCAGCGTCCCGTCACGCAGCCGGCCGGCGCCCGTCAGGAAGCGGCATAGAAGCGGCGGAGAAGCGGGACCTCAGGCGGCCATGGCACAGGCAGACCACACTCACGGGCTCGATCACGAGCTCCCGATCCTCACGAGTACGGTTGAGAAGATCGTCAACTGGGCCCGGCAGTCGGCGATCTGGCCGGCGCAGTTCGGCCTCGCCTGTTGTGCCATCGAGATGATGGCGATGGTGGCCAGCCGCTACGACGTGGCCCGCTTCGGCGCCGAGGTGTTCCGCGGCTCGCCGCGCCAGTCCGACCTCATGATCGTCGCCGGCCGCCTGTCGCGGAAGATGGCGCCGGCGATGCGTCGCGTCTACGACCAGATGCCGGAACCGAAATGGGTGATTTCGATGGGCGCGTGCGCGTCCGTCGGCGGCGTCTTCGACAACTACGCCATCGTCCAGGGTGTGGACCAGGTCGTCCCGGTGGACGTGTTCGTGCCCGGATGCCCGCCGCGCCCCGAGTCGCTGATCTACGGGATCGTGCAGCTGCAGCAGAAGATCGCGCGTTCCCGCATGTAGCCGACGCATGGACGCGAACGGAATCATCGAAAGCCTGACCCCGCTCGTCCCTGGCGCCGCGTTCGAAGCCGGTGCCAGCGTGGATTTCGCCACCGTGTACGTGCCGGCCGAGCACATCGTCGCGACCTGCGCGGCCCTGCGCGATCACCTGACGTTCGAGGTGCTCGTCGAGGTGACGGCGGCCGACTACCTGCCGCGGGCGCCCCGCTACGAGGTGGTGTATCACCTGCTGTCGGTGGCCCACCGCCAGCGCCTGCGCCTGAAGGTGCGGGTCGCGGCGGATGGCACCGTGCCCACCGTGCAGCCGGTGTACCCGGGCGCCGGCTGGCTCGAGCGCGAAGTGTGGGACATGTTCGGCATCGTGTTCGACGGGCACAACGATCTGCGGCGGCTGCTCATGCCGGAAGACTGGGAAGGGCACCCGCAGCGTAAGGACTACCCGGTGCAGATCCAGAAGGCGGCGCAGACCTACGCCCCGCTCGAGGTCACTCAAGAGCAGTTCCGCGCCAGTCTCGAGCGCGACCGCGTGAAGCGCCCGCACTGACGCGATCGCACCCTGAGGCCAGGACGATGGCAGACATTCGCACCGAGACGATGACGGTCAACATGGGGCCCCAGCACCCCAGCACGCACGGCGTGCTGCGACTGGTGATGGAGCTCGATGGCGAAGTCGTCCAGTCGGTGATGCCGACGATCGGCTACCTGCACACCGGCATCGAGAAGACCGCCGAGCAGAAGAAGTGGCAGCAGGTCATCCCGCTAGTCGAGCGCATGGATTACCTGGCCGCGCAGAGCAACAGCCTGGCCTACGCGCTGAGCGTCGAGAAGCTGCTCGGGCTCGAGATGCCGCAGCGCGTGAAGGACATCCGCGTCCTCCTCGCCGAGCTGCAGCGCATCGCCAGCCACTTGATCTGGATCGGCACGCACGGCCTCGAGATCGGCGCCGTGTCGATGCTGTTCTACGCCGTCCGCGAGCGCGAGCTGCTGCTCAACATCAACGAGCTCATCGCCGGCTTCCGCTTCTTCCCGAGCTACATCCGCATCGGCGGCTTGCGCGAGGACCTGGCGCGCGGCTTCCACGCGCAGGTGAAGGAGTTCCTCGACCGCTTCCCGGCCAAGATCGACGAGTTCGAGGGGCTGCTCACCAAGAACGACATCTACAAGCGGCGCACCGAAGGCGTCGGCTACATCACCAGGGAGCACGCCTACGCCTGGGGCCTCGTCGGCCCGATCGCGCGCGCCGGCGGCTCCGACTACGACGTCCGCAAGTACTTCCCGTACTCGGGGTACGAGACCTACGACTTCAAGGTGCCGACGGCCACCGAAGGCGACGTCTACGCCCGCTACCGCGTCCGCGTCGCCGAGATGCGCGAGAGCCTCAAGATCGCGCAGCAGGCCCTCGACCGCATCAGCCCGACCGGCGTCTTCGCCTGCGACGACACCCGCGTCGTGCCGCCGCCGAAGGACAAGGTCTATAGCGAGATGGAAGCCCTGATTCAGCACTTCCTGATCTACTCGCAGGGGTTCACGGTGCCGGCGGGCGACTGCTATGTGCCGGTGGAAGGCCCGCGCGGCGAGCACGGCTGCTACATCGTCTCGGACGGATCCAACCGGCCGTGGCGGGTGAAGATGCGCGCGCCGTCGTTCATGGCCATCCAGGCGCTGCCGACCGTGGTGCAGGGCGGCCTCATCGCCGACGTGGTGGCCGTCATCGGTTCGACCGACGTCGTCATGGGAGACTGCGACCGGTGAGCTTTCATCCCCAGATGGACTACGCGCCGGCCCGGTTCCACCGGTCCGAGCGCAAACTGGCCGACGACGGCGCGCCGTTCGTCTACACGCCGGACAACCAGGCGAAGTTCGACGAGAACGTGCAGCACTATCCGCCCGAGCAGCGGAAGTCGGCGATTCTCTACGCGCTCTACCTCGCGCAGGGCCAGCTGGGTTATCTCACCGGCAACGCGATGCGCTTCGTGGCCCAGCAGATCGGGTGCTCGACGGCGGATGTCGAGGACGTCGTGTCGTACTACACGATGTTCTACACCAAGCCCGTGGGCAAGCGCGTGCTCAACGTGTGCCGCACGCTGTCGTGTGCCTTGCTGGGTGCCGAGCGCGTCACCGAGGAGTTGAGCAAGAAGCTCGGGATCGCGCCGGGCCAGACGACGCCCGACGGCGAGTTCACGCTGATCGAAGTGGAGTGCCTGGGCGCATGCGACCGGGCGCCGGTCGTGATGGTCAACGACGACTGGCACGAGCGCCTCGCGCCCGAGCAGGCGGGGAAGTTCATCGACGACCTCAGGGCGCGCGGCCCGGCCGTCTTCACCGGATGTCACCTCAAGAAGGAGTAGTGGCCGGCTTTAGCCGGCCCGACCACCGACCAGATGGCCTTTGAACCCGTTCTCACCTCGTTCGTCCGCGAGCCCAACGCGCACACGCTGGACTTCTACCTGCAGCGCGCGCGCGGGTACGAAGGGCTGCGCAAGGCGCTGACGATGCAGCCCAACGACCTCATCGAGCAGGTCAAGGCGTCGGGGTTGCGCGGGCGCGGCGGCGCCGGCTTTCCCACCGGGTTGAAGTGGCAGTTCGTCGACAAGAAGTCGCCGAATCCGAAGTACATCTGCTGCAACGCCGACGAGAGCGAGCCGGGCACGTTCAAGGATCACGTGCTGATGGAGCGCAACCCGCACCTCCTCATCGAGGGCTGCGCCATCTCCTGCTACGCCATCGGCGCCAAGGTCGCCTACATCTACATCCGCGGCGAGTTCTACCACGTGCAGCAGGTGCTCGAGGCCGAGATCGCCAAGGCTTACCAGGCGGGGTTCCTCGGCAGGAACATCCTCGGCACCGGCTTCGATTGCGACGTCTTCGTGCACCGCGGCGCCGGCGCCTACGAAGCCGGCGAGGAAACCGCGCTCATCGAGTCGCTCGAGGGCAAGCGCGCCCAGCCGCGGATCAAGCCGCCGTTTCCCGCCGTCGCCGGCCTCTACAATTGCCCGACCGCGGTCAACAACGTCGAGACGCTGTGCAACGTGCCGCCGATCGTGCTGAACGGGCCGGAGTGGTTTGCCGGGATGGGTCCGGACAAGAACGGCGGCCCCAAGCTCTATTGCATCAGCGGCCAGGTGAAGCGGCCGGGCGTCTACGAGGCGTCGATGCACACGACGCTGCGCGAGCTGATCTACGGCGAGGAGTTCGCGCAGGGCATGGCCGGCGGCAAGAAGTTCAAGGCCATCATCCCCGGCGGGTCGTCGGTGCCGCTGCTGCTCGACGAGCAGCTGGACGCGCCGGCGAGCTTCGACGGCGTGCAGAAGGCGGGGTCGCTCCTCGGTTCCGCCGGGCTCATCGTGCTCGACGAGACGGTGTGCATGGTGTGGCTGGCGATGAACCTGCTGCATTTCTACCGCCACGAGTCGTGCGGCAAGTGCACGCCGTGCCGCGAGGGCGGCAACTGGCTGTATCAGCTGCTGCAGCGGGTCGAGGCTGGTGAAGGCCGGATGAAGGACATCGACCTGCTGTTTGGCGTGGCCAACAACATCATGGGCAAGACGCTCTGTGCGTTCGGCGACGCCGCGGCCACGCCGGTGCTGACCACGCTCAAGCTGTTCCGCCACGAGTTCGAGGCGCACGTGAAAGAGGGCCGCTGCACGCTGCCGTCCGAGTGGCGCTCGAAGCATCCGGTGATGGCGCACTGATGGATCAAGCCCTTCTGAGGCCGGCCGTCATCGGCCTCATGATTTTCATCGTCTTCAACGCGCTCATCATCGCGTCGGCCATCCTCGTGTACGCCGAACGCAAGATCATGGGCTTCATGCAGCAGCGCTACGGTCCTTACCTGGTGGGGCCGCACGGCATGATGCAGCCCTTCGCCGACATCCTGAAGCTGCTCTTCAAGGAAGAGCTGCGGCCCAAGGGCGCCGACAAGTGGCTGTTCACGCTGGCGCCGGTGCTGGCGGTGGTGGCGGCGTTCGCGGCGTTTGCCACGGTGCCGTTCGGCGCCGAGACGACGCTCTTCGGGCTGCTCGACGAGCCGATCAAGCTGGGCGTGGCCGACGTCAACGTCGGCGTGCTGGTGGTGTTTGCCGTGACCTCGATGGGCGTCTATGGCATCGTGCTCGCGGGCTGGTCGTCGAACAGCAAATACGCGCTCTTCGGCGGGCTGCGCGCCTCGGCGCAGATGATCAGCTACGAGCTGTC
>Ga0070675_100000878_pt1 | contig 21376 bp, 19 predicted proteins | sample KBSM43metaG_FD_65343 | JGI IMG/M metagenome (GOLD analysis project Ga0070675, IMG submission 65343) | Miscanthus rhizosphere microbial communities from Kellogg Biological Station, Michigan, USA - KBS M4-3 metaG | ecosystem: Host-associated > Plants > Roots > Rhizosphere > Soil ... | reverse complement strand
GTGTCCACCTCGACGCCGCCGCCGTTCTGCATCACGATACCGTAGACGGTGGCGAGTCCCAAGCCGGGAACCTAGCCCCCCGGTTTCGTCGTGAAGAGGGCCCCCGCGTCCGCCCGGCATTCGGACCGCGCCGGGCAAGGGATGAGGTCACAGCGAGCCTTGGAGACACTTCGGAGCTATCATCTCAAGCGTTTCCACTCACTCCGTCAATGTCTGACTCCAGCGGGTCCCCCCCTCCGCTCGATCCCGTCCGCGGCGTGTTCCTCGGCGACCTCGCCCATGACCTGAGCACGCCGCTCACGGCCATCCACGGCGCCACCGAGCTGCTGCTCAACGGCGCGTATGGCCCGCTCGAAGGCGAACAGCGCGCGCTGATGCTCGAAGTGCTCGCCAGCGCCCGGGAACTGCGCGCGTTCGTGCAGGACGTCGCCGACCTCGGCGCGCTCGACACCGGGCGGCTCCTCTTCGCGTCGGCACCCGTGGACGTCGCGGCGCTGGTCCGGGAGCTCGGTTCGTCGCTCGGCGAGACGGCGGCCAAGCGCGCCGTCACCTTCGTACTCGACACGCACGTCGAGGGCCCCGTCGAGAGCGACGGCCGCCGCCTGAGGCAAATCTTCTCGGCGCTCTTCGGCTACGCGGTGAAGGCCTCACGACGCGGCAGCCAGGTCACCGCAACCGTCGGGCACGCGGCGGGCCGCCTGCGCGCCGAAGTGCGATCCACCGGCATCACGACCGGTGATCCGGCCACGCTCTTCGCCGATCGCCGCGATGCGACGCCCGGCGTACCGAAGCCGTACAGCGGGCCCGGCCTCGGGCTGCCGCTCATCGGTCGGGTGGTGAGGGCGTGGGGCGGCCAGGTCAGCGCCGAGCGGCGCGATGGCGCACTCGTGCTCGGCGTCGACGTGCCGGTCCGCTGACCGCGAGCCTCCCCGCGAGGCCGGTGCGCCACATTCGGCGCGCGCGCCAGCGGACCCCTGCCGGGCGCTGTGACAGAATGTCGGCCGAATGAAAAAACTCAAAATCAAGGTGATCGTCGGCAGCACGCGCGCGAACCGGTTCAGCGAGAAGCCCGCGCACTGGATCTGCGACGAAGCGAAGAAACGATCCGATCTCGACGTGGAGCTGCTCGACCTGCGCGACTACCCGATGCCGTTCTTCGAAGAGGCGCTGCCGCCCGGATTGGCGAAGGACAACTACGATCACCCGGTCGTCGTGAAATGGCGCGAGAAGATTCGCGAGGCCGACGGGTTCATCATCTGCTCGCCGGAGTACAACCACGGCTACCCGGCGGTGCTGAAGAACGCGCTCGACTACGTGTATTCGATGTGGGGCCGCAAGGCCGTGGCTTTCGTGAGCTGGGGCGGCACCGGCGGCACGCGTGCCGTCGAGCAGTTGCGGCTGGTGGCGGTGGAACTCGACATGGTGCCCATCCGCTGGGCCGTGCACATCCCGAATCCGTGGTTCATCCAGGACGCGAGCGGCGTTGCCACCGATCAGAACAACCAGGCGGCCAAAGCCCTGCTCGACCATCTGACATGGTGGGCGGGCGCGCTCAAAGCCGCTCGAGGGAAATAGGGCCGGCCGAAGGCCGGCCCCACCCGCCCCACACGCCTCAGTCGGCTTTCACCGCGAGAATCTTGCGTCCCTGCAGGACGGCCTCATTGAGCAAGAGCGGCACCGACCAGCAGAACCACGCCGAGATGCCGATGTGATCCAGCAGCGGCACTCCCTGCGCGGCGAGCAGGACGTCGAAGGCGCGGAACGTGACGAAGGCGAACGTCACGACGTAGCTCCGGATCATCCACTCCTTGTGCTGCTCGTAGAGGTGGCGCCTGATGGCGAGGAAGGCGAGCCCGGTCGTGGTGAGCCACGCGGTGGCCAGCCCGACCAGGCCGGAGCCGAACACGATGCCGCCCGACGTGTTGAACGCGAGATAGTAGCCTGCGGCGGCGCCCAGCGTGACCGCGGCCATGTAGACCACGCCGAGGTTCCTGTGCAGCCCGGGATAGCGATCGCTGAGCCCGAGCCAGAGCTGCACGGGGCCGGTCAGCAGCGCCACCATCCCCATCGCGATGTGCGTGAGCAGCCAGCCGCGCATCGGCCAGTACTGTTGGAACTGCCCTTCGTCCATCCGCATGAAGTACGGCAGCGCCGCCACGGCGATGAAGACGAGCGCGCCGACGGCAGCCGTGCCGAGCATGGCGGCCGAGCCGCGCCCCGCCTTGGGTCCCTGAACGGCCGACGCGACGCTTCCGTTCATCGCTGCAGTCCGTTTATGGTCAGTCCACGCCGAAGGCGAGCAGCACGTTTCCGGGCCGGCCGATCAGGCTCACGTATCCGGAGTTGATGAAGATCATCCCGTTGGACACGGCGGCGCCGGGACCGTCCATCGCGCCGCCCTTGGCCTTCACCCCGTTGACGGTCTCGAACTCCTTGTTGGTGTCGAAGCTCCACACCAGCGTGCCGTCGTCGCTCGCATAGGCGCGCAACCCACCGTCCATCGATCCCGAGAGCACGATGCCCGGCAGGGCCGACACCGCGGCGCCCTGCGCGGCGCTGCAGCCGCGCTCCGCACCGCACAGCCGCTCGGAGGCTTCCTTCGACCAGACCTCCGCACCAGTGTCGAGGCGCAGGGCGCGAATGCCGCCGGGCGTCTTGCCCGCGGTTCCGTTGACGCTGAAGTACGCCTGGCGCTCGTCGGCCGCGCCGCCCCACTGCCCGCCCATCCCGCCGCCGGGGCTGGAGCGGTACTCCCACACCTTTTCACCCTTCTTGTCGGGGTCGAACGCGTAGACCATGCCGGACTTCTGCTGGATCAGGAGCAGCTCCCTGCCATTCGGCGCCTTCACGAGCATCGGCGACGCCGAGAAGTCGTAGTCGGGACCGATCGCTGCCGGGCAGTTCGGGTTGCTGGTGTCGTTCGCGCGACACCCGCCGGCCCACACGTCGTTGGCCAGCGGCTGCTGCGACCACCGCAGCTTGCCGGTGTCGATGTCGAGCGCGAGCACCGCGTCGGTCGTGAGCTGTGGCGGATCGCTGTAGCCATTGCCCGTGGCGACGTACACGGCCTTGCGCTTCCGATCGACGGTCGGCGCCGCCCAGATACCTCCGCCCGCCGGGCCCCACAACGCCACGCCTTCCTGGTTCTTGCCGCGGGATTTCAGCTCGTCGACGGTGTAGGTCTTCCAGATCACCGCGCCCGTGTTGGCGTTGAGCGCCGTCACGCTGCCGCGAAACGTGCAGCACTCGTACTTCGGCGAACCGCCCTGCCCTTCCTCGCCGACGCCGGCCAGCGGTACATAGACACGACCGTCGTGGACGGTCACCGAACCGGTCGCCTTGGCGTAGGGATGCGAGTCCAGCTTGCGAGTCCAGAGCTCCTTGCCCGTGGCGGCGTCGATGGCATAGGCCGACGCCGTGCCGTCGGCAAAGAACACGGCGAAGCCCGACGGCCCGTTCGCCGGCTTGTAGGGTGCCACCGTGACCGCCGTGCGGATGCCCGCCTGCGCGTGATAGCTCCAGTGAGTGCAGCCGGTCTTCGCGTCGAGCGCGAACACGGCGCCGCTCTCGCTGCCGACGAACACGCGGCCACCGAGGACGGCCGGCTGCGATCGCGCGGAGCTGACGCCCGCGAACCCGAACGCCCACTTCAGCTTCATGCGCGGCATCATCGGCGCGGTGACACCGCCGGCCGCGGCCGGCACGTAGCGGGTGTTCTCCGTGCCGGCGCCCCACCCGTTCCAGCCTGTCTCCAGATCCCGCGAGCGGAGGGCCGCCGGCGCGGCGGTGCACCGGCCCTGCGCCGGCAACGGCGCGGCGGTACCCATCGGGCGCCCGGCGATGAAGGCGGCCACGGCGCGGCGCTCGGCATCGGTCAACGCCGACCCCTGCCGGAACATGTTGCCGCTGACGAGCGCCGTGTAGATCGTCTCCGGCGCAATCTCGGCGAGCGCCGCGCGGTTGGGCGCGCGCGAATCAGCGGCCGGATTCTGGTGGCAGTTCGCGCACGCCTTCTCGAACACCGCGGCGCCGTCAGGCGCCTGCGCCCGGGCGGTCGCGCCGAGCGCGCCCAGCGCGACGAGAGTGGCAACACAGACAGTAGCTGGTTTCATGTGCTCCTTAGGGTTGGGAAGCGGGCGGGCCGCTTTCGGGAACCGGCTGCCCCCCCACGGTGAGGCCGCCCTGAATCGGCCGCCGCGGACGGATGATCCCCTTCTTGCGATCCTCCTCGACCGCCCGGTCCTCGGCGCGCTCGCCGCCCAGGCCCTGGAGAATCGCCAGGTTGCCCTCGTGGCACTCGTACGGCAGCACCTGATAGCCGGCCGGCGACGTCGCGTTGCCGTTGAAGTTGGTCGTCTCGATGACGAGCGTGTCGCCCTCCCAGTGGCCGCGCGAGTCGCCCATATAGGAGCGGATGCCTGGGCCCGCATGCGCCCGGCCGTCGAGAGGGATGACGCGTGCCTCGTGGATCATCTCCGCCATGATCACGGCATAGCCGGGCGCCTGCACGATGCGGTACCCGTTGCCGTAGATCGTGGGCGTCATCGATCCGATCACGCCGAGCGTGATGCAGCGATCGTAGAGCGTGAAGTCCTGTGGCGCGTCGAAGGGACCGTTGCCGTACGTGCCCGGCGGCGTCCGCCGCGCCTCCGCACCCGTTACGAGCGGCGGAGTGCGGCCGTCGGGCGGGTCCACGACGAGCGACGTCTGGCGGAACGACCGCGTGAGCCAGGAGTTGTCGTTGCGGAAGGAGCCCACCGCGTTCTCGGCGTTCTTGCGCGTCCGCTCGTCACGCTCCAGTTTCTGCGCGAACTCGGCGTCGGTGAGTTCCGCCTTCGTGCCGAGCGCGGCGGGTCGCTGTAACGGGATGCCGAAGGCCGAGTCTCCGGACCAGATCGCCTGCAGGTCGGGGTCGCCCCAGGGGGTTCGCGGCACCGAGTACGGCGCCTGGGCCCATGCCGGCGCCGCCGCCATCACGACGAGTCCACACCCGACCCAGCACGCGATGCAGCGGCGCATAGTCACGTCCTCTGCTGCAGAGTCTACAAGAGGTGGACGCCTGGGCGCATGCACGCGTCAGTCTCAGCGCCACGAGTTCTAACCGCGCCAGCACGCGGAACTGCGCGACGTCGCGGCGGGCACCGCCGCGATCTACGGCCCAGTCGGCTCCCCAGCCTTTCACACTTTTCGTTTGTGCGGTGTGTCACCGGCGAAGACGCGGTGCCAATCGGTCGATTGCTCGGCTAAGATTCAACCCCTGTGGTGTCACCCACCCCTCAGTCGCCCACGCTTCTTGTCGTCGATGACGACCGGGCGATCCGCGAGTTGATCCGGGCCGTGGCCGAGCGGGCCGGGTTTCAGGCGACGCTCTGCGCCGACGGCTCCGAAGCGCTCAGCGAACTCGGCCATCACCACCACGACGTTGCCGCGGTGGATTTGTGCATGCCAGGTGCCGGCGGCCTCGATGTATTGCGCGCCCTCCGCACGGCCGACGTCGACTGCCAGGTAATCCTGATGAGCGGCGGCGCCACGATCGACAACGCGGTCGAGGCCATCAAGCTTGGTGCGGTGGACTTCCTGACCAAGCCGCTCGACTTCGAGCGATTCATGCAGCTGCTGGGCACCATCCGCGACGAAATCGGGCGTCGCGAACTGCTCCTCGAGGCCGAGAGCCGCGCGGCGCAGAGCGCCGAGTTCTGCGGGATGATCGGTCGCGGGCCGGCGGCGCAACAGCTGTTCGATCTCATCCGCCGCATGGCGCCACACGTCCGCACCGCCCTCATCACCGGCGAAACCGGCAGCGGTAAGGAACTGGTGGCGCGCGCACTCTACCGCACCGGGCCGCGGCGCCAGCAGCCGTTCGTCGTCGTCAACTGTTCGGCGGTCGTCGAGGCGTTGTTCGAAAGCGAGCTCTTCGGCCACGTGAAGGGGTCGTACACCGGGGCAACGGAGACCACGCCAGGGCTGTTCGAAGTCGCCGACGGCGGCACCGTCTTCCTCGACGAAGTCGGCGAGCTGCCGCTGACCGTCCAGGCCAAGCTCCTCCGGGTGCTCGAAACCGGCGAGGTGCAACGCGTCGGCGCCCCGGCCCCCCGCCGCGTCGACGTACACGTGCTGGCCGCGACCAACCGCGATCTGCTGGCCGAAGTCGCCGGAAAGCGGTTCCGCAGCGATCTCTACTACCGGATCAACGTGGTGGAGCTGACGGTTCCACCGCTGCGCGACCGGCGCGAGGACATCCCCTACCTCGTCGCGGCCTTCGTGCGCGAAGCGGCGGAGCGCCTGCGCAAGCCGCTGCTGGGGCTGACGCCGGCCGCGGAACGCCAGCTCATGAGCCGGGTCTGGGAGGGCAATGTCCGCGAGCTGCGCAACATGATCGAGCGCGCGTGCATCCTCGCCGATGGCCACTGGGTAACCGAACGCGAGCTGAAACAGAGTACGGGGCGCACGTCCACGACGGTTCCGGCCGCGAGCGTGGCGGGGGCCGCGTTCCTCGGCAGCGACGACGTCAGCCTCTCGGCGCGCGAGCGCGACCACATCCGCCAGGTACTCGAGCGCTCCGGGGGCAACAAGATGGCCGCAGCCCGGATGCTCGGGCTGGACCGACGCACGTTGTACCGTCGTCTGGATCGCTATGGACTGGGCACCATCACGCGGCGTGGCAACAGACGAGGCTCGGGAGCCTGATGGCGCTCGCGAGTCTGACGCCGCGCTCCGCTGCGGAGGGCGATGTCGCTCGCACGCGGCGTCGGCGCTGCCGGAAACCGCATAGACACGGTGGCCACCCAGACCCCATCTTCTGATCCTCGCCCGCCCCTTGCGCCTACGGAACGCCTGTTCCGGGCCGTCGTCGAGTCGTCGCCGAACGGCGTGATCATGGTGGACGGCCGGGGAGTCATGGTCCTGGTCAACCGCGAAACCGAGCGCCTGTTCGGCTATCACCGCGACGAGCTGCTTGGCCAGTCGATCGAGATGCTGGTCCCCGCGCAGTTGCGCCCGCGCCATCCCGACCTGCGCGCCACGTTCCACGCCAGCCCCCAAGCACGCCCGATGGGGGCCGGGCGCGACCTGTTCGGACGCCGCAAGGGCGGCGGCGAGATACCGGTGGAGATCGGGCTGACGCCGGTGGACACGGACGAAGGCACCTTCGTGCTCGCGACGGTGGTCGACATCGGCCCGCGCAAGCAGGCCGAGGAAGAGCTGCGCCGCTCGAACGAAGAGCTCGAGCGCTTCGCCTACGTCGCATCGCATGACCTGCAGGAGCCGCTGCGCACGGTCGCCAGCTACGTGCAGCTGCTCTCGCGGCGTTATCGCGACCGGCTCGATGGCGACGCGATGGACTTCATCGACTTCGCGGTCGGCGGAGTGCGGCGCATGCAGCACCTCATCGAGGACCTGCTCGCCTTCTCCCGGGTGGGCACGCGCGGCGCGCCGCTGGTTCCGACCGAGTTGCCCTCCGTACTCCGTGCTACGCTCGACACGCTGCACGCGGCGCTCGAGGAATCCGGCGCCGAGGTCACCTCCGACGAGATGCCGACCGTGGTGGCTGACGCTGGGCAGGTCGCCCAGTTGCTGACCAACCTGATCGGCAACGCGCTCAAGTTCCGCGGCGCCGAGCCGCCGCGGGTCCACGTAGGGGCCGAGCGCATCGGTCGCATGTGGTCGATCAGCGTGCGCGACAACGGCATCGGCATCGCGCCCGAATATTTCGATCGTATCTTCGTGATTTTTCAACGGCTGCATTCCCGGGAGGAGTACGCCGGCACCGGCGTCGGCCTGGCGATCTGCAAGAAGATCGTCGAACGCCATGGCGGCCGCATCTGGGTCGAGTCCAGGCCCGGACAGGGTGCACGGTTCACCTTCACCCTTCCGTCGACGGCGGAATGACGGTTTCCATGGGAATTGCAGCCGCGCCGATCGAGATTCTGCTGGTTGAGGACAACCCGGCCGACGTGCGGCTGACGGTGGAAGCCTTGAAGGAAGCCCGGGTCCGAAACCGGCTGCGTGTGGCCCGCGATGGGGTCGAGGCGATGGCGATGCTGCGGTCGGACTCTGCGCCGCGGCCCGACCTGATCCTGCTCGATCTCAATCTGCCGCGGAAGGACGGCCGCGAGGTGTTGCAGGAGATCAAGCAGGATGAGACGCTCCGGCATATTCCGGTGGTGATCCTGACGACCTCGCAGGCCGAGCAGGACATCCTCCAGTGCTACCGGCTGCGCGCCAACGCCTTCGTCACCAAACCGGTCGAGATCGATCAGTTCTTCCAGGTGGTGCGGTCGATGGAGCAGTTCTGGCTGGAGGTCGTCAAACTGGCACGGCCATGACGGGGGATCGGGTGGCAACGAACGGAGCGGACTCCGCCGAACTCAAGGTCCTCCTCGTCGAGGACAATCCGGCCGACGCGCGGCTGGTGCGGGAGATGCTGAAGGACGCGCAGCGGCCGGTGAGGCTGACCCACGCCAGCCGGCTCCGCGACGCGATCGAGCACATGCAGGGGCAGTGCTTCCACGCCATCCTGCTCGATCTGAACCTGCCCGACAGCGAGGGAATGAACACCTTCCTGCGCGCGCGCGCCGAGGCCGCGCACGCGCCAATCGTCGTCCTCACGGGACTTGCCGACGAGGAAGTCGCGGCTCGCGCCGTACGCGAGGGGGCGCAGGACTACCTGGTGAAGGCCGAAGTCGATGGGCCCCTGCTCTACCGCTCGATCCGCTACGCCGTCGAGCGACATGCCTCCGACGAAGCGATCCGCCGCAGCGAAGCGTTGTACCGGAGCCTGGTCGAGGGGTCGATCCAGGGCGTGATGATTCACGTCGACGGCGTGATCCGGCTCGCCAACCAGGCGCTGGCGTCGATGCTCGGCATGGAGCGGTCCGACGAGCTGGTCGGCCAGCCGGTATGGCAGTTCATCGCGCCACAGGACCGCGACATGGCCCAGGCCTACGCCAAGGCGCGGCGCGAAGGGCGCCCGGCCCCCAACAACTTCGAGCTGCACCTGCTGAAGCGCGACGGCTCGCTCATCCTGCTCGACTGCATGGCGTCGTCGATTGCCTGGGAAGGCGGCCAGGCCACGCTGGCGACGGTGATCGACATGACCGAACGCAAGCGGGCGGAACACGGCCTGCGCGCCAGCGAGGAACGGTTCCGGCAGATTGCCGAGAACATCAAGGAGGGCTTCCTGGTCGTCGAGCTCGACGGCTACCGGCCGCTGTATCTGAGCCGCATGTGGGAGGACATCTGGGGGCGGTCGCTCGACGAGGCCTACCGCAATCCGCTCGCCTGGGTGCAGGCCATCCACCCCGATGACACGGCGGTGGTCGGCGAGACGCGCCAGGCGATCGAGAAGGGCGAGCCGATCTCGCGCAACTTCCGCGTGGTGCGCCCCGACGGCACCATCCGCTGGGTGCGGGCGCGCGCGTTCCCGGTGAACAACGCCAACCGCGAGCTCTATCGGGTGGTCGGCCTGGTCGAAGACATCACCGACGTGCGCCGGACCGAGGAGCAGCTCCTGCAGGCGCAGAAGATGGAAGCCGTCGGCCGCCTGGCGGGCGGTGTGGCGCACGATTTCAACAATCTGCTGACGGCCATCCTCGGCTACAGCGAGCTGGTCCTGCAGGATCTGGGAACCGAACATCCGTCGTCGATCGACGTCCGGGAAATCCGCGCGGCCGGCCAGAGCGCCGAAAGCCTCACGCGGCAGCTGCTCGCGTTCAGCCGCCGGCAGATCCTGCAGCCGCAGACGCTCGATCTGAACCGGGTGCTGACCCGCGTGGATGCGCTGCTGCAGCGCATCATCGGCGAAGACGTCGAGCTGACGATGAAGCTCACGGCGCCGCTCGGCCGCGTCAGCGCCGATCCGGGGCAGATCGAGCAGGTCGTGCTCAACCTCGCCGTCAACGCCCGCGACGCCATGCCGCACGGCGGCAAGCTGACGATCGAAACCGCCAACGTCGTCCTCGACGCGGACTACGTGTCGCGGCACGCGGGCGCCAGCGCCGGCCCCCACGTGATGGTGGCCGTCACGGACACCGGCACCGGCATGGACGCGTCGACGCAGCAGCGGCTGTTCGAGCCGTTCTTCACCACCAAGGAGCCGGGGCGCGGCACCGGGCTCGGCCTGGCCACCGTCTACGGCATCGTCACCCAGAGCCGCGGCTCGATCTGGGTCTACAGCGAGCTGGGCCACGGGTCGACCTTCAAGGTCTATCTGCCGGTGACGACCGAGGAAATCATGCCGCAGGTCGCCGTGGAGATGTCGACGGCGTCGCTGGCAGGCACCGAGACGGTGCTGGTGGTCGAGGATCAGATCGAGGCGCGGTCGGTGATCTGTCAGACGCTGCGCCGCCGCGACTACACCGTGATCGAATCCATCAACGGCCCCGACGCCATCGTGAAGGGCCGCCAGCCCGAGACCGCCATCGACGTCGTTCTCACCGACGTGGTGATGCCCGGCATGGGCGGACGGCGGGTCGCCGAGGTGATTCGCGCGACGCGGCCAGACCTGCGCGTGGTCTACATGTCGGGCTACACCGACAGCGCGATCGTCGATCACGGCATCCTGGAACCCGGCGTGACCTTTGTCCAGAAGCCGTTCGCCACCGACACTCTGCTGCGGAAGATCCGCGAGGTGCTCGACACGCCGCCGAAGCCGGCCTAGCACAAAGGGACGGCCGTCCCGGCGTCACCGTGACGCGAGACGGCCGCATTACCGCCGAGCCTGGGCGGCCCGGCGGGTCGAACGGCCCGATCAGTGCGCGTGCGCGAACTGCCCGAACAGCCCGTCGATTGCGTGCACGGCCTCGGCCGCCGTGCTCACGCGCGCGACCTGGCCGCGCGAGGCCGCGCCGCCGGCCCGATCCAGCCACACTTGCGGCACGCCGAGCGCCAGCGCGGGAGCGATGTCGCAATCCCAACTGCTGCCCACGTGGACCCAGTCGCTCCGCGAGACGCGGGTGATCCGCTCGAAGGCGCGGAACAGCCACGGCTCCGGCTTGTAGCCGCGCACGCGCTCGGCCGTGACGAACAGGTTGAACGGTGCCGCGAACCCGCGGTGCGTGATCTCGAACAGATCGTCGTCCACGTTGGTCAGCACGCCGAGCCGGTAGCCCCGGCGGCGCAGCTCCGCCAGCATGGCTTCGACGTCGGCGAACGGCCGCAGCGCCGCCCATGACCGGGTCACCGCCCCGGCGTCGGCCTCGGTGAGGCGTACGCCCCGCTCGCCGGCCGCGCGCAGCAGCGCCGCCTTCAACAGCTGCTTGTGCGGCCTTTGCGGCCGCTCGCGCTCGAGCGCGAGCTGGCAGCCGTCGAACGCGCGCACGACGTCGCCCGCCCGATCGCCGGCGATCGGCCCAAGCATGTGGCCGAGTCCGCTGTGCCAGTCCATCAGGGTTCCGTAACAATCGAATGTGACCCACCGCTCACGCATGCCCGCAGACACCATCCACCTCCTTGTCCTCCCGGTCCTCCGGAGCACGTCCGGCCGGAAAATGAAAAGGGCCATCACCCTGCCGGATGATGGCCCTTTGAAATGTGAACCCGTGTTCGGGTTACGTCATCCGGATCGAGGTTGATGCGGCCCATGCCGACCATCGGCCGTACGGAGCAGGACGTCCGACAGCCGGACCGCCGTGCTCACGCGCTTGCCGATGAAGAATGAAATACGCATTGGACTCTCTCGAACGACGCCCGTGGAGTATAACGCAGGCCGGGCCGGAAACGCACACGACCTGAAGACCCGCGGCCACCGCCGGGTCAGGCCGCTGCAAAGAAGGCGTGGAGTTCCTGTAACGTTGCGTCAGGGAGTTCTTCCGCGAGGAAGTGACGGCCAGGAAGCGCCCGTCCGCGCACGTCAGCGGCGTGCGTGCGCCAGATCGCCATTACGTCGTAGAGCCGGCCCACGGTGCTGTGCTCGCCCCACAGCACGAGCAGCGGGCAGGTGACCCGGCGATCGCCGTCCTCGGCCGCATGCCCCAGGTCGATCGTCGCGCCGGCGCGGTAGTCCTCGCAGTTGCCGTGAATCGCCTCGGGCGTGTAGCACCGCAGGTATTCGGCCACTGCCTCCTCCGTGATGCCGTCGCGGGCGGCGCAGCGGCCGCGCAAATAGAATTCGGCACTCGCGCCGATCAGCGTTTCGGGCAGGGGCGCCTTTTGGATGAGGAAGAACCAGTGGTAGTACTCGGTGGCGAACGCCTTGGTCATCATCGAGTACGGCAGCGGCACGATGTCGAGCACCGCCGCACGCGTGACGACTTCGGGACGCTCCACGGCGAGTCGCCACGTCACGCGCCCACCCCGGTCGTGACCGGCCACGGCGAAGCGGTCGAAGCCGAGCGCGCGCATCACCGCGATCTGGTCCAGAGCCATCACCCGCTTCGAGTAGTCGGCGTGCGTGCCGCCGCCCGCCGGCTTGCTGCTGTCGCCGTAGCCTCGCAAGTCGGTCATCACGACGGTGAACGACTCGGCGAGCCGAGCCGCGATCTTGTGCCACATCACGTGTGTCTGCGGCGACCCGTGCAGGAGCAGCAGTGGCGGACCGCTGCCACCCCACACGGTGTGGATGGTGGCACTACCGGTGTCGATGGCCACGCGACGGAACCCCGGAAAGAAGGTCACGGCTCGATCGCGCCGCCCGCGCGATAGCGGACGAAGGCTCGCACGTGGATCGGCGCGCCGGCGGCTGCCGACGCCGCGGCGAGCGCCTCCGCGACGGTCGCGTCCGGATTCATGATGAACGGCTGCCGGAGCAGCGCGACCTCGTCGGCGAACTTCCGGAGCCGGCCTTCCACCATTCGAACCACGACGCCCTCGGGCTTCCCCGTCGTCCGCGCCTGCGCCAGCAGTTCCGCCCGCTTGTCCTCGACCAGGGCCGGCGGAATCGCGGCCTCGGACACCCAGCGCGGCTCGCTCGCCGCCACGTGCATCGCGATCTGCCGCCCGATCTCCGCGAGCGCGGCCACCGGCGCGGCACTCTCGAGCGCGAGCAGGACGCCGATGGCACCGACACCCGGCGCCACCGCCCCGTGGACGTACGTCGCCAACTGCCCCGGCGTCGGCGCTTCCATCAGGGCACACCGCCGGATCGCGACGCGCTCTCCTGTCCTCGCCGTGAGCCGGGTCACGAGATCGGACACCTGTCCGTCTCCATCGGGCGACGGCGCGGCGAGCATCGCGGCGAGCGTCCCGCCGGCCGCGAGCGCGGCCGGCCCGAGCGACGCCACGGTGCGCCGGAATTCCTCGCTCCGCGCGACGAAATCGGTTTCGCAGTTCACTTCGACCACCGCACCGCGTCGCCCGTCGACGATCAGCGCCACCAGCCCCTCGGTTGTCTCCCGGCCGGCCTTCTTCGCCGCCATCGTCGTCTGCACGTCGCGCAGCCGCTCGATCGCGGCGTCGAGGTCGCCGCGGGTCTCGGCAAGGGTCGTCCGGCAGGCCATGACGCCGGCGCCGGTCTTCTCGCGCAGCGTCTTCACCAGAGTCACGGAAATCTCGGTCATGGCGCCCCTCCTCGCAGCGAGCTGCTATGTCTCCAGGTAAGCGTTGACGAACTTCAGCAGCGAAGCCGTCGTGGCCGGGCTGCCGCTCAGGAACACCTTCAGCCGCGCTCGCGCCGGGTCGTAGACCGTATCGATGCGCAGCGGATCGGGGGTGTCGGGCCGTCCCTTCGCCGCCGCGAGCAGCGCCGTGGTGATCCGGTTCGCGGTATCCAGATCGATCGCGTCCACGTGCACGATGCTCGACACCTCCACGTGGCGCTCCCCTGCCGGCGCGGCCGACGCCACCGCCGGCGACCGGCCAGTCAACGCATCGACGGCCTCGCGCGCCACGCGGTACTGCTTGCCGATGCGGACCGCCCGCAACCGACCCTCGCGGACGTAGCGGCGCACGGTCCTGGCGTGGAGTCCCAACTCCCCGGCAACCTGATCGATCGAGAGGAGATTCGTATCCGGCTGAGTCACGGCCTATATAATACCTTAAATGACTATATAGTGTTCAATAAACATGTATATAAGTCCTTAATATTCCAAGATAGCTGGTCTTGTGGCCCCGAACCATGGGAGGCGCGAAGTTTCCCCTGCCTTCTGCGGAAGCCTTCGCGGTCGGCGAGCGTAGCTGCCGGAATCTGGCCTGAAACCGCGCCCCGCCGGCGGCACGCCGTTCGCTCTCTCCTCTCGTGATGCACATGCGAACCGCAGGCCGGCTGGCAGCGGCGACGGCGCTCTGGCTGGCTGCGGCCATGGTGGGCTCGAGCCAGGCGCCGATTTCGCCGTCGGCGCTTCGCAACCACCCCGCGATCCGGTATCAGACTGCGGCCGCCACCGATGCGGTGGCGCAACTGAACACCCGCCTGGCCAGTGGCGAGGTCAGGTTCGCGTTCGAGCCGGGCACCGGCTACTTGCGCGCACTGCTGGCCGCGCTGGACGTGCCGGTCGAATCCCAACTGCTCGTCTACTCCAAGACCAGCTTCCAGGCCCGCCGCATCTCGCCCGCCAATCCGCGAGCGCTCTACTTCAACGACACCGTCGCGGTGGGATGGGTTCGCGGCGGCGAGGTGCTGGAACTGGCGGCGCACGACTCCGCGCAGGGGACGAACTTCTACACCATCGAGCAGACTCCCGGGGCTGCGCCCCGAGCCACCCGGCAACTGGCGTGCGTGCACTGCCACACCTGGGAAGCGACTCTCGACGTGCCCGGCATGTTCGTCGGCAGCGTCGTCCCGGCGGCCGACGGCTCGGTTCTCTACGTCCCGGCCTTCAGCATCGATCACCGCACGGCCTTCGACGTGCGCTGGGGCGGGTGGTTCGTCACCGGGCGACACGATTTGCCGCACCACCTCGGAAACGCCCTGGTGACCACGGGCGGCGCCATCGAAGACGCGGTGACGCCGGCGTCGATACACCGCGACTCGCTCGCCGGCCGGTTCGATTCCGAGGGCTACCCCGCCGCCGGCAGCGACGTCGTGGCGCTGCTGGTGATGGAACACCAGGCCCGCATGCTCAATCTGATCACGCGCGCCGGCTGGGAGGCTCGTGCCGGGGCCGACGCGGGCCGGCCCCTCTCGGTCATCGTCGACGAGTTCGTGGACTACCTCCTGTTCGTGGACGAGGAGCCCCTGCCGGGCCCGGTCGCGGCGTCGCCGTTTGCGCGCGTCTTCGCGGCGCGTGGCCCCCGCGATCCAGGCGGGCGCTCGTTGCGCGATCTGGACCTCCGGACGCGGCTGATGCGCTATCCGTGCAGTTATCTGATCTACTCGGCGTCGTTCGACGGGCTGCCTGCCGCGGCGAAGCAGGCGATCTACGCGCGGCTGTGGACCGTACTGTCGGGAGCCGTCCGTGACGAGCGCTACGCGCGGCTCACGCCGGCCGATCGGGCCGCAATCGTGGACATCCTGCGCGCCACCAAGCCGGACCTCCCGCCCTATTTCACAGTGGCCGGGGTGGCCGACCCTGCGAGCGGGGCCGGCTCCAGCCCCTGACAGAAGTCGCCGGCGAACCGTCGCACGTCGGCCCAGTCCGTGTATTCGTAGTCGCGGCTCGTATCGGTGTCGCCGCCGGCCTTGCCGACGATGCGCCTCATGAGGAGACGCTTCAGCCAGCCGTAGCGCGTGTACGGCAATGCGCCGGCGACGTGTTTCACCACCGACGGCCGCCATCCGGTCTCGGCCACGAAGCCGGCGAGGATGCGTTCGAGGTCGCGCCGCGTCTTCTCGTCGTGCTGCAGCACGCCCAGACACACCGACACGAATGCCGCCGGCATCGCCTCGAGCGTGTCGCGGTGCGCCCGTACCCAGCGCCGGACCGGGCGCTGATACTGGCCGGCGTGAACCGACGCCGCGACGACGACGCCGGCGTATCCGCCCGGCGCCGGCGGCTGCTCGCCCGCCGCCCTCACGTCGGTGAGTGCACCATGCGAGGCCAACGCACCCGCCAATGCGTCCGCTATTTTCTTCGTCTGACCTTCAGTCGTGCCGTACACGACGAGTACCCTCGATGCCATGGCGCCTCCAATCCCGCGGCTTGCGGCGCGCGCGTCTACGGACGGAGAGGGCAGCACGCGTGCCAGAGAGGCACGCCCGGTTTCCGGCGAAATGTCGCGGGGTTGAACCGCGCGGAGGGGACAACATCCGCGCGGCTGCGAGATTCTTCGAGGGGGCTAGCGCTGGACCTGCTTGGAGTAGTTGATGAAGCCCTGCTCCTTGCACTGATCTTCGGCGTAGGGCTGGTCGGCCACGCCGATGACGTCCTGACCCGTGTACTGACCCTTGAGATACACCGGGTCGTCCGCGGTGTATTGACGCGTGATCCGGATGGTCGCGGGATCGAACGTGAACCGCTCGACGGTGTGCAGCTTGTCGCTGTTGCGGACCGGGGTGCTCAGGAAGCCGGGCAGGAAGCCCACCGTGTCCACGATCAGCGTGTCGCCTTCCCAGCGTCCGATCGAGTGGCCGGCGCGCGTCGGCTTCACGCTGGCGGGGTGGGTCTTCTGGTTCATGTAGATCGTCCGCTTCAGGTTCATCTGCCCGTACTCGATGACGATCGTGTCCTTGTTCTGCGTGATCCGGTTGACCGGCCCGTCGAACGTCCAGTCGAAGAGGATGCTCGTGGTCTGGCAGCTGAAGCGTGGGTTGTCCTCACGCTTGAACGCCGTCGCGGCCTTCTCGCCTTCCGGCGTGAGCTCGGTGCCGCCGTAAAGACGCGGCCCCGCAGGCGGACCGCCGCCCCGACGGGCAGCGCCAGCGCCGCCACCGGGCGCGGCGGGCTTGGCCGTGGCGACGGTGCTGAGCGGAACGAGGCCGCCGCCTCTCCCCTGGGGATCCGCCATCACGACCTGCTCGGGCGCCCAGTCACCGGTAATGTTCGGCTCGCCTGACGGACGCTTCGCCGGCCGCGCCTTGGCCTTCTCGACGTTCGCCGACGCCAGCACGCCGCGCACCTCGGTGACGTTGCCGCCGGGACCCTTCACGTACTGCCCGTACCGATCCATGCGGGCGCCGTTGGCGAAGCGGATCGTATTCAGGTAGCACGAGCCGGGATCGTCGCGGTCGGGGGCAGCCTCGATCGTGATCTGCTCGCCAACGGGAAACAGGTCCTTCGTCCAGCCCGAGCGCCGGAGCGTGTGCGCCGAGCGCATCTCGCAGCGGTGCTTCGACACCTTGCCGTCGGGCTCGGTGACGTCGAAGTAGAGCCACGAGTGCGGGTTGATGAACTCGATGCGAGTCAGCTTGCCGGTGAACGTCACCTGCTTGGACAGATCGAAGCTGCCGATGCCGTGATGGGCGATCGCCGGCACGGCCCACGCCGCCGCCACCAGGATGCCCAGAAGTCCCCGTCGAATCATCGTCGTCTCCCCATTCGGCGCCCGCTCCCAGGCCCACTAGCCGATGCCCGCCGAAGCTCGTCCAGCTTCAGCGCCGCGCGGCAGTATTGTAGGCTGCTTCAGCCGCACCGCTATTCGCTGTGCGCACAGCGGGTGGCGCCGCTAGCGACGCCCACAAGTCCCGGACGGCCCGGTGGATGACGGGCCCCGTCTCGGGGCCGAGCGAGTTGATCTCGCCGTAGTGGCGCTGCGCCGCCCCGTAGAGCCACGGCGCTGTCTCGTCCCACTCCGATTTCGGAATGATGTAGCCGATCTCGTCGTTGGCGAGGCCCACCAGAAATTTGACCCGGCCGGGCATCAACTCCCGCAGCGACGGAACCTCCACTGGGACCAGATCGAAGTCCGCGCCGGGCGGGCGCTCGATGCCGCCGTTGGCGATCTCCGGATAGAGTTCGCCGGGCACGCAGGTGACGCTCGCATCGCCGAACGTGAGGACCGAGACTTCGCTGCGGATGTGGTTCAGCCGGGGTTGTCCGCGCCCGAAGAGCCCCAACGCGTTGGCGAGCCGGAACAGAATGTTGTCGATGCTCAGTTCCAGGGTGCGGGCGGCGAGCCCGATTCGCGGCTCCGTCTGCGCCACGCTCCCGCCGGCTCGCACCGCGGCCAGCGCCGCTTGCGCCAGCCGGCGCCCCAGCGCGCGTCCCTTGTCGTGCGACGGCTCGGCGAACGACTGCTGCGTGTAGGGATCGACCACGGCCGTCTGCGGGTTGGTGGTCATGAGCCCGCCGATCGCGCCGTTCACATAGACGTGCATGCCGCCGAGGCCGGCCTCGACCTGGCGCCCGTCCACCGTCACACCCGTCTCGAGCGCGTCGCGCAGGTAGCCGGGGAAATCCGCGGTCAACTCGGTGTTGGCCGCCCAGGGCGTTTCGGGATGATTGGCCCAGTTGACGACCGTGCCGACCGTCGAGCCGTCGGCGCGCGTGAAGTGCATCAGCCGCAGCGTGGCATCGAAGACCTGGGGGTCGCGCGAATCGGCCACGAGTCCGGCGGGATCGAGCGGCACTTCCACGAACGACACCGCGGCCGGCGTCAACGCCTCGACCGCGTCGAGCAGCGCCCCCGCCGCGCCGGCCACCACCGCCGCCCGGTACTCCGGGTCGATGCCGCTGCGGAAATCGCTCGGCCCCCAGATGCCCATCAGGTCCGGCGCGGAGTGATTGTGCGTGGACGCGACCACCACGTAGTCGAGGCGCGCGGATGACGGCAGGCTGCGGCGCACGGCCAGCACCTGGTCGTGAAAGAAGCCGATGGCGTCGAGCGCCACCAGGCCGATGCGGTGCTCGCCGTCGTCGATGACGGCCGCGACCGCCTTCAAATCATCGTGAATGCGCGTGGCCGCGCGATTGTGGGCGAAGCCGGCGACCCAGACCGTCTTCGTCATGTCGGGATTGATGGTGCGGCGTCCGAAGCCCGCTCGCAGGCGCGCAGGCACTGAGGGAGTGGGCCGGACGACGACGTTGAACTCGGAGCCCGGCGACCGGTCGTGAAGGTTCCACCACACGAAGCCGCCCAGGCCCGCGGCCGCAAGAACCAACGCCAACAGCACGCCACGGAGGATGGATCGCACACGCATTCGCGCGCGATTATCCCACGCGGCGCGCCGCCTCAGTCGAGGTGTTCGCGCACGAGGGGCACGACCTCCGTCCCGTACAGCTCGATGCTCTTCATCAACAGATCGTGCGGCAGCGTGCCGTTGCTGTACTTCAAGTCGAACCGCGACAGGCCCAGCGCCTTCACGGTGCGGACGATCTTGGCCGCGACGGTTGCGGGAGATCCGACGAACAGCGCGCCCTCGCTGGCTTCCCGTTCGAAATGGTCGCGGCCGATCGGGGCCCAGCCGCGCTCGCGGCCGATGCGGTTCATCAGCCCGGCGTAGTGCGGCCACAGTTCTTCCTTCGCCTGCTCGTCGGTGGCGGCGACGTGCCCGGGTGAGTGCGCACCAATCGGCTGCAGCGGCTTCTCGAAGCGCTCCAGCCGTTCGCGATACAGCTGCGAGTACGGCGCAAAACGCGCCGGGCTGCCGCCGATGATCGCCAGCATCAACGGCAGGCCGTAAAACGCGGCCCGCACCACCGACTCCGGGCTGCCGCCGACGCCGACCCACGTGTAGAGGCGGCCCTCGGTCGGCGGATAGACCAGTTGATTGGTGAGCGGCGCCCGCAGCCGCCCCTTCCAGGTGACCGGTTCCTGCTTGAGCAGCTCCACGAAGAGGTTCAGGTTCTCTTCGAAGTGCTCCTCGTAGTTGGCGAGGTCGTACCCGAAGAGCGGAAACGATTCGGTGAACGACCCGCGGCCGACGATGACTTCGGCGCGCCCGTTCGAGAGCGCATTGACTGTCGAGAACCGCTCGAACACGCGCACAGGATCGTCGGAGCTGAGCACGGTGACGGCGGAGCCGAGGTGAATCTTCGACGTCCGTGCGGCAATCGCCGCCAGCACCACTTCCGGCGCCGACACCGCGAAATCGGGACGATGGTGCTCCCCCACGCCGATGAAGGCGAGGCCGACCTGGTCGGCGAGCTCGCCTTGCAGAACGAGGTTGCGGAGGGATTGTGCCTGCGACAGCGGCTGGCCGTCCGGGCCTGCCGTGACATCGCCGAAGGTGTCGAGCCCCAGTTCGATCGTTTGTGCCATGTGTAACTTCCGATTATTCCACGGCCGGGTTTACACACTGCCGAGCCTTGCGGCCCGACAGGCGTGCACGGATGGCCTGGCACCCGTCGTGCACAAGTCATCAGAGCCGCGCCGTTCAGGCGGCGCTGGAGGGCTCAACCATGACCTGGAAGGACAAGCTCGAGATTGGCCTCAAGGAGGACGCGCCGTACCGCAAGGACAACTTGCCGGATCAGCAGGTGCGCGGTCCGGAGATTCCCGCAGGCGAGGGCCGGTCGCCGATCGTCCCGGCCGCGGCCGGCGACGTGAACAAGATCGGTCAGGCGCACGGGCGTCCGAAGCGCATCCGCAGGAAATTCGTGCCGCCGAAAGAGGGCTGAGCGCCGCGGCGGGAGGCCGCGTTAAAAGCGCGCCAGGTAAGACGCCTTGAAGAAGAAGGCGCGGGCCGTTGTCTGATAGGGCGTCGTCTCGATGCCCTCCCAGAGCGCTCCGTAGCCGGCGTACGCCACCGTCCCGGGCATGAGCTCGTACGAGGCCAGGAAATCGCCGAGCACGCGGCGCCGCGAGCTGTCGTAGTTGGTGATCGCCCGGATCAGGAACTGCGGCGTGAACTGATAGGTGTTCCGCAGGTTGATGACGTGGACATCGAACACCTTCTCTCCCGTCGCCTCCCGCTCGAAGTGCACGAACCGGTAGTTCAGGCTGTGATTCAGCTTCGCGTTCGGCTGCAGGCCGATGCGGGCGCTCAGCACGCGCTGCCAGCCCTGAAACGGCGCCACCGGATCGTAGAAGACGGCCGGCCCCGCATTGTAGCTGCCGCCGAGATTGAGCCAGTTCGTCACTTGAGCTCCCCCGTCGGCTAAGACGCGCCCAATCTCGAACCGCTGATGCGCAAACGTCTCGTGGCCGCGCCCCACGTCCACGCGCAGGTAGCCCGAGCGCGTGAAGTTGAATCGCAGCGCGGGCAGCACGAACAGCTCGGTGCCACCCTGCACCCGGTCCTCGCCTGTTTGCACCCACAGGAATGGATTCACCCGCTTGATCCACGCGAAACGCTTCTCGGGATAGAAGTTGATGGCCTGGTATTGCCAGCCGCGAGTGATGCCGACGCGGTTGAGGAACGCGGTGTCCATGCGGAAGCCGGTGTCGTAGTGCTCGGCCTGCCCGGCCACCGAATAGCGGCGTGTCTCCCAGTTGTACGACAGCTGCCCGCCGGTGCCGTTCAAATCGACGCCGGCGGCGTCAGCCGAATCGGTATGGATGATGTTGCCGTTCCACCGGAAGTTGGCGCCGTGCTTCAGAGAGAAGTCGGCGGCAATCACGCGGTTGTGGTCCGCGTGGAACTCGGTATCCGTGACGAGCGCGCCGACGTACTGCGCGTCGCCGA
>Ga0070675_100000874_pt1 | contig 21431 bp, 19 predicted proteins | sample KBSM43metaG_FD_65343 | JGI IMG/M metagenome (GOLD analysis project Ga0070675, IMG submission 65343) | Miscanthus rhizosphere microbial communities from Kellogg Biological Station, Michigan, USA - KBS M4-3 metaG | ecosystem: Host-associated > Plants > Roots > Rhizosphere > Soil ... | reverse complement strand
GCGTTCGCAACGCGGAGGTCGGGAGTTCGAGCCTCCTGCCGTCCACCAGCTTTTTTCCAACCCTCAATTTCGCGTTCGGCCCACTTTCGGCCCAAGGCCGGCGCGAAACTTTCAAGCGCCGCCAGCTTCCGCTGTTCGCTCGGATGCGTGTACCGCTCCAACATCCGAGTCGATGAATGCCCCAAAATCGACATCACGGTGTAGTCGTCGAATCCGTCCACGATCATCCGGCTAGCGCCGTATGTCGCAGGGGGTGTCGTCGCTCACGGTTCAAAGTCTGCCCTGTCAATCGGTCGCTCGGTGCCAATCGTTCGGCCACCTCGGAAATGGCAAGCACAATAACAAAGAAGAGGACCCGACGGGTCCACGCTGCCGGGACATGCGTCGTGTTGCCCCGACCGGCACGCCTGTGACAGCGGGAGCGGAAGTCCGCGATCTTTGTGGAGCATTGCCCAGAGTGCGAACGCAGTCCCAAGTGAGGCGAAGGCGGTCCCAACGCGAAAATCAAGCAGCCCGTTTGGGTATCTTTGATCGGACGGGCCGACCACGGACACATGCCGGTGCCCGCGGGATCGTGCTTGGAAGTTTCATCCTAAGCATTTTCGCGGGGGTGCTGTCACTCGCAGGGCAGCTGCTGCATGAAGACGTCGAAGTCATTCACGCCCTCCCAGAGTGGTCGATAAAGCGCCGGCACGTTCCCGGCCACCGGTTCTCTCAGAGTGCAGTTTTCAGGCGGCTCACTTCCACATGGGCTGTACTGGTCAAGCGAGAGGGACTTGGCCTCCACGGAGACGGTCACCTGTGCATGGACCGCCGATGGGACAAGCGCGATCGCCGCGACGAATATGAGAGGGGAAATAGCCGAACATGACCACGGTCCAGAACATCAGACCGTAGAACATCGCAATAGCGCGTCGGCTCCAGTTGGAGTCAGGCTTCGAGCCTCGGTCGCCCCAACCACACGACCTGATGTTCCATGGTCTCAAGGTCAATAATCATGCTCCGCATCTGCGCTGCCGATGCCACGTTGAAGTGGTTGCCCTGTCGGCCGAAGCCAGCATGACTGTGCCCATGAATGTGCGCTCTGTACGGATTCAAGTCTAAGAACTCGCGCAAAGAGCGGCTCCCGATGTGAACGTCGCCAAAACCGGGATCCAGAATGCCAAACGCCGGACTGTGTGACACAAATACTGTTTCTGGACAGAAACGGACGGGCAGGTCAGCGAGATCGATGCGGATGTCAGTATCTGGTTTCTCAAAAGTGCCACCCATGAACGGCAGGGAAAACTGATACCCAACGAACCTGAAACGTCCACACCGTACTTCGCGTTGGTGGATCGACTGAACCCGACTGGCACTGGGATTCAGATCGACGAAATCGTCATTCCCCATGATGTAGAGCACTGGCAAACCACTGCCCTCGAGCACATCGGTCAACCAGTTCGCTTCGTGCCGCTGTGCATCCTCGGGTGTGTCGAAGCCATCCAGATAACCGAGCAGGTCTCCTGCCAGGACAATCGCGTCTACTTCTTGTTCACGAGCGAGGTTCAGGAGCCATTCGTAGACTGGCTGGCTGCCATGCACATCTGCCGATGCCAAGATCCTCAATTGGGGTTCAAGAACGGCGGTGACCCTCGGAGCCTAACCAACAGTAGGACGACCAACATATCTGGCCGAACGCCATCGCTACGCTGACAACGTCGTCGACACGGTAAGAATTGATCGATGAAGGCCTCGAAGTTGTCGAATCAGTAGTCGCCGGCTCCTCTCACTTCGCCCCCTGCTTCGCGATCACTTGGTCCTTGATCTGGCGTACGTCGCTGAGGGAGTGATCTTCTTCGTGACCAACTCGTTCTTCGCTTTGTAGGTCCAACGTCATCACACATGTAGGAGCAAGGCCGCCAGCTCGGCCGCACGCATCCGCCGTCCCATGTGGGTCGGTCGCTGTGGCAGTCATCGTGCCGAATGAACGGTTCAAATTCGCACCCGCTGAATCGTTATGCAGCTACCGCTCTCCCGCCGGGACTGGGACCGGGGACGGCGCCACGTAGCCAGCGGTTTCGAGCGCCACGGATTGGCCGCTGCTTGATATCGCCTTTCGTCGCATGAACGGCGCCTCGACATAGTTCCAGCTGAGCCACGCGCATCCGAACGTGATCGGGAGTGCTGTCGCAAAGAGCGCGAGAGGTCGATGGCCGACAGGGAATAACGCGGCAACGGCTTGCTGCACGACGAATGCGTATAGGTAGACGCCGTAACTGAAGTCCCCGTGCGACGCCGCACCGTGCAATCGTACTCGCGTCGTGAAAGCAAAAGACAAGAGCAAATACGACCAGACTGCGGGAAGCAGAAGAGTCATCAGCGGCGGCTCAAACTCGCCGACGATTATCGCCGCGGCACACCCCGCCAATACCACTAGGTTTCCTGGTATCAGCCGATCTCGATACAGCCAGTACAGCGCACCAAGGGCGAAATACAGCAGAAGCCCAGTGAACTCCATTCCATTTACGCCACGGGTTACCTGGGCCGCATGAACGGCGTAGAGCAACCCTACGGCAAACAGGACGAGACGACGTCGGGTCAGCAGGCCCAAAACGCCCGCCCCGACGACGATCAGGTAGCAGAACAACTCGGGCTGCAACGTCCAGAGCGAGCCATTGACTGCGTGGGGGAAGGGATTGTTGGGAAAGGCTGCGTTGTTGTCGAGCGCACCGTAGCCCAGCAGGAGAACTCCGCGCACGACCAATTCGCTGTTGACGGCCACGCCGTTGGCATATGTCAATGGAGCGGGGCTAAACAGAATCGCGACCGCGAACGACACAGCCAGCGCGGCCAGGAAACCCGGATAGATGCGGAGTATGCGTTTACGGAGGAACTTGTCCGCAGACCCGGTCGACAGCCAACTCCATGTGATGAGATAGCCGCTGATGACGAAGAAGCCGTCAACGGCAATTCCGCCGCCATTTACCTGTCCGCGTGTGAGCACGACAATCGGCTCGAGTGCATCTACGCCAGCGAGCGCATAAGAATGCGAGAACAGGACGAGCGCTGCGAGAAAGAGCCGAAGGGCATCGAAGTTGTTCTTATGCGCGGGCATGACGATAGAAGGCATTAGGCCCACCTCGCAGTTCGCATAACGCCCCTTCTCGGTCCCGGCTCAGCTCTTCCCACGGGAAGCCGTGCTGAACGTCGGGCGCACACGCTCGTTTAGACCAGGTCGGACGGCGCCGAGATTACTGCCGTCGACAGAGCGTGGAATCGACGGAACGGATCAAAAACCTCGGGCCGTCTTCAGGGACCTTATGCCGGATTGCCGGGTCGATCAAGCGGGAGCGTAGATCGCATGCAGCTTGGCCCGGACGCTCTTTGCGTGAAAGAAGAATCCCTTCCAATGCCGCGGTGACTTTCGATCTCGACGCCGTCTCAAAAGCCACTTGCCGACTGATTGTTAGATCAATCGCTGCCGATTACGTGTCGGCGCACGCTGGACAATCAGCTCGACCGTTTGCCGTGTAACGAACGGCTGCCCGGACGCTGCATTTGCCGGGCCGCTCGCGTGATCGACCTCTGTCATTGGTGAGTCGGACGGAACCGGCTATACTAGGTGAACTCCTCGACAGCTATCGGCATCAGGTTCAAGTGTTCATGACTCTTCGCGGTACCTTTATCGCTGCGCGGCGACGTGTCTGCTTCTCTGCGCCTGCGATTCTCCTCGCGTTGTTGATCGCGCCGCGCCACGCGTTCGCGCGCGAAGCTGCTGTCGGCGCAACTCGTGTGAACGATGCGTGCGAGCGCCTCCGTAGCGTTGCCCTGTCCGCCGCCTCGGTGACGGCGACCCAGGCGGTTGCACCGAACCGCGATCCATTCTTCGCGCCGCGTGCGTTTTGCCGCGTGCTGCTCACCATCGTGCCGACGCCCGATTCGGACATCAAGGCCGAAGTCTGGCTGCCGCTCGAGGGCTGGAACGGGAAATTTCAGGCGGTCGGCAACGGCGACGCCGCGGGCGTGATCAGCTACGAGGCAATGGCCGACGCTCTCGCTCGAGGATACGCCACGAGCTCCACCGATACGGGCCACGTCGGCAACACCATGGCGTTCGCGCTCGGCCACCGTGAGAAGTACGTCGACTTCGGTTATCGCGCTGTTCACGAGATGACGGCACGAGCGAAGGTAGTCGTCGAGGCGTTCTACCGCATGGCTCCGACGCATTCGTACTGGAATGGCTGTTCGCAGGGCGGGCGTCAGGGGATCACCGAGGCGATCCGCTATCCGTCCGATTACGACGGCATCATCGCCGGCGCTCCCGCCATCGACTACATGCATCTGCATGCCGCGCGGCTGGCGCTGAACCGCTTCGTTCATCGAACGGACGACAGCCCCATCCCGCCCGCGAAGTACCCGGCGATTCATCGCGCCGCGCTCGCAGCCTGCGATGCGGTCGACGGTGTTGCTGACGGGCTCATCGCAGACCCCTTCAGGTGCCGCTTCGATCCGGCCGTTCTCAAATGCGTTAAGGACGACGCGGCGTCTTGTCTCACCGCCGCGCAAGTGGAAACGGCGCGCGCGATGTACGCGCCGGTCGTCGATCCGACCACCGGCCGCATCGTCTCGCCGGCGCTGCTCCAGCCAGGTTCTGAACTGGGCTGGTCGCGGCTGGCTGGCAGCGAACCGCTGATCAATGCCGTCGACGCCTTCCGATATGTCGTCTTCAAGAATGCGAATTGGGACTGGCGCCGGTTTCGGCTCTCGCTCGACCTTCCCCGCGCCCTCGAAGCTGACGAAGGGGTGATCGACCGCACCGATGCCAATCTGCAGCCGTTCTTCGACGCCGGCGGCAAGCTGCTCCTGTATCACGGCTGGGCCGATCCGCAGGTCTCTGCCGCCGCGACGGTCGACTACTTCCACGCCGTAGTGGACGCGACTACCAAGCAGGCGGAAGGCCGGTCGATCGAGTTGTACATGGCGCCTGGTGTGAACCACTGTCGTGGCGGCGAGGGGCCTGATACGTTTGACGCCGTCGCCGCCCTCGACGCGTGGGTCCGGAACGGGCGTCCGGCGCCGATCGTCGCGTCATACGCGGCTGATGCGCCGATCGATCGGACACGGCCACTGTGTCTCTATCCGCAGATCGCTCAATACGTCGGCAAAGGCAGCATCGACGACGCAGCGAACTTCCGCTGCGCGGACGTCGGCGGACCGGTTCAACGATCGCAATCCAGCCCTCGGAACGCGAAACGCTGAGCGAAATGCCTTAGGCGGCGCCGCGAGCGGATTTCCGTTTCAGATCGTCGATTTCCTGCTGGAGCTGCGCCACCCGTAACGCTCGTTTCCGCGCCATCCGGCGCCTCCCATCCAACTTACGCGCCGCGAATAGGGCAGTCCACCTAACTGAACGTCTGGCGTTCCACATCAAGAAAGCCCGCGAATCTTCCGGGCTCGATCACACTTTTGAAAGGAACGCGCCATGCCGCTCATGCTTCCGAAACAACTCGCCGCCGCGTTTGTCGTCTCGACTGCCCTTGTGACGCTGCCGGGCACCATCGCGGCCTCCGGTGAACAAAGCGTCACCTACCACGATGCAGTCGGTTCGTGGTTTGGCCGCGCGGTGCCGGCACCGGGCGAGACGATCTGTCCGCCTGGCTCCGCCGGCTGTCCTGTGCCTCTCGAGATCATCATGCAGTTCACGATCAGCCAAGACGGCACGATGAACGCGATCGACTCCAACATCTTCGCGGCGCTTCACACGCCCGCCCATGGCCAGTGGGAGCCGGCCGGGCAGCGCAGCATCCGCGCGGCGTTCACACTGATGCAATCAGCGCCGCCGCAATTTATCGGCAGCTTCAAAAACCTGTTCAGCGCGACGGTAGTCAGTCCCGACGAGATGCGCGGCAAACTGTCGGCGAATCTGTACGCCTATATGAATCCGGGCACTGGCCTGGCGAACCTCGACGCCGATGGTTTCCCGTCGCCGAATCCGCTCGCGCCGGCCTCTCAATGCGGGGCGACGGTCGGGTGCACGCCGCTCGGCGCGTTCACATTCGTCGTCCGTCGCGTGAGAATTCAATAGCGGAACACGGGCGGGATGGCTGGTGGTTCGGACGGCTGACCACTCGAACCGCCCGACCCGTTTCGGCCGTCTTGTGTGACTGACACGTGCCGTCGAGCTTGAGACGCTGGACGCCGCGACGTTAGTCTCAGATCAATGCGTGGGCGCGACTCTAAAGTTTTGGCTGCCGGGCTCGTTTTCGTCGCCGCGCTGGTGCCGGCGTGTAGCGGCAATGACGCAAGCCCGACGCCAGTCGTAACGACGTCCGCAGTTGCACTGACGTCGCCGATGCCCGCGACAGGCAGCACGCTGATGCCCATCGGCACGCCGCCCGGGACGTTCTTCACTCGCGGATCGGGCCAGTTCGGGGTGACCGTCACGATCACGGCGGGCCAGGATCTGCCCTTCGCGCAGCTCGCCGTGTTTCTACTGACGCCGGGAAATGCGGACGGGTACTGCGGGCAAAACCTGCCGGATTGGCCGACCTGGCGTCCGTTCGCGCGCGGGCAAACGGTGACGTTAACCGTGACCGGCTTTCAGGTGTTCTCGCTCCCGTGCGAGGTGACCGGCATCCGCGCGGTCTTCAACACGCGTGACGATCTCCACTTGGGAGGCGTTCCGCCCGCCACCTTCATCGTCGCCGATACGACGCTTCCCGTCGTCTACCACTTACGCTCCAGCGGTTCGTGACGGATTGGCACTCGAACGTCGCTTCGGAGTCGGTGTGGCTGATTTTTCCAAGACCCGCCGCAACGGCCTTCTTTAGACTTCGAGGCTGGTCGATCGGTGGCCTCGCGAGCAGGCTTCATCGGAACGCGTTGTCTCCGATTCGAGAGGAACGAACATGTCGAAGCAATTTCTCGCTCCAATCAGTCACGCCGAGATCGAGGCGCGGATCAGCGGCCATCTGGACGAGTTGCTGGAGCTGTGGTGGGCCGAGCAGGGTCTCTCAAAACCCCGCGATCTTCAGCTGATCGCCTCGGCGCTTCCCTTTCCACGCGGCCAGGCGGTTCGCGTTCTCGACCTATGCTGCGGCCCAGGTGACGTGGGACGCGCAATTCGACACGAGTACCCAAATGCACAAATCGACTGGGTGGATCGCGACCCGTTCCTAACGTCGATCTGCGCTGGCGTGAATCGGCGGGATCAGGTTCCCGGCAAGATTGTTGTTGCCGACCTGGCGGCTCGTGGCTGGCAAGATGGTCTGTCCCGCGACTACGACGCCGTCGTGACAGCCAATGCTCTTCACTGGTTCGACGTCGCGCGTGCGGCGCAACTGATCCAGGACATTCACGCGCTCCTGCGGAGCGGCGGCGTATTCGCATTCGCTGAACCTGCCTCTCCCGCAATTCCGTTTTCGGCCGGGTTCGAGGAGTGGAAGGCCAGGCAACCTCCGCGATACTCGCGCGAGAATTGGGAACGATTCTGGTCGACGGCTAACAAGCTTCTTGGCTACGACCACACAAAGCTCTTGGGTCCTCGCGATACCAATCGTATCGGAGGCGACGACATGTCCGTAGCCGGCTGGACCCGTATGCTCGAACGCGCAGGCTTCACGCTCACCGACGTATTGCTCAGGGACGCGGACCAAGTGATCATCGCCGCGCTGAAGTCCTAGCCTTGAACCCTGCCTGAAGAAGGAATGACCAGCGTTGGTGACGGATCGCGCTCACGAAGTCCTCGACTCGCCGAAGCACTTATAATCGCTGCCAGAATGTCGCAGCCGTCGGACGCCGCTTGGGGCCTGGTGCGCGAGGCGGCGCGCACCGTCGAACAGGCCGCGCGCGGCGAGCGCGGCTGTTTACCGGTTCACGGCGAAACGATCCTGGTGTGGCGCAATCATGGATGGCACTGCGCGCTGCCTGATTCCGATCCGCGCCGGCCGCTGTTCGATCTCTACATCCCCTTCTGCAACGCCACCGCGGCTCGGCCAATGACGCTTGGCCATCTTGGCCAGAGTCTCGACGGATTCATCGCGACGCATACCGGCGAATCGCAATGGGTGACCGGCCACGAAAACGTCGTGCACATGCACCGCCTTCGCGCGTTGTGCGATGCGGTGATCGTCGGGCCTGGGACAGTGGCGGCCGATGATCCGCGTCTGACGACGCGGCTGGTCGAAGGGTTGAATCCGCTGCGAGTGGTCCTCGATCCCGATCGCCGCCTCCCGGCCGATCACCGCGTCTTCATGGACGAGAGCGCAGACACTCTCTGCGTGTGCGAGCGCACTCTCGTCCACGGACCGGACGACCGGCATGGCCGGGCGTCCGTTCTCGGGGTAACCGGAACGGCCGATGGCCTCGATCTCGTGGAACTCGTGCGCATCCTCAGGGAACGCGGTCACCACCGGTTATTCGTCGAAGGCGGCGGTGTGACCGTCTCGCTGTTTCTGCAGGCCGGACTGCTCGATCGCCTGCATCTGGCGATTGCGCCAATCCTGATCGGCGACGGCCGCGCGGCGATTCGGCTTCCCGCGCCGGCTGCGCTCGAAGACTGTCACCGGCCGGATTATCGCGTCTTCCGGATGGGCGGAGATGTGTTGTTCGATTGCGACCTGCGGTCGCCCTGTCGCGCGGCCGAAGCGTCGAATCTCACTCGCGTTATTTGACCCAGGCGGCAATGTCCTGGTGGCCGACGCGAATCCGCGACCGTCCTTCGTCGACGTGGGCCAGCCGGCGGGCGAGCCAGTTGCGGACGACTCGCGCCTGGCGTTCGTCCACTTCGATCGCGGCTTGCGCCCATCCGAGGATCAACTCGCGTTGCATCGCATCTTCGTCGGGCAGCAGGTCCCATTCGCTCGACTCGTGCCTGACCTCATAGCCGGCCGCGTCGAGCAGCGCGATCGCGGCGGCGGCCGCGTCGGGACCGGCCGCTTTGCCAAATCCTTTGTCGTTCTTCCGCTGGTGGGTATTCAGGAGTTCGCGAACCAGGTCGTCTTCGCTTTCGGCCGGCCAGCAAGTGGATCGTCCGTCGTAAGAGAGCGCGAACAACATCGCCGCACCGAGCTCGCGGCATCGAGCCACCATCGCCGCCAACCACTCGGCCGACACGAGGTCGAGGAGCGCCGACGCCGTCACAAGATGCCGTCCGGCAAACAGCGTCGGATCGTCGAGGTTGCCCAGTTCCGCGCAACGCACATCGACATCCGGTGGAACATGCGCCAGCAGCGTCGCATCACGATCGACAGCTCGCCACTGATGCGGATTCGGAAGGCGCGGCGACAGGTACCGAATATTGGACCCCGTACCGGTCGCCAGGTCGAGCCCTCGGAGCGGCCGGTGACCGGGCAGGTGTTCGATCAGCAGCGCCGTGAGGCTTGCGGATCGCGAGCGTGCATCAACCGCTTCGCGCATCGCGAGCCACGCGCCAAGTGACGCCGTCATTCGCGTGCGTTGCGGCGAGATGGTTCGGACGGTCCGTCGGCCACGCGTTCGAGCACCGCGGACATTTTACTGGCGGCCACGTCCCAGTCCGACAGCCGATCGCGCGCCTGGATCGCACCGGCGCGCAGTTTCTCTCGAAACGCCGCATCCGCAAGCACCTCGGTCAGCGCGGCAGTCAACGCCTCTTCATTTCCCACTGGGACAACCAGACCCGCACTGGTGCCAACGAGCATCGGAATTTCGCCGGTTGCTGTGCTGACCACCGGGATGCCTCGCGCCAGCGCTTCCGCCACCGCCATCCCGAACGTTTCTCGAAATGTTGCAAGCACAAATAGGTCGGCCTCTTCGAACGACGCATCCAGCGCTGGACCGGCCAACTCGCCAGCGAGAGTAACGCGCCCCGACAGGTTCAATGCGCCGACCATCTCGCGCAGTCCCGCGGCGGTCGCGGCGGAACGCGTCGCACTGCCGATACAGGTCAGGTGCCACCCCCAACCGCGATTCGCCGCCAGCGCGCGAAACAGGACGTCGTGCCCTTTTCCGGGCGTCAACGCCGCCACGCATAGCAAATGCACAAGTGAACCGTCGGAGCCACGCGCGATTGGCGCCCGATCGGTTCCTGGCGTTACTACAGCGATGCGATCGATGCCGACACCGTACGACGACACCGGATCGATCATCGTTCGACCGGTGACGACGACCGCTGTCGCTGCTGACAGGGCCCGCCGTTCGTCTGCCTCGCGCTGCCGTTCGCGTGCGCGATCGATGCCGACTTCGTGCGCAAGCAGCATGTGCACGAGCGCGACCAGCCGAAGCCTTGCGCTCGAGGCGACAACGACATCCGTCATCGCACCGTACGCCAGCCCGTCGATCACGACGGTCGTCCCGTCGGCAATGGTCGCAAACAGCGCCGCGGCAGCCGCGATCGCGTCGACCGACGGCATTGGAAATTCGCCATCGAGTTCGTGGACATCGATCGCCCAGCCGCGGGCTCGCAGCGCGGTGACCATACGATGGTTGTAGATGGAGCCGCCGGTTCGGGCGTGCAATCGTCCCGGTACGACGAACGCCGCGTGTCGCACGATCAGCCGAGCCGGCCTTCGTACGACGAAGAGGCGATATGCGATTCGTGGAGAGTCACGCGGATTGAGTCGATTCCTGACGCGCCCGGACCGAGCGAACCGGCGTCGATTGCCGCCACCAGCCGGTCGAACACCGATCGCGCCAGCACTTCGGTCGTCGTGTTGCGGCCGGCGAACGCAGCCTCTTCATCGAGATTTCGATAGTTCAACGCGCCGAGCACGCCGTTCAACGCATCGGTCGCACGACCGATGTCGACGACGATTCCATCCGAATTCAGGTCGCTCCGCCGGAGTTCGACATCGACGACGTAGGTGGCGCCATGCAGCCGTTGTGCCGGACCGAACACGTCCCCTTTGAAGCTGTGCGCGATCATCATGTGACCGCGAACCGTGACGCTATACATAAGCAATCCGATGACAGAGGGTGTCGCCTGGCGAAGCGGCCAGCTGCGACATCACTCGCGGCAAATCCTCGAACGGACTCTCGCCGGTGATCAGCGTGTCGAGTGCGGGATCATTCAGAAGCGCAATCGCATATTCCATCCGGCGACGACGGGTCCAGGCGTTGCGCCGCGATCGCGCTACCACACCGACCTGCGACGACTTCAAGATCAGACGTTGCACGTGAAAATGTTCGCCGAGCCTGAGCGGAACAACCTGATCGCCATACCAACTCATCTCGACGATGGTGGCTTCGAATCCCGCAATACGAAATGCCAGATCGAGCCCGGTCGGTGAACCGCTTACGTGAATCACGACATCGGCGCCGGGCGAGGCCGATGACGCGGATCGAAAGTTCACGCCAAGCGCAGCGGCAGCAATGGCGCGTTGCGGGTTGGTGTCGACCAGCTCCACGTCGCAGCCGCCTTCGCTTCGCGCAACCCACGCCACGAGGCATCCGACGGTCCCGGCCCCAACCACCGTAACCCGTTGGCCGCGTTGCAACTCTGCGTCCCACACCCCGTTCAGGGCGGTTTCGATGTTCGCGGCGAGTACCGCCCGGCCCGACGGCACCGCGTCGGGCAGCACGTGGGCCGCTTCGATCGGCACAACGTACCGCGTCTGGTGCGGGAATAGCGCAAACACCCGTCGACCGGCGAGCTCGCCGGGTCCATCTTCGACGACGCCGACACTCGAATAGCCGTACTTCACCGGCGCCGGGAAATCACCCTCCTGGAATGGCGCCCGCATGCGTTGATACTCGGTGGCCGGCACGCGTCCATTGAAGACCAATGCTTCGGTCCCACGGCTTATGCCGCTGTAGTGCGTTCGGATCAGCACCTGATCGGGCCCTTTCGGCCCAAGCGACTCAGGACGAATCTCGCCGTGGCCGGGCGCGGCAATCCAGAACGCGCGCGCAGCGTTGGCAACCATCCGTTCATTCTGGGCCGTCCGCCGGGCGCGATACAATCCGATTGATTGATTCATCGGTTCCGCACAGCGCATCCCTTTGATCGTTTTGGCCCCGCCAACCAGGTCACGGCCGTTCGGGCCGTGTTGGTCGGCGGACTGTGTCTGCTGACCGTCCGTCCGCCCACCTTTACGACCGGCGTGGTTGCCGCGGCGATCGCCGCCTGCGTGGCGGCACTCGACGGCCTCGACGGCTGGCTCGCCCGACGCACGGGGATGACCAGCCGCTTCGGTGCGCGGTTCGACATGGAGGTCGATGCTGCGCTGATCCTCGTCCTGGCCACGCTCGCCTGCAAATACGGCAAGGCGGGCAGTTGGATCCTCGTCTCCGGACTGTTGCGCTACGTGTTTGTCGCCGCGGGCCGGGTGTGGGCCTGGATGCGCGGACCGTTGCCGCAGTCGCAACGCGCGAAGATCATTTGCATTGTTCAGATCTGCGCGCTGATCGTGCTGATGATTCCGCAGGCCAGGCCGCCGGTCAGTTCAGTCGTGGCATTCGCCGGCGTCGCGCTGCTCTCTTATTCGTTCCTGGTCGACACGCTGTGGTTGTGGGATCACCGCATGGTCGATGCTCCGCGCGATCGACGCTGGGTGCGTCTCGTGCTCGGCGCGGGAATTCTCAACGCGTCGCTGGCCTTCGACAATATCTGGCCGACACCGGCGTTCTGGTGGACGGGCCGCGTTTCGATCGAGTTGGCCGTCTGGCTATTGATCGTCGCGGCCGCTCGCCGCACTGCGCGACCGTTTTCGAACAGGCTGCTCGGCGCCGTCGGCGCGGTCTGGGTGCTGTTGACGCTGGCGCGCTACGTCGAGGTGACGGCGCCGGCGCTCTACGGCCGCGATATCAATCTCTATTGGGATCTTCGATTCATCCCGGATGTCGCCGCGATGGTGACGCGGGTTGCGCCGATGTGGCTCTTGGTCGCTGCTGCCGCCGTCGTCGTTCTGCTGATTGCGGCAATTCACCGCCTCTTGCTATGGGCCCTGTGCCGCATCGACGAAGGCGCGGCCACCGCTGGTGGCCGGCGCACGATGATCGCCGTCGCTGCGATGATCGTGACGGTGTTTGTTGGCGAGCGTGTCGCGGCGCGGCTGCCCGAACAGCGTCTCGCACCGACGCCGGTCGTTCACACCTACGTGCATCAGGTCGCCCTCGTTCTCGAGGCACGTTCGGGATCGACATCGCTGCCGCCGAGTCCGCCGATTGAATCAACGTTCGAAGGGGTCCGCGGCGCCGACGTGTTCCTGGTGTTTGTCGAATCGTACGGCGCCGTCACCAACGAAGAGGCATTCGCGTCACGACTCGCTGCGCCGCGGCGCCGGCTCGAATCAGACATTCGCGATACCCATCGCGAGGTCGCCTCTGCCTACGTCGAGTCGCCGACTTTTGGCGGGTCATCCTGGCTCGCCCATTTGAGTCTGATTTCGGGTATCGAGGTTCGCGACCCCGACACCAATGCGCTATTGATGACGACGCCACGCGACACGCTGGTCAAGGCGTTCAAACGCGCCGGCTTTCGCACCGTCGGATTGATGCCCGGCCTGCGACAGCAGTGGCCCGAGGGCAGCTTTTACGGATTCGACGAGATCTACGGCGCCGATCGACTCGGCTACACCGGACCGGAATTCGGCTGGTTTGCTGTCCCCGACCAGTTTTCGCTGGCGAAATTCGACATTCTCGAAGCGCACAAGCTCACCACACCCCGGTTCGTATTCTTTCCGACGATCAGCACCCACTTTCCATTCAGTCCAACGCCGCCGTATCAACCGCATTGGGCGCGGATGCAGACGCCGCGGCCGTACGACGGCCCCGATATCGTCCGCGCCTATGCCGGCGAGCCCGATTGGACCAATTTCGGCCCCGGCTACGCCGACGCGATCGCGTACGACTTCGCGGTGCTCGGCGGATACTTGCGCCAGCACGCGGAGCGCGACCTGGTGATGATCCTGATTGGCGATCATCAACCACCGGCTGCGGTCAGCGGCGCGCACGCCACTTGGAACGTGCCGGTTCACGTCATCACGTCGCGACAGTCGATTCTCGACCGTTTGCGCGCTGCGGGGTTTCGTTCCGGGCTCGCGCCCGCTCGCCAGGCCGTTTCGCGTATGCACGCACTGCAGCCAATCCTGCTGAACGGGTTCGGCACGTGAGGAACGCGATTAACGCTCCAGTTCCCGCATCAGCAGGCCTGTGTACCTCGTGCACGCATGTACAAGTCGTCATTTCTTCGAAAGGTGCGGCGTTCGTCCGCTGTGGGCTGGCGGAAACCGACCCGCGTTTCAAGAAATATCCGCCTTTGCCGGTTCGCGTCTGCAGCGGTTACCAGCCGAAGGACAAGGCCATATGAGCGTCGCCAGTCACCTCGGGATCAACCTCGCCGAGTACGACCGCCGCATTCGATCGTTCATCCCCGATTACGAAACGATGCTGAACGTCGCGGCCGCCGCAGTCCCGCGCGCGGCGCGGTTGATCGTGGACCTCGGCACTGGAACCGGTGCGCTGGCCGAGCGATGTCTCCGCCAGGCACCGCACGCTCGAGTCGTCGGCATCGACCTCGACGAAGGAATGATGGTCATGGCGTCCAGGCGGCTCGGGTCTCGTGCGACCTTGGTGCGCGGTTCGTTTCTCCGCGCCGACCTGCCACGCTGCGACGCCGTGGTCGCGTCGCTGGCGCTTCACCACGTCCGAACACGCCCGGCGAAAGCAGCGCTGTACCGGCGAATCAGGCGCGCTCTGAGGCCAGGCGGACGCCTCGTCGTCGTGGATTGCCAGCCATCGGGCAGCCGGGCGCTTGCCGGCGTGCAACGCGACGCGTGGCGGAGCCATCTCGCACAGACGTATTCGGCACGCGAAGCGTCAGGCTATTTCAGGGCCTGGGCGAGCGAGGATGTCTACGTGCCGATTGATTGCGAGGTGGAGTTGATGATGCGTGCCGGTTTTCGTGCGGAAGTCCTCTGGCGCCGCGGCGCGTTTGCGGTGCTAGTAGGCTTTTAGCAAGCGGCGCAGCTTGCGTTCAGCGGCATCATCCGCCGCGCCGCGTGTTTCGGCGATCGCCTCGATACCGATCGACTCGCTCGACCCGTCAGTTTGCGCTTCCGCGATCGATGCCTTCCAACCGCCCTCCTGCGGTTCGGAAAGGATCCAGAACTGTCGACCCTTCAGTTCGACCTGCCGCGACATATGGTCTGATGCCCGAACCATCTTCTTACAAAAAGGTGAGCCATACCACCAAGTCTGTATCGTTGCAGAACAGCCTGAGTGCTCGGAGCTTCACCGCCCTGCCCCGAAAATTCGGAGATTCTTTCAAGCATTTCCGAGTTTGGCGGTCGAACTCGGCTCACCCGACATTTTCGGCATTGGCTTTGCCCTAGGGTGACCAACCGAATTGCACCGCCAGAAGGACTCGACGATGTGGAACTGGTTCAACTGTTATCTTTCGGGGCGCCACGATTACGGCATGTGGTGCGACCGAGGCGCGATCTTCCTTCGCTGTATTCACTGCGGAAAGCGATCGACCGGTTGGTCGGTCGACCATAAACCGCATATCACAGCACCCACCGGGCCGGTGGCAGCCATCAACGCGGCCCCGCACGCGTCCCGAGTTCTTCCATTTAGCCGAGCGGAAGCCCAGTAGCCGGCTCGGACGGTCCGCAGCCGACCGCCGTTTGACAGTCTTTGCGCGGCGCGATCACAATACCGCCGTGCCCGTTCCCCGCATTAGCAAAGAAGATCTCAAACAAAAACTCGACAGCGGCAGTCCACCGGTGATTGTCGACGCGCGGCTCAAGTACCCCTACGAGCACAGCACCGCGACATTGCCCGGCGCAATTCGCGTCGCCGAAGGGAGTACGCCCCCGTCGCTGCCGCGTGACCGCGACATCGTGGTGTATGACTCGGATCCGAACGAGCTGGCCGCGTCGCATGTCGCGGCCGGTTTGATCCGGCAGGGCTACCGAGCCGTTGCGCTCAAAGGCGGCATCGTCGAATGGCTGGCGGCCAACCTGCCATTCGATCCGAAAGAGGCACCAAAACAAGCGCCGCCGGTTGCGGGCGCGCTGAAAGGCTAGCCCATCTCCGACCTCCAGCGGACACTCGAGCAGCTGGCGCTGCTGGCGATGATCCGCGGCGATAGTTTCGAATCGACGCGGCTGGCGCGCGCGCTCGCGTTCGTCCGCGAACGCGAGCTGACGTCGGATGCCGCACTCGTTTCGCTTTTCGAGTCTCCTCCACCGAACGCCGACGCCGACGTCGTCAAGCTGCTCCGGCAGATCCACGAGGCCGGCGGCTGGGTGTTAGTAGAGTCGACCCTGGCGGACCTGCCGGCCGATTTGCGTTGGCTGTACGAGTCCGGCGCCGTCAGCCTCGAGCAGCTCGGTGCGATTCACGGTGCGTTCGGCGCCACGTCCTCTGCGGATCTCGCCGCGGCGATTCAGGAAGGCCCCATCGATCGTCCCGGGCTCGACGCGGCAACGCAGGATGGCATTGTCAAAGCGCTGCCGCACATCCGATCCGCGATCAAACGCCTACCGCTCGGCAGAGCGATGGCGATCGCCGAGCCATTCCTCGTACGGCTGCAGTCGGTCCCTGGCGTGTTGTGGGCGGCCCCAGCAGGATCACTTCGTCGCGGCGAGGACAGTGTCGGCGACGTCGAGATTGTCGCGGCCACTATCAATCCGGCTCAAGCGATCGCCGCGGTTCTGGACGATTCGGAAATTGTTCGCTGCCTGCATCGCAGCGCGCGACGGGTGTATGCGTTGACCGACCGCGTGCAAGTCGGGGTGATCCTTCCCGAGCCGTCAACCGCAGCGGGCGCGCTGCTCTATCGGACCGGATCAATTCGGCACGTCGACGAACTTCGCGCGCGTGCCGCTGCGAAGCGGTTGACGCTGACGTCCACGGGCTTGCGCGATGCTGATGGCCGATCGATCGACCTTCACACCGAAGAAGCGCTCTACCAGGCGATCGGGCTGCCCTTCATTCCACCGGAGTTGCGCGATGATGGCGCGGAATTCCTGGCGGCGGATCGCGGCACCCTGCCGCAGTTGGTTTCGCGCGACGACATCCGTGGCGACCTGCACATGCATAGCCAATGGAGTGATGGACGCGACCCGATTGAGGCGATGGTGCAGGGATGCGCGGCCCTCGGCTACGAGTACATGGCGATCACCGATCATTCGCAAACCTCGGCGGCATCGAGAAACCTGACGATCGACGGAGTCGCGAGACAGGCGGACGAAGTCGCGGCACTGCAAGCGCAATATCCGCAAATCGCGGTCCTGCATGGCTGCGAAGTGGACATCCTGCCGGACGGCCGGCTCGACTTTCCCGACAACATCCTGGAACGCTTCGATATCGTCCTCGCGTCCCTGCACGAACGGGCCGGCCATTCGCCGGATCAGTTGCTGAAACGCTATGCCGGCGCGATGCAGCATCCGCTGGTCAACGTGATCACCCATCCCAGCAATCGATTAGTGTCCTACCGGCCAGGTTACGACCTCAATTACGACCGTTTGTTCGAACTTGCGATCGAAACACGAACCGCGCTCGAAATTGACGGCGCGCCGGCGCATCTCGATCTCGACGGCGTGCTGGCGCGGCGAGCGATCGCCGCCGGTGCGACAGTCTGCGTCGACAGCGACTGCCACCGGTCGGATTTTCTTGGACGGCAAATGCATCTCGGTCTTCTGACGGCGCGGCGCGGCTGGGCCGAGCCGCGGCACGTGCTGAACACCCGGCCGCTTGCCGACCTCCGTGCGTTCATCGCAGCCAAGCGCGAAGGACGCTGAGGCGGCTACTCCGCCGGCGCGCGTCGTCTGGACCGTAGCGGCCGTCGTCGCCGCCACTGCCTTCGCGCTGTATCACGCCACACTGCTGCCTGGAGTCGACTTCGGCGACAGCGGATCATTTCAGACAACGGTCGGTTCGCCGATCCTGACGCCGCGCGTCGGCTATCCGCTTTATTTCGCGATCGGCGGCGCGTTTCTGCGGTTGACCGGCCTCGAGCCAGCGCGCGCCTTGAATCTGGCGACCTCGCTCGAAGCCGCCATCGCGTGCGGCCTGTTCGTCGTCGTCGCGACCGAGTTGGCGGGCTCGGTCGCCGCGGCCGCGGCGGGAGCCGCGCTGATGGCGCTGTCGTACACGTTCTGGAGCCAATCGGTGACCGCCGAGGTATATGCGCTGCACCTCGCGCTGACGCTCCTGTCACTGCAGTTGCTGTTGCGATGGGAGCGCCGTCCATCTCTGATACGTCTGTCGGCATTTTTCGCCGGCTATGCGCTGGCGTTCGGCAATCACCTGTCGATCGTACTCGCCGCGCCGGCTTTCACCGCGTTTCTGTTGATCAAGGCGCCCGGTGGCTGGAAGTCGATGTTTCGGCCGCAGGTCATTGTGATCGCGATCGCGATCGCCCTCGGCGGCGCCGCTCAGTATCTTTGGAACGTCTCCGCACTGTGGTTCCAGCCTGACGCGCCGCCGTCAATCGCTGACGCGTTTCGCACGTTCTGGTTCGACGTGACCAAGGCCGACTGGCGCGACACGATGGTTCTGGAAGTGCCTCGTTCGTTGCTGACCGATCATGCCGCGATGTATTGGTTCGACCTTCACCAACAGTTCGGGATCGCCGGACCAGTGCTCGCCTTCGCGGGACTGGTATCGCTCTCCGTACGCCAACGAGCGCGCAGTTGGCTGCTGGCATTGCTCTATCTGGCCAACGTCGTCTTCGCGTTCAGTTACAACGTCGGCGACACGCACGTTTTCTACCTGCCGTCACATCTCATCGTCGCACTGCTGGTCGCGGTCGGCATCGCAGGGCTCGGTGCCTTCGTGAAGCGCGGAACCGTCGTTCTCGCCACCGCGCTCGCGGTCTACGCGGGAATTCGTGGCTATCATGACTTTCCGGCGCTGGATCGCAGTCGCGACCTTCGGCCCACTGCGGTTCTTCAGAAATTGACGGACGGCATCGACGACCACAGGGCCATCCTGCTCGTCGATTTGAACTGGCAAGTCGCCAACGGTCTGTCGTATTACGCGAAGAGCGTGCGGCCCGAGCTGGCAGTAGCACGGGCGCGCGACGTGCTGCTCTACGCGCCCCGACTGGTTCGCGACAATATGACGGCAGGGCGACAGGTGATCGCGTCCGAGCAAGCGACGCGAATCCTGAAGGAGTCGTACGGCCCGCTGCTGGCAACCGATCCCGACACCGCAAGCACGTCGCTTTCCGAATTCGTCCGCGCCATCCCTCGCGGGGCGCGCTACGCGATGTGCGTTGTGAAGCAATCGCAGGACATGGCGATCGATCGGGCCGACTTGACGGCCGCGTTGCTGGCACTCGGAACGGCGACGCCACTCTTCGATCCGCTCCCGGCTTTTGTAATCATCGCTGGCGTGGCCGGAGAGGCGCCGATTCTGTTCGAGGGCGCGGACCGCCCATTTCGACGTGCCGCCCTGATCGCGGGAACGCCGGTCGAGGTGAGGATGGACGCCTGGATGACCTCTGACACCATTCGGCGGATGGGCTTCGGCCATATCATCGCGGCACGACATCACACGCTGATCGTCGAACGAGGCGTGAGCATCGTCACATTCGATGAATCGGGCAGCGCGCTGGAGACCGGCTATTTCTCCGGAATCTTCGCGCTGCCGCGCCGGAACCTCATCCGTACGGCGTGGTAACGTGGGCTATGACATCCCGCAATCTGCGACCCTCGCCTGATACCTACCACCTGCCTGCTGCTGTGCGTTTCTTCGCTCTGTGCTTGTGTGGTTTCGTCGCCGTATCCGTCAATGCCGCCGAACCCACGGCACAGGAAGTCGCACAGGCGCTTCAGAAAAAAATCGACGGCATCAAAGACTTCACGGCCAATTTCGTTCACACCTACGAGGGTGGCGTTCTGAAAAAGCAGGTCACCGAACGCGGCCGGCTTCAGGTGAAGAAACCGGGCAAGATGCGATGGGAATACACCGCTCCGGAGGCGAAAACGTTCGTGTCGGATGGCGTGAGGATGTATTCCTACATCCCGGCCGACAAGCAGGTGGTTGTGTCGCCGGTGCCGCCGGAAGACCAGGCCAGCACGCCCATGTTGTTTCTCGCCGGGAGAGGAAGCCTGACCCGCGACTTCACGGCTTCCTTAGTCGCGCCACCCCCCGGAACACCGGTGGGCAGCAGCCGGGCGCTGAAACTTGTGCCGAAGACCCACCAGCAGGACTACGATGAGATGGTTCTGGTCGTGGACCGGGAAACCCTGGCCCTGCGCGGCCTGGTGACCGTCGACGGGCAAGGCGGCAAATCGAGCTTTTCCTTCGAAAAACTGCAGGAAAATGCTGGTTTGACCGATAAGGAATTCGCGTTCAAGATTCCTCGTGGTGTCGATGTTGTCAGTACAGGCAGTCGGAACTAGTCGGCGCTTCCATGTCGCAGCCGGTCTCCTCCTTTGCGTGGTGGCCGCTGGCTGCGCCACTTCGGCAGCGCTCCGCCACGGCGCCGACGCCGAGCGCCGACAGGACTACGACAGTGCGGTCGTTGAGTACACCAAGGCGGTCCGGCAGAAACCAGACGACCTGACGGCCCGGAAGGGGCTCGACCGCGCCAAGATCCACGCGTCGCAGGATCACTGGAACAAGGGGCGGCGCCTCAACGCGACCGGCAAGCTGGATCTCGCGCTCGCCGAGTACGAACTGGCAGCCGAACTGAATCCAACCAACGGCGACCTTGACGAGGAATTGCGCTCCACTCGCAATAAGGTGCGCGCCAAAGTGGCGGTTGCGCGCGAAGGCAAGACCGAGTTACAGACGTTGATCGAGCGGACGCGCGACCTGCCGCCGCCGGGTCTCGATCTGCCGGCGGGCGTGAAGATGCCGGCGTCGTTGACCTTCCGCGAAGCAAGCAGCCGCGACGTCTTTGTCGCCATCGGCCGGCTCGCCAACATCAGTCTGATTTTCGACACCGCCTTCCGCGATGCACCGGTCTCGGTCGATCTCCGTAACGCCACGCTCGAGAATGCGTTGAACACGGTCGCCGGCGCGACACGTACGTTCTTCCGCGTCAGCGGTCCGCAAACCGTCATCGTCATTCCCGACACTCCCGCCAAGCGGCGCGAGTACGAGGAAGAAGTCGTCAAGACGTTTTACCTGAGCAACGCCGATCTCAAGGAAACGATGGATACGTTGCGGCTGGTGCTCGATGCCCGCCGTATTTCGCCGACCACCGCAAATAACGCCCTGACCATCAAAGACACTCCTGAGCGCATCGCTGCTGCCGGACGTATGCTGAACGCCATCGACAAGGCGCGGCCGGAAGTTGTCATCAACGTTGAACTGCTCGAGGTGGCGCGCTCGCGTCTGAACGAGTACGGTTTGCAGATCGCGTCGCCCGGATCGACAGGTGTGTCTGGAAGTGTCGGCATCGCCAGCGACACCGCCGGAGTGGTGAGCCTGCAAACGCTCCAGAATCTGACGTCGTCCGACGTGCTGTTCACCGGGTTGCCGTCGCTCTACTACCGCCTGATCAAGAC
>Ga0070675_100000873_pt1 | contig 21433 bp, 17 predicted proteins | sample KBSM43metaG_FD_65343 | JGI IMG/M metagenome (GOLD analysis project Ga0070675, IMG submission 65343) | Miscanthus rhizosphere microbial communities from Kellogg Biological Station, Michigan, USA - KBS M4-3 metaG | ecosystem: Host-associated > Plants > Roots > Rhizosphere > Soil ... | reverse complement strand
CTTTGTGGGACGGTAACTGCGAGGTCAGATGGTAGGCATCTCCGTAATTGTTTGCACGCATAACCCTCGCCCGGACTATCTGCGTCGCGTGCTGGATGCCCTCCAGGCGCAAACACTCCCTAAGGGAGATTGGGAGTTGCTTCTCATCGACAACGCGAGCGATCCTCCGTTGCCAGACACATGGGCACTGTCCTCACACCCTCACGCGAGACATATCCGTGAAGACGAACTCGGACTGACACCGGCACGTTTGCGCGGCATCAGGGAATCTAGTGGCGATGTTCTCGTATACGTTGACGACGACGCCGTGCTTGCTGCGGATTATCTGCAAACGGCCCGTGACCTGTTAATGGAGCACCCTAATTTGGGCGTCATCGGCGCAGGTATTCTGGAGCCGGAGTTCGCGGTACAGCCGCCGCCGGAACTAGTCCCCTACCTCGGCAACCTCTCGTTGAGGTGTGTATCTGAGCATTTTTGGAGTACTAACATAAAAGATCTTGTTTCCGTGCCCTGGGGCGCCGGACTTTGTGTAAGGCGGGGGGTCACTGACTTCTATCTCCAACTCCTTAACCAGCTCAATGTGACCGATCTGCTCGATCGACGGGGCGAGCGGCTCTTCGGTGACGGAGACGTCGTCTTTTCATGGGCCTCCGTTGCGGGGCGTCAGGGCTTCGGCGTGTTTCCCGAACTTCACGTTACCCACTTGATCCCGGCCGACCGACTTACCCGGCGATATTTTCTTCAGCTTGCTCACGATACCAACCTCAGCTCTGGGGTCCTGCACTATTTGCGGGAAGGGATCGTGCCCGGAGATAACCATAGCCGCGTAGAACAATGGATCCGTCTCATCCTGCATGGCATCAGGAGAGGCCTTTTCTCCATGCGTTTTAAACGGGCAGCTTCGGTCGGGATGGATGGCGCCAAGCACATCATCGAGCAGCGGCGACTGTGGCCAGTTGATCGAGGCAACCAGTACGGCGCAGGATCCCGCTCGGCGGAGCGCGTAGCCTAAGGGGCGGCGCCAAAGCCGCCAATTGCCCCTCGAATCGACGACGTATCGAACTATGCCGCGCCCGATGCGATGGCTCCGCAACCTTACAGTCCTGTTCCTGCTTCTGCTGACATTCGCCGCCGGATGGCTCGCAGCGAAAGTTGGTATTGGTTCCGCAGTGGATCCTGTGACGTTACCGGAACGGGAGCGCCAATTCGTGGAGCTGATGCGAGACGCGTCCATGATCGGGTACTTCACAGTCGATGGTCGCGAAGATCGCAAGAACGTTCCGGATCGCTACGACATTTCCAGCGTCGAAAAAGTAGGCGATGACCGGTGGCGATTCAATGCGCGAATCGGGGAACTGGACGTCTCGGTACCGGTAACGGTCACCATGCGCTGGGTCGAGGACACTCCCATCATCATGCTCGATAATCTCACCATCCCGACGATTGGAACTTTTTCAGCACGCGTCTTTTTCCATGGGAACCGCTATTCAGGAACCTGGCAACACGGGTCGGTCGGGGGATACATGTACGGCCGCGTCGAACGCCGGTAATCGCCCGCGGCCGGAGTTGCGCTATCCTAATGCGCCGTATAAGGAGACAACGATGACTTCACACCGAATCATTCTTTGCAGCGTCCTATTGGCCCTGTGCACACTCGCCTTCGGTCAAACCGCAGCGCAGCTTCCACCGGACATCAATCCGAACTCCAGGGCCCGGCTGCCCTACGTGGAACGCAAGAATCTCGACGAGGCCGGTCAGAAGATTTTCGACGTCCTGCCCGGGCGCACACAGCAGGGTACGCTTGGCGGACCGCTGGCGTTCGCCGCATACAGCCCGGCCGTGGCGAAGGCACTCTTTGATCTTCACAACGCCGCCGTTGCCGGTTCTCTAAATCCGCACGTGCGTGAGCTCGCAATCCTTGTGGCCTGCCGCGAAACCAACTACACGCTCGAGTGGAACGCGCACGAGCCGAGCGCGGTAAGGGCGGGCGTCGATGCAAAGGTGATCGACGTCGTCCGCAAGAACGGCGCGCTCACAGGCATCCCCGAACAGGACGCCACAATCATCCGATTCGGCCGTCAGTTGTTCACGGATAAGAAGGTGGATTCCGCCACTTTTGCGAAAGCGGTCGAACTGGTCGGACAGAAAGGCGCGATGGACCTCGTCGCCGTGATGAATACCTACGCCGTCAGCGGTTTCTACGCCATTGCGGTCGATGAGCAGCCGGCTGCAGGCAGTCCTGCGTTGGAGCGAACAAAGTAGTCGAACCGATTCTTGTCCGCAGACTGGTCCCGCTAGCCGCGAACGCGATGAAGACGGAGCGATTCGCTGGAGTCCCCAATGCGGACGACGCGCTCGTTATCGCGAATCGTGCTCGACGGATTTGACGCGGCTCACGAGAAAGGCGTGGTCCACCGCGATTTGAAACCCGCCAATATCGTCGAGGCAACTCAGTGGCGAAAACGTAATCAACGACGAGCGTGCTATGATGCCCTTCTGGGTAGGAATTTCACGCGGGTACAGGACATCGCACATGAGAGTTCTCGTTACTGGCTCCGCCGGCTTGATCGGCTCCGAGCTGGTCGCCTACTTCGATGAACGCGCGTCGTCGGTGATCGGGATTGACAACGATATGCGCGCCGACTTCTTCGGTCCGGAGGGGTCGACGCGGTGGAATCTGCGGCGCGTCCGGGAGACCACGCGCCACTACCGGCATTACGAGCTTGACGTGCGGGATCGTGCTGGGCTCGCCGCACTATTCCGCGATGAGGGCCCGTTCGACCTTATCATCCACTGTGCGGCACAGCCGAGCCACGACCTGGCCGCAAGCCGCGCGTTCGACGATTTCGACGTCAATGCCGGCGGTACGATGAACCTGCTTGAGACCACCAGGCACGCCAGCCCCGACGCAGTGTTTGTCCTCATGTCGACCAATAAGGTCTACGGCGACGCGCCCAACGAGCTGCCGCTGGTGGAGCTCGAGCGCCGCTGGGACTATGCCCGCGCCGAGCATCATAACGGCATCGACGAAACCATGCGCGTCGACCAGTCTAAACACTCGCTATTCGGCGCCAGCAAACTCGCCGCGGACGTGATGACCCAGGAGTACGGCCGGTACTTCGGCATGAAGACGCACTGCCTGCGGGGCGGCTGCCTCACCGGCCCGCACCATAGCGGCGTCGAACTGCACGGCTTTCTATCGTATCTCGTGAAAACTCAACTCTCGGGTGGCGTGTACCGCGTGTTCGGCTATAAGGGCAAGCAGGTGCGCGACAACATCCACAGCTACGACGTGGCGCGTGCAATCGAGGCAATCGCCGCCGCGCCGCGCTGTGGTGAGGTTTATAACCTCGGCGGTGGCCGCGACAACGCATGCTCGATCCTCGAGGCGTTCGACCGCGTTGAACAGCTCACGGGGAAAGCGATGCGGTCGGAGTACGTGGATCAGAATCGCGAGGGCGATCACATCTGCTACATCAGTGATCTTTCACGCTTTCGTTCCCACTACCCCAGTTGGGATCTCACGAAGTCGATCGACGCGATCTTCGAGGAGATCATCGCCGCGTGGCAGGCCCGACTGCGAGCAGCGTAGCTGGGCGACCCGCGTCAACAACATCCGTAACGGTCGCGCCACATCATGGCTGCTGGATCGCGTAAACAAAACATCTGAACAAGGCCCATGTCAGCAAGAACCCATCAACTTGATCTGATCCTCAATCTCACAAGGCGGAATTTCTTCCTGCAGTTCAGGGGGTCGCTCCTGGGCCTACTGTGGGCACTTCTCTTGCCCATTATCCAATTGATGGTCTTCGCTTTTCTTTTTCAGAGGGTCGTCCCACTGGGAATCGAGAACTATCCGGTCTTTGTATTTACAGCACTATTGCCCTGGAACTGGTTCAGCGTGTCAATCCTTTCGGCAGGGAACCTTTTTATGGTTCATCGTGACCTGGTTCGCAGGCCTAATTTCACACCGTCAACGCTGGCTCTCGTCTCAGCGCTTACCAATCTGTTGACGTATCTCGTAGCTCTCCCGATCGTGTTTGTACTCGTTGCAATCTCGGGCCGAGCGATCACTTGGACCGTGCTGCTGCTGCCGTTCATTATGCTTATCCAGGGCACCCTGATCGTGGGGCTCAGCCTCTTCATCGCCACGTGGAATGTCTTTTATCGCGACGTGCAACAGATTACGGGTGTCGCAGTCATGTTGTTGTTTTATCTCACCCCCGTGTTCTACAGCCTGGAAAGAGTCGGGCCCGAGTACCGCATTGCCTTCACACTGAATCCCATGGCGGTCCTCGTTCAGTCTTATCGAGCCATTCTTTATGAGGGTACCATTCCCGACTGGAAAGGGCTGCTGGTCGCCAGCACCGTAGCCCTCGCCGCGCTTGGCATCGGCTACCTGTCATACCGACGCGAGATTCAAGAGGTGTATGATTTTTTATAGAGTCAGCCAGGGGCAAAGATAAGCAGTGGATCTCGCGCTTGAAATCCAGGGGGTGTCTAAGCGGTTTCGAACCCAACGGAACCGGCCTGCGACTCTCAAGGAGCTCTTCATTCAGCGACTGAAGGGCCGGGGCCCTACGGGTGCAGGTGAGCACTGGGCCTTGCGAGAGATCAGTTTCGCCCTGGAGAAGGGGCGTTCCCTGGGCATCATCGGGCACAATGGTGCGGGAAAGAGCACCCTGCTGCGCCTCGTCTGTGGACTGGGGCGACCTACGACGGGGACAATACAATACTGGGGCCAAATCGGAAGCCTCCTCGAACTGGGAAGCGGCTTCCAGCCTGAGATGACCGGCCGCGAAAATCTCCTCACCGGTGGAATCCTGAACGGACTGTCGCGGCGCGAGGTTGAAGCTATTCAGGGTGAAATCATCGCCTTTGCTGAACTGGAAGAGTTTATTGACCAGCCGGTGCGAACCTATTCGAGCGGCATGTATCTCCGGCTGGCCTTTGCCACCATTACTCACTTTGATCCGGATTTCCTTATCATTGATGAACTACTGGCGGTGGGTGATTCGCGGTTTCATCAGAAATGCCTGGACCGACTGAAATCCTTCCGGAAGGCCGGGAAGTCTCTGCTGATCGTCTCTCATGACCTTGATCAGATCCGGGCGTCGTGCGACGAGGTCCTGGTCCTCGAGGAAGGCCGTATCGTGGCGCGGGGAGATCCGGAGAGCGCCATCCGCTCCTACTACGACGTCATGCGGCAGCGGACAGAGAAGCGCCAGGCCCAGATTGGAGTTGCTCATCAGCCAATCGCACCGGTTCAACAGGGGACCCGATACGGTACCCAGGAGGCGACAATAACCGCCGTCCGCTTATTTGACGGAGAGGAGAGAATGACAGACCACATTTACGCTGGCTCTCCCCTGACCGTCGAACTCGAATATCTCCGCGCGAACACAGTCCCCGATATGGCGTGCCTTGTGGGCATTTTCAATGAGAACGACACTAAGTGCTTCGAAACCTTCATCCCGTCGGTCCATACGGCTTCGGGTAAACTGTCGGAAAGAGGCAGTATAAGGTGTCACCTTCCGGAAGTACCTTTGGTGCCGGCACGGTACTACGTCGCCGTGGGTCTATTTCCCACGGACTGGAGTTTTGTCTACGACCATCATGGGCAGATGCACACGCTGCACATCATGAACGAAAGCGGAATCCTCGCTGACGTCTCTGGTGTCCTCATGGTGCGCCCGGACTGGGCAGTTCGTTCTCTCGATCCTTCATGAACGGAAGGGAGCATGCTGCCGGTCACATGAGAGTGCTGATCGTCTCGGTGTTTCCCCCGGATCCTGCGCCTGAAGCCAACCATGCTCTACACATCAGTGAGCATCTGGCAGAGTCCGGAGTTGACGTGCATGTCCTGTGCGGGAGCGGTAGTATTGCCGCCACCCGGCGAGGCATCGTGGTGCACCCGGTCATGGACGATTGGACCTGGTCCAGTCTGCCAAAGCTGACCCAATGCCTGAGGGAGTCCCGGCCTGACGTGGTGTTCCTTCTTTATCTGGGTTGGATTTACAGATTCCAACCGATGATTACCTTCCTGCCCACAATCTGCAAAACAGTCCTCCCCGACGTACCCTGCATAACTCAATTCGAGGCCATCGATACAAGTCCACGCCCTCAATCTATTTGGTCGCAGTGCTTGCGCATGGGAATGGAGCTATGGGCCGGCCGCAAGAATGTGCACCGGTGCTACGGCACCCTGTTGCGGGACAGCGCCTGTGTTATCGCCCTCAGCAGCCCCCATCGGGCTCGCCTGGTGCACCAATATGAAGACGTGCAGGAGAAGAGTTTCGTTATTCCGCCGCCGCCGCTCATTCGCTTCTGTTCCGACGAGCCGTCTACCGTCCGGAGTCAGACTCGAGCCGCGATCGGCGCCTCCGAGTCTGATTTCGTCCTGATCTACTGGGGCTACATCTATCCCGGGAAAGGGGTCGAAACCCTGCTGCAAGCCTTTGAGATTGTGTTCCGTCGGGATTCGAACGTGCGATTGGTCCTCGTAGGCGGGCGCCTTGACGTCTCGATGAGCGCGTCGTCGAGTGACTATTTACGGATGGTCCAACAGCTTCCGGAAAGACTGAGCATCGCCGAGGGGCTCACCTGGACCGGACAGTTCCAGTGGGACAGCGATACAGGATCCCGGTACCTTCATGCGGGCGACGCTTGTGTTCTGCCCTTTGACTTCGGGGTCACCCTGAATAACAGCTCCCTGGCCGCGGCGAGCACGCATGGATTGCCGGTGATCGGCACTGAACTACCAGAGGGGCACGATGAAGCCCTGCAGCACGGCCGCAACATTTATCTCTGCCGACCCCAGGATCCCGAAATGTTGGCGGAAGCGATTCTGTCTCTCAAGGAGAGCGCTCTGCTGCGGGACCGCTTGCGGGCGGGAGCCGTCCGGCTGGCGCAGGACTGGTACCAACCGAGTATCGTGGCCAACCGTCTCTCGGAGGTACTGAAATCCGCCCTGGCATCGCGGCATGTACTCGCCCACAAGGAGGGAAGGTCAGCGGATCTGCTTCTCAAGGAGGGTGACGGGGTTCATGGTGAAAATCTGTGTCTGTCACCGTACGTTTGGGCCGAGCGAGAACTCAATGATGATGCCTCCGGCCCGCTTCTCTCGGTCATTGTCGCCGTGTACAACGTGGAGGAGTATCTAAGCCACTGCCTGGATTCTTTGGTTCATCAGACGTTGAAGGACATTGAGATCATCGCCGTCGACGACGCCTCCACTGATAATAGCCGGGGCGTTCTCCAGGAATACCAGTCAAGGTACCCGCAGCTTCGCGTGTTGACTTGTGCCACCAATAAAGGACTGGCGTCAGTTCGGAACATCGGCCTGCGGGCGGCGAGAGGACGATATATCGGGTTCCTCGACGGGGATGACTGGGCCGACATCCGGATGGGCGAAGTGATGGTCAGGCGAGCCATCCGTGACGGCGTGGACGTCGTAATCGCGGACGTGACCGTGTCGAACGAAGACTCCAAGAGATTTGGCCCCTTCGGCGACTGTGGTGTACGTGCGCATCTCCCTCCCCGGTTAAGGACTGCACCTTTTCACGTGTCCCGCGAGCCCCGCGTCCTGTTACTCGAACCGGTCGCCTGGCCGAAGATATACAAGAGGTCATTCCTTTCGAAGCACGATCTCCATTTCGAAGCAGGCATGAATTCCTACGAAGACATCTGCTTTCACTTTTCTGTGCTTTTGAAGGCGACCCGGGTCTCCTTGATGGATGACGCTCTCTTTTTCTACCGGCGGAACCGCAGCGGTCAGATATCGGGTCGCACGGATCGGAGAATCTTCGAGGTGTTCGCAGTGTTTGAGAAGATTCGCGAGAACCTTGCGGCATGGGATGTCCCAGCCGATATCTGGGCCATCCTGGTGAAGGTGCAGGTGCGGCAGTTTGACTGGCTTCTCAGGGATCGGGTGCAATCAAAGGATAGGCGGGAATTCTTCGCACGCGTGCAACAGCAGTTCCGGATGATTCCGCCGTCTGGCTTCGAGAGCTCGATCAAACGCGACGGCGTGAGAGACCTTGCCGTATTACTTTGTATGCGACGAAACTGGCTCCGGGCTTATGAAACGCTCGCCAGACAGAGGTGGCCGGCGTCCCTGCGGTTGTATATCGGACTGTATCGACAAAGGTATTCAGGGGGGAGACCTCGGCTAAAGCAAGCGTACTTCCGCCTCCGAAGAATGGTGCGTCACAACGCCAGCGCTTCCCTACGATCCTTCGGCAAGAGGGTACGAACCTGGGCCGCAGCCGGAGAAGAATTACAGAGCATGCGGGAACGGCTCACTCCAGCCAAGGTTCAGCAGAGGGTCACGTCGCCCAACGAAGAACCTCTGGTCGAGGGTTGGAAGATTAACAACCAGGTCCTCATTCTCTCTTGTCCTTCTGCCGCTGGACTATCCGCTGCTGTTTCGCGTGTGACGAATGACTACTACCTCTCGAGTATGGCTGTGTTCAGAGAAGGAGACACTCTCGTCGACATCGGAGCACATGTCGGTGTTATGTCGATCTACCTGGCCAAGACATATCCCTTCATCAAGGTCTATGCCGTAGAGCCCGACCCGTTTAACTATGCCTGTCTGATACGAAACCTGGAGCGCAACGGGGTGACGAACGTCACGGCAATCAATACGGCGGTGTCCGGCGATGGGGGACGGAAGACTTTGTATGTAGATGTGTCGGATAGCGAGTGGGCCACTACTGACGCCAGTCTCGCCTGCTCGCGAGGGCCTTTGCGAGTCGAGGAGGTGGCGTCGGTGACCTTGGAGGCGCTATTTGAAAAGCATGAGATCCGGCACTGCCGATTGCTGAAGATCACTACCCCGGGGAGCGCCCTGGACATTCTGAAACAGTTCAAGCGGCGCGGCTGCGTCGATCTCCTTTGCGGAGAGGCTGAAGTCGCCAACGGTAGCAGGGCGGAACTGGAAATGGTGAGCTGGCAGATTGCGCGCCAGCACTTTTTGCGGATCCACGATAGCCAGACCGCTGCAGGCATTGTCCCGTGGATACATCAGCTTCCGATCGGATGCGAAGACCAACCCTCGGAGTTAAAGACGTCCACCGGTGCCGCTGGAGACTCATCCCGCGTCTGAGGCGTCGCAGAGTTTGCGGCGGGAGGTCAGCGGGAGCACCTCACGTACCTGACGCATCCGATGACCAGACGACGAACGAATTTGCGGACCCCAAAGTGCGCGTGAACACCGATCGCTGACGGCTTGAGTCTCGCCAAGCCGGACATGTAGAGAAAGGAGGCGGGAAGTATGTTGCGGCGTTGGATGGACCGCCACAAAGCCAGGACTTTCATGATCGACGCACTCTTCCTTCTGGCGTTGACCACTGTGATTGTCGGCCTGTGGATTCCCCGGTGGGCTGGACCTCTCGATCTTCGCTGGGACGGGGCGGTGTACTACGTACTGGGGACTTCCATAGCTGAGGGCAAAGGCTATCGCCTTCTCCATGAGCCTGGCGAGATAGAAGCCATTCAGTATCCTCCGCTTCTGCCTTTGTTGGCGGCCGCGCCTCAGATGGTATTCGGGACAAGCGACCCAGTGGTCATAGGCGGATGGCTGAAGCTGTTCTTCTTTTTTTTCCATGCGGGCTTTGTCCTGGCGACGTATTTCATGCTGAAGATGCTCCTCCCCCGCTGGGTCGCCTTTTTGGCGGCCCTTGCATTGCTGCTGAATGTACAAGTCGTATTCCATTCGAACCTTCTTTTTTCGGAAATCCCTTTCGGCCTCGTCACGGTTCTGTTCGTGACTTGCAACCGCCGAAGCAGCAGCCCAATTTATGAGGTCTTGGCGTCGGTGCTTGGGGTGACCGCTTTCTTGCTGCGGGCAGCGGGGATTGCGCTCTTCGTGGCCTGGGTTGCGGAGAGCCTGGCCCGGAAGCAATTTAAGAGAGCGGCAGTTCGGGCGCTGATCGCGGCGATTCCTGTCTTGGGCTGGAACGCCTATGTATTTCAAGTCGAAAGCGCCCCGTCCTATTCAACCCCCGCTTACCCATATCAACGGGCCCCCTACCTGAACTACAACGTAAGCTACGCGACGAATCTTGCTTTGGTGGACTACAAGAGTCCAGATTCCGGCAAAGCGACAGCCCTGCAATTGGCAAAGCGTTTCTTGCAAAACATCGTCGGGATGGGGGCTACGTTGGGCGAATCCGTGAGCGACAGTCGAGAGTACTGGAGGTCCCGATTTCAATTCCGCGGCCAGCGCTTTCCATTTCTGAAGCTGATTCCACAACGGTCATTTTACATTCCCGTGATTCTGCTCGGAGGATTGATCCTGGGAGGACTCGTCATTCTTATCAGGCGCGGCGAGGTCTTCATACCGGTTTATGTTCTGTCTTCGGTGGGGTTGTTGTGCACAACGCCGTGGCCGGAGCAGTTTCGCCGTTATCTGGTCCCCGTTGCTCCTTTTTTGCTGGCCAGTCTCTGCATCTGCGTCCTAAGCGGCAACAACTGGCTTCGAATGTCCAGGTCGAAGCTCGTACAGCAATGTGCACTGGTTGCTCCAATATTAGTCCTGATACTGATCTTCGAAGCAGAAGTAAACAGCCTACTCGGAATGTATAGATATCACTTTGACAGCGTAAGATCCGAAACGCGCCAAGGGAAGATTGTCGACTATCGCTTGTTCTATTACGACGCCGCTTCCAAATCGCTTGATGAGGGCCTGGACTGGCTGAAGAGGAAGGCGAAAGCGGACGATGTCGTGGCCACCTCGATGCCTCACTGGGCTTACTTGAGAAAAGGATTGAAGGCGGTTAGACCTCCCCTCGAAGCAAACAGCGAGCGAGCGCAGACTCTTTTGGATTCCGTTCCTGTTGCGTACGTCGTCCTGGATAAAAGCGACGAGGGATACAGTAACGCTTATATGCTTCCCCTCCTCCAAGGAAGCCCCCGCGCGTGGCAATTGGTATACGAGGATGAGAGAGGACCGGTTCGCGTTTATGAGCGAGTACGAGCCGAGGTTGGGAGCAAGCGATGAGTCCGCTCCAATGAATCAGCCGATGCCCGCGGGTTTCGGCCCGAGTGGAGCTGCATCAGGCCCGGCGGCCGATACCATTGAAGTTTCGGTTGTGATGCCGTGCCTGAACGAGGCGGATACGTTGGCGGTTTGTATTCAGAAAGCGCAACGGGCATTCCAGGAGCATCGGATCAATGGTGAGATCGTGATCGCGGATAACGGTAGCACGGATGGGTCCCAAGCCATTGCTCGCAGCCTCGGAGTGAGAGTTGTGGCAATCGAAGCCAAAGGTTACGGCAATGCACTGATGGGTGGTATTGCTGCGGCGCGCGGAAAGTTTGTGATCATGGGCGATGCCGACGACAGTTACGACTTCCTGGAGATTCCCAAGTTTGTCGCCAAGCTTCGGGAAGGTTATGAACTGGTACAGGGCTGTCGACTGCCTTCAGGGGGTGGCACAATCAAACCAAATGCGATGCCCATCCTGCATCGCTGGCTGGGCAACCCAATGTTTTCGATCCTCGCCCGCCGGATGTTCTGGGCAGAAATCCATGATGTCTACTGTGGCCTTCGCGGCTTTACCAGGGAACTGCATGACCGTTTGCAGCTGCGTTGCACTGGGATGGAATTTGCGACGGAGATGATCATCAAATCCAGCATGTACGGTACGCGCGTGGCGGAGGTGCCCATCACGTTGCATCCGGATGGACGAAAGGCTCACAAGCCACACTTGAAGACGTTCCGAGACGGGTGGCGAACCCTCCGCTTTTTCATGATGTACAGCCCTCGTTGGTTATTCTTATACCCGGGGTTGGCCGCTGTTCTGGTGGGACTGGTGGGTTACGGAGTGGCCCTGCCGGGAGTCAAGGCTCTTGGGGTGACTTTCGATGCGCACACGCTTCTCGTTTGCAGCCTCTTTATCCTTCTTGGCTACCAATCGATCGTCTTCGCAATTTTTGCGCAGACCTTTGCGATTAGTGAAGGCTTGTTACCGCAGAATCGACGGTTGGACCGGTTTTACGAGGTTGTTAATCTTGAACGAGGGCTGATCGTTGCGCTCGCCGCCCTTGTATTCGGTCTCGTGCTCCTGGGCCTTGCAGTAAACCAGTGGCGGCTGCACGACTTCGGCGGCCTGGACTACGCTTACACAATGCGCTTCGTCATCCCCGGTGTCACCCTGACTGCCCTGGGGTTTCAAACAATCCTTTCTGGTTTTTTTGTCAGCATAATGGGAATGCGTCGGAAATGAGTTTGATGGAGCGCTTGCATGGTGACTATGTCCACAGCAGGCGAGTTCGTGTGCTGTGTGATCACTTGTCACAGTTGATCCCGAGCAATGGGCGCGTCCTGGATGTGGGATGCGGCGACGGCTTGTTGGCCAGCCTGATCCTGGAGCGCAGGCGTGACGCTGAGATTAGCGGTATCGATGTCCTGGTTCGCGAGAAGACGAAGATCCCTGTAAAAGGCTTCAATGGCTCGACGATACCGTTCCCTGACAAGAGTTTCGATGTCGTCATGTTTGTCGATGTGTTGCATCACACTGCAGATCCCAAGCTTCTCCTTTCTGAAGCAAAGCGTGTGGCAGCAAAAGCCATCCTTATTAAAGACCATCGATTGAATGGATTTCTCGCCCGGCCGACACTGCGGATGATGGATTGGGTGAGCAATGCGCCACATGGCGTTGTGCTGCCGTACAATTACTGGTCCCATCAAAGGTGGCAGGAAGCTTTCGCTTCGTTGAACCTCAGCGTTGGTTTCTGGAAACAGGATCTTCAGCTGTATCCAAATCCGGCCAATTTGCTGTTCGGCCGCTCGTTACACTTTATTTCACGCCTGGAAACGTGACTTGGAAAACAAAGCGCCGGAAGAGGCAGTTAGATGGCGCGCTGGAGCCGTTCAAGTCAAGACCGAATCCAATGAAACGATCCTGGTGGGCATCGAGTTCACTGGCCCCGTGATCACGGATCTTCAGGTTACACGATCTCTTTCCTGATAGAATCCGCGGCCTATGCGGCGCCACGGCGAAGCGGTAGTTTTTTGGCTCACTGCAGCGAGTGCGGCGTCGAGCCTGGTATCGATTGTCGCGATGGAGATTCTGATGGGCGCAGCGGTCCTGGGCTGGATCCTGCTCCGGATCTTCAAACGACCGGTTCCTTTCTGCTGGCCTTCCTACTTTGTGCCCCTCGCCGCCTTTATTGCAACGACCCTTTTGTCGCTGGCGTTTTCTCCGGATCCGGCAACCGGCCGGCATCAAATCGAAAAGTTTGTTCTCTTCCCGATGGGATTGCTCGCTGCGACCTTCGTAACCAGCGAATCGCGCGCGGAGAAGGCGTACAAGTTGCTGCTCGCTGTGGCTGTCGTATCGGCGGCCACTGCGATCGTTCAGTTTGGGATTGCGGAAGCCGCCTTCCTTAGAACAGGAAACATTGCCGACGACCCCACGCTGCTGAAACGCATAACGGGACCATTGGGGCACTGGATGACATTCAGTGGAGTTCAGCTTCTCGTGTGGTGCGCTGCGATTCCGTCGATTGTAGTTTTGAGCCGGAAATGGATCGCTGCCATTTCGGTGATCACCATCGCGATCGTCCTGAGCAATACAAGGGGAGTCTGGCTGGGAGCGGCAGCGGCCTTTGCCTTTGTGGCGATAGCTCTGCCTCGACGCGTCGTTGCGACGGTGCTTGTGCCTGTGCTCATCGTCGGCCTTCTCGCATCGCCGTTGATCTACCGCCGCGTTCGGATGAGCTTTGATACCGGCCTGGCAACCAACTACTCGCGCATGGCTTATTTAACCGTGGGTGCGGAGATGATCAAGGATCATCCACTGTTTGGTGTAGGGCCTGAGCGCGTTGATGACGAATTCCCCAAGTACTACGGGGGCCCCGAGCTCAAAAATTTCTACTACGGGCATCTTCACAACAATTTCCTGCAGATCGGCGCCGAACGCGGGTTGCTTTGCCTGGCGGCATTCTTATGGCTTCTGGTCGAGTTGTACCGATCCCTGTTTAGCTTTTTTAAACGCAGCGATGAGGAATTGCGCTGGCCGATTCTCGGTTCGATTGCTGCTTTGACGGGCTTCGTCGTTTCCGGTCTGAACGAATACAACTTCGGAGACTCTGAAGTTCTAGTGCTACTTCTTTTCCTAGTCTCGATACCATTTGGACTGGCACCGCATGTTCAAAAAGATCCTGATAGCCAACCGGGGTGAAATTGCCGTCCGTGTGATCCGGGCATGCCGCGACATGGGAATCTCGACGGTCGCCGTCTATTCGGAAGCGGATCGGGGCGCATTGCACGTCCGTCTCTCCGATGAAGCCTATCCCATTGGACCTTCACCTTCCAGGGACAGCTATCTCTGCGTCGAGAAGATCCTTAATGCAGCCCGGCGTTCGCAGGCGGAGGCGATTCATCCGGGGTATGGTTTTCTTTCTGAGAACGCCGTATTCGCCCAGGCGTGTCTCGATGCCGGCTTCGTGTTCATTGGGCCGTCGCCGAAATCGATTGCCCTGATGGGATCGAAGGTGGAGTCCCGGAAGGCGGCGGCGCGTTTCGGTGTTCCGATGGTTCCGGGAACGATCGACCCCGTGCGCGACCCTAGCGAAGCGTGTCGCATTGCAACGTCGCTTGGTTATCCCGTAATGCTCAAGGCCTCGGCCGGCGGCGGGGGAAAGGGCATGCGGCTCGTCGGTTCTGAAGCGGAGGTCGCCGGCGCACTCGACCTTACACGGGCAGAGGCGCGTGCCGCATTTGGAGACGACGCCGTCTACCTCGAGAAGTTTGTCGAAAATCCGCGACACGTTGAGATTCAGGTACTCGCAGACAGGCACGGGAACGCCGTTTTCCTGGGTGAACGGGAATGCACGATCCAGCGACGCCATCAGAAGGTGATCGAAGAGTGCCCTTCGCCAATCATGGACGACGATCTTCGACAACGCATGGGAGAAGCGGCTCTGCAGGTCGTTCGTGCCGCGGAGTATTTCAATGCCGGCACCGTCGAATTCCTCGTCGATGTGAACCGCAAGTTCTACTTCCTGGAGATGAATACGCGGCTTCAAGTGGAGCATCCCGTGACCGAAATGGTCACAGGGATCGATCTCGTTAAGGAGCAGATGTGGATAGCGGCAGGGGAACGAATGCGGTTCCGACAGCAGGACATCGCAATGAAGGGCGCTGCAATCGAATGCCGGATCTACGCCGAAGATCCCGAAAACAATTTCTTTCCCTCCCCGGGAGTAATTCGACTTCTGCGAACTCCGGCCGGTCCCGGAATCCGCGACGACAGTGGAGTGTTTGAGGGATGGACAGTTCCCATCGACTACGATCCGTTGATTTCGAAGCTCGTCGCGTGGGCGCCTTCACGGAGCGAAGCGATCCAGCGGATGCAAAGAGCGCTCAGGGAGTATCAGGTTGAAGGAATCAAGACGAATCTCTCGTTTTTTCGAAACATCCTCAATCATCCTGAGTTCCTCGCAGGAGATTTCGACACCGGATTCATTGATCGCTGGCTCAGGCAACGACCTGCAGCCGGGGATATATCTCAGGTCGACGCGGATCTTGCGGTAATAGCCGCCGCATTGTTCGATGCGGTACCGGTGACCGGGCGTGACACAACCGCCGCACCCAAATCGTCGTGGAAGGTCGCAGCTCGACTTCGCGGGATGCGCCGATGAAGCACCGGACCGTGATCATTGCAGGCAAACAGGTTGACGTGTCCTGGACCGAGACGGAAAGCACGGTCGAAGCCATCGTGGATGGACGGGCGTATAAGATTGAAAAGAGGCGTTTAGGCCCCCAGCTCCTCTGGTTCGGTGGCGACGGGATCTCCGTAGAAGTTGCGGTCACGCCTGTGGAAGCCGGTTATGACGTATCCATCCGTGACAGTCGAATCCTCGTAGAATTCGTGGATCCCAGGAAAAAAGTCCGCCGGCAGGGTCCCGCTACAGACGGCGTGGTGGCAGTTCGCGCGCCGATGCCGGGGAAGATTGTCCGAATTCTGCGGCGCCCGGGCGACGAAGTGAAGGCGCATCAGGGGATTGTTGTCATGGAAGCCATGAAGATGCAGAACGAGATTCGGTCCCCGAAACAAGGAAGGATTGCTCAGCTGAATGTTGCAGAGGGCGATACCGTGAAGCTGGGGGATCTAATTGCGGAGGTGGAGTAGCAACATTGGATAGCCGAGGAGAAGGTTTCGGGCCGAATGCTAATGAAGTTATCAATCCATGCATTCGGCCAGAGGGGACTTACGGCCCGCGCCGGACCGCTATTACTTCTTCGGGTCTGCCGCGTTTTCGGGCGCCTTGGCTTCTTCCTTCTTCTCTTCCGGCTTGGGATCGGCCTTGGTTTCGGCCTTGTTTTCCGGGGCTGGCACAGCGGACTTTCCCGCACTTTCCAGCAGACGTTCTGCAAGGTAGTTATTCACCTGAGCCTTGTTGCGGGCAACTTCGGAGAATGCGGCCCGAAGCATCTGTTCCTTTTGGTTAAAGATCGCCTGTCGGATCTGTGCATGGACTGAAGGACTCTTGAGATCCTTTTGGCCGCCTGGATCCTTCTCCAGCAATTTGAGGATGTGATATCCCCATCGTGTTTCAACCAGGGAGCTGCTCTCACCGACTCTCAGTCGCTGGACGGCTTGCCTGATTTTCGGATCAATACTCTCAAGCTGTTCCAGTGAACGAAAGCTCAGGTCGCCTCCGTTTGGAGAGGACTCCGGGTCTTCGGACCAGTCACGAGCAACGACGGCAAAGTCCTGACCACCCTGAATGTCGCGAAGCAATCGAGTAGCCTTGGCCTGGGCCTCCGCTGGACTTTTCGCGTCATCCCGCTTTGCATTGGTCACCTGGTTATCCTGCGCCGGAGTAACCATGATGTGTTGAACGTGATACCCCTCGGGAAGATTGAACTTATCCTTGTTCTTTTCGAAAAGGTCGCTGATCTCGGCATCCGTCACATTGATCCGGGAAGTGATCTCCTTAGTAATCAGCTTTTCGAGGGTTAGGGCCTTCCGCATGTCGGCCTTGATGTCTTCGGGTTGCACTTTCTGCTGCTTGAGTTGTTGTTGAAACTGTTCATCCGTATATTGGCTTTTGAAGTCGGTGTATTTGGTTTCAACCTCCGCATCCGTGGCACTAAGGCCGCCGGCGGCGGCCATCTGGAGGAGGATTTCATCGTCAATCATCTGCTGGATCAGCTGAAACTTCACCGCCTGGCTCTCCTCTGGCGTGGGAGCCTGCGGAGCACCGTTTATCCTGGCTTGATACTGCTTCTCAAGCTCAGCGTTAGTGATCGGCTTGGAGTTGACGTTGGCGACGATATCTTCCGAAACGCTGGTATTTGAGCTACACCCCAGGAGAAACAGGCAGGGCACAGCCAAGAGAACCAGAAGGGTCACAGATTTCACAGGGAACTCCTCGTATTTATAAAGTCCGGGGATTGTAGCACGTGTTATACTTCCGGTTCATTTCTCGAAGGAGTTGCCTCCCATGGCTCGCTGTGAAATTTGTAATAAAGGCCCGATTTATGGGCACCGGGTCAGTCATGCCCACAACCTGACGAAACGCCGTTGGAATCCTAATCTTCAACACGTTCACGTGGTCGTCGGCAAAACCCGGAAAAGCATGCGTGTGTGCACGAGCTGCATCCGCTCGGGCCGTATCACCAAGGCGTAATTGGTCGTTGGTCGTGGGGATGGGTACCCACGCACCCTCGCTGAAGGAAATTCAGGCTTCCTGCCCCTCAAATCTTCCCTGTCGCCAATTCCCCTGCCGCGCGTCGAAAACTCTTATGAAGATCGTGCGCCTGCTACTGCTGCTGTGGATTCCGACACTGGGGTGGGCGCAGGAAACCTTCTATGGAACCAGGGCTTCGAGCATAAGCTTATCTGAAGGAGCCGATCCGAAGGATCTGGAACAGATTCCAATCCATTCCGGAGAGGTCATCACACCGGAAAACATCCGGGCAGCAATCCAGGCGCTATTCGACACCGCACGGTATCGTTCGGTACTCGTCGATGCCGTTGCCTCCGGCGACGGCACGAACCTGACCTTTGTCGTGACTCCCCACTCGTACTTCGGTACTTTCCGGCTGCTGCCGGAAAATCTGATGGAACGCCCGCTATCTACGTTGCTGCGCTTGCCGGTCGGGCAGAAGTTTTCGAACGCGCGTGTGGAAGAAATCGCGGGAGCAACCAACCAGGTCCTGGAAGACGCGGGGTATTTCAATACGAAACTGAGCGTGCAGACTTCGATCGACAACGACACTCACTTGCAAAACATTGACATTATCGCGAATGGGATCACAGCGAAGGATAGAGCGCGTATCACCGAGGTTGAGATTCGTGGCGCGGACAACAACTTTACCGAGTCGGAACTCCGGAGTGCTTTCCACATTTCTCCGGGAGCCATTTACAATGCCGCTGATGTCGAGAAAGGTGTCACGGCAATCCAGAAGAAGTTTCTCGACCAGAATTTCCTGAACACGCGAGTCGAGGCCAGTCACGAGTTCAACGCCGTTGAGAACTCGGTGAGGCTCGAAGTGACGATCGAGCCGGGACAGGAGACTGTCATTGATACGGATGGCCAGGTTTCTGATGAGGAAGTCCACAAGCTGGTGCCGATCTTTGAGGAAGGTGCATTCGATCAGGATCTGATCCGGGAGGGACGTGATCGCATCATCGAATACCTGCAACAGGAAGGGTACTTCGAAGCGACAATAGCTGAACCCGAGACCATTCCATCTACAGCCGACAGCCCCTTCCGTGTCCGCTTCATCATCAAGAAGGGAGAAAAATATCGCGTAAAGTCCGTCCAATTCCGAGGGAACACCGCATTCACGAACGATGAGATCCAAAGTCGTCTTCGCGTCCACTCCGCTGCCCTTCTCAACCGCGGACTGTTCAGTGACGAGCTTGTAAGGGCCGACGTCAAAACGATTCAAAACATGTATCGTTCAGCGGGATACGAGGCCGCCTTCATTGACTTTCATCGCGAGGATGACAGTGCTCGGCGTGAGATTCACGTAATTTTTGACATCATCGAAAACAATCGCTATTCCATCGAGAAAGTCATATTCGAAGGAAACACGACTTTGCACGAGGAAGGCCTGAGGGCCGCGATAAATTTGAAGGAAGATGACCTGTATTCCCCCGAAAAAGCGGAGGAAGCGCGGCGGGACCTCACACGGCTCTATTACACAATGGGCTTTCCGGACGTTCGTATCGAAGCAACGGCGGATCGAAATCCGGAAACCAGCGGACGGATACTAACCTATCGAATCTCAGAAGGGCGGCGATATCGTCTTGGAACGATCTTGATCGCGGGCAATACCCTCACCTCGGACAAATACATCAGACTCGCCAGCGGCCTTCACGAATACAACAGCTGGTTCAACCCCGAAGACATCCTCGAAGGACAGAGAAAGCTCTATGGTACGGGCCTGTTCAGACATGTCGACATTGTCCCGCTGGACCAGGACACCGGCGAACAGCGCACCGTGCTCATTCAGGTTGAAGAAGCAAAGCCTATCGTGTTTACGCCGGGCATCGGCGTGAAGGAATATGCAGGGCCGCGAATCACGCTGGATGTTTCTCACAACAACATACTAGGAGGCAATCGCTCCCTGGGCGCCCGCTTTCGCCTGGGATTGTATGAGCAGCAATTCCAGACGTCATACCATGAACCCAGGCTATTCAATCACGAGAGCCTGGATGGTTATGCGACCCTGACCATTGAAAACAGGAACCAGGTTGCCTTCAAGTCCAACGACGTCGAGTTTTCTCTTCAAGTCCGAAAGCGCATCTCGACCACCAGGAATTTGCTCCTTACCGCGAGTTATCAGACGGTGAATCTCAAGGATATAAAGGTGGATTCTATTCTCCGGACCTTTCCAGATCTGGAAGGCATCATTCAGATCGCGCGCGTTGGAGCGTCGTTCGTCACAGACACCCGCGACGACCCTTTGGACCCCAAACGGGGAATCTTTACGACAAGTACCTTTCAGATCGCCAGCAGAGCTCTGGGGTCCGAGGTCGACTTCCTGTCGCTCTTCAATCAGTCCACATACCAGAAGAAATCCGGAGTGGGTACTCTGGCGCTCTCGAACCGAATTGGCTGGAAGGTTCCTTACGGCGAGACGCTGGAGCTGCCTATCACGGAACGCTACTTCGCGGGTGGATCCACGACACTGCGCGGTTTCGACATCGATGAAGCCGGCCCTCCGGGTGGAGGGCAACTCTTGACCATTGAAAACGTCGAATACCGGGTGCCGATAAAAACCTTCTCGTTTGGAACTCTGGGAGGAGCAGCGTTCTATGACACTGGAAACGTCTTTGAGCGTCCGTCCGATTTCTCATTTGCGGACTATACTCATAGTGCCGGGTTGGGCCTTCGCTTCCTGACGCCGCTGGGCCCGGTCCGATTCGACGTGGGATTCAACCTGAATCCCAAAGTGCGCACCAATGAATTCGGTTTGCCGGAACGCGAGAAACGAACGCAGCTCTTTTTCACGCTGGGTCAGGCTTTCTAACATGCGTACCTTTTCAAATCCGATACGAGTAATACCGCTAATACTTCTGCTGGTGCCGATTGTCTATGGTGAAGTACTGGATCGAATCGTCGCCGTCATAGACGATCGCTTTATCATCACGCTTAGCGATGTGCGCAAGGAGCGTGCGATTCGGTCGGCCCTCGGAGGAAACGGAGGAAACGCGGAAAGCGACGAATCCATCGTCGACGCCCTCATTGAGAGGCATCTGGTCGATCAACAGATAGCTGAATTTCGGGATATCGAAGTTCCTGAGGATGTTATAGCCGAGCGCCTCCGATCCCTGCCGGTACCTCCGGAAGTTTCAGCTCAGGACTTGAGGAGCACTTTGATTGGCGAATTCCGGCGCCGCCAGTTCATGATGGAGCGTTTCCAGCAGTTCATTCGCGTTTCCGATGAGGAGCTGAAGAAGTATTACGATGAAGTTTATGCTCCGGAAGTCAGGCTTCGAGGAGAACGGCTCGCCCCGCTGGAAGAAGTGACCGAAGCGATTCGACAAAACAGGATTCTTGAAAAAATGAACGACGAAGTCGGATCGTGGTTGGTTGAGCTAAGGAGGAGAAGCATCATTGAGAAGATTCCTAACTAGGCGAGTTTTCTTTTTCGCTCTCGCTCTTCTCATACTGATCTCCGTTTCGGCGATCACGGGGGTCTACGTCTATCTGAACTCGACCCAGTTCAATGAGCGCCTCCGAACCTTTATCGTTCAGAAGGCGGCCGAATATACGGGAACGCGCGTCTCTTTGGGAAGCTTTCACTGGAGCGTGTCAACTCAACGATTGGAATTGAAAGATCTCACGCTGCGAGGAACAGAGCCCGAATCAGAACCTCCCCTCGGCCATATCGAGTCCGTTTCCGCCGGGATTCGACTCCGCAGTCTCCTTCAGCGCCGTATCGACTTGTTCGATCTCC
>Ga0070675_100000871_pt1 | contig 21462 bp, 16 predicted proteins | sample KBSM43metaG_FD_65343 | JGI IMG/M metagenome (GOLD analysis project Ga0070675, IMG submission 65343) | Miscanthus rhizosphere microbial communities from Kellogg Biological Station, Michigan, USA - KBS M4-3 metaG | ecosystem: Host-associated > Plants > Roots > Rhizosphere > Soil ... | reverse complement strand
GTCCGGGCCCTTCGCTTCACACCGCCGTCGGCTTAGAAGCTGTACCGCATCGACAGCTGCATCTGGTAGTTCGACCCGGCGAAGTCCGAGCTGAACAGCTTGTACTTCTGATCGAACGTGTACACCCCGGTCGCTTCCTGGCTCGAGGTGGCCGTGCCGGGAAGCTTGTTCCCCGTCTGCGTCAGCACGACCGTCGCGCTGCAGATCTGGCCGCAGGTGGAGTTCTGATCCGAGAACGACTGCTTGCCCCAGTTCTTGTTGAGCAGGTTCCCGAAGTTGATGATGTCCAGGCGGACCTGGATGTTCTGGAAGCGCAGCGCCCGCAGCGACTGTGCGAACGACACGTCGATCTGATTGATCCACGGGTTGCGGCAGGAGTTGCGCTCCATGATCCGCCCACGCTGCGAGTTCAGGCAGGGCGTGCTCGCGATGAAGTTCTCGAACGCCTGCGCCTGCGCCGCGGCGGCCGCCTGCTGCGTCGACGAGCCGTTGTAGCCCGTGAACAGGATCTCGGTCGCGTCCGTGGCGTTGTTCGGCACGTACATCAGATCGTTCTGCGTCTGACCGTCGGCGTTCGCGTCGCCCGTCGTTCCGCCCGTCGTGCCGTACACGAAGTCGATCGGCGCGCCCGAGCCGCCGGAATAGATGAACGACACGTCCGTCAGCGTCGGGAACCGGTACGTTCCCGTCGCCACGATGCGGTGCGGCTGGTCGTACTTCGAGCGCGACACCGACATGTCGTCCAGTCGGCCGCTCGTGCTCCGCTGGTAGCGGTAGTTCGAGTTCGCCGTGCTGCTCGTCGTCGAGGTCACGTCGCGCGCCTGCTGGTACGTGTACGCGATCGAGCCCTCGTAGTTCGTCGTGAACGCCTTCTGGAGCTGGAACGTCGTGCTCCAGGTGTAGTCGCCCGACGAGTTGGTCGCGTCCAGCACCTCGGTGCGGCTTCCCTTCGTCACCGGCGTCGCGCCCGTCGCGCTGAAGTTGCCGTAGATCACACGGCCACGGGAATCCGTGCTCTGTGGGCCGACGAGCGCGAGGTTCTGGTAGAACACGTTCTGCTGCGACCGCGTGTACAGCCCTTCGACCGTGCCCGTCACTCCCTGGAGCAGCCCGGTCGAGAACCGGTGATCGAATCCGAGCGAGGCCTTCAGATATTTCGGGAACTTGAACTCGGGGTCGATCGTGTTGATGCGCGCGCCGAGCGCGCCGGTGAGCCCGGGCTTCGTCACGCCGGCCACCGTGGCGGGAGCGCACGCCGCCGGCGGGCTCGTGATGTTCGCCTGCGTGAACGCCGGCACCGCGCGCGACGTCGTGCCCGCCGTATTGCCATCACACGTCAGCGTGGTGAATCCGCTCAGCCCGGAGTTGCCGAATGCGTTCGACAGGTACACGAACGGCGGCGGGCCGGTGAAGGATCCGATGCCACCGCGCAGCTGGTTGGACTGATCGGCCATGATGTCCCAGTTGAACCCGAGACGCGGCGCGAACTGGGCATTCTGCGGCAGCACATTCGTCGCCCGGCCGTACTCGGTCAGCACGATCTGGTTGAGCGGCGGGACGTTGTTGAACGTCGGCTTGTCCCACCGGATGCCGCCCGTCACCGTGAGCTGAGGCGTCACCGCCCACGCGTCCTGCACGTAGAAGCTGTTGCTCCGCGCCTTGACGCGGGCGATCCCCTGATCGGGATCGGTCGGCGCCGGCGTGGCGATCGCGTAGCGGTTGGCCACGCCCTTGTTCAACGAATCGAGGTTGGCGAACTCCCACACGCCGTACGCGTTCGACGCGAACAGGTTCACCGCACTGTAGAACACGTTCTTCGTCCCGAACGTGATCGAGTGCGAGCCCACCGGAATCGTGAAGTTGTCCGTGATCTCCACGGTGTGCTGGTCGAGCGAGTTCCCCTGCGAAGGCCCGTCCGTCCCAACCACCAGGTTCGCCGTGCCCGCGACGCCGTCCGATCGCGGCACGCCGCGGACCGTCAGCTGCGGGAACTTCACCGGCACCGTGCGGAAATCGTTCGTGATGGAGTTGTTGAACAGGAGCTCGTTGTAGATCCCGTTCGACAGGTTCGTGATGAACTCCGCCACCGAGCTGTTCGTCTCGCTGCTGAACTTGTAGCTGTTCGACGTCAACGCGAAGTTCGGCGACGCCGAGGTCGCCGCGCTGCGGCTGAACGTGATGTTGTCGGCGTACGCGTAGTTGTGGCGAAGCACCAGGCGCGTGCTCAGCGGCAGGTAGGCGTCGACGCGGCCGAAGATGTTCCGGTTCGGGTTGTCGCGCTGCACCTGCTCGCCCGTACCGCCCTCGGTGAAGCCGTACTTGCTCCCCAGGATCTGGTTGAGCTGGTCGATCGAGGCCTGTGCCACCGGCGCGTCCGCCGAACCAACGAACGGTCCCGACGCGGGGAGACGTCGCTGCTGGAACTCGCCGCTCCCGAAGAAGAACAGCTTGTCCTTGAGGATCGGCCCGCCCACCGCTCCGCCGTACTGCGTCTGCTTGTAGTTCTGCAGGTACGGCTGCGTCCGCGTCAGCGACTGGTTGCGCGTGTAACCGAACAGCGTGCCGTGGAAGTCGTTCGTGCCGCTCTTCGTGATCGCGTTGATCAGCAGTCCGCCGAAGCTTCCCTGCCGGACGTCGAATGGCGACAGCAGGACCTGGTATTCCTTCACGGCATCGAGCGGGATCGATTTCGCGTTCGCGCTCGCACCCGGCTGTCCCGTCGTGCCGATGCCGAACAGATCGCCCGATTGGGCGCCGTCGATCTGGATCGAGTTCTGGCGCAGGTTCACGCCACCGCCCGACAGGTAGCCGGTCGTCGTGGCCACCTGCGGCACCAGCTGCACGAAGTCGGCGAAGTTCCGATTCAGCGTCGGGAGCCGGGTCAGCGCCGAATCCGAGATCATCGTGCTGGCCCCCATCTTCGAGGCGTTGATCACGGCATCCGCCGTCGCCAGGACCTCCACCGCCGTGAGGGTCGCGGCCTCGCGCGTCAGCTTGAAGTCCTCGCGACGGACCTGGCCGAGCACGATCGTGATGTTCTGCCGACGCAGGGGGGAGAAGCCGATGCGCCGAACGGTGATTTCATAGGCGGAGGTCGGCAGGACGCCCTGGATCGTGTATTGACCGCTGGCCCGCGTCACCGTGCCCACGTTCGAGCCCGTCTGGGTGCTCCGGAGCTGGATCTGCGCGCCCTCGACCGGCTGCGCATTCTCGTCGGTCACCGTGCCGGTGACGCCACCGGTCGTCACACCCTGTGCGCTGGCGGGCCGGCCGGAAAAGCTTAGAACTGCAATAATTGCAAGTACGCCGATGAACGGACGTTTAGTCATCTGCAAGGCTCTCTCGAGGAGGAAGAGGAGGGTCGTCAAAGCTAGGCCGCCGCGAGGAGGTCGAGCAAGGGAAGACCCGTCACTGATCGGTCACGCGCGCGACGTTGTCTCGGTCACGTGTAGGGGCGGGCGTCCGCCGTGCAACCCGGCGAAAGGGAGGTGGGGTGCCCATCACGACGACCCCGCCTCGGGCTCAGGTCGTCACACCGCTTTTCCGCGTGCCCACCCGGGCCGTGATCACGCTCTTGATCCCGCCCCGGATGTTGAAGTCCCCCACCACTTCCATCCACATGGGCTTGGTCGCCTCGCTGAGGTCGTCGAGGATCCGGTTCACCGCCCGTTCGTAGAAGATGCCGTCGTTTCGGAAGCTCCAGAGGTAGAGCTTCAGGCTCTTCAACTCGACGCAGACCTCGGCCGGGACGTACGTGATGTACATCGTCGCGAAGTCGGGTGCTCCACCCTCGAGCTGCCTGAGCTCGGCCGCATCCGACTCGATCCCGCCCAGGGGGCAGAGCGACGTGAACTCGGGGCACTCCATCGCGATCTCGTACTCGCGCCCCGGATAGGGGTTCGGGAAGGTCTCCAGCAACTCGGGTCTGGGCATCCCGGAAGATCGCACGCACGAGGGGAACGGAGCAACGGACCCGTCAAGGTGCCCCTTCGTGACTCTGGCGCGCGGCCGTACGTCAACCGTATGTTGTTTTTGTGCCGGTCCCCTCTGGGCCGGCCGTTGCCGCCGGGAGAACGGCCTGGCGGTACTGCCCCCCGGCAAGTCCGGGGGGCTCTTTCTTTATGGCCGCCCGTCTTCCCCGCGCAGCCGCTTCGCCATCTCGTCGAGCACGGCGCGCTCTGCCGGTGTGAGGCTCTCCAGCCCTTCGCGCGAGATCTTGTCGAGCACGCGGTCGAGCTCGCCCACTCGCTCATCGCGCGGTGGCACCGGCGCCACCAGCGCGCGCGCCATCGGACGCGGCTGCTGGGCCGCGACCGCCTTGCTCTTCGCCACGATCTCGTCCACGTCGTCACGCTGAGCGCTGGTGCGCGTGCGCGGAAGCGTACGCGGGATGGGGCGAGGCGTCTCGTCCTGGGGGTAGTCCGGCGCGGGCGAGATCCGCTGCCGGAACCGCTCGATGCTCGCTGCGGGCGGCGTGCGCATGTACAGCCAGGCGAACGCGATCCCGCCGACGTGCGCGACGTACGCGATGCGCTCACCGCCGGCGACGGTCGCCCCGGCGCCCAAGGCACCCGAGATCAGAATCGCGCCTCCCAACAGCATCAGCATCGTCCACGGCCGCATCGAGACGACGCCGAACAGCGAGATCTCTTCATCGGGCCACTGTTGCCAGTACGCGAACATCACCCCCAGCACCCCCGCCGATGCGCCGACGAGTAGCCCGGTGTGCACGAACAGCATGTGCGCCACCGCCCCGCCCAGTCCGCACCACAGGTAGTAGAGCGTGAACGCGCGCGTGCCCATCGTCGCCTCGAGGCGAGGCCCGAATGCGAGCAGCGCGTACATGTTCAGCGCGAGATGCCACACGCCGTAGTGCACGAACATGTACGTCAGCGCGCTCCACAGCGTGCGCTGCAGGCTTCCCGCCTGGAACCCCAGCACCGCGAACGCGTCCGCATCGCTCACCACCGTCCATTGCAGGAAGAGCACCGCGACGTTGATCGCGAGCAACACCTGCACGGACGGCGTCAAGCGCAGTCGGTCGTGCGATTCGAGTGGGGTTGTATCTGCCATCGGGACGGAGCTGCTCGAGATACGGCGTGTCGGCGAAGCGCATCGCGCTGGCCGCCTTCTACTACACAACGTACTAACCGGCAGCCGTGTTGCGGGTTCCGGATTCTCGGTGCCGCGTCACCGCATGCCGGTCGGTGCCGGCAGGCGGGCCAGCAGCCGCACGTCGCCATGCACGCCGGCAGCGCGCTCGAGCCAGGCCAGCCAGCTGCGATCGCTGCTCATGCTCTCGGTGGTCGGATGCACGACCACCGAGGTCTCCGCGCTCGCTGCCTGTGCCTGCTCGACGATCCTCAGAAGTCGGCCGTCACTCGGGTTCGCTTCGGGAAGCAGGGCGATCGCGTGCGTCACGCGTTTCTCCGCCGCGCGGCGCACGGTCGCCATCGCGCGCCCCACCGCTGCATCGTCTTCCGTTCCCGTCATCGTCACCTGGACCAGCGCCAACGATCCGATCACCCGATCCAACGCTTCGGGACGCTGGCCGTCGTGATCGAGCATCACACCGAGCGGCGCACCCCCCGCCAGCGCCGCGGCGATGAACTCTGCCTCGCCGAGCGGATCGCCGCCACAGATCGCGATCGAGTGGTAGACCGAACGCTGCGTCAGCCGTGTCAGCTCGCTCCGCAGCGCATCCGCCGTGAACATCGTCGCGGTCTCCGCGATCCCCGCGAACTTCACGAAGAGCTGTCGTCGCCCCGCCCACGGTCCAGTCGCCCGGATCGCCGACGGAATCCCCGCCAGCGCGGCGCCCGGCGGAAGTGCTTTTCCGGACGGCGTCATCGTGCGGCACCTGCGGTCGCGGCGGCGTCGGCGGCCAGCTGCGCGATGCGCTCGCAGAGCTCGGGAAACGGCATCCCCGCCGCCGCCGCCGCCTGAGGGATCAGGCTGGTCGCCGTCATGCCGGGCAGTGTGTTCGCCTCGAGACAATAGAACTCGCCCGCGCTCGACATTCGGAAATCGATGCGCGCGCATCCGCCGAGCTTGAGCGCCACGAACGCCCGCTGGGCCTGTGCCTGCACCTCAGCGGTCTGCTCCGCCGTCAGCGGCGCCGGAAAGATCTCCTCGGCCATTCCCGCCGTGTATTTGCACTCGTAGTCGTAGATCTCGTGTTTCGGGATGATCTCGCCGACCGGCAGCGCTTCGCCACCCAGGATGCCCACCGTGAGCTCTCGGCCGGCGATGAACTGCTCGATCATCACCTCGTCGTCGTGCTCGAACGCCTCGGCGATCGCCGCGTCGAGGTCGGCCGGCTGCTTGACGATCGAGAGCCCGACCGTGGAGCCCTGCTTCGACGGCTTCACGATCACCGGCCAGCCGAGCGCGCGCTCCACGGTCGCCGCGCTGGGCGGCACGGACGGATCCGTCGCCATCAGCCAGTTCGCCGTCCCCACATCGTGCGCGCGAAAGAGGTGCTTCGATAGATCCTTGTCCATCGCGAGCGCGCTCGCCAGATGCCCGCTGCCGGTGTAAGGCACCCCGGCCAGATCGAGCAGTGCCTGGACGGTACCGTCCTCGCCGCGGCCGCCGTGCAGGGCCAGGAACGCCACGTCGCAGTCGCCACGCTTCGGCAGACGCGACGCGGTGTCCGCGAGTGATTCGGCGTTCATCCGCGCCAGCTCGCCCGGGCTCGGCGGCAGCTGCTTCACGACGCCCTCCGAGAGCAGGCGTTGCTCGTCGGCGATCGAGAGCTCTCCTCGCGCCGTATCGATCGCGCGGACTGCATGCCCGCGCGACCGCAGCGCTTCGGCGATCCGCAGCCCCGACGCGAGCGAGACGTCGCGCTCCGACGAGGTGCCACCCATCAGTACCGTGATTCGCACTGGTCGGTCAATTCAGAGGTTCGTTGCACCGGAGCGCGCTGATGCGCTCATCTCGACATCAGATACGCGAGCATGTCGCTCCGCGTCACGATCCCTTCGATCGTCCCGGCCCGGCGTACCAGCACGGCGGGAGTCGCCTTGGAGAGCAGCTTCTGAACCGACTCCACGTGCTGCGCGGCGTCCACCACCGGGAACGCTTCGTCCATCACCTCGCCGACCACCGCGTCCAGGAACCGTGAGCTCTCGAGCCCGCGCTGCGTGAGCGCGTACTCCGTCACGCTGCCCACACATTCGCCGTTCTCCAGCACCGGGAGCTGCGAGACGTCGTGCAGCCGCATCAGGCCGAGCGCCTGCCGCACGAGCTGACCAGCTGCGGCGCTCACGAGCGTCGACGGCGCCGCGTCGCCTTTGTGTTGGAGCAGGTCTCCCAGTGTGACACGGTCCGGCTCGAGCAGCTGGTTCTCTCGCAGCCACTCGTCGTTGAACACCTTCGACAGATAGCGCTCGCCCGTGTCGCACAGGAACGTCACGATGAACGCTTCCGCGTCGTCGACCTCCCGTGCCACCTGGAGCGCCACGTGCGTGATCAGGCCCGACGAGCCGCCCACGAACAGCCCCTCCTCACGCGTGAGCCGGCGCGCCATCGCGAACGCGTCGCGGTCGCTCACCGGTCGATAGTCGTCCACGATCGCGAGGTCGAGCGTGCCGGGCAGCTTGTCCTGACCGATTCCTTCCACCTTGTACGGCGCGCCGTCGGGCCGGTGCGCGCCCTTGGTGCGCCACAGTTCGGCCAGGATCGAGCCCTGCGGATCCCCCGCGATGATCTTGATCTTGGGATTCCGTTCCTTGAGGTACCGCCCGACGCCGGTGATCGTCCCCCCCGTTCCAGCCGCGGCGATGAAGTGCGTGATGCGCCCTTCCGTCTGCTCCCACAGCTCCGGGCCGGTCGTCGCGTAGTGCGCCTCGGGATTCGTCTGGTTGTAGAACTGGTCGGCAAGGATCGCGTTCGGCGTCTCGGCCGCGATGCGCTTGGCCATCATCACGTAGTTGTCGGGATGATCCGCCGCCACCGCCGTCGGCGTGATGATCACCTCCGCACCGAACGCCTTCAGCAGGCGCACCTTCTCCTGCGACATCTTGTCCGGCATCGTGAAGATGCACTTGTAGCCCTTGAGTGCCGCCGCGATCGCGAGCCCCACACCGGTGTTTCCGCTCGTCCCCTCGACGATCGTCCCCCCCGGCCGGAGTCGCCCCTCGCGCTCCGCCTGCTCGATGATCGGCAGGCCGATGCGATCCTTCACGGAGCCGCCCGGGTTGAAGAATTCGGCCTTGCCGTAGACGGGCGTACGCAGTCCGCGTGTGACCCGAGTGAGTCGGATCAGCGGCGTCCAGCCGATCGTCTCCAGGACGCTTTCGTACGGTTTCGGATTGCGCGCGGGCGGGCGGGCCGCGGCTGGAGCGGCCGATGTCGTGGACGAGCTCATCGTGGTTCCCGTGTGGCGGCGGGCAGCATTCGCCGCAGGATGGTGTCGCCGGGCAGCGCGAGCGCGTCAGGATGGCGAAAATAGACCGGAAAGAGAATGGAGACGCCGAGTGGCGCGCCACGTAGCTTGGCCGGCGCGAACCGGAGCTCCTGCGACCCCCGCACCGCTGCCGAGTCGAGCCCGGTGTACCCGCTCGACTCCTCGATCCGCGTCGAGTCCGGCGTCACCTGGCCCATGCGATCGACGTACAGCCGCAGTGTGACGTTCCCCTGCACCTTTCGCGCATAGAGCGCCGGCGGATAGTGAAACGGGAGATCCTCGTTGAGCATCTTCGGTGACTCGTCCGGGGTGTCGCTCCCGGCCTGGAACACCCGCGCCACCTTTTTCGGCGTGTCCTGATCCATGCATCCCATGAGCGCCACCGACGCGAGGAGTCCGAGCGACGTGCCCCAGCGCACGAAGTTCGCCATCATCGCAATGTAGCGTCCGGCGTGGGGCCATTCGCCGCCGGCTGCGCGCTCAGGCATCACGAGCGCGCTCGGCGAGCTCGGCCAACAGTTGCAGCGCGGCGAGCGGCGTGAGCGAGTTCACGTCGGTCACGCGAAGCCGCTCCAGCACGGGATGCGGCACGTCCACGAACAGTCCGAGTTGGTCCGTCGTCGCGGTGGGGGCGCCCGAGCGGCGAGTGCCGCGCGTCCCCGCGGGGGCGCCCGACGTCAACGTCGGCACCATCCGCTCCGCCTCTCCTTCGAGCAGGCGGAGGACGTCGCGCGCTCGCGCGATCACCGGGTCGGGGAGCCCCGCCAGCTTTCCGACCTCTATCCCATAGGATCGATCCGCTCCGCCCGGCTGCAGCCGGTGAAGGAAGAGCACGCGATCGCCGACCTCGCGCACGCCGACGTTATAGTTGCGCACTGCTACTAATTCGTCCGCCAGCTGCACGAGCTCGTGGTAATGCGTCGCGAAGATCGTCTTGCAGCCCACGGCGTCGTGAATGTGCTCACTCACCGCCCACGCGATCGATACGCCGTCGTACGTGCTCGTGCCGCGGCCGATCTCGTCCAGCAGCACGAGGCTGCGCCGCGTGGCGCTGTGGAGGATCGCGCTCGTCTCCGCCATCTCCACCATGAACGTCGACTGGCCGCGCACGAGGTTGTCGCTCGCGCCGACACGCGTGAACACGCGGTCGCACACGCCGATCGTCGCCGCAGACGCGGGAACGAAGCTCCCCACCTGTGCCAGTACCACGATCAATCCGACCTGCCGGAGGAGCGTGCTCTTTCCCGCCATGTTCGGACCGGTGAGGATCACGAGCCGCGCATCCTCGGTGAGCCGAACGTCGTTCGGGATGAACTTGTCGCGCGGCATCATCCGCTCCACGACGGGATGCCGTCCGGCGGCGATCTCCAGGTCGAAGCCGTCGGTGATCGTCGGGCGTACGTAGCCCTCGCGTGCGGCGACGTCGGCCAGCGCGCCGAGCACGTCGAGCTCGGCCAGGATGCGTGCCGCGCACTGGATGCGCCCGATCTCGCGGCCGACCGCGCCGCGCAGCGCGTCGAACAGCTCGCGCTCCCGCGCTTCGATGCGTTCGGCCGCCGTGAGGATCTTCTCCTCGTATTCCTTGAGCGCCGGAGTCACGTACCGCTCACCACCGGTCAGCGTCTGGCGCCGCTGATAGTCGGCGGGTACCAGGTGTCGGTTCGCGTTGCTGATCTCGATGAAGTACCCGAACACCTTGTTGTAGCCGACCTTGAGCGACGTGATCCCCGTGCGATCGCGCTCCTCGGCCTGGATCCTCGCGATCGCGTCCTTGCCGCCGTCGCGAAGGGTACGGAGCTCGTCGAGCTCGGGATCGACGCCGAGCGCGATCGTGTCCTCGTCGCCGAGCTGGAGTGGTGGTCGCTCGACGAGCGTGTCGCGTACCTGGCTGGCCATCTGCGCGCAGGCGTCCCACCGCTCCATCAGCGATCCGATCACGCCCGCTGTCGCCAGTGAGCGCGTCGCACGCTCCACGTCGGGCAGCCGCGCGAGCGACGCGCCGAGCGCCGCGAGCTCGCGCGGTGTCGCCCGTCCCGCCGCGGCCTTCCCGCCGAGCCGCTCGATGTCGCGCACGCCGTCGAGCGCAGTACGCAGCGCGTCACGCGCACTCGCGTCGCGCACGAGCGCCTCGACCGCGGCGAGCCGCGCCTCGATCGCCACACGCTCGACGAGTGGAGCGAGCAGCCACTGGCGCAGCAGCCGTGCGCCCATCGGCGTCATCGTGCGATCGAGCACCGCGAGCAGCGTACCCTCGGTGCTCCCGCCTCGCAGCGACTCGACGAGCTCCAGGTTGCGTCGCGTCATCTCGTCGAGCGGCATCGCGCCGCCGGCGCGCTCGACCTGCGGGCGCGCGAGATGCGGCACGCCACCGGGCTGCAGCTCCTTCAGGTAGCGTAGCAGCGCCCCCGCTGCCCCGATCGATGGTGTGTCGCGCGCCTCGAGGCCGAGGCCGTCGAGGCCGCGCACGCCGAACTGGCGCGCGAGGTCGTCGCGCGCCATCGCGTCGTCGAACTCCCACGCGTCGCGCTCCGTCACGAGCGCCCCGTCGAGTGTCGCGGTGCGCGGCAGCACGTCGCCGCCGCGTGGTACGAGCAGCTCGCGCGGCGCGATCCGCGCCAGCGCTGCGTCGAGCTCCGCCACCGGCACGATCGAGAGGCGCAGCTCACCCGTGGAGATGTCGGCGGCGGCGAGGCCGGCGAACGCCCGCCCCCCTTCGCTTCGCTCGGCGAGGCCGATGGCTGCGATGAAGTTGTTGCGCGCGCCGTCCAGCAGCTCGTCGGCGAACGCGACTCCTGGCGACACCGTCTCCACCACTTCGCGGCGCACGATCCCCTTCGCGACTTTCGGATCTTCCATCTGCTCGCAGATGGCGACGCGATAGCCCTGCTGCACGAGCCGGCGGAGATACTCCTGTCCCGCGCGCACCGGTACACCCGCCAACGGCACTTCGGCCGCGCCGCCATTGTTGCGCGACGTGAGCGTCAGGCCGAGGACGCGCGCCGCCGTCTCGGCATCTTCGTAGAACATCTCGTAGAAGTCGCCCATCCGGAAGAACAGGATGGCGCTCTGGTGCCGCGCCTTGATCTCCCGGTACTGCTGCATCAGCGGCGTCGCGACCGTGGTGCTCACGGAGGCGGCGCTCCCGTGGCCCTCGGCTCGTCGGTCACGAAGCCGATGATGCCGCGCTGCTTGAGCTCCTCGACACGTGCCGCGGCCTGCTGGCGCGTGTCGTAGTAGTCGAGTCGCACGCGGAAGGGCTTGGCGTCGCCACTGATGCGTGCCTTCACGCCGCGCGCCGCGAGCTTGCGCACGAGTGCCTCGGCGTCCGGGCGCGTGTTGTACGCCGCGAGCTGGATGGTCCAGATGCCGCGCGATGCCGGTTCCTTCGCGGCAGGCTCCTTCGCCGCCGGAGCGCTGGTGGTCGGCGCGCGGCGCGGCGCGCTGCCCGTCGCGGTCCGTCCCGTCGTCGTGTCGGTACGAGACGGCCGATTGGTGCTCGGCGTCGCGCCAGCCGGCGCGGAGTTCGTCGTCGGAGAGGTGCTCGACGACCGGGGCGCAGGTGACGACGCGGCGGTCGGCGAGCCCGACGACCGAACGCTGGGCGCGGCCGTGCCCGCGGCCGGCAGCGGCGCCACGGTTGCGGTCGCGGGCGTCGCCGGGCATCGCGAGCCGTGATAGTCGATCTGGTTTCGCAGCTCCACGTCCGTCGACCCCGCGGAGAGTCGCGCGTCGGCGATCATCGCGCAGCCGCGCGGCACGTCACGCTGCTCGAACGCCAGCCGCGCCGCCGCGAGTCCGGCGCGTGCGCGCGCAGGACCCATCGGGTGTTCGCGCACGAATCGCTGCAGGTGCTGGTACGCCGCGGTGCGATCGCCCCGCGCCTGTTCGAGCTCGGCGAGCGAGAGCAGTGCATCGTCGGCGTACGGCGAGAGCGGGTACTCCACGATCACGCGCCGGTAGTCGCCCTCTGCGTCGGACGCCGTCTCCGCGAGCGCACCACGCCAGAACAGTGCGTCGCCGTATGCCGGCGTTCCCTCCGTGGCCGCGCGCAGCATCGAGTCGACGAGCGCGCGGCCCGCTGCCCCTTCACCCTCGCTCACCAGACGGCGGGCGCGCTTGTAGACGGAATCGTTGGCCGGTAGCGGTGGGCGCGTCGGCGCGTCGGCGTCCTGCGCGCCGCTCGAGCCTGCGAGACTCACGACTGCGGCGAACGCGAAGATGGTGGGGCGGACGAAAGGGTGCATCGGGGGGACGAGGAAAGAGCGACGCTCAGGCTGCGCGGCGCGTCGTCTGGCTGCACAGCGCGAGCACGAGTGTCGTGAGCAGTTGCTCGGGAGAGGAGAGGCGGGTTTCCTTGAGCGCCGCATCGGCGGCGAGCAGTGCATGAAGCGCGGCATCGATCTCTGCGGCGGTCCAGCGCGACGCGTGCTTCGTCCACGCGTTGACTGCTTCGCCCCACGGCCGGAATGGGAATGCGCCGGTATCCTTCAGCAGCGCCATGAGCTCGTTGAACAATCCACGCGGTGCCGTTCCGGCCGCGAGCGCGGCTTCCGCGAATCCGAGCGCGAGCGTCTGGACCGTCAGTGCCATCACGATCGACACCGCGTTTGTTTTCGGCAGCTGGAGGACGATCGGGATCAACCCGATGGCACGATCGACGTTCTTCGCCGCGATGGCATCGAGGAGATCGCCGAGCGACTCGCCACGCCGAACGCCGACGACGTCGGCCACGGCGTGCTCGTCGATCGTCGTGGTCGCATAGCTCGCGAGCTTCTCCAGCTCCACGGCGAGCTGCGCCAGGTCGCCACCCACGGCTTCGATCAGCAGCGTGACCGCCTCTGGCGTGATCGTGCGCCCGAGCGCGTGCTGCGCGTGATAGTTCACCCAGCGCGGCAGTCGGTCGCCGGTGAGCGGCGCGTACTCCACCACGGTGGCGTGCGCGCTCAGCGCCTTGTCGGGCTTCGCCCCGCTCGGCGCGACCAGCACGAGCACGGTGTCGTGCGCCGGTCGCGCGAGGTACCGGTCGAGCAGCGTGCGCGCGCCCTTCTTCAGCTTGTCCACGTCGCGCAGTACGACGACGCGCCGTTCGGCCAGCATCGGCGGAGTGCTGAGCAGGGCATCCAACGACTCGGCATCCAGCTCGCTCGCGCGTCGGATCTCGAGATTGAAGTCGCGCGTGGACGCCTCTACCGCCGCGTTGACGAGATCGCGCGTCGCCTGCTCCTTCAGGAAATCGTCTTCGCCGAAGAGGTAGTAGACCGGATCGAAGACGCGCGTCTTGAGGGCTGCGTGAAGCGCCTTCTCCCCTGCGGATGCCATGGGGGAAATATAGGACGGATCGTGCCCGTAGCGACCGCGCCGACGGCGTGCGCCGTCAGGTCAGGGCGTCAGCGACCTGTGACGTCGCTCGCCAGATGCCAGGGCGCGCGCTGCGCGACGTAGACGGCGCCCCAGATCGGCATCCCCGCGGGCATCGAAGCGACCATCGCCGGGGTGGCGAGTGGCGACGGCTCGGGCTCCGGTGCGGAGGCCACCACGGGTGCGAGCCGGATCGTCGGGTCGGCGTCGTCCGCGAGCATCACGCTCATCGTCAATCCTGCCGCGACCGCGATCCCTGTGGCAAGCGCCACGTAAGTCCCTGTCGAGAACGGGCTCCGGTGGCGCGTCATCATTCCCATCATCAGGCCGGCGGTGGCGTGCTGCCGTGCCTTGAGCGCTCGCTCGTGCGTCAGTCGCATCTGCAGCCGCTCGGTGAATGCCGCAGATGGCTGGATCGATGGCAGGTTGTGCGCGAGCAGCAGCGAGCGTCGAATACGGGTGTCGAGCGCGGCACAGTGAGCGCACAGCCGCAGATGCCGTCCCATCGCCTCGATGTCGACGCCGCTCAGCGTGTCATCGATATACGCGTCGTGCTTGCGTCGAAACTCCCGACAATTCATGCGCGGGGTGGGTTGGGTGACTGGCCATGATGATGTGCCCTCCGTACCCGCGGGACCAGGGGCTGTTCCCGGCCGCTGGAGGGAAGAATGGCAGCGGCGCCCCACATCTGCGGGCGCCGCTACTACTTCACCAATTCACCAATTTCCCGCCGCTCTCAGTCCACCCAGGGCTCGATGATCTCGGCGAAGGCGTTCCGCGCGCGGTTGAGCCGCGACTTCACCGTGCCGAGGTTGCAGTCCGTGATCTCGGCGATCTCTTCGTACGACTTCCCTTCCAGCTCCCGCAGCACGAACACCTCCCGATGGTGCGCCGGCAGCTTCGCGACTGTTTCCGCGACCAGCTCGCGCAGGTGACGCTTGCGGTAGAGATCGTCCGGACGCGCCGTCGTGTCCTCGAACTGAAGTGGGCGATCCTCGTCCTCCCAGCTCCCCTTCATCGTCTGGAACAACACGAGCGGGTTCCGTGAGCGGTTGCGCAGCTCGTTCTTGGCCAGATTGGACGCGATCGTGTATGCCCACGTCGAGAACTTCTTGGACCGGTCGAAGCGGTGCAGATGCCGGTAGACCCGGATGAACACCTCTTGGACGAGATCCTCGGCCTTCTCGCGGTCGCCGATCGTGCGGTAGATGAAGTTGAGTAGCCGCGTCTGGTAGCGCTCGACGAGCTCCTGGAACGCCCGCTCCTCGCCGTCCAGGAACGACGCCACGACGTCCGCGTCGTCCATCCCCTTGAGCTGCTCACGGATCGTCGGCCCACGCTGGGCGACCCGCTTCATTGCGATGTCAGCCATTTATCTATCCCCCCAAGCCTCGACAGGGTTGCGCTCCGACGAACCAGTGCGAGCTCTCGATGTTGTTCTCTTCGTGCCCAGTACTAAGGCAGAGGACATGCCCATCCAAGACGACCAAAGTCCATCTCATAAGACGTTGTGCCACAATAATTTATTCCACTTCCAGTCCAGCACGCTTAGGGTTTTGCCCTGTCTGATCGTCCTCTTTTCAGTACATGGCACGAGAAAGCCCCTGCCGAGTGTCCACTTTTGACACTCGGCAGGGGCTACGGGTTTTCGCGCTATGGGACCTTCTATATCAAGGGCAGGCGCGCAGGGCGGCCTAAATGATCAGCCCGTCTTGAATCCTGCCGCGAACAGCACACCGAGCGCGGTCTTTCCGTCTACGATCTCTCCTTTCTGGATCAATTCCAGCGCCTCGGACAGCCGCATGATGATCACATCGGCGAACTCATCCGCTTCTCGCGTCGCCTCTCCATGTGTCAGCTCGGTGGCCATGAAAAGGTGGATGCGCTCGTCAGTGAAGCCCGGGGTCGTCACCATCGTGATGAGGGGTTCCATCTGCTTGGCCGTGCAGCCGGTCTCTTCCTTCAGCTCTCGCGCTGCACAATCCGCAGGGGTCTCCCCCGGATCCAGTCGCCCGGCTGGGATCTCGTAGAGGTAGCCGTCCGCCGCGTAGCGATACTGTCGGAGCAACAGTATCTGCGGATCCTCACCCTCGGGATCGGACAGAAAGGGCACGACCGCCGAGGCACCGGAGTGACGCACGATGTCCACCTCGGCCTCGCTCCCGTCCGGATAGCGAATTCGATCGCTGTCCAGCTCGATGATCTTTCCCGTATGGATGCGTTTGCTGCTGATCTGGGCATCCGACGTCGCGCCGCGAGCTCTCGACTCGAGATCGGCGGACGTGACGACGGTCGGCGACTTCTTTTTCTTGCCGCTCATGCTGCCACCTCCGCTCCGTCCGGTGTCACCGTCTCCACCGGTGCTCCATGGATCTCGCCGAGCGGCGTGGCGATCACCGCGGGATCGCCGACCACGACGATGCGTAGCCGGTCGGGATGCAGGTGTCGCTGCGCCGCGCGCAGCACGTCCTCTGTCGTCACCCTGCGGACTCGCACGCGATAGTCGTCGTAGAAGTGCTCGGGGAGGTCGTGGATCACGAGGTTTGAAAGCGCCGTCGCGATCGCCGAGGTCGTCTCGTAGCGGATCGGAAACACGCCGTCGAGATAGCTGGTCGCCAGCGTCAGTTCGTCGGTGCTGATCTCCTGGCTCCGCATCCGCTCGATCTCGTGCAGGATCTCCCGCACCGCCGCACCGGTCACGTCGCTCTTGACGGCCGTCTGGATCATGAACGGCCCGGCCGCGCGCCGCCACTCGAAAGCGGAGAAGGCGCCGTACGTGTAGCCGTGCGCCTCCCGCAGGTTGAGGTTGATGCGCGACGAGAAGAGTCCGCCGAGCACCGCATTCATCACCGTCGTCTCGAAGTAGTCCGGATGTCGGCGTGGCAGCCCCGCATGGCCGACGCGCACCTCCGACTGTGATGCGTCCGCCTTCGCGACCACCCGTGCGAGGCGGGTGATCGGCGAGGCGTCGACCGCACGCTCGATCGTCGTCGCGACGTCGCCCTGCCAGTCACCGAACAGCTCGAGCGCCAGCTCTGCAGCGCGGTCCACGCTCACCTCTCCGACGAACACCAGCGTCGTCGACGTCGGTCGATACCGCTCGGCGTAGAAGCCGCGAACCACGTCCCGCGTCAGGGCGCGGACGCTTGCTGCGCTTCCACCAGCGGGGGCCGCGTAGCGCGCGGTCGGTGCGTAGACGGCGCGCGAGAACTGCTCGTCGGCGAGCCCTCTCGGTTCGGCGCGAAGCTGCAGCAGCTCCGCGAGCCGCTCGTCCTTGAGCCGCGCGACTTCGCGCTCCGGGAAATCCGGCGCTCGTAGCAGATCACGAACGAGGGCGAGCGCGTCGGGAAGCCGTTCGGCCAGCACCGTCAGCGAGACGGTCGCCGCATCCCAGTCGGCATGGGCGTCCACCGAGGTGCCGATCCGCTCGAATCGGTCGGTCAGCGCCGCGCCATCCAGCCCCGCTGCACCTTCCAGCAGCAGCTGCGCCGTCAGGGCCGCTACGCCGTCCTGACCTTCCCGTTCGACCGACGCGCCCGCATCGATCACCGCCGTGATCGACACCAGCGGCAGCTTGGTGACGGGCGCGACGACGAGCCGCATCCCGTTTGGTAGCGTGCGCCGATGGAATGCGGGAAAGTGATAGTTGCGCGGCTCGGTCGGAGTCGGTCGAGGCGTCGGCCCACTCGTCTGGGTCGTCGTACCGGTCATCGGGCCCCGACCTCGGCGAGCTCCTGGTTCGCGGATGTCGTCTCGGTGTCGCGCGGCACGTACAGCAGGCTGGCGCGATTGTCGGTGCCGAGGCGTGCGCGCGCGAACGCGTTGACCCGTTCCGGCGTGACTTCGCGATACCGCGCCGCCTGCGTGTTCACGAGCGACGGATCTCCGAAGTACGTCGCGAACAACGAGAGCTTGTCCGCGCGATCCCCCGCCGATTGCAGCGCGACGATCAGCTCGGTCTCGATCAACGTCACCGCGCGCGCCACTTCCTCCGCGGCGACTCCCTCGTCGCGCAGGCGATCGACTTCTTCGTTCACGGCACGCTCGAGTTCCTCGGAAGAGGACTCTGGGCGAGCCGTGACGTCGAGCACGAGCAGGTCGCTCCCCTTGGTGAGATCGTAGGTGAATGACTGCGCCTCGGCGGCGATCTGCCGCTCGCGCACGAGCCGGCGATGCAAGCGACTTCCCTTCTTGAGGCCGAGGATCGCTCCGCACACGCTCGCGGCGTAGTAGTCGTCGCTGCCGAACACGGGCGAGCGAAATGCCAGAAAGAGCCGTGGCAGCACCACGTCGTCCGGCACCACCTCTCGCAACGGCCCGCCAAGAGTCGGCGGCAGTGTCATGTCGGGCAGTGGCGGCTTGCCGGCGCCGCGGGGGATCGGGCCGAAGTGGCGTTCGACGAGTCTCCTGGCCTCGGCGCGATCGAAGTCGCCCGCGATCGAGAGCACCGCGTTGTCGGGCGTGTAATACGTCGTGAAGAACTGCTCGATGTCTTCCAGGCTCGCGGCGTCGAGGTCGCTCATCGACCCGATCAGTGAGTGGTGGAACGGGTGGCTCTGGGGAAAGCACAGTGCCGGTAGACGCTCCCACCAACTGCCGTACGGTTGGTTGTCCATCGACCAGCGCCGCTCGTTCTGCACGACGTCGCGCTGTGTGTCGAGCTTCTGCTGCGTCATTGCCGGCAGCAGATAGCCCATACGGTTCGCCTCGAGCCAGAGTGCGAGTTCGAGCTGGTTCGATGGGACGGTCTCGTAGTAGTTGGTGCGGTCGAGCCAGGTGGAGCCGTTGAGAGTGCCGCCTGCCCGCTGCACGAGCTCGAAGTGCTCGTTGGCACCGACGCTCGCCGAGCCCTGAAACAGCATGTGCTCGAACAGATGCGCGAACCCCGTGCGACCGGCGCGCTCGTTCGCTGATCCGACGTGGTACCAGAGGTTCACGGCGACGATCGGTGCCGTGTGATCCTCGGAGAGGGTGACGAACAGCCCGTTGTCGAGCGTGAACGTGTCGATGGGTATCTGCATTGACGTAAAGTGCATTCGTGAGCCCGCGCAGGGTACCGGGCGGGCGCGCGAGACCTCGCACCTCTCGCGCCAGACGACGACGGGGCCCGCCGATGAGCGGGCCCCGTCGTCGCTGCCTACCTGCGCTGTCGCGTCACGGCGTCGGAGGAGCGCCGAGCACGTCACGCACGTCGCGGGTGACGATCTCCCCCGGCTTGATCGCGCGCACCCCCGTCTCGATCACCTTCCGATCGCCGACCAGGACGATCGTGAGCTTGTCCGGATTCACGTACTGCCGCGCCACGCGCTGGACTTCGGACTGCGTCACTGCGCCATACTGCTGGACGGCCGTCGCGAAGAAGTCCAGCGGGATGCCGTAGGCGATCAGGGGCAGGAACTCGGACGCGATCCCCTGAGTCGTCTCGAAGTTGCTCGGAAGCCCGAGTTGCAGGTACTTCTTCGCCTTCGCGAGATCTTCGGACGAGACGGTGTCGCGGATCGCGCGCAGCTCCTTGAGGAACTCGATCAGCGCCGAGTCCGTCTTCGCCGTCACCACTTCGGCGCTGGCGATGAACGGGCCGGCCGAGCGCCGAAGCCCGAAGCCCGAACCTGCGCCGTACGTGTAGCCGTGCGTCTCGCGCAGATTCTGATTGAGCCGGCTCGTGTACGAGCCGCCGAGGATCGTGTTCATCACCTGCAGCGGGAAGTAGTCGCTCGTCGAACGCGGCGCACCGACGCCGCCGATCCGGAACGACGTCTGCGCCGCCCCCGGTTTGTCGACGATCACGACCGTCGTGCCTTTCGCGCTGCTCGACGTGCTGGTCGCCGGCGTCGGCACGGTCCCTCGAGCCCATGCCCCGAACAGCTCGCGGGCGCGGCGCTCTATGTCGTCGGGCCGGACGTCACCCACGACCAGCAGCGTGGCGTTGTTCGGCCGATAGTAGGTCGTGTAGAAGCGCTGTACCTCGTCGCGTGTGATCGACGCCAGCGATCCCTCGGTGCCGGCCAGCGGCCGGCCGTAGGGGTGCTGCTCCCCGAACACTGCGCTCGCGAACGCACGATCGGCGATCGCCGGCGCACGATCGCGAAGTTGCTGCAGTGAAGTGAGCCGCACCTTGCGCACGCGCTCGAGGTCGGCGTTCGGAAAGTTGGGCCGCAGCGCCACGTCGCTGAACAGTGCGAGCGCGCTGTCGAGCTGCGCGGTCGGTGCGTGGAGCGAGACGTTGCTCTGCTCCCATCCGCTCGTGGCGTTGAGCTGGATGCCGAGATACGCTGCCTGATCGGCGATCTGGAGCGCCGTGCGATTCGTCGTGCCCTCGGTGAGCATCGCAGCGACGAGCGCGGCCGTACCCATCTTGCCGGCCGGGTCGCTCTCTCCCCCCGAGCGGACCTGGAGGATGACGTCGACGAGCGGCAGCTCGTGCTGCTCGAGCACGACGATCTTGAGCCCGTTCGAGAGCTCGCGCGTGCTGATCTGGGGCGGCCGCAGCGATGGTGGTGCAGCGAGTACCGGGGGCTTGGTCAGATCGACCTTCGCCACCGGGGTCGGTGCGGCGGTTGGCGCGGGGATCGGGGGAGGGGTCGTGACCACCCGCGGCCCCGAGCACGCCGTCAGTACGACGGCGGCGCTTGCCCCCACGGCGATGCCGCGGTGCACCCACCCGCGTCGGAGCTGGCTCACTTGGCACCTCCGGAGACCATGAGCTGACGTTTCCCTTCGGGCACCACCGTGAGCACCACCTTTGGCTGGTTGAGGTACGTCGTGGCGACGCGCTGCACGTCCGCTGCCGTCACCTTTTCGTAGCGTGCGAGGTCCTGCTGGACGTAGTCCGGCGTCCCCGCGTTGTAATCGTACGAGGCGAGCTGGTCCGCTTTGCCGAGTACCGACGCGAGCTGGTCGAGGAACGAGGCACGCCGGCTGTTTAGCGAGCGGGCGAGCTCCCGCGGGGTCACACCGTCGCGCGCGATCTTTCCGATCTCTTCGGCCACGAGCGCCGCCATGCGAGCCGGCGTCTGTCCCGGCTTCGGCGTCACCGTGATCTGGAAGAAGCCATCGCGGCGGAGACTGGCCTGAAATGCGTTGACGTCCTGCGCGACCTGCATGTCGAACACGAGACGCTTGTACAGCCTCGAGTTCTTGTCGCCCGCTAGCACGTCGGCGAGCACGTCGAGCACGGCGTCGTCGGGATGGTACAGCTTCACCGAATGCCACGCCTCGTACAGTCGCGGGAGTGTGACCTTGTCCTCGAGCACGAGGAACGTGTCCCGTGGAATGCTGACGGCGGGCAGCGCCGGTGGCGGCGGGACGGCGGGTCCGCGCGGGATCCCGCCGAAGTAGCGGTTCACCCAGGCGACCGCGGAGTCACGCTGGAAGTCTCCGGCGATGACCAGTGTGGCGTTGTTCGGCGCGTAGTAGGTCCGGAAGAATTGCTTCACATCGTCGAGCGAGGCAGCCGTCAGGTCCACCATCGAGCCGATCGGCGGCCAGTGGTAGGGGTGGCCCGCCGGAAAGAGCGCCGCCCCGATCGTCTCGTTCGCCCGTCCGTACGGGACGTTGTCGTACCGCTGCCGGCGCTCGTTCTTCACCACGTCGCGCTGAAGATCCAGCTTCGGCTGATCCATCACGGGAAGCAGGTTGCCCATGCGATCCGCATCGAGCCAGAGCGCGAGTGGAAGCGCGTTGGACGGCAG
>Ga0070675_100000870_pt1 | contig 21464 bp, 20 predicted proteins | sample KBSM43metaG_FD_65343 | JGI IMG/M metagenome (GOLD analysis project Ga0070675, IMG submission 65343) | Miscanthus rhizosphere microbial communities from Kellogg Biological Station, Michigan, USA - KBS M4-3 metaG | ecosystem: Host-associated > Plants > Roots > Rhizosphere > Soil ... | reverse complement strand
GCCGGCTTCTGTCCGGGGGCGGGCGTTGTCGCGCTCGGCATGGGCGAGCTGAAGGCGGCCGTGTTCGTCCTGGCGATGCTTGCGGGAATGGGCATCCTCGAGCTGCTCGATCGCCGTTCGGCGACGCTCCAGGCCGCGTGACCGCGGCCGGCGCGGGCTTCAGCGCGAGAATTCCTCGAACGCGGAGATCGCGCTCGCGGCATACATGAGCGAGGGGCCGCCGCCCATGTACACGGCGACGCCGAGCACCTCGTCCAGCTCCTGCCGGGACGCTCCCAGCTTGACCAGTCCCTGGACATGGAAGCCGATGCACGGGTCGCATCGCGCGGCAACGCTCAGGGCCACGGCGATCAGCTCCTTGGTCTTCTTGTCGAGCACGCCCTCGGCCATGGCCGCCCGACCGAGGTCGGCGAAGCCTTTCATCATCGCGGGTGCGTCGGCGCGCAACGCCCCCAGACCGGCCGATACGCCCTGCGTCAGCTCGCCGTAGTTCTGGGCATGCAGCATGGCAGTGTCCGCGTTCATCGACGGCCCCAGCCGCGGCCGAGCTGCTCGCGCTGCTCCGGGGTCAGGACGGCCAGGATGTCCTTGCGCGTCTGCAGCGAGGCCTCGAACATCGCCTTGTGCACCTCGCTCATCGCCTGGTAGTTCTTGCGCAGCGCCTCGTCGTCCAGCTTGCCGGTGGCGTCGCTCTCGTGCATGCGCCAGCCCTGCTCGCGCATCCGGCCCATCAGCTCCCAGCGCTTGCTCGACGCCGCGCGCTCGATCGCCAGGATCTTGTCGCGCTGCTCGTCGCTCAGCTTGAGCGACCGGTAGTCGAGACCGAAGCCCATCTGCGGGCCCATCATCCCGTACCCGCCCGGCTCGTGGCCGTAGCCGTCCATCATCATGCCGTGGCGGCCGGAGCCATCCATCATCCCGCCCCATCCCGGCCCGGAACCATAGCCGTAGCCGTTCATCATCCCGGGTCCCCCTCCGCCCGGCTGGGCGTGGGCCGCAGCCGCCACCAGGGCGGTCGCGGCGATCGCAAGCAGCGTGCGTTTCATGTCTGCTCCTTCGAATAGGGGTCGAATTCATTCTCGTGCGCCGGTCGGCACGGACGTTGATCCGCATCAAGCGAAGGGGCGGTGCCGGGCGCGACCGGCTCAGGTCATCCGCGGCCGACTTGTCGACAGGGGCAATGCCTTGCGCCGCAAGCGGCGGAGAACTACGGGCGGCGCTCGCCCTCGCTCGCCTTGCGCGCGTAGAACGCGGCAAGCTCCTGGATCTCGAGCGGCGTCATCGCCCGCGCCATGTTGCGCATCTGCGCCTGCGAGTCGTTACGCCGTGCGCCGGAGGCGAAGGCCTGGAGCTGGACGACGAGATAACTGGAGGGCATGCCCTCGAGCCAGGGCGTGCCGAACTTCTGATCGACGCCGCCGTGGCAGGAGATGCACGGCGCGATGTTGCGCATCGGGTCGCCGACCCGGACCAATGCGGGCAAGGTCTCGTCGTAGGTGGTCGGCGCGGTGCGCGCCTTCGGCAGATACGCGTAGTAGGCCGCGAGGTCGGCGATCCCGCGGTCAGACAGCGCCTTGCTGATCTGTTCCATGATCGGGCTCGCGCGCTTGCCGCTCTTGTAGTCGTGCATCTGCTTGATGACGACTTCCGGATACTGCCCGGCGAGGTTGGGCGCATCCGAGCCGCTCATGCCGTGGGCGCCATGGCACATGGTGCAGTTGAGCGCCAGTGTCGCGCCGCGGCCGATCGCATCCTTGTCACCGTCGCGGGCCATCGAGCGCTCGAGGACGACCTCGGTCGACACCGGTCGCGCATCGCGGGCTGCATCGGTCGCCGGCGCCCAGCTCGAGGGAACACCGGCCGCGCGGCAGATGCTCGCCCAGAGCCCCTGGGCACTGAAGTCGGCCTGCGCCGACGGCAGCCAGAGGAAGCCGACGAGCATGGCGGCGATCGTGAGGGCGATCAGCACCGCCACGCTGCCCCGCACCCACGGGTTGCGCCAGGACATCGCGGCCGGCTCCGCCATCACCGGCTCCCGATCGGAATGACCGGCACCGACGCCTCCTTCAGGAGCGCCAGCTGCACGATCGGGTAGCCGTAGTTGACGACCGACAGGCCGATCATCATCGCGATCCACAAGGCGAAGCCGTTCAGCGCGAACGGCGGCCGCAGCCCGGGATGCGCGGCGGCGCCGAACGTGAAGGCGGCCGGCTCGGCCGGCTTGCGGTGCGCGCGCGCCAGGATGACGACGAAGAGCACGGCCGAGACGGCCAGGATCAGCCCGCCGAAGGTCGACATCGTCACCGTCCAGGCCTGCGGCTCCAGCGCCGGATGGCGGTAGTCGAAGTAGGCCATCCGCCGCGGCTGGCCGAGCAGGCCGACCCAGTGCCACGGCAGCGAGAGCACGAGCATGCCGATGAACCAGAGCCAGAGCTGCAGCCGGATCCACGCCGCCGGCAGGGGCGCCGAGCGCGCGAGCTGCGGCCACAGCTCGTAGGCGACCATGAAGTACATGATGACGATCGCGCCACCGAAGATCAGGTGGAAGTGGCCCGTCACCCACTGCGTGTTGTGGACCGTCTCGTTGAGCTGGTAGCTCATGTTGACCAGCCCGCCGGCGCCGCCGAGGCCGAGCATCAGGAAGGAGAAGGTCACCGCCAGCATCATCGGCCGGTCCCAGGGCAGCGCCCGGATCCAGCCGAACGTGCCACGGCCGCCGCGCAGCCGGCCGGCGATCTCGGCCGAGGCGACGATGGTGAAGACCGTGAGCAGGGTCGGGATCGACACCATCGCCGTCATCGCCGCATGGACGAACTTGAAACCGGCGCCGACCTGCGGATCGGCGAACAGGTGGTGGATGCCGATCGGCATCGAGAAGACGAGGAAGAGCGCGAACGCGACCCGTCCCATGGTGTCGCTGTAGAGGCGCCCGCCGATGGCGCGCGGGAACAGCGTGTAGAAGGCGATGTACGCGGGCATCAGCCAGAAATAGACGATCGCGTGCAGCGTCCAGGAGAAGAGGACACGCGCCAGCCCGGCGTTGATCGTGTCGGTGAGGCCGAGCGACGCCGGCAGGATCAGCACCAGCACCTCGACGGCGGCGCCGACCGAGGTCCAGGCCCAGAGGTACGCGCCGGCGAGGTTGCCGTACATCGCCAGCGGCACGGTCGCGCCCGGGTTCTCCCTGCGCCAGGCGTGCAGGTTGATCGACATCAGCGCCACCCAGATCCACGAGCCGACAACGACCAGGACGACGCCGAAGTAGTAGATCGGGCTGGCGATCATCGGCGGGTAGAAGGTGTAGAGCACCGAGGCCTTGCCGGCCGCCATCGCCCCGGCGGCGAGCACCGTGCCGCCGATGACGAGGCCGAATCCCGCCCAGGCCCAGCGCAGCCCGACCAGGGGGCGCTTGAGCGCGAGCTCGCTGATCGCGTAGCCGAAGCCCATCGCTACCAGCGTCGGCAGCACGTACGCCATGACCGTGCCGTGCGCGGTGACCGAGCGGTAGTAGTGCTCGGGGTTGTTGATCCAGGTGCTCAGCGGGCTGCGGATGTACATCTGCCACGCGCCGAGCACGATCGCGCCGAGGAAGGCGACGAACGCCACCCAGAAGTGGGCGAGGACGAGCTTTCTAGCGTGCAACACAGCGGAGCCGCTCCCCCGGCTTGGCTCTGGCCATGAACTCGGCCGCCGGCAGCACCTGCACCCGCGCCCACATCGCCTCGTGGCCGGTGCCGCAGTACTCGTGGCAGGGCATGAGGTGCTCGCCCGCCTTCGGGAACGTGGTCGTGAAGGTCGAGACGAAGGCCGGAATCAGCATCGTATTGGCATTGGTCGTGCCGACGACGAAGCCGTGGATCGTGTCCGTGCTCGTGCCGCGAAAGGTCACCGGCATGCCGGCCGGGACGACGATGCATTGCGGCTCGAACGAATACTGCTGGGCGACGAGGCGCACCGTGACCTTGCCGTCGGCGCCGACGCTGGTGCCGAGGTTGCTCTCGACGAACTCGCCCTTCAGGTGCAGCGTCTTGACGTCGACGGTCTCGACTCGCGAAGGCGGCATCGCCGCCCAGTGCAGTCCGGTGAAGACCATCATCGCCACGAGCAGCGCGATGATGGCGAGCACGACCCAGGCCCAGCGCCGCTCGGCGGCGATCGCGATCGCGTGCGAATCCGGTTCGCCGGCCGGCGCGGGTGCTGCGGTGCTCATTGGACAGCGCCCCGCGGCAGATAGATGAAGAGATAGAAGCCGAAGTAGATCGCGACCACGATCGCCGTCGCGATCCCGGCGACCGCCCAAGCGCCCGAGGGCCCGCGGGCGACGATCTCGTCGACCTCGCGGTCGCTGGCCTCAGGGTCGGTCGGCGCGGGCATCGGCGGGCTCCTTCACTCGGGGAGCAGCTTGCGCAGCTCGTTGGGCTGGCTCGGCTGCACCGGCGTGCCGCTGTTGTTCCAGGCGACGCGGATGTAGGTGACGACGGCGGCGACCTCGTCGTCGTCGAGGATGTGCGAGAACGGCGGCATGCCGTGCGGCTTCGGATTCTTCTTCGTCCCCGGCGGATAGCCGCCGTTGAGCACCATGCGGATCGAGTTGACCGGCGACGCCATCGTGATCGACTGGTTGCCGGCCAGCGGCGGCAAGCCCGGCGGATGCCCCTTGCCCTCCTCGCCGTGGCAGACCACGCACTGCTTCTCGTAGATCTTGCGGCCGAGCTCCATCTTCGCCGGGTCGACGAGTCGCGCCTGGCTGGTCGGCGGCGCCTCGGCGTCGCGCTTCGGCAGCGTCTTGAGGTAGACGGCCATCGCCGTGGCGTCGTCGTCGCTCAGGTACTGCAGGCTGTTGTAGACGACCTCGGCCATCGGCCCGTAGACGGTCGCGCGCGGCGAGACGCCGACCTGCAGCAGGTCGGCGATGTCCTTGATCTCCCAGTTGCCGAGCCCGGCCTCGCGGTTCGAGGTGAGCGACGGGGCGTACCAGTTCTGGTTCGGGATCATGCCGCCCTCGAATTCCTGCGACTCCTTCGAGCCACCGAGCGCGTTGATTGCGGTGTGGCACATCGCGCAGTGGCCGAGCCCCTCGACCAGGTAGGCGCCGCGGTTCCACTGCGCCGACTGCTTCGGGTCGGGCACGAACTCGCCTTCCTTGAAGTAGAGCGTCCGCCAGCCGATCAACAGCTCGCGGTTGTTGAACGGGAAGCGCAGCTCGTGCTTTCGATTCGCCTGGCGCACCGGCGGCACCGACATCAGGTAGGCGAAGATCGCGTCGGAGTCGGCGCGCGTCACCTTGGTGTACGAGGCGAAGGGCATCGCCGGATAGAGCAGCAAGCCGTCGCGCGAGATGCCGGTGTGCATCATCCGGTAGAACTCGTCGGCGTTCCACTTGCCGATGCCGGTCTCGTCGTCCGGGGTGATGTTGGGGACGTAGATGTTGCCGAACGGCGTGGGCATCGCCCGGCCGCCGGCGAACAGCTTGCCGTTGGGCACCGTGTGGCAGGCAGTGCAGTCGCCGGCGCGGGCGAGGTACTCGCCCTGGTTGATGACCTGGGTGGTGGCGTTCACCGCCGGCGCCCCGGCCTGCTGCGGCATCGGACCGGGTTGCAGGAAGTACCTCGCCACCAGGACCGCGACGATCACGAGAGCGACCGTGAGCGCCAAGCCGATGACCTTGCGCATGGCTCAGCGCTGGCTGCCGCACGCGAACGGCATGCGCACGAGGTTGGACGATTCCGGCGAGGGATCGCTCGGCGGATCTTGCGACGCCAGCCAGGCGGCGACCGCGGTGATGTCGGCGTCCGACATGCGCGTCACGATCCGCTTCATGCAGTCGGGTTCGGCGGCATTGCGCTCGCCGACGCGCCAGCTCGTCAGCTGACCGACGATGTAGGTCTGGCGCAGCCCGACCAGGCCCGGAATCCCCGGCTGCATGCCGGTGAGCCCCTTGCCGTGGCAGGCGGCGCACGCCGGGATGGTCTTGGCGGGATCGCCGGTGACGACGAGCGCCTTGCCGCGGGCCAGTGTCGCGGCGTCGACCGAGGTCGGCTTCGGGGCCGCGAACGGCGGCCGCAGCTTGGCGTAGTGCTCGGCCATGTCGCGCAGGTACTCGTCGGGCAGGTAGGCGACGAGGTAGTTCATCGGTGGATAGCTGCGCGTGCCGTCGCGAAAGGCGATGAGCTGGTTGTACAGGTAGCCGGCGGGCTTGCCGGCGATGCGCGGGAAGTAGCCGCTGTTCGTGCCCTGGCCGCTCTGTCCGTGGCAGGTGACGCAGCCCTGGACGCGCGCCTCCATCGAATCGACCTTGGCGAACGACGGCACGGCATGGTCTTGCGCCGTCGCCCCCACGTGCAAGGCCAACGCCGCCAGGAACGCGAGGACGCGCGTCGGAGTGCTTGCGAGCATCTTCATTGCGGAGTGCGAGTTCCGGCAGCGGTCAAGCCTGCGGCGGATGGTAGGCGAACCGGCCCGGAGTTCCAAGCCGCGCCCATGCTGCGCTATCGGTTCTCGAAGCGGTTGTAGTCGAGCACGCCGGCCTCGAGCGGCTGCTCCTTTCGATAGCGGGCCGCGAGCGCGTCGCTGAAGGCCCAGAAGTCCGGGCTGGTGCGGCGCACGGCCCAGCGCTTGGCGAAGGATGCGTAGTCCGCTTCCGAGCGAAGCTGGCGAATCGCCGCGGTCAGGGCCGGCAGCTCGGCCGCCGGCACGCGGTAGAAGGCATTGGGATAGCTTCCGAGCACGCCCGGAACGACGGTCAGCGTGTCCTCGTCGGGGCGCAGCTCCCGGTGCTCGCCGAGCAGGTCCGACACGCTGGCGTGCGCGGTGTTGCGCAGCAGGCTGAGGGTGACGTCTCCGGCCGGCGTCTCGACCACCAGGAGCGAGCTTTCGGGCAGCCACTGCAGCGACGCGCCGCGCACGCGCTCGAGCTCGTGGAGGGGCGTCCGCAGCGATGGCGCCACATTGCGATCGATGTCGAAACGCCGGCTCAGCACCGGCGCGAGCCTGGCCTTCAGCATGTCGAGCAGCTCGCGCTTTGGGTCGCTGGTGGAATAGCGGATGGCGCTGTCCACGGACAGCGTCGTCGTCGCGCCGCCGTAGACCTGCTCGCGCGTGGCCAGGCTGTCGCCGCGATACCACTGGTCCCGCGTCGCGAGACGCGCCGGCTGGGGCAGCAGCGTGAGGAAGTTGAACTCGCCCTCCATGCGCAGGAAGTCCATGTAGAGCCGCGAATTGAGCTGGTGGCCGACGTTGCCGTAGACGTCGTAGTTGGCGACCAGCAGATAGTGGATGCGCTCGAGCAGCGGGTAGCCGATGACCCACGCGGTCTTCGGCGATTCGCCCACCATGCCCTTGACGACGCTGGCGCTGTCGAAGTGGCGAAAGACGGTGAGCGCGGCGTTGTCGTTGCGGCCGTCGCCGTCCCAGATCAGGCGCAGGTCCAGGCGGGTCGATCCCTGCAGCGACTGAAGAAGAGCGTCCGACTTGGCCTTCAGATAGTCGTTCTCCAGCTTCGCGTACTGCAGCCAGGGGATCAGGACCGGCGTGCTGCTGCTGCCGGTCGGCAGGCGCATCAGGTTGACGTCGCGCGCCAGCAGGGCCGACTGCGATGCGTCGGAGCCGCTGGAAGGCGCGAGAAAGACGACCCAGAAGTGGTCGTCGATGACGTTGAGCGCCATCTGGCCGCGACAGACCGGTCCCTTGATGAAGCCCATGATCGTGTACTCCGCCTCGTCGAGCATGAAGCGGTACCGGGCGGCGACCGGCAGGGCGGCGAAAGTCGAGAACGGGTTGGCGGCCGTCTCCGCGCTGTAGCCGGGCAGGCGGTCGACCGGATCCGGTGTGTCGAGGAAGAGCGCGCGCCAGCGCGCCATCCGCTGCGGGCCCAGGGCGTAGGGCATGTGCGTCTTGGCGACGATGGTCTCGCGCTCCGGGACCAGCCGGTAGTAGACGCGATCCACGCCCGGGTCGTCGACCGGGCGCGGGCTCGCGATCAGTCGCGGCGGCTGCCCCGGTGGCGTGGCCGAGCGCACGAGCCGGAAGTACTGGCGCTCGGGATCGTCTTCGAAGTACAGGTGGGCGAGGAACAGGTGCTCGTAGGCATAGCGGCTGAAGAGCCTCTCCTTGAGCGAGTCGCCATTGAAGAAGCGCTCCCACTGCGCGACGCGCTGCGTCGCCAGCGACGTCGGCGCGGCCGGGCCTTCGTACGGCGCCCCCTGCTCGAGCCAGCGGGTGAGCACGCGGTGCTCGGCCGCGCTCAGTCCCGGCAAGCCGAAAGGCATGCCGCCCTGCGGAGTCGCGCGCTCGTACTGCTCGATTTCCGCTTCCGCCGGGCAAGTCGCCGAGCGCTCGAGGGAGAAGTCGAGCCCGCCTTCGACGACATCCCCGGCCGGCAGCGGATGCTGCTGCTTGAGCATCAGCATGCGGTGCATCAGGCCGGCGCCTCGATGGGCCTCCGGCGTGGGGCTGTGCTCGTTGAGCACCGGCGAGAAGTCCCGGGCCCGCCATTGCGATGGCATGTCGGCATCGACGTAGAGGCGCGACGGCCTCGCCGCCCGCAGCCGGGCGGCGTCGTACACCGGCGTCTTGCTTGCGCCCCGCGCCAGCCCGTCCCAGCTGGTCGTCTTGAGCTGGCAGGGCGCGTCGTAGCAGGCGTGGCAAACGACGCAGCGGCGGTCGAGGATGGGCTGGATGGTCTGCGCATACGACTGCCCGGGAGGGGGCGCGACCGGCTGGTCGAAGCGCCGGGGGTCGGGCGGGCCGAACAGGTCGTCGAAGGGCCGGGTGGCGAAGGTGGTGCAGGCGGCAATCAGGACGACGACGGCGATCGAGGACACGATGCGGCGCATGCGCACAACCCACGATGGAGACGGTGGGCGCACTTTACCCGGCGGATGTGCCGGGTCGAAGGGCGGCCGCGCCGTCGACCGCGACGGTCGACACCGCCGCGATGCCGACCCCGGCCAACCCTCCCGCCCTACGCTGCCTGCTTGGCGGTCGCTGCGGTTTCCAGATCAGCGACGCTCACCTCGTGGCGGTCGGCGATCCGGCGCAGCTCGCCCGCCGGGGTCGATTCGACCGCGCGACGCACGAGCTGCTGGTGGGGCCGGGCGTGCACCGACAACGTGAACAGATCGGGCCGGGCGTAGTGGCCGACGGTGTCGACCACGGCCTTGGCGATCTTCACGAACTGCGCCGGACACACCGCGTACACGATGGTGTCGCCGGGCGTGGGCGGCGCCAGGGGAATGCCGATCGGTGCGTAGACCGCGCTGCCGCCCTTGGCGTAGTCGATGTTGAGGCTGTCGCGCAAGGCGAAATCGACCGGGAAGTCGGCGTCGGTGATGTAGCCGCAGGAGCCGAGCACGAAGGCGCCGGCCTCGAAGGCGTGGGCACGGCAGCTCGAGTAGCCCCAGAAGCTCTCGGCCGTCGCATCGAATTCCTCCAGCTTCGGGCCGGTGTGGAGCGCGAACGCGCCGGGGAAGACGGCGACATGGAAGTCCTCGCCTTGGGCGATCAGGTGCGCCCGGGCCAGGGTCATCAGGTTCTCGCCGCAGATCAGGCCGCCGATGCGGCCGTAGTCGGTCTCCACCGGCTGCAGGTCGGAACCGTCGCCGCATCCCCAGACCGCACGCTCGACGAAGGTCGGCATCATCTTGCGGCGCCGGCCCAGCACCTCGCCGTGGTTGCCGATGAACAGCAGCGTGTTGTAGATCGTGTGCGCCGCCGGCCGCGGGTCCATCTCGTTGCAGCCCATCACGATGACGGTGTTGGCGCGCGCCGCGGCGTCGCACAGCCGCTGGGTGTCGTCGTCGTCGATCATCAGCGTGCTGTCGTAGAAGCGCGCCCGGACGTCCATCCAGTCGCCGACGCGCGACTCCCAGCCTTCGCCCCAATAGGGATAGCCGGCGATCCAGGCTTCGCTGAAGACGATGATCTGCGCGCCCTCGCGACCGGCCTCCTCGATCTTGCGGCACGCCTTGTCGATCGTCTTCTGCCGGTCGAAGAAGACCGGCGCGGTCTGCACGATCGCGACCTTGACCGCGGGATGACCATTCAGGACCTTCTGGGTGGACTTCATCGCATGCTCCCGAAGACCGGCGGGCGGATGCCGGGCCGGGCGCGCGGGCGCGCCGGTCGATTGAACGACGGAACAGCGCGCGCGGCCGGCCCCAGGGCGAACCTCGGCCCGTCCGTGCGCGAACACGGCCGGCGTGGCCATGCCGCCGCGGCGGCTCAGCCGTGCAGTGCCCGGCGGCGCGCCTCGCTCGGGGCCAGCGCGAAGCGGCGCCGGAAGGCGCGCGCGAAGTGGCTGGCGTCGGCGAAGCCCCAGGAGAGCGCAATGTCGGTGACGGTGCGTGTCGCTTGGGCCGGATCCTGCAGCGCGTCGTGACAGCGCAGCAGGCGCTGCTCGAGGATGCAGTCCGAGAGGCTCTCGCCCTCGGCGGCGAAGAGACGTTGCAGCAGGCGAAGCGAGACGCCCTGCTTCGCCGCGACCACGGCCGGCGAGAGTTCCGGATCGCGCAGCGACGAGGCGATCTGCGCCTTGGCCCAATGCACGCGCATCTCTGCCATGCGTGCCGGCGATGCCGCCGATCGCCCGACCTCGGACAGCGCCAGCCCCAGGAGGTCGAAGGCGATGTTGGCGAGCGGCAGCGCGACGTTGTCGCGCTTCTCGCGGCCGAGCTCGCCGAGGGCGATACGCGCCAGCCGGCCAGGCCGCGAGCGGGGTTCGACCGGGCGGCTGGTGTAGGCGCTCAGCGACCCGAGCCGGTGCTCCAGCACGCCGGGGCCGACCTTGACCACGGTCTGGCGGAAGGCCGCCGGAAAGCGCAGCGAATAGGGCCGGCGGCTGTCGAGGAACGCGAGGGTCCGCGCCGGCAGGTGGATCTCTCGCCCGTCCTGCGTGGCGACGCAGTCGCCTTCCTGCTGCAGCATCACGATCAGGCTCTCGGCCGGATCCTCGCTGACGTGGCGCGGGCTGCGGCTGACACACTGGGCGCTGCCCGCCACCGAGATCAGGTCGAACTTCTCGGTCCGCCGGATGCCGAGCTCGCAACGGAACGGCGAGCGCGGGTCGCACTCGAGGTCGAGGCGCACGAAGGTCGAGCAGATCGCATCGCGCCACCAGGCGATTCGATCCGACGGCTTGACGGTGTCGGTGCTGAGGCGCGTTTCCATGCCGGTCTGGGTCGAAGGGATCGCGCCGAAATGTTCGTGGCGGGCGTCTGCGAATTCTGCTCCTCCGGGTCACGCCGCGCCAGCACGCGGAGGCACCGCGGGTTTGCAGCAGGGATAGCGCGCGCCAGGGACTTTCAAGACCCGCCCACTGGGTCGGAGCCGGCGCGTGCAATATTCGAACGGATGCCCAAGGGATTCGGATGAACTGGATCGCCGTGAGCCATCGCATGCCGTGAAGCCTCGCGTCACGCTCATCACCCTCGGCGTCGATGACCTCGAACGCGCCGTCGCCTTCTATCGGGACGGCCTGGGCTTCGAGACCAAAGGCATCGTCGGTGCCGAGCTCGAAAATGGCGCAGTCGCCTTCTTCAATCTCGAGTCCGGGCTCAAGCTGGCGCTCTGGCCCCGCAAGAGCCTTGCCGCCGACAGCGGCCTGCCCCAGCGGGCGGGGAGCGGGGACTTCTCGCTCGCGCACAACGTCGCCTCGCAGCCGGAAGTCGATGCGGTCATGCAGCAGGCGGAGCACGCGAGCGCGCACATCGTCAAGCCGGCCCAGCCCACGTTCTACGGCGGCTACGCCGGCTACTTCCAGGATCCCGACGGTCACTTGTGGGAGGTCGCGTTCAATCCCGGCTTCGCCTCCCTGGGCTGAGCCGCTCCGCTCGGCAGAGACGCGCAGGCTGCCGCCCCCGGGCCGGCATCTCCCCTGCGAGCATGGGCCTTTGGTGGCTGTCGATAGCGCGGAGTGCAAGACTCCCCCTCCCAGCGGAGGAGTTGCCATGAACAACAAGCTCGGATCCGTGCTGCTGTGGCCGGCGTTGGCCATCGTCGGTGCCATTTCTCTCGCAGCACTCGCGCTGGGGCGCGGCGAGAGCGTCAACGCGGTGTGGCTGGTGACGGCGGCGCTTTGCGTCTATTTCATCGCCTACCGCTTCTACGGCAAGTTCATCGCCGAGAAGGTGCTCGGGCTCGACGACTCGCGGCCGACGCCGGCCGTGCGCCACAACGACGGCCTGGACTACGTGCCCACCAACAAGGTCGTGCTCTACGGCCACCACTTCGCGGCCATCGCCGGGGCGGGGCCGCTGGTCGGCCCGGTGCTGGCGGCGCAGATGGGCTACCTGCCCGGCACCTTGTGGATTCTGGTGGGGGTGGTCGTCGCCGGCGCGGTGCAGGACTTCATCGTCCTGTTCGCATCGATGCGGCGCGACGGCAAGTCGCTCGGCGAGATGATCAAGATGGAGCTCGGCCCGATTCCCGGCGCGCTGGCGCTGGTGGGCGTGCTGGCGATCATGATCATCATCCTGGCCGTGCTCGCGCTGGTGGTGGTGAAGGCGCTCACCGCGAGCCCCTGGGGGCTGTTCACCATCGCCGCCACGATCCCGATCGCGCTGCTGATGGGCGTGTACATGCGCGTGATCCGCCCCGGACGCGTCGGCGAAGCCTCGATCTTCGGCGTGGTCCTGTTGCTGGCATCGATCTTCGCCGGCCGCCTGGTGGCCGAGAGCCCGTCCTGGGCGCCGCTGTTCACGCTCAACGGCACGCAGCTCGCCTGGGCGCTCATCGTCTACGGCGCCGTCGCCGCCAGCCTGCCGGTGTGGCTGATGCTCGCCCCGCGCGACTACCTGAGCACCTTCCTGAAGATCGGCACGGTGGTCGCGCTGGCCCTCGGCATCTACCTCGTCATGCCGGCGCTGGCGATGCCGAGGACCACGCGCTTCATCGACGGCAGCGGGCCGGTGTTCTCCGGCCAGCTGTTCCCGTTCCTGTTCATCACCATCGCCTGCGGCGCGGTGTCGGGATTCCACTCGCTGATCTCCTCGGGCACGACACCCAAGATGATCGAGAAGGAATCGCACGCCCGCTTCATCGGCTTCGGCGGCATGCTGGCCGAGTCGTTCGTCGCGGTGATGGCGCTCACGGCCGCGTGCGTGCTCGACCCGGGCATCTACTTCGCGATGAACTCGCCGGCGGCGGTGATCGGCAGCACCCCGGCGCAGGCGGCGCAGGTGATCTCGAACTGGGGCTTCACGATCACGCCCGGGCTGATCGAGCAGACCGCCCGGGACATCGGCGAGACCACCATCCTGTCGCGTGCCGGCGGCGCGCCGACGCTGGCCGTGGGCATGGCGCAGATCCTCGGTGCCGCGCTCGGCGGCAAGGCGATGGAGGCGTTCTGGTACCACTTCGCGATCCTGTTCGAGGCGCTTTTCATCCTGACCGCGGTCGACGCCGGCACGCGGGTCGGCCGCTTCATGATCCAGGACATGCTCGGCCATGTGTACCGGCCGCTCGGCAACACCGAGTACCTGCCCGCCAACGTGCTCGGCACCGGGCTGTGCGTGGCGCTGTGGGGCTACTTCCTGTACCAGGGCGTGGTCGATCCGCTCGGCGGCATCAACACGCTGTGGCAGCTGTTCGGCGTCGGCAACCAGATGCTCGCCGGCATCGCGCTGCTGCTGTGCACCAGCATGCTGGTGAAGATGAAGCGGGAGCGCTACGTCTGGGTCACCCTGGTGCCGACGGCGTGGCTTCTGATCACCACGCTGACCGCCGGCGTGCAGAAGATCTTCAGCGACAACCCGGCCATCGGCTTCATCGCCCTGGCGCGCAAGTTCGGCGACGCCGCCGCGCAGGGCAAGGTGCTCGCGCCGGCCAAGTCGATCGAGGAGATGCAGCGCGTGGCGTTCAACAACTATCTCGACGCGGCGGTGTGCGCCTTCTTCGTGCTACTGGTGCTGGCGATGTGCGTCTTCGCCGCCAAGATCTGCCTGCAGGCGATGCGCCAGGCCTACCCCACCGCGCAGGAGATTCCGCCGCAAGCCCTGGCCGGGAGGTCGACGGCATGAGCGCGCAGGGCGAGGGCGAGGGCGAGGCCGGGCTCGGGCCGCGATGGCGCGGCCTCTGCTCGGCCTGCCGCCAGGTGTTCGGCATGCCGGACTACGAGCGCTACCTCGCGCATGCCGCGCGGCGCCACCCGGGAGCCCCGGTGCTCACGCGCGGCGAGTTCTGCGCGCGCGAGATCGAGCGCAAGTACGGGCGCGGCGGGATGCGCTGCTGTTGATGCGCCGACGCCGGCGCCGTTCTCGGTGCGCCGCGTCGCCCGCGAGGCCGCCCGCCGCCTCGTAGACGGTCGCGTCGGCGCTGCGGGCCCGGCGATCCATCGGCCCCTTGCGCCCCCGCGCCGCCGGTGTCAGGATCGTCTCCGCTCCGCGACTCACGCCCGTGGCGGTGACAGCAGCCCGGCGACGGCCCCGGTCCTGGCGATGGGCGTGAAGCGGTCGTCTTTCCTCGAAAAGGAGGGTCCGCCATGTCGTCCAACGCCCGTCACCGCGCGCTGCGCCGCCTCGCGCTCGCGCTCGCCGCCGCCGGCCTGTTGGCCGCGAGCCTGTCGATCGCCGACCGCTCGAGCGGCGGCAATGCGGCGTTCGCCGCCACGGCCGCCGGACCGACCTTCGATCCGCTGCTCGACAGCGGACCGGGCGCCGTGTGCGGCCCGATCGCCGGCACGTCGATGAAGATCCCCACCGCCTGGCTCGTCGCCGCGGTCGCCAAGACCGAGACCACGCCGTTCCAGCCGCAGCCGATGAAAGCCGCCGGCGGCGACGTGCCGATCTACCAGGGGCTGGGCACGCTGGCCTTTCCGGTCACGACCCGGAACGCGCAGGCGCAGTCCTATTTCAACCAGGGGCTGCGGCTGTCGTTCGCCTTCAACCATGCCGAGGCGCAGCGCGCCTTCCAGACGGCGCAGAAGCTCGATCCGGACTGCGCCGCCTGCTTCTGGGGCGAGGCGCTGATCCTCGGGCCCAACATCAACGTGCCGATGATGCCGGAGGCGAATGCGCCGGCGCTCGCGGCGCTCGAGAAGGCGGTGTCCCTCAAGAGTCGCGCCGGTGCCAAGGAGCGGGCGTTGATCGAGGCGCTGCAGCTGCGCTATTCGGCCGATCCCAAATCCGAGCGCCCGGCGCTGGATGCGGCGTATGCCGACGCGATGCAGAAGGTCGCCGCCCGCTTCCCCGCCGACGACACCATCCGCACCCTCTACGCCGAAAGCGCCATGGACACCCAGCCCTGGGACTACTGGGAGCCCGGCGGCGCCACGCCGAAGGGCCGCGGTGCCGAGATCGTCTCCAGCCTGGAGACCGTGCTCAAGCGCAACCCGACGCATCCCGGCGCCATCCACCTCTACATCCATGCGGTCGAGGCCTCGACCGCGCCGGAGCGGGCGCTGCCGTACGCCGACCGCCTGGCCGCGCTCATGCCCGGCGCCGGTCACATCGTGCACATGCCGGCGCACATCTACTACCGGGTGGGCGAGTACCGGCGCTCGCTCGACATCAACAAGCGAGCGGTCGCGGTCGACGAGCAGTACTTCCACGGCTCGCCCTCCGACCCGCTCTACAAGAGCGCCTACTACCCGCACAACATCCACTTCGTGATGGTCTCGGCGCAGATGGGCGGCGACGGCGCGACCGCGGTCGACGCGGCGAAGAAGCTCGATGCCGCGGTGCCGGTGGAGCTGGCCAGGCAGTTCCAGATCATGGAACCGGTGAAGGCCGCGCCCTACACCACCCAGATCACCTTCGCCGACCCCGACACGGTGCTGGCCCTGCCCGCCCCCGACGACAAGCTCGTGCTGGTGCGGACGATGTACCACTACGCCCGGGCCACGGCGTTCGCGCGCAAGAAGGACATCGCCGCCGCGCAGGCCGAGATCGATGCGATCGGCACGCTCGAGGACAAGGCCGACTTCAAGCCCTACGAGCCGTGGGGCGTGCCGGCCAGGGCGATCGTCGATACCGCGCGCTACGTCGCCATCGGTCGCATCGCCGACGCGGCGGGCGACCTCGAGCGCGCCGCGCTCGCCTACGAGGAGGCGGTGGCCCTCCAGGACAAGCTGAGCTACACCGAGCCGCCGTACTGGTACTACCCGGTGCGCCAGTCGCTCGGCGGCGTGCGCCTGCGTCAAGGCCGGCTCGACGACGCCGAGCGCGCCTTCCGCGATTCGCTCACGAGCGTGCGCAACAACGGCTGGGCCCTCGCCGGGCTGGCCGAGGTCTACAAGCGCAAGGGCGACAAGAACGGCGAGGCGGCGGCGCAACGGGCGTATGCGAAGGCCTGGTTCGGGGCGACGGGCGGGCCGGATCTGGCGCGGCTGTGAGTGCCTGCGGCGCCGGGCTGCACCGGACGAAGCCCTTGCGGCCCCGCAACCCGCGCGACGGCGCGGGTCGGGCTCAGTGATAGAAGTAGGGATCGAGGACCGAGACCTCGGTGATGCTGCCGACGGGCAGCTCGTTCATGTGCGCGACCTCGCGGATCGTCTCTGCCGACGGCGCGTCGTAGACGCAGTAGGTGCGCGTCTTGTCCGGGCTCACATACGAATGCAGCCAGGTCACGCCCTTTTCGGCGTTGACCGCGACGATGCGGCTGCAGCCCTTGGCGCCCTCCGCCGTCATCGGGACGGCGAGGCCGGAGGGGAAGGTGCGTTCGATCATGAAGCGGGGCATGGCGATCTCCTGTGGGTTGCAAGGGCCCGGATGCTTGTTGCGTCGCGGGTGTTTCGGGCGGATGCCGACGGCGGTGCCGGATCGGTGACGTGATCGTGGCGTCATTCACGGCCGGTGTCCTGAAGGGTCCTGAAGCCTTCTGAATGGACCGCTGAATCCGCAGTGCCACGCCAGAATCGGCCGCACGGGCCCGTTGGCACTTCCCCAGCCTCCCCGTCCGGAGTGCCCATGCCCGCCCTGCCTTATCGCTTCCTCGAGGCCGAGCTCCATCCCGAGCAGCGCGTGCTGCGCGTCGGCGGGCGCGACTGCCAGGTCGGGGCGCGCGCCTTCGACCTGCTGCTGGCCCTGGTCGAGCGGCGCGACCGGGTGGTGCCCAAGGGCGAGCTGCTCGATCTCGTGTGGCCGGCGGTGATCGTCGAGGAGAACAACCTGCAGGTGCACATCAGCAGCCTGCGCAAGCTGCTCGGCGCCCAGGCCATCGCCACCGTGCCCGGGCGCGGCTACCGCTTCGTGGCGCCGCTGCAGGACACCGCTTCGGTCGCCGCGCCCGAAGCCACCGCAGTTCCGCACCCCGAGCCCGGCGCGGCCGCCCGTCCGCAGAAGACAAACCTGCCGGCGCACCCGCCGGCGCTTCTCGGGCGCGCCGACGAGGCGGCGTTGCTCGCCGGACTCCTCGCCTCGCATCGGCTCGTCACCGTGGTCGGCGCGGGCGGAATCGGCAAGAGCCGGCTCGCCCAGGCGGTGGCCGCAGCCGATCTCGAGCGCTGGCGCCACGGCGTGTGGTGGATCGAGCTCGCGGGGCTCGCCGATCCCGACCTGCTGCCGCATGCCGTGGCGCAGCCGCTCGGCCTGAGCGTCGAGCCGGGCGAGGCCGGTCTGCGAGCGCTCGTCGATACGCTGGCGCCGCGGCAGATGCTGCTCGTGCTCGACAACTGCGAGCATCTGCTCGAGGCCGTTGCCGAGCTCGTCGAGCGGTTGCTTCGAGCGGCGCCGGCGCTGCGCATCCTGGCGACGAGCCAGGAGCCGCTGCGCCTGCAAGCCGAACAGCAGCATCGCCTCGAGCCGCTGGCCGTGCCTCGCGATGCCTCGGTGAGCGGCGCACGCGGCTACGGGGCGCTGCTGCTGTTCGAGGCGCGCGTGCGCGCGGCCGCACCCCGCTTCGAGCTCACGGAGGCGGACCTGCCGCTCGCCATCGACCTGTGCCGGCAGCTCGACGGGCTGCCGCTGGCAATCGAGCTTGCCGCGGCGCGCGTGCCGCCGGTCGGCCTGCGCGCGGTCCACGCGCGCCTGCGCGAGCGCTTCCTCCTTCTCACCGCCGGCACGCGCACCGCGCTGCGCCGCCACCAGACCCTGCGCGCGGCGATGGACTGGAGCCACGCCCTGCTGAGCGACATGCAGCGGGCCGTCTTCCGCCGCCTGGGCGTGTTCTCCGGCGGCTTCACGATGGAGCTGGCGCAGGCAGTGTGCGTCGACGCGGACCACGACGAATGGGCAGTGCTCGAGCAGCTCGCGGCGCTGGTGGAGAAGTCGCTGGCGGTGGCCGAAGCCTGCGAACCCGTGCGCTACCGCCTGCTCGAATCGCCGCGTGCCTTCGCGCTCGAGCAGCTCGCGGCCTCGGGCGAGACGGCGGCGACGCTCGAGCGGCATGCGGCGGCGATGCTGCGATTCCTGCGCATCGCCGACGACGGCAACATGGACAGCACGCTGCGCAGCGACGCGTACGCGGCGCTCGTGCTGCCCGAGCTCGACAACCTGCGCGCCGCCTATGCCTGGGCGACGGGCGACGGCGGCGACCGCGCGATCGCGATCGGCCTGGCCGCGCACGCCGGGCCGCTCATCGATTACAGCAACGAGTTCGCCGCCTGGCTGCTCGCGCAGCACGCGCGGCTTGAGCCCGGCGTCGTCGACGACGCCACCGAGGCCCGCTTCTGGCGCGCGATGGCCGCCGTGAACATGCAGGGCCCGCGCACCCTTGCCGAGCTGCTCGAGGCCGCGCAACGGGCCACGGCCGCCTATCGCCGCTTGCGCAGGCCGCGACGGCTGTTCTCGGCACTGCGCCTGGTCGCGGTCTGGTCGCTCATGGCCGGCGACTTCGCTGTCGCTCACGCGGCGATCGACGAGGCTGCGGCGCTGATCGAGCCCGACTGGGCGGCCGAACCGCGCATCAACGTGCTGCGCTTTCGCGCCTGGTCGAGCCGCCGGGCGGGAGCGCACGACGCGGCGGCCGCGATGTACCGCGAGGCGCTCCGGCTTTCGCGCGTGGCCGGCGACTGGCGGCTCGAGGTGATCAACCGGGGGCAGGCCTGCGATCATCTGTGGGAGCTCGGGCGGCACGACGAGGCCGCGCACCAGCTGGCAGAGCTGCTGGATTTGCTCGACCGGCAACCCGTCTCCGACTACGAACGCGTGGACACGCTGTCCCTCCAGATCGGCGTGCTCGGCGAGTGCGGACGGATCGACGAGGCCGCCGCTGCCGCCCGCGAGGCGCTGCCGGTCATGCGGCGGATGCCGAAGTTCCGCTTCGAGCCGTGCGCACAGCTGCTGTGGCGGCTCGGCCGGCCCGAGGCCGCGGCGCGGGTGCTGGGGGCGCAGGCGGCGCGCGAGCGCTCGGGGCGGGACGGGCGCCAGGTCAACGAGGCGCGGATCGCGGCGACGACTCTGGAGGGCTTGCGGACCGTGCTGCCGAGAGAGCGGCTGGATGCGGAAATGGCGCTGGGAGAGGATCTGACCTGGCTGGACGTATGCGCGCTGCTGGCGAATGCGCTGCCCGAGGGATCAATCTCCGAGCGTGAGTGAATGCATCCGTGCCGGGTCGCGCTGGAGATAGACCACTCGCACTCCGCCCTCTTCGAGAATGTCCCGCGAGCAATGGAAGCCCGGTCCCCAGAGCGGATCGTCGAAGTCCGGGGCCAGCGTGTACAGGGTCGCGATGCCGGACTGGACGATCGCCCGCGCGCACTCGGCACAGGGGTGGAAGGTCGCAACCAGGGTGGCGCCGGCCGTGCTCATACCGGCCCGCGCCGCCGCGAAGATCGCATTGCGCTCGGCGTGCTCGATCCAGAGCAGCCGGTCGGGGTGGGCGTGGCGCGCCTCGAGGTCGCGCACGCCGGCGGGAAAGTCGTTGCAGGCCGCGAGCGTGGTCACGCCCCCGTCCAGCACCAGCACCGCGCCGACCTTGCGCGGCCGGCTTGGGCTCTTGCGCGCCGTGGCGATCGCCAGGTCGACCAACGCTTCGATGTTCAATGTCATGCGCTCTCCGGCCGTCATTCACAGCGTCGCGGCCACGGCCTCGAGCTGCTTGAGCTGGCGCACCAGCCGCGCGACGAAGGTCTGGGTGACATGCGGCAGGGCCCGGTGGCTCGGGATCAGGACCCCGACCTTCAGCGCGTTCAGCTCCGGGACGTCGAGGGGCCGCCAGACGACGTCGCCGCGTCGGAGCTCCTCGATGAAGGCGATCTTCGAGAAGATCGAGATCCCCTTGCCGGCGATGATCAGCCGCTTGACCATCGTCGTCCAGTTGCAGGACACCACCGGCTCCAGCTCGTCCCAGAACTGGGCGAACTCGCGCGACATCGCGGCGCCGATCGGCGGCTGGCCGAGCGAGCGCAGGAACGGCTGCTTGGCGCAGTCGGCCAGGCTGACGGCGGCCTGGGCCGCGAGCGGATGGCCGGCCGCCATCACCACGCCGGTCGGCATCGTCGCCAGGCCCGCCGCCTCGATGCCGGCCGGAAGCCGGCCGACGAACGTCATCCCGACATCGACGCGCCCCGACTGCAGCTGCGGCACCACTTCCATCGGCGCGTACGAAGCGATCGTGTAGGTCACCGCCGGATAGGCCTCGGAGAACTCCTCGATCGCCCCCGGCAGGAAGTCGACGAAGAACGAGTCCATGGACGCGAGCTTGACGTGGCCGGTGCGCTCGCCCTTGAGCGCATCGAGCTCGCTGCGCATGACCTGGAAGTCGTGCAAGGTCGATTGCACATGCCGGAGCAGCCGCTCGCCGGCGGCGTTCAGGCGCATGCCGTTCGGCATGCGATCGAACAGCTCGCCGCCCAGCTCGTCCTCGAGCTTCAGGATCTGCCGGTTGACCGCGCTGGCGGCGACGTACAGATTCTCGGAGGCCTTGCGCACCGAGCCGCAACGGGCCACCTCGACGAAGTACTTCAGGACGCTGGCGTGCATGGGCAGGACGGTCCGCAGACCGGGAACGCTCACCCGCCGGATGCACCTTGCGCCGGCCAGGCAGCGACGGCCGGATGATCGCAGGTCAGGGGGCCCACGTCGGCGGCGCCGCCGGGCGAGCCCAGGCCGCTGACCTGCGGCTCGAAGAACTCGCGGTTGATCGCCAGGAACGGCAGCAGCGGCGCCGGCAGGCGGCGATCCTCGTAGATGGCCTGGGTCGGACAGGCCGATTCGCAGACGCCGCAGTCGATGCATTCGTCCGGGTGGATGTAGAGCGTGCGCCCGCCGGTGTAGATGCAGTCCACCGGACAGCACTTCACGCAGGCGCCGTCCTTGACGTCGATGCACGCCGTGGTGATGACGTAGGTCAAGCCGCCGTCCTCAGCGCCCCTGCCAACGGGGCTTTCGCTTCTGCTGGAACGCGAGCACGCCCTCTTCGGCGTCCTCGGACTGCAGCGCGGCCACCAGCGCCGGCAGGCGCACCGCCTGGGCCTGGGCCGGCGACAGGGTCGCGGTCTGGCGCACGACCTGCTTGATCGCCTTCAGCGACAGCGGGGCGCAGGCCAGGATCGCCGCGCTCCAGCGCGCGACCGCGGTGTCGAGCTCGGC